>RCNB010000198.1_pt1 | contig 41089 bp, 34 predicted proteins | sample 2041321 | NCBI WGS metagenome assembly RCNB01 (sample SAMN09708232, study PRJNA481090) | Marine sediment metagenome, whole genome shotgun sequencing project.
ACTTTCTCAAATCATTCATATGGTGAATACCGCAAGTCGTTCAAAAGCACCTATTCAAAAATTAGCAGATAGAATATCTAAATATTTCGTTCCTATTGTATTACTAGTTTCTTTAATAACATTTATAGTTTGGACTGTATATGGTCCCGAACCAGCTTATGTTTTTGCATTTGTAAATGCAATCGCTGTATTAATTATTGCGTGTCCTTGTGCATTAGGTTTAGCAACACCAATGTCTGTAATGGTTGGCGTGGGTAGAGGTGCACAATCTGGCGTTTTGATTAAAAATGCAGAAGCATTAGAAAAAATGAATAAGGTAGATACATTAATTGTAGATAAAACAGGAACGATTACAGAAGGAAAACCGTCTGTTGAAAAAGTAATAGCAACGGACTCCATAGAAGAAACAGCTTTAGTGCAATACATAACATCCTTAAACCAATATAGTGAACATCCTTTAGCAGAAGCTATAGTAAACTATGGCAAATCAAAAAATGTTTCAATTACTAAAGTAAACGATTTTGAAGCGGTAGCAGGAAAAGGAGTTATAGGGACAGTTGAAAATAAAAAAATTGCATTAGGTAATGCTAAACTATTAGAACAATTCGCTACAACCATTTCTGAAGGTTTAGCCAATAAAGTTGTAGCAGAACAAGAACAAGGTAAAACGGTTTCGTACATAGCAATAGATAGCAAAGCGGTAGGTTACGTTACTATTTTCGATGCTATAAAAACAACAAGCCAAAAGGCTATTAAGGAATTACAAAACAATGGTGTTGAGGTAATAATGTTGACTGGAGATAATAAGAATACTGCAAAATCGGTTGCTGAACAACTAAACTTAAAACACTATAAAGCCGAATGCCTTCCAGAAGATAAACTCAATGAAATAAAAATACTTCAACTACAAGGTAAAATAGTTGCAATGGCGGGAGACGGTATTAATGACGCGCCTGCATTAGCACAATCCGATGTTGGTATAGCAATGGGAACCGGAACAGATGTTGCCATTGAAAGCGCAGCAATAACTTTGGTGAAAGGTGATTTGCAAGGCATTGTAAAAGCCAAAAAGTTAAGCCATGGTGTGGTTAAGAATATAAAGCAGAACCTATTTTTCGCTTTTGTATACAATGTGTTGGGTGTACCTATTGCAGCAGGTGTTTTATATCCAATATTTGGGTTGCTACTCTCTCCAATGATTGCAGCATTGGCTATGAGTTTTAGTTCAGTATCAGTAATAGCAAATGCTTTAAGGTTAAGAACAATAAAAATTTAAATAATTGCTCAAAACAGTATTCAAAATATCAAAAATGGATTGTCCTTCAGAAGAAAACCTGATTAGGATGAAGCTATCTGATATTGAAAGTATTAAGCAACTTGACTTTTATTTAGAGGATAGAATGTTAACAGTATTTCATACAAACAATGTTATTGCTATCGAAAAAGCTATAAAGGAATTAAACCTGAATGAACATAAGATCAGTACAGAAGAAACAGACATTATTCTCAATGAGTCTCAAACGAATCAGTCAAAACTTCTGTGGACGGTTCTAATTATCAATTTTGCATTTTTTGTAATCGAAATGAGTACAGGTATAATTTCAAAATCAATGGGTCTTGTTGCTGATAGTTTGGATATGCTTGCCGATTCATTTGTGTATGGATTAAGTCTTTTAGCTGTTGGAGGTACAATTTTGAAAAAGAAAAGAATAGCGAAATATGCAGGATATTTTCAATTGACACTCGCAATCATTGGTGTTATTGAAGTCATACGAAGGTTTTTAGGTTTTGAAGCTTTACCAGTGTTCTCTACAATGATAATCGTTTCAATTTTTGCCTTGACAGCGAATGGTATTTGTTTATACCTGTTACAAAAATCTAAAAGTAATGAAGCACATATGCGTGCAAGTATGATTTTTACGTCTAATGATGTTATTATAAATCTTGGAGTGATAGTGGCAGGCGTATTAGTCAATTGGCTCAACTCTGGATTACCAGATTTAATAATTGGACTAATCGTTTTTGGATTAGTTATTCAGGGCGCATTTAGAATTTTAAAATTAAGTAAATAGCTAAAATATTAATAATGGAAAAAATCAAAACACAAAATTATATGAAAACAATTGTAATAATACTACTGACAGCTTTTATGTTCATGGGATGCAATAATCGTAAAGAGAAACACAATATGGTTGAAACGGATACTGATAACGTGGAATCAGTAAAAAAGAAAGTATTAAGTCCGCATACAGAAGCTATGGCGATGATTGGTGATGCTCATATACATATAGATTATTCATCACCTGGTGTTAGAGATCGGATCGTATTTGGTGGGTTGTTAGCCTATGACATGATATGGCAAGCTGGTGCACATAGAGCCACTTGGATTGAAACTAATAAAGACTTGACAATTAATGGAAACATACTTCCTGCTGGGAAATATGGATTTTTTACAGTTCCTTCTAAAGACGAATGGACAGTAATTTTCAATTCGAACTGGGATCAACATGGTAAAGATGACTATGATGAAAAGGATGATGTAATTAGGTTTAAGGTACAACCTATTCTTTCAGAAGAAATAATAGAGCATTTAGAATATAAAGTTCATAAGGTTAGCGATGAGGAAGGTTCAATTTCGTTGGCTTGGGAAAAAGTATCTCTGAAATTCAATTTTAAAATAAAGAATTAATTATGAAAAAGTATTTAATTTATATTGGAATGTTAGTTGTTGGGCTACTCTTAGGATGGCTATTTTTTGGTAGTTCATCTAACACGAAAGCAGAGCACAATCATGATGAAATAGCAGAAACTAATCAAATGTGGACCTGTTCAATGCACCCACAAATAATGTTGCCAGAACCTGGGGATTGTCCTATTTGCGGCATGGATTTAATTCCTGCTGAAAGTAGTTCAGAAGGATTATTAGCAGACCAATTCAAACTAACCGAAAATGCCATGGCATTAGCAAATATTCAAACGTCTATTGTTGGTAATAGTAAAACAGAAGATAACGCTATTAAATTATCTGGAAAGATTGTAGAAAATGAAGAAGCTAATGCGGTTCAAGTCAGTTATTTTTCAGGAAGAATAGAACGACTTAATGTAAGTTTTACAGGTGAAGAAGTCCGTAAAGGTCAATTGTTGGCAACCATCTATTCACCAGAATTGTATGCGGCACAGCAAGAATTAATTACAGCAGCGTCTTTAAAAGAATCGCAACCTAAATTATACAAAGCGGTTCGTAATAAATTGAAATTATGGAAGCTTTCCGAAAATCAAATCAATCAAATTGAAACATCTGGTAAGGTCAAAGAAAACGTTCCTGTGTTTGCAACAGTTTCAGGTACAGTATCAGAAAAATTAGTAGAACAGGGCGACTATATCAAACAAGGTCAACCTTTACTTAAAATTGCAAATCTCAATACCGTTTGGGCAAATTTTGATGTGTATGAAAATCAAATTGATTTATTTAAAAAAGGCCAAGAGATTTCTATAACTTCCAATGCCTATGCAAACAAAGAGATTAAGGCTAAAGTAGATTTTATTGATCCTGTTTTAGATACTAGAACAAGAACCGTGAAATTAAGAGTGGTGCTTAATAATAAAGATGATGCATTTAAACCAGGAATGTTTGTTGAAGGAAAAATAAAAGGAATCACTTCAAGTAAAGAAACAGTATTAACCATTCCATCATCAGCTGTCTTATGGACAGGAGAGCGCTCTGTTGTGTATTTAAAAGCCAATCCAAATGAGCCTGTTTTTGAAATGCGTGAAATCACATTAGGTAATCAAATTGGTGATAGTTATGAGGCATCCGAAGGTTTGGATAATGGCGATGAAATAGTAACCAACGGTACATTTACAGTAGATGCAGCTGCTCAATTACAAGGTAAAAAATCGATGATGAATAAAGAAGGTGGTAAAGTCATGACTGGCCACGAGGGACATCTTGGTATGGAAGAGACTGCTTCTGTGAACAATGAGATTCATTCCAATATGAATGAAAGAGTGAAAGTGTCAACCAACTTTCAAAATCAATTGAAAGCAGTTTTTAATGATTATATCAAATTGAAAGATGCTTTAGTAAAAGATGATTCAAATAACGTAATGGTAGAATCAAAAAGGCTATTAGCTAATTTGTCTAAAGTTGATATGAAACTATTAATGGATGAAGAGGCTCATGATCAATGGATGTCATTGGAAAAAGAAATAAAAGCATCTGCAACTTCAATTTCAAGTACATCAGATATAAAGTCGCAAAGAAACCATTTCAAACATCTATCCTCACATTTAATTAATGTTGTTCAGCTTTTTGGTGTCAATGAAAAGGTTTTTGTAGAGTTTTGTCCTATGGCAGATAATAACAATGGAGCCTATTGGTTGAGCAGAGAAGAGAAAGTAATCAATCCATACTTTGGAGATGCAATGCTAACTTGTGGAGAAGTAAAACAAGTAATTGAGTAATAACTAACTATAAATCTAAAATAAAATGAAACAATTAGTATTTACAACGTCTTTAATTATTGTTTTTATTATATCTGGATGTAAAGAGGAATCAAAAACTACTTCTGATTCTATTACGGCTGTTGATAGGCAAAACTATCAGTCTGGTATAATTTCTTCTATTAAAGACCAGCCAACTATATCAAAAAGTGAAGATAACATTATTGGTGTTTCATATGGAGATAAAGAAACAATCTACTATTCTGAATCTAAAGATGTTGGAGAATCCTTTAGTGAGCCTGAAATTGTAGGGACATTAAAAGGATTAATGTTAGGTTATTCAAGTGGCCCTCAAATAGCATTTGCGAAAGATAATATAGTCATAACTGCTTCTTCTAGAAATGGAAATTTATATTCTTGGTTAAAAGAAAAGAAGGAAGGAACCTGGAGAGGTCCATTTAGAATAAATGATGTAGAAAAATCTGTTGAAGAATGTCTTTCATCAATAACTGCAGCCAATGATGGTTCTCTATATATTACATGGATAGATACTCGTTTTTTAGAAAATAGTGCTAAAAAAAACCACTCAGTCCCAGAAGAAAAGCATGAAAAAATGAAAATGAATGAAAAAAAGGAAGATGATTTAAATGCAATGACTCCAATAGGCATTACAAAAAAACAATTGTTTGATAAAATTGGAGATGTGCCTGAAAATGGTCATTTGGCTTTCCATAATGATACAGAAGGGAATTTGTTATGGGTTTTTAAAGATGACGATGGAAAAGTTATCAAGGCAGAAAACATTGAAGCCTATAAAGAATTTAAAAAAATAAATGGTGAACGTATAAAACCACAAGGAAAAATCTATGTTTCTTCTTCTACAGATGAAGGTGAAACATGGTCTAAAAGCCAACTCGTTTACCAGTCGCCAGATGGTTCTATATGTGAATGCTGTAAACCCTCAATTGTAAACGATAAGGAAGGCAATATTGTAATAATGTTCAGAAATAATATTCTTGGTTCAAGAGATTTATACTACACAAAATCAACCAATAAGGGTGTTTCGTTTTCAATGCCTCAAAAATTAGGATCAGGAACATGGAAGATAAATGGTTGTCCAATGGATGGAGGCGGATTGACGAGTTTTGGTAGCAAAGGACTTATGTCTGTATGGCAAAGAGAGGGAATAGTTTATACCGCAAATTCAGACCTAAGTGAACAACTAATAGGGAAAGGAAGAGGGCCGTCAATTTCTGGAAACCTTGATAATTATAGTATTGTATATACAAATAGTGATGAGGTAATGGCAATTCATGAGCCGATGACTATGTCTGAAAAGATTGGAAACGGAACTTCAGCAAAGGTTTTGTCCACAGAAGATAGCATAATATATATTTGGGTAAGTGATAAGGGAATTGAATACAAAAAATTTAATAGAGTATAAATAGTAACAAAAATCAAAAACAATGAAAAAAGTAATTTTAAGTGTAGCTATAATAGTAGCTATAGGGTTTACAAGCTGTAAAAATGAAACTAAAACAGCAACAGAAACAACTACTGCAGAGGTGTCTAAAGAAATGGCGATGACAGACATATCTTTTGGTGTAAGGGGAAACTGTGGTATGTGTAAAACAACCATAGATAAAGCTGTAAATGGTTTAGAAGGAGTGGCTAGCGCAAACTGGGATGTTGACAAAAAGAAAATTGATGTGTCCTTTGATGATAAAAAGACTAACGAAATGGCAATTCATAAGGCTATAGCGGCTTCAGGTTATGATACCGAAAAAGTTTCAGGAAGTGAAGAAGCCTACAAAGATTTACCAAGTTGTTGTCAATATGACCATACAATGACCATGAATCAATAAGGTAAATTGAAAGTGAATAACCAATAAACAAATGTGTATTTTGGCACCGAAATTAAATAGCCAATGATCATCTTGATGCGTATAAAAAGTGTATTAATTTTGCTTCTTTTTTTGGTGCCATTAACTTTGTTGTCTCAAGACCACTTGGAAGGTGTTATTTTAGAAGCAACCGAAAATGATAATGAGAAACCTTTGGTAGGTGCAAGCGTGTATTGGTTAAATACCTCTGTTGGTACCGTCACGGATAATGATGGAAAATTCACGATTCCATATCAAAAGGAATATGTGAAACTCATAGTGAGTTTTATAGGATTTAAAACAGACACTTTAACCATTGCAAATCCTAAAATGGTACGCTATTGGTTGCAACCCACTAGTACACTCGATGAGGTTACAGTGGCTTCTAGAAGACAGGCCACCTCTAAATCATATTTGCAAGCGCAGAACATTATAACAGTTAGCAGTGATGAATTATTAAAAGCGGCATGCTGTAATTTATCAGAGAGTTTTGAAACCAACCCATCGATCGATGTCAATTTTTCTGATGCTGTCACAGGAACTAGGCAGATAAAAATGCTTGGTCTTTCAAGCCCTTATATTTTAATTGCCACAGAGAACATACCTTCCATAAGAGGTGCTTCGCAAGCCTATGGTTTGAGTTTTATTCCAGGAACTTGGGTGCAAAGTATTCAAATTACCAAAGGAGCAGGAAGTGTGGTGAATGGTTTTGAAAGCATTGCAGGACAAATTAATGCAGAACTACAGAAGCCCACTACCGATAATAAACTGTTTGTGAATCTCTATGGTGCCGCAAATGGCCGATTGGAATTAAACACGCATTTAAATACCCAAGTGTCGGATAAATGGAGTACTGGATTATATCTTCATGGCAACACTAGAGACAAGAAATTTGATAAGAATGATGATTCATTTTTAGATGTGCCATTAAAAAAACAAGTGAACATCATGAATCGTTGGCAATATACCAATCTGGAAAAAGGATTCGTGAGCTTTACTAATCTTAGATATTTAAATGATAACAATCAAGCTGGGCAAGTTAATTTTGACCCCGATACGGATAGGTTGACAACCAATGCTTGGGGAAGCGAAATACAAACAGAACGATTCGAGGTTTCTTCAAAATTGGGTTATGTAAATCCGGAAATTCCTTGGCAGAGTATAGGCGCTCAGTTTGCTTATAGCAATCACATTCAAGAATCGTATTTTGGTCTGAATCAATATGACATTACACATAATAGCATATACTCTAATGTTATTTATAATTCCATTATTAGCGATTCAAGACACAAGATCAAGACAGGATTAAGTTTTACTTATGATCATTACGATGAGTTTGCAATAGGCCAAGATTTTGAAAGAAGCGAACGTTCGTTTGGCGGTTTTTTTGAATATTCTTACGATGACCTTGATAAATTGACATTAACGGCTGGGCTGCGATTCGATACTCATAATTTGTTGGGGGAATTTATCACTCCAAGATTACATATGCGCTACACGCCTTTTGAAAAATCGGCTTTAAGGGCATCTATTGGTAGAGGTAAGCGGAGTGCCAATGTTTTTACCGAAAACCAACAAATGTTTGCAACGTCGAGAAATATTAATATTTTGAATACCAACGGTGTGATATATGGATTGGATCCTGAGATCGCTTGGAATTATGGAGTGTCTTATTTGCAAGGATTTAATCTTTTCGGAAGAAAAGCAGATATTACTTTAGATTATTATATAACCGATTTTCAGAATCAAGTGGTGGTAGATTATGAAACGCCTACAGAAGTGAACTTCTATAACCTAGAAGGTGAAAGCTATGCCAATAGTTTTCAGGCGGAATTGAATTATAACGCTCAGGAAAATCTTGACTTACGCATTGCCTACAAATATTACGAAGTAGAAACAGATTATAGGTCAGGGAAGTTAACCAAACCTTTAACTCCTGACCATCGTTTCTTTGCGAATGCATCATATAAAACTCAAGTAAAAGAAGGCAAAGAAACACCTTGGAAGTTTGATGTGACTTATAATTGGTTGAGCGAACAACGATTTTCTTCAACTAATTCAAATCCAATTCAATATCAGTTACCAACTGATTCTCCTACCGTTGGAACCTTGAATGCGCAAATCACAAAAGTGTTTTCAGCCAAATTTGAAGTATATTTGGGAGGAGAAAATATAACTAATGTGAAACAACCGAATCCAATTTTAAGTGCAGAGAACCCTTTTGGTTCAAATTTTGATACTACTTTTGTATACGGGCCAATTTTTGGAAGTATGTTTTATACCGGATTAAGATATAAACTAAATTAAGATGAAGAATTTATTAAAAATAGGGCTATTGTTGTTTACAGTGGTTGTTTTTGCTCAAGATAAAAATGCTAAGGCATCTTTAGAAGTAGATGGTGTTTGTGTGATGTGCAAAGAACGAATTGAAAAAGCCTCGATAAGGACCAAAGGTGTGAAATCAGCTGTTTGGAGCGTGAAAACCCACGAACTGAAACTGATATTTGACGCACGTAAAACGGATTTAGCAACAATCCAAAACAATATTGTAGCCGTAGGACATGACACCAAAGAATTAAAGGCCACTGAGGAAGCTTATAATTCTGTGCATCCGTGTTGTAAATATCGCGATGATGATGTTAAAGACGATCATGAAAATTAGGGGTATGTAGCATTATTTGTATATTTATCCTATGAGGAAAAACTTACTTTATTTATTTAAAAGCCCGAAGACAATCTTCGGGCTTTTTTTGTTTCTTCTGCTATGTTGTTCGGGTAAGACCGAAAATGAAGCCAAAGAATTGGTAGAAAAGAGTATTAAAGCTCATGGCGGTCAGAAGACGTACGAAAATTTAAAAGCCATTAGTTTTCTAAAAACATCAAGATTGTTTTTAGAAGACGGAAGTTTGGAGTCTGAGGTTGTTCAAAATCAGTCATTTCAGTTAAAACCTGATTATCGAGTGCAAATCGAGTGGGTAAGAAATGGGAACAATCATGTGATATTCTACGATGGAAAGAAAGCCATCAAGACAATTGATGGTCAGGTCTTGAAAGATTCATTAGAGGTCGTCAAAGCAGAAAATGCTGCAAAAGCTGCTGCTTATGTATTTTTCCAACCTTTTGAGTTACTTAATGAGAATACCGTGTTGACCATGGAGGCTAATACGGAATTGAATGATTCGACATTAGCCCAGACGGTGAGTGTAAAATATCAAGGAGATGACAATAAATCAGACAAATGGCGTTATTACTTTAATGATGACGACTTACTCATTGCAAATTCTGTGGTACTAGCAGATCATAAGAGTTTAATAGAGAATTTGGAGTTTCAGAAAATAACAGGATTAATATTCAATAAGTATAGAAAAAGTTACAGAGTTGACAATTCATTAAACAAAAAATATCTGCGTGCTGAATATTTCTATGATGACATTTCTATCTCAAATTAGCATTGTAAGGTCATACTCTAATTGTCTTCAATCGATTTCAACTTTAAATCAGCCCAATACAAGGTATTCTTATGATCTCCTCGCATTTTAACGAAAATCGATGTGTTTCAACTTAAAAATTGTTGTGTTTCTAAATCTTATGGTTTATTCGCATGCTTTCCGCCCTCGAAAGCGTCAAATTATTTAATTAAAAACCTACTTATGAAAACCTTAAGATTCTTATTATCGGCATGTTCTGCGATGATCATTTTTAGTAGTTGTTCAATTGAACCTGCTAACAACGATGAGGATTCTATAATATCCAATCAGAGTAGAACAGGATTATCCCTTAATGAATTATTCACTTTCACCTCAGATGGTGAGCATTTCCTTGGATTGGGTATGACCATTTCAAAAAATGAAAATGCGATTTACATCGCGCATCGTAAAATGGTGACTGACACTAAGGATGAGCGAATCTTGAAATATAATATTGGAACAGATAATTTTTCAGAATATAGTTTTGACCACTCTGATCGGGTCAATAAGGAATTAGAGGTCATTGGTGATGCGGTATACTTGGTAGGCGGTTCCGTAATTAATCGATATCGTACTACAGTTGACTATGATCCAAAATCTGTGCCTCACGATAGAAATCTTTATAGATATGGTGCAACTTCCAATTACGATAACTTATACGTAATAGGAGGGGGTAACAGCATTGTCGAGAATGAAAATAACGGGGATAGCGTTGAAGCTAACCAAATCCTTAAATACAATACAACTCTTGAAAGATTCGAGACTGAAGCAATAATGCCAAATCGTAAATTCTTTGCGGACGCAAGCATTGTCAACGACAAGATGTACGTTTTCGGAGGCAGTCAATCCATGGATCATCTTGGTACCGACGACATTTATATTTATGATATGGCAACAGGTACATTCAATACTTCATATCAATTGCCAACGAATGTTATTCATACGTTCACTAGTAGTATAGAAAACTTGATTTTTGTGGGTGGTTCTAGATGGCTGGATGTTAATGGAGAAGATGCGTCATTTGATGATGTCGATCATTTTGAATCCTTTTTAGGAGTTTTTGATACTTCATCTAACCAATTCACTGAAATAGATCTTCCCTTTAATGATGCGAATCATAAGGCCATACAACAGGTTGGAGTAAATGGAGACTATTTGTATGTAGTGTATGGCGATACAGAAAACCAAGCAGATGGGTTAAAGCACTATAGTGTTCAAGTAGCCAATATTGCAGAAATACGATAATGAAAGGTATAAACAAAAAAAGCGCCTCAATATTGAGGCGCTTTTTTTTTTGATCATATTGATAATTCAATCTCTTATTTACATCATTCCAGGCATTCCACCTCCACCCATTGGTGGCATAGCAGGAGCATCTTCCTTGATGTCTACTAAGGCACATTCTGTAGTCAAGATCATTCCTGCAACAGAAGCCGCATTTTCCAATGCAATACGTGTTACTTTTGTAGGGTCGATGATTCCGGCTTTTATCATATTGACATATGTTTCGGTTTTGGCATCAAAACCAAAATCTTTTTTGCCTTCCATGACCTTAGCGACTACAACACTGCCTTCACCACCTGCATTTTCTACAATGGTCCTGAGTGGCGCCTCTATTGCTTTTGCAATGATTTGCACGCCAGTCGTTTCATCTAGATTTTCGGTTGTCAATTTTTCCAACAACGGTTTTGCTCTTATGAATGCAACGCCACCTCCTGCAACAATACCTTCTTCAACAGCTGCTCTTGTAGCATGCAGGGCATCATCAACACGGTCTTTCTTCTCTTTCATTTCAACTTCACTCGCTGCACCAACATAAAGAACTGCAACACCACCAGCAAGTTTAGCTAAACGCTCCTGAAGTTTTTCTTTATCGTAATCACTTGTCGTAGTTTCAATTTGAGATTTAATTTGATTGACTCTATTCTTGATGAGGCTTGATGTTCCAGCACCATTTACCACGGTAGTATTATCTTTGTCAATTGTAATTCGTTCTGCAGTACCTAGAGACTCAATGGTAGCTCCTTCAAGAGTTAACCCTTGTTCTTCAGAAATTACAGACCCTCCAGTCAAGATGGCTATATCTTCTAACATGGCTTTACGTCTGTCACCAAATCCTGGTGCCTTGACAGCGGCAATTTTCAATGCGCCTCTCAACTTATTCACTACCAAAGTGGCTAATGCTTCTCCATCAACATCTTCTGCAATGATCAAGAGTGGTTTTCCTGATTGCGCAACGGGTTCTAGAATAGGAAGCAGATCTTTCATTGTAGAAATCTTCTTATCATATAATAGGATATAAGGATTTTCAAGATCAGCCATCATTTTCTCACTATCAGTGACAAAATATGGTGATAAATATCCGCGGTCGAATTGCATGCCTTCAACAACATCAACATACGTGTCGGTTCCTTTAGCTTCTTCCACTGTGATTACACCTTCTTTCCCTACTTTTCCAAATGCCTCTGCAATAAGATCGCCGATGACTTCATCATTATTAGATGAAATAGATGCTACTTGTTTTATTTTGCCTGAAGAGTTACCGACTTTAGTTGATTGTTTTTCTAGGTCCTTAGTTATAGCACGAACGGCTTTATCGATTCCGCGTTTCAAATCCATAGGGTTTGCACCTGCAGCAACATTCTTCAAGCCTTCTTTTACAATAGCTTGTGCCAATACAGTAGCCGTTGTTGTTCCGTCACCAGCTAGATCATTGGTTTTGGAAGCAACTTCCTTAACCATTTGTGCGCCCATGTTTTCAAGCTCATTATCGAGCTCTACTTCCTTGGCAACGGTAACGCCATCTTTAGTGACTTGTGGAGCGCCAAACGATTTACTTATAATTACGTTACGTCCTTTAGGTCCTAATGTTACTTTAACTGCATTTGCCAATGCATCTACACCGCGCTTAAGACCGTCGCGAGCTTCTATATCAAATTTAATGTCTTTTGCCATTTTTAATTTAGTTGTTAGCCTTTAGCTCATAGCTTTTGGCTGGGTTTTTTTAATCTATTTTACACGGCTAATAGCAAAAAGCTAATAGCACAAGCAATTATATAACTGCTAATATATCTTCTTCTCGCATCATTAAGTAATTGATGCCATCTAGATTGATCTCTGAACCAGAATATTTGCCGTAAAGCACGACATCACCAATTTTAACAGTCATAGGCTCGTCTATCTTCCCTTTTCCTGCTGCTACCACGGTTCCTTTGTGTTGTTTTTCTTGTGCTGAGTCTGGGATGAATAGACCAGAAGCAGTCTTGGTTTCTGCTGGTAGGGGTTCTACCAAAACTCTATCTGCTAATGGTTTGATCTTTACTTTACTCATTTTATAATTCTTTTGATTAATTAATTATTAATGTTATAGTTCTATTCAGAAATTATGCCAATGAAAAAACCCTGAAAATCTGACAGATTGAAACAAAAAATGCCAGCGTGATTGACAAGCTGGCATTTTTTGTTTGTTGAATCACCCTACTAATTACCAGTACTGTCAGTTGCAGTTGAAGGAGTTTGTTGTTGTGCGTCTGGAATGACGTTTTCAACAGGTACTGTAGAGTCACCATCTAGTGCTCTAGATTCTGTTGTAACATTACCATTGTTTATTGCAAGGTTAGATAGTAATATCAGTATCAATAATAAAGTGGCCAACGCCCATGTGCTTTTGTCTAAAAAGTCGGTTGTTTTCTTAACGCCACCTAATTGTTGTGTTCCGCCACCACCAAAAGATGAAGACAATCCACCACCTTTAGGATTCTGCACCATAACAACAACAATTAGCAAGAATGCTACTATGACGATTAATATTAGGAAAATTGTAAATGTACCCATCACTTATTTATTTTGTTCTCGTAATTGCTTTACTGTTTTAATTTGGTCTGCAAAGAAACCACTTTTTTCTGGATATTTCAAACTTAAGATCCGATAAGATTGAATGGCTTTTCCATAGTTTTTCTGCTCCAAATAAATGCGCGCCAAGGTCTCTGTCATCAGGGCTTCCGGTTGGATCATTTGCTCTTTTGCTATGTTTCTTGATGAGGTTGTGGACCTATTAGGATCTATTTTCGGGTTGTCTGCCAAGAACTTGTCGATCATGTCGAATTTTTTTGCCCTTTTCTTCTCCTGGAGTCTATCGATTTTAGTATCTTTTTCGTCTTTTGCTTCCCGAACAATAGGTTTGAAATTTGTAATTTTTAGCCATTCAGTAAAAGAGTGAGTTTCTGTTTTATCGAATTCGAGCGGGGTGCCGATCTTTAGTTTTTCTTCTGGAAGTTGCTCGATATTTATTGTGTCAACTTCGAGCAAATTCTTTTCGCTAGTTAAGTCGGCAACTTTTTTGATCTCGATTTTTGGCTGGAACAAAGCAGGGTCCAAGACCCCTTCTGTATCTTGAACTTGTTTTTTTAAGGCATCGTCAATTGTAATGCTTTTATTAACTGAAATGTCCTCAACGTCGGTCACATCAATTGCCTTGAGATGCTCTATATTTTGCTTGATCTGTTGAGATATTTCATTTTGTTTGAACTCATCGGATGTAATGAAATCAAAGAGTATACTTCTGTCAGTTGTATATGCAGCTGTTGTCTTTAATTCTTGATTGTATTTAAAGCTTTCATTGTTTTTCAATCCCTTAAGATAGACTGCTCTTGCGGACTGAAAAAATGGAAATCGCTCAAGAATGACTTCAAGTTCATTTGTTTGCTCTATGGTAACCAACTGTGGGTTTTGTAGTAGGTATGTAAAGTTACTTGTATTCATTACCACTTTGCTAACGAAGCATTAAATATGTCTTGAGTGATGCGGTCAAAGATCTCTGTGATCGCCGTGTCTTTCTGAGATCCGACCAGTTGAACACTTCCTGGATAGTCATAAAAGAATGAAAAGCGTTGTTCGAGTTCTGCTTCTGGGTCATTCTTGTCGAAAAATCTAAGATTTACTGTAATTGTCAATCTATTTTGTGCAGCAGTATTTTCTGCAGTTGCCGTAGTTGGTGCTATTCGGTATTCTACAATTTCTCCTTCATAAACCAAATCGCCACTTGAATTTACGAGATCCAGACTTGTTTGATTCAATATTAGGTCCTGTAAAGACTGGGTAAATGTTCTTTCTAATCCAGGCTCGATCAATGGTGCATTATTCTGAAAATAATTGACTTGAAACGTCTTGGTTTCGGCAGAAATAGAAGCACCTGTAAATGAATAGGAGCCGCAACCAAGAATGGTTAGGGTGATGACAATTAAAGAAATAGGTCTTATAAATTTCATTAATAAGTATTAGGTCGTTTCATGGTTATGAAAGCGTAAATATAACCCGCATTATCGGCAACATCAAAATCAACATTGATCAATCTATAACCTTGATAATGTTTTTCATTGACCAGATCTTCTGCTTCTTTCCTTATAGCTTCAGAACTGTTGGATGTAAACGATTTTCGTATCCTGAATATTTCTACTGCTTTCATATAATTGTGTTAAAGATCGAATTGCTTTATTTTTCGGTAGAGTGTTCTTTCGCTAATACCTAATTCGGCTGCTGCTAATTTACGCTTTCCTTTATGTCTCTCAAGTGATTTTTTAATAAGCTCCAATTCCTTGTCATGTAGTGAGAGTGTTTCTTCTTCCTCGATTTCTTCCGCAAAATGGTATTTGTCCGGACCATTGTCCTGTGGGATAATTGTTTCCGATGGTACCGAAGGAATGGGCATTACTTCCATGGCGTCATCAATTCGGTCTTCGTAACTAGTTTCAGGTTCGCCATAGATCTTTTCGATTAGACCTTCATTATTATTTTTTACGTCCTTGGCATTACCACTCTGCATGAGCTCTAAAGTTAGTTTCTTTAGGTCGTTAAGGTCATTTTTCATATCAAACAATACCTTGTACATGATCTCACGTTCACTGCTAAAGTCACTTTTTGATTTTGTACTACCAATGACAGCGGGTAATGTATTTCCTAGATTAGGTAGATAGTCCCTTAACCTATTAGGGCCAATGGTTCTGTCGTGTTCCAAGACTGAAAGTTGTTCGGCTACATTACGTAACTGACGAATGTTTCCATTCCAGCGATAATTCAAAAGTAAATTCACGGCTTCATCCGTCAATCTAACAGTGGGCATTTTATATTTCAATGCAAAGTCACTTGCGAATTTCCTGAACAACAAATGTACATCTTCCTTGCGTTCTCTAAGTGGAGGTAAAGCAATTTCTACAGTACTTAAGCGATAGTATAGGTCTTCACGAAATTTTTCTTTCTGGATGGCCTCTACCATATTAAGGTTTGTAGCAGCTACAATACGAACATCTGTTTTTTGCACTTTGCTACTACCAACTTTTATGAATTCGCCGTTCTCCAGCACCCTCAATAATCTTACTTGGGTGGTCAGAGGCAATTCGCCGACTTCATCCAAGAAAATAGTACCGCCATCGGCAACCTCAAAATACCCATTACGCGTTTGTGTCGCACCTGTAAAAGCCCCTTTTTCGTGACCGAAAAGTTCACTGTCTATGGTGCCTTCAGGAATGGCCCCACAGTTTACGGCAATGTACTTTCCGTGTTTTCTATGAGATAATTGGTGTATTATCTTAGGAATACTCTCCTTGCCAACACCACTTTCTCCAGTGACCAAAACAGAAATATCTGTTGGTGACACTTGAATGGCTTTCTCGACTGCGCGATTAAGCTTAACATCATTGCCTATAATGCCGAAACGCTGTTTTATAGCTTGAACTGATTCCATATTTTTAGATTCAAGAGCCTAGACAAAAAGAGTCAAGACTGATTTTTTATAAGAACTTTAATGAAAACCGCCTTGATTCTTGGTTCTCCTAGTCTTTGTTCTTTTTTAATTATTTTCAGAATGACCAACAGCCTCCCCAATGAGGGTTGCTCCAGTACATTCATGTATTTTCACATTGACGAAATCGCCAATTTTATAGTGTTCTTTAGGAAAAACAGCGACCGTGCTTTGAGGCGTGCGCCCGCTCCATTGCATATCACTCTTTTTTGATGACTTTTCAATGAGCACTTCAACTATTTTTCCCACATACTGTTTTGTGCGATAAGCACTATGTTGTAATTGAAGTTCAACAATCTCTGCGAGTCTTCGTTGCTTTTCTTCAGCGGTAACATCATCATCCATTTTGCGTTCGGCCATGGTGCCTGGTCGTTCAGAGTAAGCGTACATGTATCCAAAGCCATACTTCACATAATCCATTAATGCCATGGTATCTTGGTGGTCTTGCTCAGTCTCTGTTGGGAAACCAACGATCATGTCTTGGCTAATACCACAATCAGGGATAATTTGTCGAATATTATCAATAAGTGTTTTGTACTCTTCAACAGTGTGTTGTCGATTCATTTCTTTTAAAATGCGATTGCTTCCACTTTGTACTGGTAAATGGATGTAATTGCAAATATTGGTGTGTTTCGCCATGGTCTCCACAACATCCAATGTCATGTCCTGAGGGTTGGAAGTGCTAAAGCGAATGCGCATTTTGGGTTGCGCTTTTGCACAAAGCTCTAAAAGGTTCGAAAAACTAACAGCAGTTGCCTTTACCATCTCCGAAGCTCTTGCGAAATCTTTTTTCATTCCACCGCCATACCATAAATAACTATCCACATTCTGACCCAATAATGTGATTTCTTTGTAGCCTTTATTCCAAAGGTCATTCAATTCTTCAAGTATGCTTTGCGGGTCACGACTACGCTCTCGCCCACGTGTAAAGGGAACAACGCAGAATGTACACATATTATCACATCCGCGAGTAATTGATACAAAAGCTGTTACCCCATTGCTGTTCAAACGAACTGGAGAAATATCACCATACGTTTCTTCTTTAGATAAGATGACGTTCACGGCATTTCTGCCATCATCAACCTCTGCAATTAGATTTGGAAGGTCTTTATAAGCGTCAGGACCAACAACCAAGTCCACTATTTTTTCTTCTTCCAAGAATTTAGTTTTCAAACGTTCTGCCATACAACCAAGAACACCTACTTTCATTTTTGGATTCTTACGTTTTACCGCATTATATTTTTCCAGACGTTTACGTATTGTTTGCTCAGCTTTGTCCCTAATAGAACATGTATTGACCAGAACCAGATCGGCCTCTTCAAGTTTTTTCGTGGTATTGAAACCTTCTGAGGAAAGTATCGATGCCACAATTTCGCTATCTGAAAAATTCATGGCACATCCATAACTCTCAATATAAAGTTTACGAGTGTTCTCCAAATTTTTATCTAACACAAGACTTTCACCTTGCTTGTCTTCGTCAATTATCTTCTCCATATGCTATTAAGAACTTTTAGCGGTCAATAAGCATGCAAAGATAGGATATATTTAAAACATATGACAAAGTGGCAGGTTAATATATGTTAAATACTTTATCTTTGAGTTAGTACCAATCAATCAACTCGCATGAACACCATAGGATATATTTCTGAAAAAATCAAAACCGCCAAGATTCTGGATTTTGGCACTATTTTTAATGAATCCATAGAGCTCTTCAAGAAAGTGTGGCTTCAAGGATTGATTATGCTGTTGATCAATATGGCGATGATGGTTCCATTTATGATACTTGTTTACCTCCCATTGATCACTTTAGGAATCATAGACCCAGAAGCATTGGAGAACCCAGATAATGCAATCATTTTCATGCTGCCTTTCATTATTTTCATGATATTCTTTTTTTGTGTTGCCATGACAATCACATTTGCATTAAAAGCAGCATTTTATAGAATCTGTAAATTGAAAGACCTAGGGTCAAGTAATTCGGAAGATTACTTTTATTATTTGAAACCAGCTTATCTAGGCAAAGTCTTTAAATTAGCACTCGCAACGGTTGGCATTTCGATTCTCGCTTCTTTGCTTTGTTTCTTGCCGATAATTTATGTTGTGGTTCCAATTTTCTTTATGAATATTGTTTTTGCCTTTAATCCTGAACTCTCTGCGTCAAATATCATTAGGGCGAGTTTTGAGCTCGGTACGAAGAAATGGTTAATTAGTTTTGGATTGATAATTATTGCAGGATTCTTGGCCGAAATTGTCGGATTGATGCTTTGTGTTGTTGGTCTCTTTTTCACGGCTTCTTTTGCGTATATACCTTTATATATAGTATACAAAAAAGTCGTTGGTTTTAATGACCAAGATTCTTTTGCTGAGATAAAACAAATTGGGCAGTAAATATCCCAAATGAAACTCATTGAAATCCTTCCTTGCGGAGGGATTTTTTTATTATAAATCAAGGGGGTAATCTCGATATTAAAAAAAACATATACTTTTGTACCTCGAAAAAATCAGACATGGCAAAGAATCTAGTAATCGTTGAGTCACCGGCAAAAGCCAAAACAATTGAGAAATTCTTAGGTAAGGATTTTAAGGTAGAATCTAGTTTTGGGCATATCGCCGATCTGCCTTCAAAAGAGCTGGGGGTTGATGTTGACGGGGATTTTACACCCAAATATCAAGTCTCCAAAGACAAGAAAGCAGTAGTGAAAAAACTGAAAGATCTGGCTAAAGTTGCTGAGATGGTATGGTTGGCTAGTGATGAGGATCGAGAAGGAGAAGCGATTGCTTGGCATTTAGCAGAGGTATTAAAACTGGATAAAGACAAGACGAAAAGAATTGTTTTTCATGAGATAACTAAATCGGCTATACAAAGAGCGATTGAGAACCCTCGAGGCATTGATTATGACCTGGTAAATGCGCAACAAGCGCGTCGTGTGTTAGATAGGATCGTGGGATATGAATTATCACCGGTACTTTGGAGAAAGGTGAAAGGAGGATTATCGGCTGGACGTGTACAATCCGTATCCGTTCGATTGATCGTTGAGAGGGAACGTGAGATTCAGGAATTCTCAGCTGTAGCATCCTATAGGATTGATGCTGAATTTTCTAATGAAGATGGAAAATCATTCAAGGCCAAGCTCCCAAAGACTTTCGCAACTAAAGATGAAGCCCTTAAATTCCTGAAATCGAATACTGGTGCTAATTTCAAGGTGGCAAATCTAGAAAAGAAACCAGCTAAAAAATCACCTGCGGCACCTTTTACAACTTCAACTTTACAACAAGAGGCATCAAGAAAATTATACTTTTCTGTTAGTAAGACCATGACTATGGCACAACGACTATATGAAGCTGGTCTTATTACGTATATGAGAACAGATAGTGTCAACCTTTCTAATGAAGCTCGTAAAGGAGCTGAAGCAGAAATTAATAGTGCTTTTGGTTCGGAGTATAGTAAAGCAAGAAATTATAAAGGAAAATCCAAAGGAGCTCAAGAGGCGCATGAAGCCATTCGACCTACAGATTTCTCGAGACACTCTGTAAGTGTGGATCGAGATCAAGATAGATTGTATGATCTTATTTGGAAACGATCAATAGCATCACAAATGAGTGAAGCACAATTGGAACGTACTAATGTCAAGATTAATGCCTCTACACATGCTCAAGAGTTCACTGCTAATGGAGAGGTCATCAAATTCGATGGATTTCTGAAAGTTTACTTAGAAGGCACGGATGATGAAGATATGGAGCAAGAAGGTATGTTGCCTAATTTGCGTGTAGGCGAAGCCTTGGAGAATAAATATATCACTGGGACAGAGCGATTCACTAGAGCACCATATCGATATACGGAAGCTTCTTTGGTAAAGCAACTAGAAGAATTAGGTATTGGACGTCCTTCTACTTATGCACCTACAATATCAACGATCCAGAATAGGAAATATGTGGAGAAAGGGACCGTGGAAGGGCAAGAACGAAAGTATACTCAGCTAACCTTCAATGAAGGTGCAATCAAAGATACTATCCTAACTGAAAAAGTGGGATCTGATAAAGGAAAGTTGGTGCCAACAGATGTGGGTATGATCGTGACCGATTTTTTGGTGAATCATTTTGCGAATATCCTAGACTATAATTTCACTGCGAAAGTTGAAGCGGATTTTGATGATATAGCTGAAGGTAAAGAGGTTTGGACAGATATGATGAAGGAGTTTTACAAAGAATTCCATCCGCAGGTAGAAGATGTACAGGCAAACGCAGATCGCGAATCTGGTGAACGCATTCTGGGTGAAGACCCAAAATCGGGAAGACAAGTAAGTGTACGTTTAGGAAAATTTGGACCCATGGTGCAAATAGGAACTGTTGATGAAGAAGAGAAACCTAAATTTGCAAGCTTGGCCCCAGACCAACAATTAAATAAGATTACTTTTGAAGAGGCGATGGATCTATTCCAACTTCCCAAAGATCTAGGACAATACAATGAAGAGGAACTTCAAGTGGCAATAGGGAGGTTCGGTCCTTATATTCGATATGGCAAAAAATTCGTGTCGTTACCAGCCGGAGTGAACCCTTTGAATATTGATCTTGATGAAGCCATTGAATTGGTCAAGGAAAAAGAAAAGGCCGATGCACCAATATATACTTACGAAGATTTGCCTGTTCAAAAGGGTAAAGGACGTTTTGGACCATTCATAAAATGGAATAGTATGTTCATTAATGTCAATAAGAAATATGATTGGGACAATCTTTCAGATGCGGATATTATTCAGTTGATTGAAGACAAAAAACAAAAAGAAATAGATAAATTAATACATTCTTGGGAAGAAGAAGGAATTCGAGTTGAGAAAGCGCGCTGGGGAAGGCACAACATCATCAAGGGAAAAACCAAGATCGAACTCCCAAAATCGGTTGATGCATCCAAATTGACTTTAAAAAAAGTAATGGACATAATTGCGGAAAACGCTCCTAAGAAAAAGACAAGAGCAAAGAAAAAAACAACTTCAAAAAAATAATGGCAAATGAATTTTAATTTTCTATCTCCTGTCGAGGATGCTGTTTTAGCGCACAACGAATTATTATCAGAACAATCTTTAGGTAGAAAATTAAAAATCAACTCTCAACAGCATGGCATGCCAGAATTGGATGATGTGCAAATTGCCATTATAGGGGTCCCAGAATATAGAAATGACATTGATTATATAGGAGAAGAATTTCAACTAGGCGAAATTCGAAAAGCCTTATATGCCTTATTTCCTGGAAGTTGGTTTTCTGGTATTGCCGATCTTGGAAACATTAATAAGGGCGAAACCGTTGATGATACATATTTCGCTCTTCGTACAACCCTTTCCATACTTATTGAAAAGAATATCATTCCTATTATATTAGGAGGGAGTCAAGACCTTACATATGCTAATTACCGATCATACGATACCTTCAAGCCAATGGTCAATATTGTTAATGTAGACAGTAAATTTGATCTTGGCGATGCCTCAAAGCCTATTAAGAACGATAGTTTTATGGGAAAGATAATTCTCGAAAAGCCTTATAATTTGTTTAATTACTCAACATTGGGGTATCAAACCTATTTCAATTCTCAAGAAGAAATAGATCTAATGGAGAAACTATATTTTGAAGCTTATAGACTAGGAGAATTAGGAGGTGACATCACATTATCTGAGCCAGTCTTGAGAGATGCCAATATTGTGACCATAGATATGTCTTGTATAAAAGCTTCTGAAGTTAGTATCAAGCAACGATTTTCGCCTAATGGATTCGATGGTAAGGAGATTTGTGCTATTTCTCGTTATGCGGGAATAAGTAATAAAGTATCGTCTTTTGGTATCTACGAATACAAGGCCTCAAAGGATGATGAGGTAACATCAATGCTTATTGCACAGATGATATGGTATTTTATTGAAGGTGTAAACCACCGAGTAAAGGATGATGATTTTACCGATGATAGCAGTTACCAAAAGTATACGGTCCTTGTCGAAGATGAAGAACTCATGTTCTATAAAAGTAATAAAACTGGACGTTGGTGGATAGAAATACCTTTTTTATCAAATGTTAATAATAAATTAAAAAGACATACGTTATTACCTTGCATGCATAAGGATTATGCGGATGCAACAAGTGGTATTATACCTGAAAGATGGTACAAGGCGCACAGAAAAAACAGTATTTGAAGAGGCATTTTAAAGACGATTTCATCGACGAAGTGTATTTTTTTTAAGATTAAATGTAAATTATTGTCCAAAAAAGTTGTTTTTCTGAAAATATATAAATATGTTTGAGCCCTTGAATTAATTAGGACTAGTAATTTAACCTCGAATTTCTTGAATATGAAGAAGTATGTTTTATTAATCGCAGTATTAACACTCATAGCCAGTTGTGGCTCCAAAGACAAAGGAGAGCTAGTTGGTGTTAAAGGAAAAAAATGGCATCCTGAAAAACCTTATGGGATGGCACTTGTTCCAGGTGGCGCATTTATTATGGGTAAGTCGGATGACGATCTTGCCGAAATAAACGATGCCCCGACCAAAACAGTTACCGTTAGGTCTTTCTACATGGACGAAACCGAGATCACTAATAGTGAGTATCGTCAATTCGTGTATTGGGTGAGAGATTCTATTTTACGTACTAAACTTGCTATCCTTGCGGATGAAGTAGGAGAAGTGCCAGGAAACGGTGGTATTGGAGAATTTGCATTTAATGATGCAGATGAAGAAAATATGTCTGTTTACGAAAAGTACATGTTAGACAACTACAGTGGTCTAGGTGATACGGGCTATGAAGGTCGTAAGCTTAACCGTGATATTGATCTGATTTTCGATACAGATGATTATCCAGACGAGTATTATGCTGAGGTTATGGACACCATGTACCTTCCTATTGAAGAGTCTTATAACGGACAGCGTACTTGGGATGTGAGCAAATTCAAATTCCAATATACTTTTATGGATATAGAAAAAGCGGCTAAGAATAGGAAACTTAGACGAAAGGATGTGATCATAAAAGAAGAAATAGAAATTTATCCAGATACTACGTCGTGGATACGAGATTTCTCTTATTCATATAATGAGCCCATGCATAATGATTATTTCTGGCATGAAGCTTATGGAGAATACCCAGTGGTAGGTGTTACTTGGGAACAAGCAAAAGCATTTTGCCAATGGAGAACATTGAATAAGAATTCATATCAGAAATCCAAGAAGGGTGCTGCTTTTGTTAACTCTTTCAGGTTACCGTCTGAAGCTGAGTGGGAGTATGCCGCTCGTGGTGGCCTACAAGGAGCAACATATCCTTGGGGTGGTTATTATGCTTATAATGATCGCGGATGTTTCTTGGCAAATTTCAAGCCAATGAGAGGAGATTATGCTGCGGATCAGGCCCTTTATACCGTAGAAGCTAAATCATTTGAACCAAATGATTACAATCTGTACAATATGGCGGGGAATGTTTCTGAGTGGGTTCACTCATCTTATGACCCTGCATCCTACGAATATTCATCAACAATCAACCCAACCGTCAACGACGCTAATAATATGCGTAAAGTTGTGAGAGGTGGGTCATGGAAAGATGTTGCTTATTTCTTGCAAGTTAGTTCAAGAGATTATGAATATGCAGATTCAGCAAGAAGTTATATCGGTTTCAGAACCGTACAAGATTATATGGGAACGGAAGTGACCAAAAATTCAAATTAGAAATTTTATTAAACCCTATTATTAACCTACTTAAGTAATTAAACTTAAAATTTAAACACAAATTTATTATGGCACAGTCAAAAGCATCAAAAAGATTTATGACAATGGCGTATGGTTTCGGAGCCTCAATCGTTATCGTAGGAGCATTGTTCAAGATCATTCACTTCGAAATTGGACCACTTACAGGTAACGTTATGTTAACTATCGGTCTGGTTACTGAAGCATTGGTATTCGCAATCTCAGCATTCGAGCCAGTAGACGACGATCTGGATTGGTCTTTAGTGTATCCTGAATTAGCAGGTGGACAAGGAATGAAGAAGGAAGCTAAGCAAGATGCAGAAGGTATGTTATCTTCTAAATTAGATAACTTATTGAAAGAAGCTAAGATCGATGGAGAATTAATGGCAAGCCTTGGTGAAGGTATCAGAGGATTTGAAGATGCAGCCAAGAATCTTTCTCCTACAACGGAAGCAATGAATTCTACTAAGAAGTACAGCGAAGAATTATCTCTTGCTGCCGCTCAAATGGAATCTTTGAATAGCTTATACAAAGTACAATTAGAAAGTGCGAATCGTCAAGCTTCTATTAATGAGGAAGCAGCTGAAAACGCATCTAAATTGAAAGATCAAATGCAATCATTGGCATCAAACCTATCATCTCTTAATGGAGTATATGGTGGAATGCTTTCTGCAATGACCAAAAATTAATTAGCGTTTATAGACGTTTTTACTAACCCATAAACTTTAATTATAATGGCAGGAGGAAAATTATCTGCAAGGCAGAAAATGATAAACTTGATGTATTTAGTGTTCATCGCTATGTTGGCGCTGAATATGTCAAAAGAAGTGCTTTCGGCATTCGGACTTATGAACGAGAAGTTCACAACATCCAATAATGCTGCAACACAACGAAACTCAGTCTTTATGACTGGCTTGGCAACAAAAGCAAGCGAGCAACCAGAAAAGTTCAAGCCCCTTAAGGCTAATGCTGACAATGTCAGTAAGCTAGCTAGTGATTTAGATTCATATTTGAGTGATTTAAAGTCTCAGATGACAGCTACTGTTGAAGATCCACAAGATTATGAGATCATGGACAAAGGAGATTTCCTTGATGACCATTTTTTCAAAGGTGACAAGTTAAGACCAGAAGGACAACAGTTCCTTGATAATTTAGCTGCTTTCAGAAATGGAATTGCTAAAGTACTTTCAGATAGTATTTCAAATTTCCCTGATATATCTAAGGATGTTCAGAAGAAGTTCGCTACCGATGCGGTTACAAATCGTGACGGAAATGTTATCGATTGGTTGGATTATAACTACAAAGGATTTCCTTTAGTGGCATCTCTAACTAAGATGACGGCTTTGCAAGCAGATATCAAGACAACAGAATCTGAAGTTTTATCTGCAATGTTAGCAGGAAAATTAGGTTCGGAGATTTCAATGACAAATTATACAACGTTGTTAGAAACTCCTAAATCAGCTTATTTTAATGGCGAACGTTTTGATGGTCAAATTGTCTTAGGACGAAAGGATTCATCAACGAAGCCTAATAGAGTTGAATTAACTTTAGATGGTAGAAAGTTGACTGAAAAGGAATACACGATAGAAGACGGTAAGGTTAAATTGAATTTTGGAGCAGGGAGACCTGGAGAACACAAAATCAAGGGTAAACTTATATTTACTCAAGATGGTGATGACACTGAGGTAATAGTTGACCAAAAATTCGCAACGATTCCTAAACCTAATGCAGCAACTATTTCTGCAGATAAGATGAATGTGGTGTATCGCGGTGTAACAAACCCAATGACCATTTCGTTTGCTGGGATTCCTGATAATAAGGTAACAGCTATTGGAACTGGATTGGACCGTATAAACGGTAGTAAATACAGTATGAATCCGGGAATTGGTCGTGAAGTGACTATTAAAGTGTCTGGTAAATTACCTGACGGACAGGGCGTAAGCGATAGTCAGACATTCAGGATCAAGGATATTCCTAAGCCTACTGGAACAGTAAGAGGTGAAGATGGCGCTATCTCGATGCAGCGTAGTGCATTAGCAATATCTACTATCGGTGCTAAACTAGATGATTTTGATTTTGATCTGCCTTTGAGTGTATCTGGATTCAAATTCAAGGTTTTAGGACAGCCTACAATAAATGTTAGTGGATCTAAGTTAAATAGTAGAGCGAAAGCCATACTTGCTAAAGCAAAAAGAGGTTCTTCTGTTCAGATTTTCAATATTCAAGCGAAAATCAAGAACAATAGTTCTTACAGACTTAAGAAAGTATCGCCAGTTATTATTGAGCTTACAAATTAAAATACATACTGCTTATGAAATGAGCATAGCGTGAATTTTCAAAACATTGAAGACACATTATATGCTCATTACATAAGACGTATTCAACAATTAAAATTAAACTGATGAAAACTAAAAGTTTTTTATTAACCGTTCTAGGTCTTTTTATTGCAGCAGGAGCCTTTGCACAAGCAAATATCCTGAATGCTAAGAAACCAGATCAAATTGGTGTAAAGTCGGAAAGTCATTTAAAGATGGACAACGATAAGCCATTGGAATATGGTTACGTTGACGACAGGGATATTCTTTGGTCTAAAATGACTTGGGAAATTGTCGATCTTGACGAAAGAGTGAATTTCTCTCTTTATTACCCGATTGATACCAATAATATTGGTAGCAACAGACGGTCGTTGTTTGATGTATTGATGACGAACATCCAAAAAGGTAACATAGAAAACATTTATGATGATTCTTATTTTAAGACGAAACGTACTTTGAAGGATATTGGTGCTGCCATGTCGTTGATCGATACTACAGAATTAGGTATCGAACAATTGAATGCAGGTGAGCAGTTATCTGAAGAGTACATAAATAGACGTGACATCACCGCTGCAGATATTACAGAATATCATATTAAAGGATTATGGTATTTTGATAAGCGACATGGAGAATTGAAATACAGACTTCTTGGTTTAGCTCCAGTAGCTCCAGATGTAAATTTCATCAACTCTGATGATCCAGATATGGTTGAGTTGTTTTGGATATGGTTCCCAGATACTAGAAATATCTTGCATGATGCCAAAGCCTTTAATAACAATAATAGTTCTATGCCGTCATCGTTCGATCACTTGCTTAATGCACGACGATTTAGCGGACTGATATATCGCGAGGAAAATATTTATGGAGATAGACAAGTTAATGAGTACATTAGTGAAAACTCATTGATGCAGCTCTTGGAGTCTGATAGGATCAAGGAAAGAATCCGTGATTTTGAACAAGATATGTGGAGTTACTAATAATTCCAATATGCTTAGAATATGAACGCCCACTTTTAGTGGGCGTTCTTTATTTTGAGATTCTCTGTCAGTTCGAGCGGAGTTGAGAACTATTTGTTATCCGATTAGTTTAATTTTGCAACTTATGAAAGTAGACTACATCATCGTTGGTTGTGGACTCGCAGGCATAGGGTTTTGTGAGGAGCTCCGAAAGAATGGTAGGAGTTTTATTGTATTTGATGATGCATCCCAACAATCATCTACAGTGGCAGGCGGACTCTATAATCCCGTGGTGCTAAAACGTTTTACCGCGGCATGGAATGCCAACGAGCTTTTAGATATAGCTCTTCCTTTTTTTTATGGAATAGAAAATCATCTTAATACTGATTTCATTCAGGAGGTACCCATATTTAGAATTTTCAATTCAATTGAGGAACAGAATAATTGGTTTACTGCATCAGATAAACCAGTACTTACGAAATTTATTTTTCCTGGAATCATTAAAAACATTAACTCGAATATCAATTCAGGATTTGGGTTAGGAAAGGTCTTGAAAACAGGAAGAATAGATACGAATGTATTGATTGAATCGTATTTAGAAAAATTAAGGAATGAAAGCTCTATTTTGAACAATTCCTTTATCTATAAGGAAATGAAAATTAATAGTGATACCATTCACTATAAGAATATAGAAGCAAATCATATAGTTTTCACAGATGGTTTTGGTTTAAAACAGAACCTCTATTTTAACTATTTACCATTAGTGGGAAGCAAAGGAGAATATATTGTTGTGAAATCTACAGAGCTTAAATTAGAAGTAATACTCAAAGGTTCGGTGTTTATTATTCCATTGGAAGATGACACCTATCTTGTTGGAGCTACCTATGATAATGAAGATAAAACGAAAATACCAACTCTAGAAAAAAAAGAAGCGCTAATACTAAAGCTTAAAAAAATAATTACATGTGATTTCAAAGTAATCGATCATTTCGCAGCTATTAGGCCAACGGTTAAAGATAGAAGACCCATGGTTGGTAAGCATCCAAGGCATCAAAGGCTTACATTAATTAACGGATTAGGGACTAGAGGCGTTATGGCTTCTTCGTATTTAGCGAATCAGTTATATAATCATTTGGAAAATGGAGATGATTTAAATCCTGAAATAGATATAAAAAGATTTGAAAGCTTATTTCTCAGCTAATTTTTTATCATAACTCATGAATAAATTGATCCAGATATTTCTTGATAATCTTAAAATAACGGGTAAGAAAAGTATCATGGTAATCATAATTGCAATAAAGGCCGTAATAAGACTGGTGCCAATAAAGAGATAGCTGATTACAAAAGCTGCGGTAGCAAAGGCAATTCCAACAGGATAACTAACATACATTGCGCCGTAAAAAAAAGAAGGTTCAATCTTGTAATGTGTTCCACAATGAGAACATTTAGTGTTCATTTTAAGGGTTTCAGAAAGATTGTATGGATTCGAATTCCTGTACATGCTTTCTTCCTGGCATTTCGGGCAGGACCCCTTTAAAATACTATTTATTTTACTTCCTTTTTTAAACATGTTTTTTCTCGTATTTTTGCACGCTTATTACAGAACAAATATACGATTTCACTAATAATTAAAAGTAACCTTGGTTACATAGTCTTATGCTTAACATTCACAATCTATCCATTTCATTTCAAGGCGAACCATTGTTCGAGAATATTGCTTTTCGTTTGGGTAATGGGGATCGTATTGGACTCATTGGTAAAAATGGTGCAGGGAAGTCTACTTTGTTGAAAATCATTTCGGGAGAACATGAATCCGATTCTGGTCAAATTGCCGCTGATAAAGAACTGAAAATAGGATTCTTGAAGCAAGATATCGATTTTGTTCATGGGCGCTCTGTTTTGGAAGAATCTTACCAAGCATTTACGGATATCAAGAAGCTTGAGGCCGATCTTGAAAAAATAAATATTCAGTTAGCGGAAAGAACGGATTACGAAAGTGAATCCTATCATCAATTAATGATTGACCTAAATGACCTACAACATCAATATGAGATTCTAGGTGGATATAATTACCAAGGAGATACAGAGAAGATATTACAGGGTTTAGGCTTTCAAAGAGAAGACTTTAATAAGCTAACGGATACTTTCTCAGGTGGATGGCGCATGAGAATTGAATTGGCCAAACTTCTACTTCAGAAAAACGATATATTACTATTGGATGAGCCTACGAACCATTTGGATATAGAATCGATCATTTGGTTAGAATCTTTTCTCAGACAGTATCCTGGTGCCGTTGTTATTGTGTCTCACGATAAAATGTTCTTGGATAATGTGACCAATAGAACCATTGAGATTTCTTTAGGAAGGATTTACGATTATAATAAACCATACTCGAAGTATCTAGTATTACGAGAAGAGCTTCGTGAGCAACAGTTGGCATCACAAAAGAACCAACAAAAGCAGATCGAGCAAACCGAAAAACTCATTGAAAAATTTAGGGCTAAGGCATCTAAGGCGACAATGGCTCAATCGCTTATCAAGAAATTAGATAGATTGGATAGGATTGCAGTAGATGAAGATGATAATGCTGTAATGACCTTGAATTTCCCGATTTCCATTATGCCTGGAAAAGTGGTTATTGAAGCAGAAGGTGTCGGCAAGAGCTACGGCGAAAATAATGTACTTAGTAATGTGAATCTAATGGTCGAACGTCAGAGTAAGATCGCTTTTGTTGGCCAGAATGGACAAGGTAAGTCCACATTGGCAAAGATCATCGTTGGTGAATTGAAGCACGAAGGCAAACTTGTGTTGGGACATAATGTACAAATAGGTTATTTCGCTCAAAACCAAGCCGATTATCTTGATGGAAATAAAACCGTTCTCGATACTATGATCGATGCGGCTAATGAAAAAAATAGACCAAGAGTTAGGGATATACTTGGGTCTTTCTTGTTCCGGGGTGAAGAAGCTGAAAAATATGTAAGGGTGCTTTCGGGAGGTGAACGTAATAGGTTGGCCTTGGCAAAACTACTTCTCCAACCACTGAATGTGTTGGTCATGGATGAGCCTACCAATCATTTAGATATTAAATCAAAAAATGTACTTAAGGAAGCTCTTAATCGATTTGAAGGCACTTTGATCCTAGTGTCTCACGATCGTGATTTCTTGCAAGGTGTAACCAATAAAGTCTATGAATTCAAGGATAGTAAAATCAAGGAATATCTCGGTGACATAGATTTTTACTTGGGTCAAAGAAACCTCGAGAATCTTCGCGAAGCCGAAAAACGAACCGTTGTTAAGGTAGATTCCAAGAAAAGCAATAAAGAGTCCTATAAAGATCAAAAGCGTCTTAAATCCCTTAACAATAGATTGAGTAAGGTGGAATCCCAGATCAATCAGTTGGAAAAAGACATCAAGGAGATGGATGTCCAGCTAGCTGTAAATTATGATGAAACGGCTGCGAAGCCTAACTTTTTCGAGGATTACCAAACTAATAAGAAGACCTTAGAAAAATTAATGTCTGATTGGGAATTGATCCATTCCGAATTAGAAAATGCCTGAGTATTTCAAAATTTCATTTTAGGATTAATTTAACAAGCTTGTGCGGCTCATTTAGGTAGTTTTGTGGTCTTATTTAACACAACCATCACATGCGTAAAATTATTCTTTCAGTATTGGGGCTTCTCTTAATACTTATCGCTTTTTATCTGGCACAAAGTATCAGTGAAAATAAAAAAAGACAACGACCAGTTGCTGCTAAAGTCATTAAAACTGTTTTTGTAGATACTGTAAAAAACGGAACCGTTAAAATTATAATTCCTGCCAATGGTAGCCTTACCGCTAAAAGGCGTGTTGAATTATTTGCAGAAGTGCAAGGTGTCTTTAGATCAGGTTCTAAGCTATTTAGAGATGGGCAAAAATATAGTTCGGGACAAGCCTTAATTCGTATTGATGCTTCAGAGTATTATGCAAGTGTGCAATCCGCAAAGAGTAATTTCTATAATTCTGTGACGTCAATAATAGCAGATATTAAATTAGATTTTCCAGATGTTTTTAAGAAATGGGAGAACTATATTAATAGTATAGATATTACAAAAACCACTCCAGAACTTCCAGAGATCACTTCAAATAAAGAAAAATATTTTATTACAGGAAGAGGTATCATTTCAAGTTATTACAATGTAAAAAACTTAGAGCAACGTTTAGGTAAGTATGATATTCGTGCACCTTTTAATGGCATTTTAACTGAAGCATTAGTGACTGAAGGGTCACTTATAAGAAGCGGGCAAAAACTAGGTGAGTTTATAGATGATAGTGTTTATGAGATGGAAGTTGCAATAAGCAAGTCCTATGGAAGCTTATTGAAAGTCGGGGAGAAGGTAGAACTTAACAATTTAGATAAAACAGAAACCTATCAAGGATTCGTTTCAAGAATTAATGGTAGCGTTGATCCAACAACACAAACCATTAGCGCTTACATTGAAGTGAAAGATGAAAAGTTGAAAGAAGGTATGTACCTAGAAGCACAACTAGAAGCTAAGGAAGAAGAAAATGCTATTGAGATAGATAGAAGTTTATTGTCAGATACTAATGAAGTATTTATTATTAAAGATTCTATTTTGGTTATCATTCCTGCAAAACCAGTGTATTTTGGTGAGAGTAAAGTAGTATTAAAAGGCATTCCTGATGGGACGCATTTATTAGCAAAACCTGTTCCTGGGGCATATGCAGGTATGCTAGTAAAACCTTATGTAAACACTTCAAAGTCACAATAGAATGAGAAAACTTATTGGTTATTTTATTAGACATAGTGTTGCGGTTAACATAGTAGTTATAATGTTTGTTGGTTTTGGTTTGTTTGGAGCCTTTAACCTTAAGTCTTCATTTTTCCCTTTAACAGATTCAAAAAATATTAATATAAATGTGGCCTATCCTGGGGCTTCACCTCAAGAAGTTGAAGAAGGTATTATACTTAAAATAGAAGATAATCTAAAAGGGTTGAATGGTGTTGAACGCGTCACATCCACTTCGCGAGAAAATAGTGGTAATATAAATGTTGAGATAGAAAAAGGAAAGAATATAGACTTTATGCTTCTTGAAGTTAAGAATGCAGTAGATCGTGTGCCTTCTTTTCCTGTTGATATGGAGCCTTTAATTGTTGCTAAGCAAGAGGCGTTAAGACCAACAATTACATTTGCATTAAGTGGTTCTAACATTCCGTTAGCAACCTTAAAGCAAATAGGAAGACAAGTTGAAAACGATTTACGAGGCATTGATGGTATTTCTCAAATTCAAATTGCAGGTTATCCTGATGAGGAAATAGAAATCGCTGTTAATGAAACAAATTTGCTAGCCTATGATTTGACATTCGCTGAAGTCTCTCAAGCAATAAATGAAGCCAGTCTTATTACTACAGGTGGAACCATAAAAACAAATGCTGAAGAATATCTTATTAGAGCCAATGCGCGCTCTTATTATGCAGATGAGTTATCTAATTTAATTGTGAAGTCTGATGCTTCAGGTCGAACCATACGTTTAAGAGATATTGCGGTTGTAAGAGATCAGTTTTCAGAAACACCAAATTCGAATTACTTTGATGGAAATCAGTCGATTAACATTACTATCACAAGTACCAATACTGAAGATCTGATTTCTTCAGCAGAGAAAGTTAAAGACTATATAACAGACTTTAATCAAAAATACGATAACGTACAATTAGATGTTGTTAGTGATTTATCAATAACATTGGTACAGCGCACAGAATTACTAACAAAAAATGCAATTGCAGGTATGTTGTTAGTGCTTATGTTTTTATCGTTATTTCTAAATACGCGCTTAGCATTTTGGGTGGCTTTTGGTTTGCCAATAGCATTTTTAGGGATGTTTATGTTTGCAGGTTATTTTAATGTCACCATTAATGTGCTTTCATTATTTGGGATGATCATTGTTATTGGTATTTTGGTAGATGACGGAATTGTAATTGCAGAGAATATCTATCAGCATTACGAAAAAGGCAAATCACCAGAGGAAGCTGCTCTAGATGGAGTTATGGAAGTGCTTCCGGCTATAATTTCGGCCATAATAACAACCATATTAGCATTTGGTATTTTCTTGTTTTTAGATGGGAGAATTGGTGATTTTTTTGGTGAAGTATCAGTAGTGGTCATTCTCACATTGACAGTCTCTTTAATTGAAGCCTTAATTATATTGCCAGCCCATTTAGCGCACTCTAAAGCATTAAGAGTACAAAACAAGAAGCCTAAAACTGGAATTGCTGGAGTATTTCAAAACGTATTTTCAAAACTACGTTATATCAATAAATTTGGCGATTATATTATGAAATGGCTCCGTGATAAAATGTATAGCCCAGTTTTAAGATTTGGATTGCGTTATAAATTCTTAACGTTCTCCTTTTTCATAGTATTTGTTATTTTAACTATGGCTAGTTTTCAAGGAGGTATAATTAGAGGTGCATTTTTTCCGCAGATTGCGAGTGATAGAGTTGCAATTACCTTAAACATGCCTAATGGTACTAATGAGAAAGTAACAGATAGTATTATTTCATTTATAGAAAACAAAGCTATTGAAGTTACTAATGAAATAAATGAAGAGTATTTTGGTGAAAACCCAGAAAAACATTTGGTAGAAAACATGATTCGCAATGTTGGACCTGGATCCTCTGCAGCTTCCTTAGTAATTAATCTTTTGCCTGGAGAAGAACGCCCTAATGAAATTACCACATTAATGGTTACTAATCGTTTGAGAGAACGCGTTGGCCCAGTAATAGGAGTAGAAAGTTTGGTTTATGGTGGTGGTGGAAATTTTGGAGGTGTTCCAGTATCTGTGTCTTTATTAGGAAATGATATCGCAGAGCTGAAAGCAGTGAAAGCAAAATTAAAACAAAATCTAGAAGATAATATTTTACTGAAAGATGTTACTGATAATGATCCTGCTGGTATAAAAGAAATACGATTGGAACTTAAAGAAAATGCTCAGGCTCTTGGACTGAATTTAAGATCAGTGATGTCGCAAGTGCGATCCGCATTTTTTGGAGCTCAAGCGCAACGCTTTCAAAGAGGTCAAGACGAGATACGTGTCTGGGTAAGATATGATAGGCAAAATCGGTCTTCAATAAATAATTTAGATAACATGCGTATCACGACACCTAATGGACAAAAGGTGCCTCTTAAGGAAATTGCAAACTACAGCATTAAACGTGGTGATGTTGCTATCAATCATTTGGAAGGACGAAGAGAAATTCAAGTCTCTGCAGATATAAAAGATCCTAAAAAAACAAGTGCAACAGATGTTATGGCTGAGGTTAGAGATATTATTATGCCAGAAATATTATCACAATATCCAACAGTAACACCTTCTTATGAAGGACAGAATAGAGAACGTTTAAAACTAACTGATTCATTACTTCCTGTAGGCTTAACGGTTTTAGCTTTAATATATATTGTTATTGCATTCACATTTAGAAGTTACAGTCAGCCATTCATGTTGTTATTATTGATTCCGTTTAGTTTACCAGCCGTAGCTTGGGGGCATTGGATCCATGATTTTCCATTAAACATATTATCAATGTTAGGTATTATTGCACTTATTGGTATAATGGTAAATGATGGACTTGTGCTTATAGGTAAGTTTAACAGTAATTTAAAGGAAGGTATGGCTTATGATGATGCTTTATTTCAAGCAGGACGTTCTCGTTTTAGAGCTATTTTTTTAACATCCATTACAACAATAGCTGGGTTGGCACCATTAATCCTTGAACAAAGTAGACAAGCTCAGTTTTTAATACCAATGGCAGTTTCAATTGCCTATGGTATCGGTTTTGCCACAGTGTTAACACTAATAGTATTGCCTATTTTCTTGTCATTTGGAAACTGGTCAAAACGTCAAATTAAATGGTTGTGGACAGGTCGAGACATAACTAAGGAAGAAGTAGAGCGAGTGATTAAGGAAAAAAAAGAGGTTAAAAATGCAGCATAATATAATCAAGGTTTTAATTGGGGTGTTTGTGATGACCTCTTTGCATGCACAGGAAATACTCATAAAAGATGATGCCGTAAAAATCACTTTAGATAATAATCTAGGTATTAAGATCGCAAAGAATAGTCTTGAGGTTGCTGACAATAATGCTGATTTGTTGAATAGTGGTTATTTGCCGTCTCTTACGGGTAATGCAGGTGGAAGTATTGATAGACAGACCACCGAAGGGGAATTAGCCAATGGTGAAGTGCGAGGTGCTGATGGTGTCGAAACCAAAAGATATAATGCATCGCTGAATTTGAATTATACACTTTTTGATGGTTTAGGCAGGTACTATGACTATAAGCGTTTTAAAGAAGAGTATGGGCAGTCGGAATTACAAGTAAGGGAAACCATTGAAAATACCCTATTACAATTATTTTCGGTGTATTACGAAGTGGCTCGGATAGAGGAAAACGTCATTAATCTAGAAGAGGCCCTTATCGTATCTAAAGATCGATTGATACGTGCGGGATATCAATTCGAGTATGGTCAGAGTACTGGATTGGATGTCTTAAACGCAGAGGTCAATGTCAATACCGATAGCATAAATCTATTAAATGCTGAACAGCTATTAAGGAATACCAAGCGGGACCTTAATTTGGTTATGAACCGAGATCTATCGACAACCTTTGAGGTCGATACAACCGTGGTGTTCGTGCCGAATATTACCATGGAAAACTTCCTTACCGAAGCCAAGAGGAATAATGTGCAAATGCTATTGGTGGAAAAGGACATTACCATTTCGGAATATAGCATGAAAGCCTTTAAAAGTGGGTACCTACCAAGCGTTGGTCTTACAGGATCCTACGGATGGAATAAATCGTCCAATAACAATCCTATTGCGTTTACGGTGTCAAATTCCAATTCGGGACTATCAGGAGGCCTTAATTTAAGTTGGAATCTTTTTGATGGTGGTCGGACGATCACCAATGTAAAAAATGCCAGGATCAATTATCAAACACAAGAACTCTTTAAACAGCAAACGGAGCTTCAAATCGAACGTGATATAAATAATTCTTGGGATTCTTATAGGAATGCCCTTTTTGTGCTTGATGTACAAGAAAAGAATCTAAAGACCAATCAAAACAACTTTGAACGCACCAATGAACGTTATAAATTAGGTCAAGTCACTTCCATTGAATTCAGGCAGGCACAATTAAACCTATTAGGGGCAAAACTAGCTAAAAGCAGATCGAAATACGAGGCTAAATTGTCTGAACTGCAAATGCTTCAAGTAGGTGGTCAACTTCTGAATACTGATTTTTAAGGTTCCTATCATTTTTATTAAAAGAAAAAGGAATGAGTTTGTGAGGAAAGCGCTTTACAATTTTTTAAAGGAAAGTGATCTATTGAATGATAAATAGGATATATCAATGAACGAACATTTCTTTCAATGTCCTTATTGTTGGGAAGGTATTTCCATGCTATTGGATACTTCAGTGGCCAATCAAACTTATGTTGAAGATTGTGAAGTTTGTTGTAATCCCATAGAGCTTCATGTGCAATTCAATAATGAAGAATTGATACATTTTGATGCCATAAGCTTAGGGCAATGAGATCAGGCCTTTAGATTCTTAATATCCTTTTTGATCATTTCCATTGAACTTTGTAAGGCCTTCAGCATATTCTCTTGGGATGCATTTGTTTCAATATTGAAGGTCAACTTACTCGTTACCTGCCATATTTCCTGGATATCATTAATTTCAACTTGTATTGGCGCATATTCCGTATTTATGGAAATCAGCATTAATTTTGAAGGGTCCTTTGGTTTTTGGATCTTTTTTACGAGTACACTATCTTTCAGGACTACGACACATATGGCATTTCTATCCAAATTATCGATCGAGTCTATGGCTTTGCCCAATACCCATTCTTTTGGATAAAGACTAGGCGTCATACTATCGCCTTCCACTTGAAAACCTCTGTACGTGGCATTTCGAAATTCAGGTAGCGGCATGTCAAAAGCTGGGAGTTGTTTATACCAATCAAGATCCACAATGTTGTGAGGATATCCTGCCGCTGCTTTAATATTGACGAGAACCATATTATCAGAATCATTGCCATCAACGGTCACGACTTTGGGAGAGACATTCTGTGAGGTATCCAAGAATTGCTGAAAGCTTTTCCCAAACAGCCATAGAGGATTGATCTTGAATTGTTTCAATAATTCGGCCACCACGCTCCCGGTTATTTTAGACTTCCCTCTTTCTATGTCTGCTGTAGAGCCTTTAATGCTCAATTTTTCGGCAAAAGAATGTTGAGTTTCATTCAGCGATTCGCGTACTTTCTTAAAACGTAGAGCTTCAATATTTGGTTCCTTGTCCATGTACCAAAGATATGAAAATTTGGAATATTTCCAATTTTAACACAAAATAATTATATAAAATGGAAATAATCCATATATTTGGAAATAATCCAATTGATTATAAGTTTGATAGACGCATAATCAATGAAATTCAATAGATATGAAAAAAACACTTGTTTATGATGGAACTTTCGACGGTTTCTTATCCGCTGTGTATATGGTTTTCGAGGAGCAATTAAAGGATGTGGAAATCGTAAAACCAAAGCATTATCAGCCTAATATTTTTATTGAATCTGAAGAAATAGTGACGGATTCAAAAAACGCCAAACGTGTCTGGCAAGGCTTACAATTGAAGGTGACAAAAAGCGTAGCCAACAGATTATACGCTAGTTTTCTTAGTGAAATAAAAGGAGTTGAAAATGTTTTGTTGAGATATATTCTGTTTGCGTATTGCAGTGAGAGTTTTAATCATGCGGATTATAGTAATAAAGATGTTTTAAGAGTGCTCCAAGTATCTAAAATGGTATTTAGGGAGAGAGACAGAATGGAAGCTATTGTAAAATTTCAATTAACCAAGGATGGGATATACTTTGCTGCTATTGAACCAGATTTCAATGTGCTTCCATTACTCTTAAAGCATTTTGAAAATAAAAATCCAGATCGCCATTGGATTGTTTTTGATAAGAAGCGGCAAATTGGAGTGAGTAGTCAGAATGGTAATATTCGAGGGATAGACGATAAAGAATTCTATAGTATAACGTCTAGATTTACCAGAAAGGGATATAGTAGACCTCTATTTCTTGATTCAAACCATATGAGGATTACTAGGAATGATCAACTGAAGTCAGTCGTTTAAAATTTTGCTTAAATGCTTGTCCTAACTAAAAAAGTGCTGTATCTTTGCAGTCCGAAATAATCTTGTCGGTATTATGAACCGAGAGTTAGTAGCTAAGTAGATGTTTTGGGAATTTATATCGCGGGATAGAGCAGCAGGTAGCTCGTCGGGCTCATAACCCGAAGGTCACAGGTTCGAGTCCTGTTCCCGCTACAAAGAAAACCTCTTGAGAAATCAAGAGGTTTTTTTATGCAATAGTACAGGAAGCTGGCTTCCAAGCAATTTTGCATAAAAACCTTGCATTGCTTAGGCAATGCGGTTTTCTTTGTAAAGCCACATCTGAGGCCGATTCCGTTGTGAAACAACGGAATGAATCCTGTTTACGCAACTAGTAGAGCCTTCATGGAGGTTTTGTTTTAATAGCTTCATAGAAATAAATGTGAGCCTTTTTTATTTAGGAAATGTGAAATAGTACAATAAAATCATAAAGGTTACCTAAATATACTAATAATGTAAGACTAGCGTTTTGAAATTGCTAACTTGTCCTCGAATCTTTCTAGTTTCATTTGAAAAAAAATATTAAACAAATATCCGAAGTTCTCATAGTTGTTATGTGCGCGCTTTTGTTCATCACTAGCTCTTCATCATCTAAGAATGGAGTGGAAGTAACTACTACATCTATTAAGGCTCAGTCAAAAGAGGAGTCTCCCATTTTAATAAAGCGATACCCTGAAAAGGCTACAAAGGATGTGCGACATAAATTGGATTCATTATTAAAACGTATTAACAAAAGAGATGATTTTCACGGGGCAATATTAGTAGCGAAAGGCGAAAAAATCTTGTATCAGAATGAGATAGGATTTGCAGATTTCAAAAATAAAATCCCACTAAATGAAGAATCTGTATTTCAATTAGCATCTGTAAGTAAACAGTTTACGGCAGCCGCTATTATGCTATTGAGTGAGAGGGATAAAATTAAGCTAACAGACACAGTAAACGCTTATTTTCCAGATTTTCCTTATGAAGGTGTGACTATTGAAAACCTTTTAAATCATACCGCCGGATTGCCAAAATATTTTTGGGTAGCAGAGCATAAATGGCAACAAAATAAGGCGCCTACAAACAGTGAAATGATGGCATTACTAGAATCGAGTAATGTGCTGCGGTTCTTCAAACCAGGACGTAACTTTGATTATTCTAATACGAACTATTTTGTTCTGGCTTCTATTGTTGAAAAAGTTTCTGGGACTTCTTTTAGCTCTTTTTTAAAAAGTAACATTTTTGAACCACTACAAATGAAACATTCGTATGTATACAGTTTTGAAAATGATAGTATTAAAGAAAATCAATTAGATGGGTATAGATTGTATAGGGGAAGGAGTCATCTCAAAATTCGCAGTACCGTAAATGATGCTATTGTTGGTGATAAAAATGTATATACAACGATCGAGGATTTGTTTAAGTGGACGCTCGGATTAAATACTGAAAAATTACTTACAAAAGAGTCATTAGACCTTATGTATGCAAAAGGAAAAACAGTATACGGAAGAGAAATACCATATGGCTTTGGGTTTAGAATTGATACTAAGGGACAAAAAAGCATCTACCATCACGGTAAATGGAATGGGTTTAGCTCAGGACTCACAAGATATTTGGAAGATGATTTGGTAGTCATCGTTTTAGAGCACACTAGTTATAACGCTATGAAATCACTTAATGAAAGAATAAAGAAAATCGTTACTGAAAATTTTGGTATTTAATTTTGAAAGAACGGTTGGATATACATCATCTTTTGCCTCAAACTAGTAGAGAGGGAGAGGAGCTTTGATTTGCATTAGTAAAATTATATTTTTCGGTGATTATTGCATTTTCTGGATGGTTATTTTGCGTGCTTATTGAGCGTTCTTTTGCAGGGAGAAAAGAAAATAATAAAACGGTTATAGCAACTATTAAAAACTATTAACATGACCAGTTTTTGTAAACATATTTATTATAGGCTTTTTAAGGTCGTATTTATAGGTGCAATGTTATTTGCATTTACGTCATGCGAATCGGACTCAATAGTAGACGAAGATTCATTTTCAGATCTCGAGGTTAATGTGACTGGCACTTTATCTGGAAACCCAAGAAGTGGCCTTAATGTAGCTGTATACGAAACCGAAGAAGATGCTATGAATGAAGTTAATGTGATTACTTTTCCGCAAAACACCGATAGTGATGGATATGTTTTTTTTAGTGATCTGGAACCTGAATTTCGCTATTGGGTGAGGGTAGATACAACCCTAATAAATAATATTAATCAAACACAACAGCTCAATGAAGGGTTTAACGAAATGAGCATGACTA
>RCNB010000199.1_pt1 | contig 41081 bp, 32 predicted proteins | sample 2041321 | NCBI WGS metagenome assembly RCNB01 (sample SAMN09708232, study PRJNA481090) | Marine sediment metagenome, whole genome shotgun sequencing project.
AATGCCGGAGAAAAAATCAATGTAGGATGTTGGATAGGCCGAAGTGTTACAGTGCCAAGCCTATAATGCTTTATAAAAACATACACTATATATTGAACATAGTCATCGTAATTTCGATGACTATGTTTTTTTCATGCAAAAACAACTTCAAGGAAGTTCAGAAGATTGGGATCTCTGAAAACGAACCTATTGGAATTGCTAAAGACATTAGTTTAAAATATACCGACTCGGCCAAATTAAAAGCGCATCTTATCAGTCCGAAAATGTTGGATTATTCTAATCGAGATTTTGCATTCAATGAGTTTCCCGATGGAGTGAATCTCACATTATACGATGATTTAGATAGAGAAAGCACTGTGATATCGGATTATGCAATAGTCTATGCACAAACCAACCTAATTGATCTAAAAGGCAATGTTGTTTTAACAACCCACGATGGTAATGTGCTTAATGCCCAGCAACTATATTTTGACCAAGTAAAAAATTGGTTATTTACCAATCAACCTGTAAAATTCTATACAAAAGATCAAATAATCAATGGTAATGGCTTCGATTCTAATATGGATTTTTCGCAGGCGAGAGTCCTCGAAATTACAGGAATTGTGTATCTTGATGAATAAAAATTGACCAAATGAAACTCCTTAAATTATTTCAATACGCTTATATCGTATTTGCAGTCTTGTTTCTTTATGATGCCATTAGTAAGTGGTCTTTAGAAAGGAATCGGGCATATATGTCACTATTGTTTTTTGCACTCGCCATATTCATGTTTTTCTTTCGGAAGAAATTCAGGAAGAAATTCGAAGACAGAAATAATCAACAATAATTATGACTTTAGAGTTTGTAATCATCATTCTCTCTCTTATTCTCTCGGCGTTTTTCTCGGGGATGGAAATCGCCTATGTGTCTTCCAATAAGATTCATATCGAGATCGAAAAAAAGCAAGAGACTTTTTTAGCGAGAATCCTTACGAAATTGACCAAGAAGCCATCTAAGTTCATTGCTACCATGCTTATAGGTAATAATATCGCATTGGTAATCTATGGATTCTTCATGGGAGACGTATTGATGAATTGGTTTCAGTCGCTATTACCATCTTCATATAGGGTCATCGATTATTTATTTACAGACCTTAGCTTGTTAATGCAGACTATTATTTCTACGATGATAATCTTGATTACGGCCGAGTTCTTACCTAAAGTTTTTTTCCAGATCTATTCAAATACCTTGATAAAAGTCTTGGCCTTCCCCGCCTATATATCTTATGTGTTATTCTCCTTCATTTCAGATTTTGTTATTTGGATATCAGACATGGTTCTTAAAAAGTTTTTTGGGACAGATGGGGATGAGGTGCAATTGGCATTTAGTAAAGTGGAACTAGGTAATTATATATCTGAGCAAATGGAAACTGTTGAAGAACATGATGAAATTGATGCAGAAATCCAAATTTTCCAAAATGCCCTTGAGTTCTCTGAGGTTAAAGCCCGCGAAGTCATGGTGCCGCGCACTGAGATCATCGGTGTTGAAATAGGCGAGTCTGTTAGCATGTTGAATGATCTTTTTACGTCAACGGGTCTTTCTAAAATATTGGTTTACAAAGAAAATATGGACGATGTGATAGGGTATGTGCATTCGTTTGAACTTTTTAAAAAACCTAAATCGATCAAGACTATAATCCTGCCCGTAGAATTCGTTCCTGAAACCATGTTGGCCAATGATGTACTTAATGTCTTGATAAAGAAAAGAAAAAGTATTGCTGTGGTATTGGATGAGTATGGAGGAACATCTGGACTGATGACCGTAGAAGATATTGTTGAAGAACTTTTTGGCGAAATTGAAGATGAGCACGATTCAGTAGAACTCATTGAAGAAAAAATAAGTGACAATCACTATAAATTATCAGCAAGACTCGAAGTCGATTACTTAAACGATACTTTTAAACTTGACCTTCCTGATGGTGAAAATTACGAAACGCTAGGTGGTTTTATTGTCGATTTTACGGAGGAAATTCCTGAACAGAATGAAGAATTGACCATTGACAAATTCCAGTTCAAGATTCTAGAAGTATCCAGCACAAAGATCGACCTGGTTGAACTTTTTGTCAAGAACGATGAATAAAAGAATGATTTTTGAATAAAGTCGTTAAAACTCTTGCCTAAGAATACATAATTAACTTTTATAATTGAACGGAAAATGGTATTTTCGCGCACTTAAATAGATTAAATTCTACTACAAATGGCAGTATTAAATAAAATTAGACAAAGAGGGTTATTCTTGATCATAGTTATCGCATTAGCATTATTCTCTTTTGTTCTTGCAGATCTTTTTAGAAATAGTGATGCCCTGACAAGTAAAGGCCAGAGTGTCGTTGCTACTATCAACGGAAAAGATATCTCTAGACAGGATTTCATGGAAAAAGTAGAGTTAGCCCAAAGACAATTGGGACCTAACGGGAGCAGTATTCAGGCTATGAATCGAGTATGGGATCAAGAAACCAAAAAAGCCATTATGGAATCTGAATTCCAGCAACTTGGTATAACTGTTGAAACTGAGGAAATGAAGGACCTGTTAAGAATTGGTTTGGCTAATACTCCAGATTTTCAGAATGAATCAGGACTGTTCGATGAAAATAAAATGAACGAATATATTGCTAACCTTAAAGCAACTACACCACAAGGATACGCTCAATGGGTACAGTACGAAAACAATCTTGCCGATAATGCGTTGCAGCAAAACTATTTTAATATGGTGAGAGCTGGTATTAGTGCAACAGTGGCAGAAGGTGAGTTAGAGCATGTAATGGAAAGCGAATTGGTTGATATTAAATTCATTCAAATCCCATTCTCCTCTATTCAAGATAGCAGTATTGCCGTAAGTAAATCTGATATCAGTAAATACATCAATGAAAACAAGAGTCGTTACGAAATAGAAGAGTCAAGAGACATTGCTTATGTGCAGTTTACAGAACAAGCATCATTGGAAGATGAAACTGCCTTAAAGACAAAATTGAGTAATATGCTTGATGACAAAGAAGAATATAATGAAGTGTCAAAAGCGAACGAAACCGTGGTTGGATTGAAAAATATTCCAGCTGATAGAATTACAGCCTATGTCAATGCCAATTCGGCAATAAAATATAATGATCAATATCTATTTAAGTCTGGTTTGTCTGCCACTACGGTAGACAGTATTTACAATCTTAATGCTGGTCAGATCTATGGCCCATACAAGGAAGCTGGTTTCATAAAGTTGACCAAGGTGGTTGCTGAGACTCAATTGCCAGACTCTGTTAAAGTAAGACATATCTTGATTCCTTTTGCTGGAGCAACAAGAGTTGATCCAAGTATTACAATAACAGAAGAAGCGGCGGAGAAAACTGCGGATAGTATTCTTGCCATCGTAAAACGCAATAGATCTAAATTTGTAGACCTTTTAGACCTTTCTTCAGATAAGGTGAGCAATGAAAAAGGAGGCGAAATCGAGTTTGCCTACGGTGCAGGAATGGCTCCAGAATTCAAGAGTTTCTCCTTTGAGAATAAGAAAGGTGATGTTGATGTGGTAAGGACTTCATTTGGCTATCACATTATCGAAATTCTAAGTCAAGGCGATAAACAAAGAGCCATCAAAGTTGCGACAATTGCCGAACTAATTGAACCATCTCAAAAAACCATTGATAATACATTCAATGAGGCCTCAAAATTCGAGATTGCAGTTTCTAAAGGTGTTTTTGATGATGTTGCTAAAGAGAACATTTACTCTTTAAGACCAGTTAATGGCATAAAGGAGCTTGATGAAAATATTCCAGGCATTGGTAATCAGCGAGCAATCGTAAGATGGGCATTTGAAGAAGGTAATAACGTTGGTGCCATAAAACGTTTTAATTTCAATGGTGGTTACGCCGTTGTTCAATTACGAGCAAAGAATAAGGCAGGTCTTATGAGTACTGAAGATGCATCTGTTACGGCCACACCTGCAATTAGGAAAGAGAAAAAAGCAGCAATCATTAGAGGGCGTATTACAGGCAAGGCATTTGATGATATTAGCACTTCGGAGAATCAAACGATCAAAGTAGCATCAGCGCTTAATATGAAGAATCCTACAATTACTGGTGCAGGAAGAGAACCTAAGGTTGTTGGTACGGCTTTCGGACTAAAAGAAGGGGAGGCCTCTGGGCCAGTCGATGGCACTAATGGCGTGTATTTAGTTCAAGTCACAAAAAAGACAGCTGCCGTTAAATTAGACAGCTATCAAGCAAAGATCAGTCAAATCACTACACAGAGAAATAATGCAATCACGACCAAGCTATTTAATGCCTTGAAAAAAGTGGCAGACATAGAAGACAATAGAGCTGCAGTGTATTAATGTGATAATTTATAAGATAAATTGAAAAGCTTCACTTTATAGTGGAGCTTTTTTATTATAACACCATATCGTTAAATGGAATTATTGTTTTGTAACCTTTGTTGATGAAATATTTCCTAGGATCGTCTTTAGCTGTAGCCAGAATGAAATCACCTCCCCATGCACCTAAACTCTTTATACTGCCTTTGTAATCCTTAAAACTTTGCTCTTTAATGGTAGGTGTATCTATCAACCTTGAAATAATATTTTCGTGTTGCGAGATAAGGCCTTCGAAATTCACAAGAGATTGACAATTGATCAAGAGTTTTGTAATCGCAGTAATCTTAGAAACGGCTTTTTCAATATTCCTGCCATTCTTCCTGAATTTAGCTATGCCTTCTCGGCTATCTTGTTTTTTATTCAGGTGAATGAAATATAAATGCTTTGCAAAATTTGGTTTGAACTCAACCGGTTGAATGACACGACCATCTTTTATTAATTGATACGAAATGGGGCCTTCATATTGTGCGCAGGCGATATCGTAGCCACTACCACCAAAGGTTTTGTCAAGTAGCTCATAGGCATCAACCTTACCCCAGTTGGCGAAATTATTTATCAATGTGGAAGAAGATCCTAATCCCCAATTTCTAGGAAACTCAAGAGATGTTTGAACTGCATACCCTTTATTATCTTTTAGAAATTCTGGATTCAACTCTTTTGCGGCTCCAATGATTTTATGCAGCATGGAAGAAATTGGATTCTCATTTTTTAGGGTCTTAAGATCACTGACATGAGTTAGAATGAATTCATGTTCAAACCAAATGTCTCCATTGATGTCGTGACTTTTCCAGATGAGTTTAGGTTTGTTGATAGCTTCAATATCCATCGATTGGCCTTTTTTAGTAGGTAGCCCTAATCCCAATGCACCATCTAGTACGACATATTCGCCAGTTAATAGAAGTTTGCCATGACTATAGTAATTTTGCATGATACTACCTCAATTTTTCAAGTTCTGCAAGCACTGAGCTATGCGTTACAGCATTGTTTTGAAAATAGGTAATAAGTCTATCTTTTTCTGAAGACGTAGCGTTAAACTGGTTTAATATGTTCATTAAATGCATTTTCATGTGGCCTTGTTGAATTCCTGTAGTTGTTAAAGAACGCAATGCTGCAAAATTCTGTGCTAAACCGGCAACAGCTACTATCTTCATCAGGTCTTTGGCACTAGGGTTCTTAAGTAATTCAAGGGCGATCTTTACCATAGGGTGCAATCGAGTGAGACCACCAACCGTACCTAAAGCAAGAGGAATTTCCATCCAAAACTTAAACTTACCACCATCAATGGAAGCATCTGTTAAACTTGAATACCTTCCATTTCTAGAAGCGTAAGCATGAACTCCAGCTTCAACAGCCCTGAAATCGTTTCCCGTTGCCAATACTACCGCATCAATGCCATTCATGATTCCCTTGTTATGGGTTACGGCTCTATAAGGTTCTACTTTTGCGATTTTCACAGCTCTCACAAATTTTTCTGCGAATTCTGCTCCAGATAGTTCTGTGCCTTCCGTCAATTCCTCTATGTTACAGCTAACTTCAGCCCGCACAAGGCATTCAGGGACATAATTAGACAAAATGCTCATGACCACTTGTATATCTTTCTCTTGGTCATTGAACTCCAAATATTCTTTTGCCGCTTCTGTAAATGTCTTTGCAAACTGCTCCAAGCAAGAATTGATGAAATTAGCTCCCATAGCATCTAAAGTCTCAAAAGTAGCGTGAAGTTGATAGTAATTATCAAGATCCGTAGTTTTGTCTTTAAGCACAATATCTAGAACACCTCCTCCGCGTTTTTCCATGTTTTTGGTGATGGCTTTTGACTCAGAAATAAGAGCATCCTTGGTGATGTCGAAAAACGCTTTTAGCTTGCTATAGTCACCTTTGAACATAAAATGAACCTGTCCGATCTTCGTTGTTGAAATGACTTCTGCCTTGAATCCTCCGCGATCGTGCCAGAATTTGGCTGCCTTGCTTGCCGCAGCTACTACCGAACTTTCCTCTATCGCCATTGGGATGGCATAGATAATACCGTTAATAAGGAAATTTGGTGCTATACCAAACGGTAAATAGTAGTTGGTAATGGTATTCTCAATAAACTCATCATGCAATTGTTGAAGTTCATTATCAGAATTCCAATACCTCTTAATGATCCCTTTAGCATCACTATTGCTAGGAAAGTAATGCTCAACAATCCAATCTATTTTTTTTGATTTAGAGAATTTAGAGAATCCAGTAACCGATTTACCCATTTAATAGTCTTTTAGCAATACAAAGATACTATTCTCAGTACTATAATTGAGTACATAAAAAAGCACTGGAATTTTGATTATTGGCTATTTCTCGTTGTAGTATGAAAATGGTTGTTATAGTCACTATGTTTTTTTACATTGCAGTAATGATTATACTGCAAATAATCTAATACCACACTAAATGAAATATTTTAAAGTTACGCTATTGTTGTGTTTTCTTTTTGTAAGCCCTCTTCTTGCACAGAAAAAAGTGATTACTCTAGACGAAATATGGGATGGCACTTTTAGGGCTGAGTCAATGGAAGTCCTTCATTCCATGAAAAATGGACAGCAATATTCTGTTCTTAATACGAACAATATAACTGGAGCAACCTCTATTGATATTTACGATTACAAAACACTAGAGAAAGTTCGAACCTTCGTTACTTCTATCGACTTTCAGGCATTTGACAATTTTACAGATTATGCATTTAGTCCGGATGAGACCAAAGTCATACTTGCTACTGAAGTCGAGCCAATATTCAGAAGGTCGAAACGCGCTATATATTATGTTTACGATAGTTCAGATAATTCCGTACAACCAATTTCGGAAGATAAAATTCAAGAACCAACGTTCTCACCAGACGGAAATAAAGTGGCTTATGGTTTAAACAACGATTTATATGTTCGGGACCTAATGATGCAACAAACTCAACGTTTGACGAGTGACGGTATTAAAAATGAAATAATAAATGGCATTACCGATTGGGTGTATGAAGAGGAATTTAGTTTTGTAAGGGCTTTTGAATGGAATTCGAAAAGTGATAGAATAGCATACATCAGATTTGATGAAACATTCGTTCCTGAATTCTCAATGGATGTCTACGGGAAAGATCTATACCAGACACAACAGAAATTCAAATATCCTAAAGCGGGAGAATTGAATTCTGAAGTGTCTCTCCATATTTACGATTTGCTTAAATCGGAATCGAAGAAGGTGTTTCTTAATGCAGATTACACCGATTATTATATACCACGAATTAAATGGACTAATGACCCGGAGATCTTAAGTGCCCAATACATGAATCGTCACCAAAATAAATTGGATCTATGGCTGATCAATGCAAATGGATATGAAAGCATGATTGCTCTAACTGAAGAAGACAAAGCTTACGTAGATGTGACATTTGATCTTACATTCTTACCGGATAATAGTTTTATTTGGACTAGCGAGAAAAGTGGAAATAATCATATTTATCACTATGCGCTAGACGGCGAACTTCTCAAACAAGTAACCACTGGGAATTGGGAAGTCACTAACTATTATGGCTATGATGAAGCTAACAGAAAGATCTTCTATCAATCAACTGAGAATGGATCTATAAATAGAGGTGTTTATTCCATAGGAATCAACGGTAAGGATAAAAAGGGATTAGTCATCAAGGAAGGGCAGAATAATGCGTCGTTCAGCGCCAACCATTCCTTGTTCATTAATTCGTATTCAAGTGCCACGACCCCTGCACAATACACTTTGAATAATGCATCTAACGGAACTGTAGTTAAGACTATTGAAGCCAACCAAAAATTAGTCAATACATTATCCTTGTATCAGATGTCGGAAAAAGAATTCAGTACAATTCCAGTAAATGGAAATGACTTGAATATGTGGATGATAAAACCACCTAATTTTGATGAATCAAAGGCGTATCCCCTTTTGATGTATCAATATTCTGGACCTGGTTCTCAATCAGTTGCCAATCGATGGAATAGTAGTAATGACTATTGGTATCAATCCTTAGCACAGCAGGGTTATATCGTTGCGTGTGTAGATGGCAGGGGGACTGGATTCAAAGGGGCGGCATTTAAAAAAGTCACTCAGAATGAACTGGGTAAATACGAAGTGGAAGATCAAATACAAGCCGCTAAACAGTTAGGTCAAAGATCCTATATCGATGCTGAAAACATGGGTATATGGGGATGGAGCTACGGTGGTTTTATGAGTAGTAATGCAATTTTGAAAGGTAATGATGTGTTTAAAATGGCAATAGCAGTTGCACCTGTCTCTAGCTGGCGTTTTTACGATACCATCTATACAGAACGATATATGACAACGCCAGAAGAGAACCCAACGGGATATGACGAGAATTCCCCAATTAATCATGTCGATAAACTTAAGGGTCATTATATGATCGTTCATGGTACTGCTGATGACAATGTACATGTACAGAACACTATGCGAATGGTGGAAGCCTTGATCCAAGCCGATAAAGATTTTGAATGGATGCTCTATCCGGACCGCAATCATGGTATTTATGGAGGAAACACCAGAAATCATCTTTATAAGAAAATGTCTAAATTTATTGAGAATACGATAGGTGATCCAGATGCTGTTTCAAGTAATGATGCTCCTAAAATTCAAGAAGACGATACTAACTAAATACATACTAACTAACTAATAAATTATCTATGACAAATTCAACAGCTATGCATCAAAAAGAATTGTTTGGCCATCCCGTGGGATTATTTGTTTTATTCTTCACGGAAATGTGGGAACGTTTTTCTTATTATGGAATGAGAGCAATTCTAGTATTATATCTTGTGGCTCAAACACAGGGTGAAAACGCAGGATTAGGTTGGTCAAATGGTGATGCTCTTGCACTATATGGTTGGTATACTATGCTGGTTTATGTTGCTTCAATTCCTGGCGGTTGGATTGCGGACAAGTTTTTAGGTCAGAAAAAGGCGGTTCTGTATGGAGGTATTTTACTTGTGGCAGGACACAGTATTTTGGCGGTTGAACAAATGTGGGCCTTTTATACTGGTCTAGGTTTGATCATTGCTGGAGTAGGTATGCTCAAACCAAATATTTCTACTATGGTTGGAGGTCTTTATAAGCAAGGTGATATTAGAAGGGATAAAGGCTTTACTATATTTTATATTGGAATTAATGTAGGCGCTTTTTTAGCAGCATTAATTGTCGGCTATGTTGGTGAAACATATGGTTGGCATTATGGTTTCGGGCTTGCAGGCATAGGGATGGCATTAGGGTTAGTACAATACTTAGCTGGCCAAAAACATTTAAGTAATGTCGGTAACTATCTAGGAGCTTCTGATAACGCCGCTGAGAAAGAAGCGATGAATAAACCACTCACTAAGATTGAAAAAGATCGTGTAGTAGTATTATTTATTTCTTTTTTATTGGTTATCGTTTTTTGGGGTGCTTTTGAACAAGCTGGGGGATTAATGAATATTTATGCTTCAGAAAAAACTAACAGATTGTTAATGGGCTGGGAAGTCCCTGCTTCCTGGTTTCAATCCTTGAATGCAATGTTTATAATTTTCTTAGGGACTTCTGTGGCACTCTATTGGGCCAACAGGAAATTAAAAGGTAAACTGTCGACGTCATTGTTCAAGATGATTATAGGGTTGATCATAATGGGAACTGGTTTCTTTTTTATGACAGCTGCGGCTGGTCAATTTGAAAGTAATGGCTCTTCTGCTATGTATTGGTTGGTATTAGCGTACTTGTTTCATACCGTTGGGGAATTATGTATTTCACCAGTTGCGTTGTCTTATATTACTAAATTAGCACCTCTAAAATATGCATCCTTAATGATGGGTGTATATTTTGCAATGACAGGCTTTGGTAATAAACTTGCGGGATTATTAGGCGAAGCATCTGAAAGTTTGGGAGAATACACCATATTTACTGGGATTGCGCTTTTTTGTGTGATTTTTGGTGCGGTAGTATTGTTGTTTAGAAAAAAATTGGAAACCCTAACACATGGTGCAGAGGATAACGAACATACAATGCATGAAGAAGCGGAAGGCTTTGAATTAGCTGATAATTAATTGTATAATACAAATAGCCTCGCATATTTATTGCGAGGCTTTTCTTTTGTATTTAATATAATCTATATTTTATGAACGCTGATATCGAAAATCTTTTTAAAGACAAAGTAATAGGTCATCCGGCTGGACTCTTTGTTATATTCTTTACAGAAATGTGGGAACGTTTTTCATTCTATGGAATGCGTATTTTATTAGTGCTTTTTCTTACTGCTCCTATATTAAGTGATAATGCAGGTTGGGATTGGCCTAGAGAGAACGCTTTGGCTTTGATAGGTACATATGCATCATTGTTATACCTCACGCCAATAGTTGGAGGATGGATTGCAGACAAAATCACAGGTTATAGAATTGCAGTTGCAATAGGGTGTTTAATCATGACCTTAGGGCATGCATCAATGGCAATTGAAACTACTTTCAGTTTTTATTTGGGACTAGCCTTATTGGTTATTGGAACAGGTTTTTTTAAACCCAACATGACCTCTATGATCTCAGAAATGTATAAAGGTAAAGAGTCCAAGAAGGATGGGGCTTATACTATTTATTATATGGGTGTTAACGCAGGCGCTTTTTTCGGAATGATGCTTTGTGGTTATTTAGCTGAAAATAAGGGTTGGAGCTATGGTTTCGGATTAGCTGGTATATTTATGTTGTTGGGGTTGATCCAGTTTTGGCTAGCTAAAGAATTGTTCGGAAGTATAGGAGGAAAGCCATCTGGAGTCCATGAAGTAGAATTGCCTCAGAATATCAACGAGGATAGCCCAAGGATTCAAAATTTAGACGAGGCAGATACAGACGTAGATGTGAAGCTAAATCCTTTTACATTCTTTGATAAGGTTTTAATGTTATTGTCGTCAGTTGGAGGATTACTTTATTTATTCAATGACCCACTGGAGAAGATAGAAAACATAAACTTATTGCCTTTCGAGATAGGTGGTTTAAGTGGCTCAAATGTAGTTGTGCTTGCTGCTCTGTTATTCTTCTTAGTACTTTTAATCACTAGAATTTCAAGATATATTCCAGTTGTAAGAGACCGAATTATAGCGGTATCTGTCTTTGGGGTTTTTACAGTCTTCTTCTTTGCTTTTTTTGAACAGTCTTTAGGGTCGATGACCTTATTTGCTAGAGATTATACAAACAGGGAGTTAGTGGGTGATTCCGCTATGATATTTAAAATTGTCGATGCCTTATTGACAACGATTCCTTTAATTATTATTACCTGGGTTCTATGGTTATTAGCAAAGAAAACATATTCGAAAATTGGATTGTCTAATATTGTTTTGGCAATTGCATTCTTAGGATTATGGATTTTAGTTATTTACAGGCTGAATGATAAATTTTCACAGGAAGGAAATGAAGTGGATGCAACTTGGTTTGGAATATTGAATTCTTTCTTTATCATCACACTTGCTCCGTTTTTCTCAAGATGGTGGGAAAGCAAATATAATCCTAGTGCAGCCATGAAGTACGGAATCGGATTAATTCTTCTTGGATTGGGTTTTGCGTTTCTTTCTTATGGGACTGGAGATATTCCCCAAGGAGCGAAAACAGCTTCTGTTAGCATGATATTCTTGATTATGGCTTATTTATTTCATACGATGGGAGAGCTTTGTATTTCTCCTGTTGGCCTATCGTATTTGAGTAAGTTAGTTCCAGGAAGAATGATAGGTTTTATGTTTGGAATTTGGTACTTGGCCATTGCTGTAGGTCAAAAAGCTGCAGGGACTATGGGTGGTATGATAGATAAAATATCTACGGAATATTCTTTAAGCACCTTCTTCTTGATTTTTACTCTAATTCCTATTGGCGTTGGGATCTTATCAATTTTACTGAATCCTCTATTAAAAAGATTAATGCATGGAATTAGATAAAATTAAAGGTATAGGAAAATGCCTCTTTGGGGCATTTTTTTATTTTTTGTAAATTTGGAATGAAATTTGCCACTTAACCGATATGAAAAAAGCAATATTATATTCTGTTCTATTTCTGGTCACAAGCTTTATACAAGCTCAAGAGATTAATTGGGTAACCATTGAAGAAGCATTAGATCTTCAGCAAAAACAACCTAAGAAAATAATCATGGATGTATATACTAATTGGTGTGGACCATGTAAGCTATTAGATAAAAACACCTTTAAGAACCAAGATGTGGCCAACTACATCAATGATAATTACTACGCTGTAAAGTTCAATGGAGAGGGTAATGCTACTATAAAGTTCAAAGAGAATACGTTCACCAATCCACAATATGATCCCGCAAAGGCCAACAAACGCAATAGTGCTCACCAATTTGCGAGTTATATGCGAGTTAATGCCTATCCTACCTTGGTGTTCTTTGATGAAAAGGGAGAATTCATTACACCAATAATGGGGTATCAATCACCACAACAATTAGAATTATACTTGAAACTTTTCAAGTCAGATGAATATAAGAAAATGACGGATCAGGATGAATTCAATGCCTATCATCAAGCATTCAAGCCTGAATTCAAGAGTTAGTGTTAATTGTAGCGCTATTTAGTTAGCGTATTCAATGGTAAGAGCTCCCTTTTTTGCAGTGGCATGGAAAGGAAGATTTTTGTTGCTGCATGTTTCTTCCCAACGAGACATATAACTTTTGTAATTGCTGCCATCTGCGATGATCAGTTTTGGTTCTAGATGATCTATAAGTCGATCTAAATTGATTTTAGGCGAATTGCGTAAAAGCACCATATCAGGTTTGAAACCAACATGGTATACTGACAGACTATCTATTATCAATAGTAATTTATCATATACATTGTAAACACAAGTAAGACTGTCGGATGATATATTACTAAGATTCTTTCCAATTTTATAAGCACTTAAGGTTTTGTCATGCTTAAATCCGACTGAATCTAAACTATGATAGGCATTAAAAGCAGTATCGCTTTGAAACCCAATAATACTATATCGGCTTTTGTGGAATATGATAAACGAACTTGAATTCTTTGATTTATCATGTATATAAACGCCTTGGATAATCAAAATTGTCAATAAAAACGGAACCATTCTATTATAAGATCGTTCTTGAAACATGCGAATGCCAAGAATAATTATCAGATAAGAAAATACCACATTCAATATGTCAAAAGGTATGCCCTTGAATATGAAAGCTTCTTGCTCGGCAACCCAACCAACAAAATAATTTAATCTGTCAATGATTTGGCCATATAATTTTACAATAAATTCAGGTAGGGCATTAATAAGGGCTAGAAATATGACTAGAAGACCTAAACCAAGAATCAAACCTAATACGGGAATGATTATTAAGTTAGACAGGAAGAATAATCCCGGAAATTGATGAAAATAAAACAAACTCAAAGGAGCTACTCCAACTTGTGCCGCAATGGTCACCGTAAAGATCTGCCAAAAATAATCGATGAATTTTAAATCTGGAGACCAAAGTTTATAGAGCAATGGTTGAATCCAAACAATGGTAAATACGGCTAAATAACTCAATTGAAATCCAACATCGAATAGAAACATGGGTTTGAATAAAAGCAATAGAAACATTGAGATTGCAAGGGTGTTGTAAATATTTGTGGGGCGTTTCATATTCATGCCAATTGCAACGATACTAAACATAGTCACCGCTCTAACAACAGAAGGGGACAGGCCTGCTATTACTGCAAAGCACCATAATAGGATGACCACGAGTGTTGTTTTGATCAAGCGCCCCTTTTTGAATTGTTCGAAAGGTTTGAACAGAAATTGAAGGATGAGCAGAATGATACCCACGTGCAATCCAGAAACAGCGAGAATATGGATCACACCCGCCGAGGCATATTGCTGGTACATATTTTTCGATAGATCATGCTTTTGACCAAGCAGTATAGCATTGATTATTGCTAACTGATCATCATTAAATACATGTGTCTTGAGTTTTTCATTAATTATCTGTCGGATAGAAGAGGCTAAACCTATTAGTGAGCGATCATCAGATCTCTTGATCAAGAAATTGTTGCGTTTTGTATGGATTTGATGATATACATAATTCTTTTCTAAATAGTGTCTGTAATTAAATTGATGCGGATTTAGAGGCGCCGGAATATCCGATATTGAGGTGTTAATATATAATAGATCGTCTACCTTCAATATCGGAGCTAAAGTATCTTTATCTATATTCAGGAGTAGATTACCGACGGCAAGCTTACCATTAAGACTTAATATTTTCACGAAGTACTTGTCTTGATAAAGAGATGGTTTCAAGACCTCCGATACCTTAAGCTGAAAATCGTTGTCCTTGTATTGCCCAAGATCCTCAAATTTTGAATAATGAGTTCTCCAATTTTTTTGTTCATGTAGATTGACGACAAGTACTCCTATAAAAAAGACTGCGATCATTATAATGATCCCAAAATGACTATTGATGAGGAGCCACTTTTTTTCTATGAGGTATGAAATGATAAGAAAAGCCAACAAGACTAGAACACTTATTGCAGAAATCGTGGTCTCAACTTTAAAAAAGTACCCGAATATTATACCAAATATTAAAAATGGCAATAGCCTTAAAATAACATGATTATATGGTTCCATGTTATAATATAGAAATAATTCTATAAAATAGAAAATATACTACAAAATACGTCTAGCCTGGTAGAACGCAAGACTCCAATAACTTTGGTTTAAGTTCGAGATAATAACACCTTTACTCGAGGTAGAATGAATGAATTCCACCAATCCTGGTAAAGATTCAACAACAAGTCCCACATGATTCACTTGTTTCTTGTTTTTATTGGTCTGAAAGAACAAAAGATCTCCTTTTTGCACATTGGTTAGATCAATGACAGAACCTTCTTTAGACATTGCCAGAGAAGTTCTTGGTAACTTGATGCTTTCAGAATTAAAAGCCGTACATATCAATCCGGAACAATCCATGCCTCTAGAGGTAGTTCCGCCATATCTATAACGAACACCATTATATTCCTTGGCATTATTGACAATATTTGAAATCACATCGTAATGAGCGGTTTCTTCCTTGATGATTTTTAGTTTTATCACCGTGGCCTTCGATTGATCACTCTTCTTTGTGACGATATTAGGATTCTTGGCAGATTTACAAGAGACAAGGAAAACACTTATGAGTAGGATAAAAGCTATCTTTTGCATGTATGCAAATTAAGCGATTTTTTCTAAATATGTCAACTCAATGATCTGAAGATGATTTCTGCAGTCTTATTACTAGCGCCTTTTCCTCCCAATTTCTTCTCTAACTCATAATAATTAATGAAGAATTTAGTGCGTTCAAATTCATCTAGGACCTTAAATAGTTCTTTTTTCAGATTTTTAGTATTAAAATCATTCTGTATTAGTTCCTTCACAACTTCTTGGTCCATAATCAGGTTAACTAGTGAAATATAATCTAGATTCACAACCCGTTTTCCAATCTGGTAGGAAATCCATCCCCCTTTATAGCAAACGACTTGTGGTACTTTAAAGAGAGCGGCTTCTAAGGTTGCTGTACCTGATGTTACCAAGGCAGCGGTCGAAACACTTAGAAGGTCGTAGGTCTGGTTGCTAATAAAATGCACATCGGGATTTGTAATGAAGGGTGTGTAAAAAGAATAATCTTGACTCGGTGCTCCTGCGATGACGAATTGATGACTTGGAAAATCACTCACAATACTCAACATGATTGATAGCATCTTCCTTATTTCTTGCTTACGACTACCTGGAAGCAATGCAATAATAGGCTTATTACTAAGGCCATGTAACGTCCTGAATTCAAGTTCATCAACTTGTATTCTATCTGCAATGGCATCAATTAATGGATGTCCTACGAAGTTTACAGGATAGTTATGTTTTTTTTCGTAGAAATCTTTTTCAAATGGTAAAATGACACTCATATCATCAATATCGCGCTTAATGGACTTGATACGACTCTCTTTCCATGCCCAGATCTGGGGTGAAATATAATAATGGGTCTTGATCTTTTTTTGTTTGGCCCATTTGGCGATTCTCAAATTGAATCCCGGATAATCAATAAAAACAATAACATCAGGTTGGTAGCTTGCAATATCTTTTTTGCAAAAAGATAAGTTTTTAGCAATTGTCCTCAAATTCATGAGAACTTCTGCAAACCCCATAAAGGCTAATTCTCTATAGTGCTTAACTAATTCACCGCCATTATGCTGCATGAGGTCACCTCCCCAAAATCTGAAATCGGCATCAACATCAACATGTTGCAATGCTTTCATCAGGTTGGATCCATGAAGGTCACCTGAGGCTTCTCCAGCAATAATGTAGTATCTCATTTAAAAGAATTTGATGACAAATGTGACAACAGCTATTAGAACAGTGACTAATAATACACCGCGCGCACGATAATCTTGCTTCTTCTTTATAAAGATAAAGAAAGCGACTAAATTTAAGATAGCTCCTATGCTAACAATTTTTCCTAAAAAATCATTCGCTTTTGCAAGTCGAATGGATTCAATAAAACCTTCATCAGAGAAAAAACTAAGATATAGATATACACCAATAAAATTGGCAATGAGTCCAACTATAAAACCAATAAAAACTTCTTTTTTAATCATTGAGTTGCCAAGTGTTTAGATCCTGAATAGTGTGATGTGCAGTCAGGTCAAAATGACATGGCACCAAAGAAACATACCCATTTTCCAATGCCCAAACATCTGTATCCTCACCTTTATCTAAGTTAACGAACTGACCACTAAGCCAGTAGTATTCTCTTCCCATTGGGCTTTTACGTTTATCGAATTCCTCAACCCAATTCCCTTTTGCCTGGCGGCATATTTTAATGCCTTTAATGTCTTCTTTTTTTAATTTCGGAAAATTTACGTTCAGGACCACACCTGTTTTCAGTCCATTGCTTAACACATTCTGTGTAATTGTTTTGACATGCTCTTCAATTTGAGAAAAATCCGCTTCCCAATCATAGTCCAATAGAGAGAATCCAATTGCAGGAATCCCTTCAATACCGGCTTCCATAGCGGCACTCATAGTTCCGGAGTAAATAACATTAATGGAAGAATTAGAGCCGTGATTGATACCGGAAACGCATAAATCTGGTTTCCTATCCAGAATCTCATGTATGGCTAATTTCACACAATCTGCCGGTGTCCCAGAACAACTATATTCTAAAAATTCGGCATTGTCTTTACTTATTTTGTCACAGTGTAAAGTTGAATCAACAGTTATGGCATGACCCATGCCACTTTGTGGACTGTCAGGAGCAACTACGATGATGTCGCCAAGAGATTTCATGACCTTAATTAGAGTCCTGATGCCTGGGGCTGTTATGCCATCGTCATTTGTAACTAGAATTAGCGGTTTTTTATTCATGAATTTTTGTCAAAATAATGTAGCAAAAGTAAGTAATTATGCATTGAATAGCCCAATTTAAGTGGTTTAACAAAAAATTAGTACCGTATCCAATTAATGGCATGGTATTTTCTTTATTTTAGTTGAAAATTAGATAATGAAACCCTACGATATCATGAAAAGGAATTATAAGATCTTAATGTTTGTGTTGTTGCTAGCATTTGCTTCGTGTAGCTTTACCACAAAGACTTTTACTGATCCTGACAAGGATAAAATGCTCATTCAAATCATTACTTATGTTCTTGAGAGAGGACATTTTGACCCGAAAACTGTAGATGATGAATTTTCAGAGGAAGTTTATGTTGATTTTTTGGAGAGTTTGGACCCTTATAAACGATTTTTCTACGAATCTGATATCAAGGATTTTGATAAGTATAAAACTGAAATTGACGAGCAATTGAAAGCGTATGATATTTCATTTTTTAAGATAGCACATGAGCGGTTATTAAAGCGAATAGGAGAATCTCAAGAAATTCAGGCTGCAATCTTGTCAAAGCCTTTTGATTTTTCTAAAGAAGAAATGTTCAATTCGGATTATGAAAATTCCACGTATGTAAGATCCAAAAAACAAATGAAAGAGCGTTGGAGACTCCAATTAAAATACAGTACACTTTCTGATTATAGTGAGAAAGTAGAAGAGGAGGAATTGAATTTCAAGAATCAAGGAGTGAATGAACTCAATGCGACATACGTTAAGAAATCCTTGACTGACATTGAGTCTGAAGTAAGAGAAGAGACAAAAAAGTCTTTTGAAGAGTGGTTTGATCTCACAAGTGATCTTGAACAAAAAGACTATTTTTCTAGATATATAAATGCCATAGTTGAAGAGTTTGATCCGCATACATCCTATTTTGCACCTGTTGACAAAGACCGTTTTGATACTCAAATGAAGGGAAGTTTTGAAGGTATTGGTGCGAGACTTCAAAAGAGAATGGATAATACCAAAATTGTCGATATTATTTCTGGCGGTCCAGTATGGAGACAGAATAAAATTGAAGTCGGCGATATTATCATGAAAGTAAGACAAGAAAATGAAGAGGAACCCGTAAATATTGTAGGAATGCGATTGGATGACGCCATTAAGCTCATTAAAGGCCCAAAAGGATCGAAGGTTATTTTAACCATGAAAAAACTTGATGGTACCTTAGAAGATATTGAAATAGTGCGAGATGTCGTTGAGTTAGAAGAAACCTATGCTAAATCATCGAAAGTAGAAAAGGATGGAAAGACCTTTGGTATTATCAATTTACCTAAGTTTTACGTTGATTTTGAAGATTATAAAAATAGAAATGCTGCATCGGATATAGAGAGGGAGATAGAACGACTGAAATCAGAAGGTATGGAGGGACTCGTAATAGACCTGCGGAATAATGGTGGAGGGTCTTTACAAACGGTTGTAGATATGGCGGGATTATTTATTAAGGATGGTCCAATAGTTCAAGTTCGTTCGAGAGATGGTGAACCTCAAGAAGTATTGAAAGACTTAAACTCAACCATTTCATGGGACGGTCCTTTAGTGATTTTGGTTAACGAGCTTTCTGCTTCTGCTTCTGAGATATTAGCCGCAGCAATGCAAGACTATAAACGAGCAATTGTTATTGGTAGTGAGCAGACGTATGGCAAAGGGACTGTGCAGAATGTTATTGATCTTAACAGAATGGTACGTAATAATCAGGGAACTGACATGGGTGCTTTAAAATTGACCACACAGAAATTCTATCGGATTAATGGAGGTTCTACTCAATTAGAGGGGGTTAAGAGTGATGTGGTTGTTCCAGACAGATATAGCTTTATTGATATTGGAGAGAAAGACAATGAGAATCCATTGCCTTGGGATAGAATTGCAGCAGTAGACTATGACATTTGGAATAGCTATTTTGATTACGATGGTACCATTGCCAAAAGTAAAGAGCGCATGGCAAATAATGAGCAATTAAAATTGATTGAAGAAAGTGCTAAATGGGTCAAGAAAGTAAGGGATGTTGATACTCATTCTCTGAATTATGAAAATTATAAAGCGAAAGTTGAACTGAATGAGCAACATGCAAAACGCTACGAAAAGATTACAGATTATAAGACCAACTTGACATTTGAGTCTCTACCATACGAAATGAAATTGGTAGAAAATGATACTGTTTTAGGAGAAAAAAGAAGACGTTGGCATGTTAGTTTGAGTAAGGATGTATATGTTGAGGAAGCGATTAATGTATTGTATGACCTAAAGTTAACATATGGAATCAATAAGGTTGTAGAAGTAAAAGACTAGATAATCCATGAGCCAATTGGCTAAATCATTATCACAATTAGCGCTCCAGAAGTTCAAAAGGAATTTCTGGGGCGTTTTGAGTTTTTGGTTTATTGTAATGATAGGCTTGATTTCTGTTTTTGCATATGTGCTTGCTCCTGATGATTCACAATATGCCAATCAAATGCATTTGTCCATACATTCAAAACCTCCTGGATATAAGGTTATGATGCTGACCATTCCTTCGGGTTTGAATTCGGAACAAACTTTCTTGGGTAAGCTATTCTACGGCAAGAAGAATGGCGATACGGAAATCCCAATTACAGATTATTCTTTGGATGGTAAGGAACTTACCTATATAGAATATACTGCTGATGAATTGGATGGAATTACCAAAACCATAACCGCCGATTTCATCGGTAGTCCTGATACAGAATTTATAAAGGAAAGATTATTCATTTTCGGAACGGATAAGTATGGCAGAGATCTGTTGAGTCGGGTTTTAGTGGGTGCTAGAATATCTTTTTTCATCGGTTTCATAGCGGTGTTCATTTCTTTGGTCATTGGTATATTCATGGGAAGTATTGCGGGATATTTTGGGGGCAAGGTGGATACATTTATCATGTGGATCATTAACGTCACTTGGTCCATACCAACCTTATTATTGGTCATTGCCATTACATTGGCTCTAGGCAAGGGCTTTTGGCAAGTATTCATTGCCGTTGGGTTGACAATGTGGGTGGAAGTGGCTCGTGTTGTTCGTGGGCAAATAATGAGTGTTAAGGAGATGCAGTATGTTACCGCGGCGAGGGCTCTGGGATTTACTGATTTCAGAATCATTGTAAAACACATATTGCCTAACATAATGGCTCCTGTCATTGTGATTTCTGCTGCCAATTTTGCTGCAGCTATTTTAATTGAGAGCGGATTGAGTTTCCTTGGTATCGGTGCGCAACCACCCATGGCAAGTTGGGGAGCAATGATCAAGGACCACTATAGCTATATCATTCTCGGCAAACCTTATTTGGCTTTGATTCCAGGACTTTGTATTATGAGTTTGGTCATGGCCTTCATGCTTATTGGGAATGCTTTAAGAGATGCTTTGGATGTGAAGAGTTAATCCTTTGACTCAGTAAAGTGCCACATTAGTAGGTGGCTTATTTTATTGCCTTGCGACATTTTTATTGTTTTATGTGTAGCTTTTAGTTTAAGCAATTGCTTGTAAAAGGTGTTTAAATGATCTTTTTTAGAAACTAATGTTGTAAAAAAACCTACTTGCGTTTTAAAAGAAGCACTTTGTTTAATCATACGTTTAATGAACAATGCTTCACCACCATTACACCATAGCTCGTTACTCTGACCACTGAAATTTCGTTTTAATTCAGCAATAGTTTTATCAGGATTTAAATTTTTCAATTTCTGAAATGCGATTTTATTCGCTTCTTCTTCCGAAGAATAGAACGGTGGATTACACATTGTGAAATCGAAATAGTCATCTTTTTGTATGATGCTTTCAAAGATATTTGCATTTGTTTTTTGATGCCGAACCTCTATAAATTGTTTTAACGATGCATTAGACTTGACAATTTTAGTTGCTGATTCGACTGCAATAGCATCAATATCCGAACCAACCATCTGCCATTTAAACAAGCTTACGCCTAGAATTGGATAAATGGAATTAGCCCCTGTACCAATATCAAGACCTTTTACTTGCCCACTTTTTTTTTGGTCAAAGTCCTCCATTAGGTCTTTTACGTAAAAAAGATAATCAGTCCTTCCGGGAATGGCCGGACATAAATAATTCTCTGGAATGGTGTAGTATTCAAGTTTGTGATGATGGAGTAAAAGTGCTTTGTTTAACTCAAATACGGCGTTGCTATTTGAAAAATCAATCGTTATGGTATCAAACTTATTTGTAAACGTATGCTTTTCAAGTTCAGCATTAACAAGTATTAGTGCTGGGATATCATATCCGTTGACATGTGGGTTTTTGGGATGCAAGATTTAATAGTTTTTTGACAAGGTAGTATTTTGTAATCAACTACCATTCATTGATCCTGTTACTATCCAATCGTATGAAAATAAATAGTAATAAGGTGTAAGCCAAAATACCGGACCCACCATAACTAAAGAAAGGTAATGGAATACCTATGGTAGGTATCAAACCCATGACCATTCCTATGTTAATCAAGAAATGAATGAAGAAAATCGAGGCTACAGCATAGCCATATACGCGACTGAATTGACTTTTTTGTAATTCTGCACGTTGTAAAATTCGTAAAATCAATAATACAAAAAGGATCACGACCAATGCACTACCAATAAATCCCCATTCTTCACCGACTGTACTGAAGATATAATCGGTATGTTGCTCAGGTACAAATTTCCCAGTCGTTCTTGTGCCCTCCATGAATCCTTTGCCTGTGAAGCCACCAGATCCAATCGCCTTTTCTGATTCGTTGAGGTTATATAGAATGGTTTTCTTCATCTTCTCTAATTTCACTGGGTCTTTTTCCAACCTTAGCCAAAGACTGATTCTGTCTTGTTGATGAGGTTGTAAAATACTGCCGTAAAAGAATTTCACTCCAAAAGCCAATCCGATGGAGAGGATGATGATGGCTATAGGTTGTAAAAGGTTAGGACGTTTTTTAATGCCAAAGAAGTGAATAAGGAATATCACGGTTGTTGTTATCAACACAGCTGACAAGACCCCAAATTTTAGAGTGATTACAGAGACTAAAATCAAGAACACGGCCACGAGCAAATACCATTGTGGTAGTCCTTCTCTATAGAAAACGAAAAAGAAGGCGCCATAGACAATCGTACTACCTGCATCATTTTGTAGAAGTATTAAGATTGCAGGAATACCGATGATGGCGAATAATCGAATCTGGTCCCTGACTGTTTTTATATTTGTTTGAAGGTCACTTATATATTTCGCTACTGCCAATGATGTCGCTACTTTGGCAAATTCACTGGGTTGAATGGTAAATCCACCAATTCCGTACCATGAAGTAGCACCAGAAACAGTCTTTCCGAACAAGAAAAGACCTATTAATGACAATATGGAAACTATGTAAATAAGGCTTGAAAATCGTTCATAGAATTTGGCTTCAATAGACAGAATGAGAACAATTAATACGCAAGATATAATAATGAATATGGCTTGTTTCCCATAAGGCTGACTTATGTCAAAGTAGCTATTTATTTCTCCCAAATGCGATGCCGATAGAATGTTGATCCATCCAAAACCAATAAGCAATAGGTATATGAGTATGGAAATCCAATCAAAATTGTAATTTCTATTCCTGTCCTGACTCATCTTCAGTAGGTATTTCTATGACATTGAATTTACTGCCATCATTGATCGAGAAAGATTCACCAGAGAATGGTTTAGCATATTCTTCCTCCAGGCTTCCTTCAAGTACAAAACGTTCCATCTGCTTTTGGGTGACTTCTCCTTTTATATATTTTTCTATCATTAATCCAGCTATACGTCCAGCCCAGCGGCTTCCCCAATAGCCATTTTCAACGTACACGGCTATTGCTATCTTTGGGTTGTCTTTTGGTGCGAATGCGACAAAAATAGAATGGTCAGTAAGTTGAACTTTTTCACCATTGATTTTAGTGAAATTCTCTGCAGTACCTGTCTTTCCACAGATATCAATACCAGGAATCTTGATGTATTTGGCTGTTCCTTTATTGTAAACGTCGAACATTCCTTGAACCACAGGTTCAAAATGTCGTGAATCTATGGTCGTCTTTTTGGGAATAGTGTAATTTTTGTCAATTCTTTCTTTTCCTTCGATATTCTTAATGATATGCGGTGTGTAAAAATATCCGCGATTGCCTATCGCTGCGACCATATTTGCCAGTTGTATAGGAGTAGCCAATACTTCTCCTTGACCAATTGCATTAGAAATAGTAAATGTCGTAAACCATCGATTCTTTCCATATGCCTTATCGTAATAAGCCGCAGAAGGAATCAATCCTGATGATCCGACTTTTAGATCGTAGCCCAAATAGTTGCCGAGGCCAAAACTTTTCACATGATTACTCCATGTATCCATACCCTCAGCAGGACTTGGAAAAGCGTCAATAATGCGACGATAAACGTTTGCGAAATATGCATTACATGATTCATAGATGCCAAGATTCATGTTCACAGGACTCCTATGTGCATGGCATCCCATTGGTTTCTTACCTCCGTAATTATATCCTCGTCTACAAACGAATTTTTCTTCAGTGCTGATAACTCCTTCTTGGAGGGCAATGAGTGCGTTCAGCACTTTGAAAGGGGATCCTGGTTCATACATGGCTTTTAACCCACGATCGAATAATGGTTTTGCGATGGTGTCGTTATGTAGTTTTGTATAATTTTTGGATCGGATCCGACCAACCAATAAATTCGGATTATAATTTGGTGCAGTAATCATACTAAGAATTTCTCCAGAACTTGGTTCAATGGCGATGATACCCCCTCGTTTATTGATCATCAATCGTTCACCATACTCCTGCAAATCTCCATCGATGGTAATGGTTATGTCCTTACCTTGCTGTGGTATCGTATCTTTTGTACCATCTTTATATGGGCCAATATCCTTGTTAAAGCGATTTTTCTGAATAAACTTGATACCCTTAACTCCACGTAATTCCTCTTCATAGGACAATTCAATTCCCGCCTTACCTATGAGGTCTCCCATTCGGTAATAAGGATTACTCTTTATTTGCTCAGGATTAGCTTCTGCTATATAACCAAGAACATTTGCGCCAATGGAGGTTTGGTAATCTCGTAATGATCGTTTTTGAATATAAAAACCATCGAACTTGCGCATTTTTTCCTGAAGAGATGCATAATCTTCTTTTGACAAATGAGAGAGGAATACCGACGGTAGTCTTGGTGAATAATGATAGGCTTTTTGGTATGTTTTCTTGAAATATTCTTTGTCGATTTTCAAAAGAAGGCAGAACTCAAGGGTGTCCAATGGTTCTACTTCTCGAGGAATGACCATCACATCGTATGATGGTTGATTGGAAACCAATAGTTTGCCATTTCGATCGTAAATATAGCCTCGCTTAGGATAGTCAAAAACCTTTCTTATGGCATTATCTGTAAACAAGTCCTCCGATGGTGCATTATAGACTTGAAGATAGAATAACCTGGATAAAAAGATAACGCCAACAGCGATAACAGAAAATAATAGTAAAAGTGGCCTCATTTCCGCTTACTAAATAGTATGGTAGTCAATATACAGAGTATTATAGTGAATACACCTGAGAATAACGTCTTTTTCAGTATTAAAATTACTTCAGATGTGTTAAAAATTTCCAACGAAAATAAAATGGTATGATGAATGACCACCAAGATGGAAATATAGGTCAGGTTGGATATGAATTCGGCGGTAGCAAGCTTAACGGTTTGATGGTCGTACATGGCTCCAAAAGCAAACTTCAATGCAGCGGGTCTTAAAAAAGCAATAGTAACACAAGCAGCGGCATGAACACCACCTGAATCGGAGAACATATCAATGGTCAATCCTAACAAAAAACTAAGAAAGATGAAAAGCGACCTATTGTTCTTTATAGGATATAGAATAATGAAGAGGATATATAAGTAGGGGCTTATAAAACCCATAAAATTAATATTGCTCAGCACAAGTACCTGAACTAAGACCAGTGCAACAAATCGGATAATATTTGTTGTTACAGAATTATTCATCGTCGTTGAGTAGATTCATTATTTCCTCTGCATCAATATTCTCGATCACATAAACGTGACCAATATTCGTCATGTCGTTGAAGAGCTTGACTTGAATGGTATAAAAATCCTCAGCAGAATCTAAATTAAAACCTGTCACGTGACCTATCGGAATGCCTTTAGGGAAAATTGTGGATCTTCCGCCAGTGATTATAGTATCGCCCACTGTAAGATTGGTTTCTGCAATTTTTGGAACATCTACCAATTGAACGAATTCAGGAGATTGGGTATCCCATTCAAGGGTTCCGAAATGATCCGTGTTCTTTAACTGTGCATTAATTTTACTATTAGTATTCATAATGCTAATAATACTTGAATAACTGCCACTTAAATTCTCTATGATCCCTATGATGCCTTTAGAAGTCACAACCCCTAGGTCTTCTTTTAATCCATCTTTCACACCTTTGTCGATAAGCAACATATTAGTAGTTGACGAATAACTGTTCTTAATGACAGAAGCAGGTGTCAATCTGTATTTAGAATTGAATGACGTACTATCTATATATGTCGTATCAGAATCAGTGATACTTAAATTATACAGTATTGCCTTAAGACGATTGTTTTCTTTTAATAGAATCTCATTTTCCTTCCTTAGGCCAAAGTATTGCGAAATACTATTGGAGCTATTATATATGCCTCCAGACAAAAAATTAGCGGAATTAATGACCTTACTTTTGTGGTAGGAGTGTGATTGAATAGTAAAGACAACTGAGAGGGTAAAGAGCAACAAAAACAAAAGAAAACTTTGATTTCTAATGATAAAATTAATGATCCGTTGCATGGGTTATTTTCTTATTTTATCAATACGCTTTTGTATTTATTGAGATTTTTTAAGGTGATTCCAGTTCCACGTACAACAGCGCGTAATGGATCTTCGGCAATATAGACTGGAAGGTCTGTTTTTTGGGACAGACGTTTATCCAAGCCACGAAGCATAGACCCTCCACCAGCTAAATAAATTCCGGTGTTATAAATGTCTGCGGCCAATTCAGGAGGCGTTTGAGATAAAGTTTCCATGACTGCATCCTCAATTCGTAGAATGGACTTGTCGAGAGCTTTTGCTATTTCGCGAAAAGAGATCTGGACTTGTTTAGGTTTCCCCGTTAAGAGATCACGCCCCTGAACACTCATGTCTTCGGGTGGAAGTTCAAGGTCTTCAGTTGCTGCGCCAATTTGAATTTTTATTTTTTCAGCGGTACGTTCCCCAACATATAAATTGTGTTGTGTTCGCATATAGTAAACAATATCATTGGTGAATACATCACCCGCGATTTTCACGGATTTATCACAAACAATACCACCTAAGGCAATCACCGCAATTTCTGTGGTGCCACCACCTATATCAACGATCATGTTTCCTTTGGGCTGCATGATGTCCACACCAATTCCAATAGCAGCGGCCATAGGCTCATGAATCAAATACACTTCCTTGCCATTAACACGCTCAGCAGATTCCTTTACTGCACGCATTTCGACTGCCGTAATCCCAGAAGGAATACAAATCACCATTCTCAAGGCAGGTGTAAATAGTTTTTTCTTTAGTGCTGGAATATTCTTGATGAACATACTGATCATTTGCTCAGAGGCATCAAAATCGGCAATTACCCCATCTTTCAATGGTCTAATTGTTTTAATGTTTTCATGTGTTTTTCCTTGCATCATATTTGCCTCTTGGCCAACAGCGATGATCTTGCCTGAAATCCTGTCTCGGGCAACAATGGATGGACTGTCAACCACTACTTTGTCATTATGTATGATCAGTGTGTTTGCTGTACCAAGATCTATAGCGATTTCTTCAGTTAAGAAGTCAAAAAATCCCATATGTATTTACGTAGTTTAATAGGTTAAATTGGTGTTCTTACATGGAACGCTGTAAAAGTAATAAAATTAATGCTTAAAATGACGTGTTCCTGTAAATACCATAGCGACATTATTTTCATTACAATAATCGATACTTAATTGGTCTTTGATTGATCCTCCTGGTTGTATAACTGCGGTAATTCCAGCTTTGTCGGCAATCTCCACACAATCTGGAAATGGAAAGAACGCATCACTTGCCATAACGGCACCTTTTAAATCAAAGTTGAAAGATCTAGCTTTATGGATTGCTTGATTAAGAGCATCTACACGACTCGTTTGTCCTGTTCCGCTAGCACATAATTGTTTGTTCTTAGCTAATACAATGGTATTTGATTTGGTGTGTTTGCAAATTTTTGAAGCGAATATCAAATCCTCCAGCTCACTAGCGGTTGGTTTACTGTTTGTGGCATGAGACAGGTCTTGAACGTTATCTGTTTTAGAATCCCTGAATTGCACCAACGAACCATTTAAGCAAGTCCTAACCGTTGTTTCCGGTAACTCAACGTCTTTTAAGATGAGTAATATCCTGTTCTTTTTTCCTTTTAGGGTTTCCAAGGCTTCTGACGTAAAAGATGGTGCTATTACTACTTCACAAAATAGACTATGAATTTTCTCGGCAGTTGATTGGTCAATCTCTGTATTACTTATCAAGATACCGCCAAATGCCGACACTGGATCACCTGCCAATGCATCAACATAGGCTTGATGAATCGAGTTTCGAGTCGCAATTCCGCAGGCGTTATTATGTTTTAATATAGCAAAGGTAGGATCGTCATTCTTGAATTCATTGAGTAAAGTCACTGCTGCATCCACATCCAACAGGTTGTTATAACTCAATTCCTTACCATGAAGTTTGTCGAAAATTTCATCAAAATTCCCAAAGAAGAAACCTTTTTGGTGCGGGTTCTCACCATAGCGCAATACCTTACCTTTAGTCTCACTTATCTTAAGCGTGGCTTCTTCATGATTCTTGTTAAAGTAATTGAAAATCGCCGAATCGTAATGCGATGAAACATTAAAAGCCTTAGTAGCAAAACGTTTCCTGTCCTCTAGGGAAATAGTTCCGTTGGTATTGGTAATAAGCTCCAAGAACTCTGAATAATCTTCAACTGATGACACACAGATCACATCAATATAATTCTTGGCAGCAGCACGAATCAGGGAAATACCACCAATATCTATTTTTTCGATGATATCTTGCTCGTTTGCACCTGAAGCAACAGTTTTTTCAAAAGGATAAAGGTCCACGATAACAACATCTATTTGCGGAATCTCAAAACTTTCCAGTTCTGCCACATCGCTTTCATTATCCTGCCTATTCAAAATACCACCAAAGACCTTTGGATGCAATGTTTTAACACGCCCGCCAAGTATTGATGGATATGAAGTGACTTCTTCCACCGGAACTACATTTATACCTAAATCGTTAATAAATTTTTGAGTGCCTCCTGTGGAATAGATGGTGACGCCCAAGTCATCCAATTTTCGTACAATCGGTTCCAGGCCTTCTTTACTAAAAACTGAAATTAAAGCCGACTTGATAGTTTTTTCGTTGCTCATTTTTGAGATATATTGCGTTCTTTAAGAATGCCTCAAAAGTAGAGATTTGGGTGATGAATAGTTGAATTATACAATTGATTTAATTAACTTTTTTGTAACGATTATTAACAAACAACGTCTTACCTTTATATCAAAGAGTAAACCAATTAGAAAATAGCGCATGTTAGTTTATCTACGTCTTTTCAGAGAGAGTTTTAATTTCGCATTAAATGCGCTGAGAACTAATAAGTTACGAACATTTCTGTCTCTTTTGGGAGTTACCGTTGGTATATTCTCTATCATAGGTGTTTTAGCAGCCGTGGAATCATTGGAAAAGAGCATCATGGATGATCTTTCTGGATTGGATAAGAATACCATTTACCTTACTAAATATTCATTCGGACCTACAGATGTTCCTAGATGGCAGCGTGAGAACTATAAACAAGTAGAGAATGATGCTTTTGAATTCGTCCAGAGAAATGTGCCTGGTATACAAGCATCGGCCTATGTGATGTTTGGAGGGCTTGAGACCATGAAGTTTGAGGATAAAACAGTAACGGGTATTGAAGTAACACCTGTCTCTAACGGAATATATGAAATAGACGATCTTAAAATAGATCAAGGTAGAATGTATACAGAAGCCGAATCTTATTCTGGCCAACCTGTCATTGTAATAGGAGATGCCTTGGCCAAGAACCTCTTCGAAAACTCCAATCCCATTGGTAAACAAATACGAGTTTATGGACGAAAAGTGACCGTTGTTGGTAAACTCAAAAAGTTTGGTCAGACTATTTTCGATTCGCCAGATGAAAAGGCATTTATACCCGCAAATTTTGTGCGACGATTCAACAATGGAGGGTCTGACGGTATTCCTGGAGCCGTAATAATCAAGCCTGAAGCTGGTGTTGATATTGGTGCTTTTGAACAAGTTTTGACGCAAAAATTTAGGAATTACAGAGGACTAAAAGCTGGTGAGCCAGATAACTTTTTCGTGAATAAACTTTCTGGTATGACAGATGCTATTGACGGCATTATTGGTATGTTAAATACAATTGGTTGGATCATTAGTGGCTTCTCGCTATTGGTAGGTGGTTTTGGAATTGCCAATATCATGTTCGTTTCTGTTAAAGAAAGAACCAACTTAATTGGTATTCAAAAATCACTTGGTGCCAAGAACAGGTTTATCTTGTTCCAATTCTTGTTTGAGGCCGTTGTTTTAGCGGTTATAGGTGGTTTAGTTGGATTGGTTTTAGTATGGCTAACATCATTGGGAGCAACAGCTGCAGCTGGCGGATTTGAATTCATCCTTTCTCCAGGTAATATGCTGCTAGGTTTTTCATTATCCACGCTTATTGGGTTGATTTCGGGAGTGCTGCCAGCTATATCTGCGTCGCGACTGGATCCTGTTGAGGCTATAAGGACTGGAATGTGATTTTTATTGTAACTTAATATCAATTTGGGTTTAAACACCCAAAGAACCCATCGATAAATGAATAAATGCTAGTTTATTTTCGTCTTTTCAAAGAGAGTTTCTCATTTGCAATCAATGCTTTAATAAATAACAAACTACGAACGTTTTTATCCCTTCTAGGAGTTACTGTGGGGATATTTTCAATTATTGGAGTGCTTGCTGCTGTAGATTCATTGGACAAGAACATTAAAGAGCAACTTAGTGGCCTTGACAAGAATACTATGTATTTGGCGAAGTTCTCATTTGGTCCTACAGAAATTCCGCGATGGCAACGACAGAATTTTCCAGAGGTTTCATATGATGAATATAAATACCTTAAAGAGTCACTGCCAGATGCCCAAGAAATTGCCTACCAGATGTTCGTCCAACAAGAGAGTATCAAGTATGAAGACAAATCGTTGACCAATATAAATGTTGTGCCAGTTTCTCATGAATTTGTCGATATCCAAATCTTAAAATTCTCTAAGGGTAGATTTTACAACGAATCTGAATCTAATTCAGGAAAGGCTGTTGTCGTTATTGGGGATGAAATAGCAAGGTCGCTATTTGAAGACGTTGAACCAATTGGCAAGAGCGTACGTCTCTATGGGCAGCGATTCACTGTTATTGGTGTCGTTAAGAAAGAAGGGTCCGGTGCTCTTGGAGACAGTAATGATGTATCTATTTTCATTCCTGTCAATTACTTGAGGAAACGCTTTGGTGACAATAATGAGCGTATGAACCATGTGATCATTGTCAAACCAGAGAGTGGGATTGATATTGATGGTTTCAAGGCTGAAATCATTCAAAAGATCAGAAACAGAAGAGGTCTCAAGGCTGGTGCCATTGATAATTTTTTCGTTAATGTGCTTTCTGGCTTTACCGATTTTATTGATGGTATCATTGGTTTTATGAATACCATTGGTTGGGTCATCAGCGGTTTTTCGCTTTTAGTTGGTGGCTTTGGTATTGCAAATATCATGTTCGTGTCTGTTAAAGAGCGAACAAACCTAATTGGCATTCAAAAATCTTTAGGTGCTAAGAACCGATTTATTTTATTTCAATTTTTATTTGAAGCCGTTATCTTAGCTGTAATCGGAGGTGTTGTTGGATTGATGCTTGTTTGGGGAATATCATTGATTGCAAATGGCTCCATGGAAGATTTTGAATTCGTACTTTCAGTTAAAAATATGCTATTAGGATTCTCACTGTCAACACTTATAGGTTTAATATCGGGTGTGCTTCCAGCCATTTCTGCGTCCCGACTGGACCCTGTAGAAGCGATTCGCACTGGGATGTAAGTTAATTTACTCGAGTAAAGTAGCAACTTCTTCGCATACAAATTCTAAAAACCGTTCGTCTTCTTCTGTGAAAGGATTTGCAGTGTTTGAGTCTATATCGATTTGACCAATGTTTTCACCATAAACAAAAATCGGGATCACTATTTCGGCCTTGACCGTGATACTACAGGCTATATAATTGTCTTGCGCTTGGACATCCGGCACTACAAAATTCTTATCGCTCACTGCAACTTGACCACAAATACCTTTCCCAAATGGAATTATAGTATGATCCGTTGGTTCTCCTACATAGGGACCAAGCTTAAGTTCATTTTTATTGCCATTCTTAAAGTAAAAACCAACCCAATCGTAATACTCGACATGCGCTTCCAGCAGCTCACAAACTCTCATTATTTTTTCAAATTTAGATGCTGTATCATCTGCGATAATCCCTGTAATCTCGGGTTTTAATTCTATGAAAGTCATATCTGTTGAAAAGTTTGATCAAAAGTATTTAAATTACGGTTAAAATCATCTGATCGTTTGTATATTTTTATAACATCTTATTAATCATAAATTCGTGCGCGAACTCTTCAAGAAATATAAGTCGGTTGTTCGATTTATCCTTACATTCTTATTGACCTATATAGTGCTATCCTTGGTTTATAAGTTTTACTTGGACTTCTCTGACGGCTCCAAATATTATCCGGATTATATCACGAATACCGTTGCAAGGCAAACTGAAGATCTGCTTAATGTTTTTGGATATGAATCTCAGGCCTTGACGCATCCTGATGAGCCATCAATGAAGCTTATAGTTCGAGATAAATATGTTGCTAGGGTGATTGAAGGATGTAATTCGTTGAGCGTCATTATATTATTTGTGTCATTTATCATTGCATTTGCAGGGCGAAAACGTGCGACGTTTCTTTATGCCTTGGTAGGTAGTGTACTCATTTATATTGTTAACCTGTTTCGGATTGTCATTCTTTCAATAGGCCTATTTCACTATCCTTGGCGCGAGGAAATATTGCATACAGTGATTTTCCCATTGATAATTTATGGAATGGTATTCTTATTATGGATGTTTTGGGTCAATCGTTTTTCTAATTTAAATCAGGAAAATGAATAGTCTACCAAAAATAATAGTAGTTGGAATTTTAGCAGTTCTGCTTATTTTAATTCGATTTTTTGAGAACGAATTGTTTTATGACCCTTATCTGTTATTCTTTCAGGATGATTATTTACGAATGGATTATCCTAATCGAGAAGTCTTCAAGTTAACGGCTTTCACCATATTGCGTTACGTGATGAATACGGTGATTTCCCTAGGAATAATTTATGTGATATTCCGTGATAGAAGTATGGTCAAATTCGCTGGGATCTTATATGCAATTGCCTTGGTCATTCTTCTAATATTGTTCCTGTATTTTGTCTTGAACCCACGACAGGAAGACTATCTCATGTTCTTTTACATTCGACGATTCTTGATTCAACCTATTTTTTTATTGTTGTTTTTGCCAGCGTTTTACTACTTCAAGAAATCGTAAGGAACTGTTAATAAAAACTACCCTTATCTTGTTTTTACTATCTTTACAGGGTGAAGCATACGATAATACATAAAGGATTCTCAATGACAATGGCACTTTTAGTGCTGTTCTCGACCATGTCCTTTACGGTTGAAAAGCATTTTTGTGGAAACACATTAGTAGATGTCGCTTTGTTTTCTGAAGCTCAAGGTTGTGGTATGGAGATGCCAACAACAGGAGAAAATCCCTGCTGTAAGGATGAATTGGAAGTTATAAAAGGCCAAGATGACTTAAAGGTCTCATTCGATAAACTCACCTTTGATCAAGAACTATTCGTTGCTTCATTTGTTTATACTTATATCAATCTTTTTGAAGGAATTGATGAAAACGTATCTTCTTACGAAGAATATAAACCACCACTCGTCATAAGGCAACTCTACAAGATTGACGAGACTTATTTAATTTGATTTTTAAACAATAGACTGTATTATCCTACGACTTGTAAGTTGTAAGGGTAATTCGCTGTATTCGGTGTTCTCCTAACACCAATGTCTAACTGTTCAATAATCAAAGCCAATGCTAAATAAAAGCATCAAATTTTTAATAGAAAATAAACTCGTAGCAGTTTTAATGCTCTTCCTTTTCGTAGGATGGGGAACGGTGAATGCACCTTTTAATTGGGACACAGGGTTTTTGCCAAGCAATCCTGTAGCGGTGGATGCCATACCTGATATTGGTGAAAACCAACAAATCGTATTTACTAAATGGGATGGTCGTTCACCACAAGATATTGAAGACCAAATCACGTATCCTTTAACTACCTCTTTACTTGGTATTCCAGGAGTAAAAACTATTCGTAGTTCTTCTATGTTTGGCTTTTCAAGTATATATATCATTTTTGAGGAAGACATAGAGTTTTATTGGAGTAGAAGTCGCATTCTCGAAAAACTCAACTCATTACCAAGTGGATTACTTCCTGATGGAGTTAATCCTGCATTGGGTCCAGATGCTACAGGATTAGGACAGATATTTTGGTACACACTTGAAGGTCGTGATGAAAATGGGAATGTAACAGGTGGTTGGGATTTACAAGAGTTGCGTAGCATTCAAGACTACTATGTGAAATATGCTTTATCGTCTGCAAGTGGTGTGTCTGAAGTTGCTTCTATTGGTGGTTATGTTCAGGAATACCAAGTAGATGTCAACCCAGAACTGATGCGTCAATATAATATCGGATTGCATCACGTTGTAAAGGCAGTAAAGGAAAGCAATAAAGACATTGGAGCACAAACGTTAGAAATCAACAAAGCAGAATATTTAGTACGCGGTTTAGGCTATGTAAAATCCATTTCAGATATTGAAAATGCTATTGTCACTTCTGAAGATTACACGTCAATCAAAATTAAAGACATTGGAAAAGTATCATTAGGTCCCGCAACAAGAAGAGGAATATTAGATAAAGAAGGTGCAGAAGTAGTTGGTGCTGTGGTAGTGGCGAGATATGGAGCTAATCCGATGGAAGTCATTAACAATGTTAAAGAAAAAATCAATGAATTAAGTGCTGGATTGCCTTCTAAAATATTAGCTGATGGAAGAACATCGCAGGTTACTATTGTACCATTTTATGATAGAACAGAACTCATACATGAAACATTAGACACACTCAATGAGGCATTAACATTGGAGATTCTAATAACCATTCTGGTTATTATCATAATGGTATTTAATCTACGTGCTTCGGTACTCATTTCAGGCCTTTTGCCAGTTGCCGTGTTAATGGTATTCATCGCTATGAAACTCTTTGGAGTTGATGCCAATATTGTAGCGTTATCTGGTATTGCTATTGCTATAGGCACAATGGTCGATGTAGGTGTCATACTTTCAGAAAACATCATTCGTCATCTTGACGAAAATAGTTCCCGTGAAAACGGGAATCTCATCCCTATTAACGAGGTCGTTTATAATGCTACAACAGAAGTATCCGGTGCCATTGTAACGGCAGTAATGACAACCATCATTAGTTTCATTCCAGTCTTTACGATGATTGGTGCAGAAGGGAAATTATTCAGACCATTAGCCTTTACAAAAACATTTGCTTTAACTGCATCTTTAATTGTTGCCTTGTTCTTAATACCACCATTTGCAGCCTATTTATTTAGAAAGAAAAGCATTAAAAAAAGCTTTAATTATGTTTTAAATAGTGTTTTAATAGGATTAGGTGTAGCAGCTATTTTATATGGCTATTGGTTAGGATTAATCATTATTGCTTTCGGAATCGTTGGATTACTAAAACTTCAAGAAAAAGTAACTGAAAAACAGGCTAACCTCATCAATATTGTCATTTCTGCGTTAGCAATTGTATTTCTATTGGCTGAATATTGGCGCCCTTTAGGCGTGGATAAAAGCATTTTTTGGAATCTCATTTTTGTAAGTGTTATTTGTTTCAGCTTATTAGGTGTCTTTACGCTATTCAGAAACTATTACACTCGTATTTTAAGATGGTGTTTGGAGAACAAGTTGTTGTTCTTATCCTTACCGACTTTAATTGTTGTTTGTGGTTTTTTCATTATGAAGAATACTGGAAAAGAGTTTATGCCATCATTAAATGAAGGTTCATTCCTTTTAATGCCAACATCAATGCCTCATTCTGGTGTAGCTGAGAATAAACGTGTCTTACAGCAATTAGATATGGCAGTAGCCAGTATTCCAGAAATTGAAACCGTTGTGGGTAAAGCGGGTAGAACAGAATCGGCTTTAGATCCTGCACCATTATCTATGTACGAGAATATTATTAAGTATAAATCAGAATATATGCTTAATGGAAAAGGAGAACGCCAACGCTACAAAGTTAATGATGATGGCTTATTTGAATTAAAAGATGGTCGTTTTATCCATAATGAAAATATAGCTGTCAGTTCGAGTACTTCGACTTCGCTCAGTGCAGACTCCGGCGAGAACAAAGCGGTAAACATTTCGACTGCGCTCAGTGTGACAAACCAAAAGCTCATTCCAGACAATGATGGCGAGTTCTATCGCAATTGGCGACCAGAGTTTAAATCACCTGATGATATTTGGAACGAAATAGTGAAAGTGACCAAGTTACCTGGAGTAACCTCTGCACCCAAACTGCAACCTATTGAAACTCGATTGGTAATGCTACAAACTGGAATGCGAGCGCCAATGGGAATCAAAGTAAAAGGGCAAGATTTAAAGCAAATAGAAGCGTTTGGAGTGCAATTAGAGAACATTTTAAAACAAGCAGAAGGTGTCAAAAAAGAAGCAGTTTTTGCCGATCGTATTGTCGGTAAACCCTATTTATTAATTGATATTGATAGAGAGAAAATTGCACGTTATGGTATTTCCATACAGGATGTACAGGAGGTATTAAAAGTCGCTGTTGGTGGAATGGTATTAACCCAAACGGTTGAAGGTAGAGAGCGCTACGGGGTTCGTGTACGTTATCCCAGAGAATTACGAGCAAATCCAACTGATTTAGAGCAAATATATATTCCTGTTTCAACAGGCAGTCCTGTTCCTTTGAGCGAATTGGCAACCATTCGATATGAACAAGGTCCGCAAGTGATAAAAAGTGAAGATACCTTTTTAGTAGGTTATGTCTTATTCGATAAACTGGATGGTTATGCGGAAGTGAATGTCGTTGAAAATGCACAAGCCTTAATTCAGCAAAAAATTGATTCAGGCGAATTATTAGTTCCAAAAGGTATCAACTATAAATTCACAGGAACCTATGAAAATCAGTTAAGAGCGGAAGAAACATTATCAGTAGTAGTGCCTTTAGCTTTAGCGATTATCTTTTTGATATTGTATTTCCAATTCCGTTCTGTTGCAACATCCTTGATGGTATTTACAGGTATTGCAGTGGCGTTTGCAGGTGGTTTTATAATGATTTGGTTATATGGTCAAGGTTGGTTTTTAAACGTCAATTTCTTTGGTGAAAATCTACGCGATTTATTCCAAATGCATCCTATTAATCTAAGTGTAGCAGTTTGGGTTGGGTTTATTGCCTTATTTGGTATTGCAACCGATGATGGTGTCGTGATGGCAACCTACTTAAAGCAAACCTTTGATAGAAACACACCAGAGAATAGGAAAGAAATAAGAGCATCAATAGTAGAGGCAGGAGAAAAACGTATTCGTCCTTGCTTGATGACTACAGCAACCACCATATTGGCATTGTTACCTGTGTTAACATCAACAGGACGAGGAAGCGACATTATGATTCCTATGGCAATCCCAAGTTTTGGAGGAATGGTTATCGCTTTAATCACATTATTTGTTGTTCCTGTCCTTTACAGCTGGAAACAAGAGGTACAACTTAAAAAAGTAACGAAATGAAAAGAATAGTTTTTATAATAATTTGTCTTTTGTCATTTGCTTTTTCTAATGCTCAACAATTAGAAATACTCATTGACGAAGCGCTAAAAAGCAGTCCAGAAATTAAAAAGTTTGAATTGCAATATAACATTGCTTCAGAAAAGGTGAATGAAGTAAACACGATACCTAATACCGAATTTGGTGTTGGTTACTTTTTAAGCGAACCCGAAACCCGAACAGGAGCACAACGCTTTAAAGTATCAGCTAAACAAATGTTGCCTTGGTTTGGTAATATAACTGCACGAGAGAACTATGTGAGTTCTTTGGCAGATTCTAAATACGAGGACATTGTCATTGCCAAAAGAAAATTAATGGCTTCGGTGTCACAATCCTATTACAATCTTTATGCAAACAAGGCAAAAAAAGAGGTGTTGTCAGAAAATATTAAACTACTCGAAACCTATGAAATATTGGCGTTAACATCAGTTGAAGTTGGCAAAGCATCGGCAGTGGATGTATTGCGATTACAAATGCGCCAGAATGAAATTGAACAACTAAAACAAGTTTTAGAACAGCAATATTTGACAGAACAAACAGCTTTTAATAATCTTTTGAACCGTGAAAAGGATTTGCAAGTTAACGCAGTGAATAAGTTAATCATTCCTTCAGAAGATTTTGAAATCAATACTGAAAATTTAGCATTACATCCTGAATTGCTGAAATATGATAAACTCTACAAATCGGTAGAACAATCAGAATTTTTAAACCAAAAAGAAGGTAGTCCAATGATTGGATTTGGGTTGGATTATATCAACGTTGAGAAACGTCCGGATATGAATTTTAGTGATAATGGAAAAGATATAGTTATGCCAATGGTATCTGTGTCTATTCCAATATTCAACAAGAAATATAAGTCACAAACCAAACAAAACGAATTACAGCATCAAGAGGTTTTAGCACAAAAGCAAGAACGCTTAAATACCTTAGAAACACTTTTAGACAAAGCAATTAACGATAGGATTTCTGCAAGAATAAGTTATGTGACCCAAGATAAAAACCTAAAGCAAGCAAAAGATGCAGAAGAAATTTTAATCAAAAGCTACGAAACAGGAACAATAGATTTTAATGACGTATTAGATATTCAAGAGTTACAATTAAAGTTTCAATTGAATCAGATTGAATCGGTGAAAACCTATTATGTGCAAACAACGATTATTAACTATTTAACCAATTAAAAAATGAATAGATTAATATATATAATAACATTAACAATTTTGGTATTGCTTTTTAGCTCTTGTCAGAATGCCGACAAGAAAGCAACCATATCTGAAGTTAAGTATTCAGGTGCGTTAAGAACCATTATGTCTGGTAACATTCAATCCGTAATTAGTTTAGATAGTCTTTCAAATAAAAAACACCTATATGCACTTGGTACTTTAGAAAACCTCAAAGGCGAAATCCAAATATTCGATAGCAAACCGAGCAACAGTTTTGTGGTTGATAGCAACTTACAAATTAAAGAGACATATCATCAAAAAGCCGCTTTATTGGTCTATGCTGAAGTTGAAGGGTGGGATTCTTTTCAAATTTCAGCTATCACAACAAAAAACGATTTAGAAGCAAGCATTTTTGAAATAGCTAAACGTAATGGGGTAAATATAGAAAAGCCCTTTCCCTTTTTACTAGAAGGCACAGTCGCGTCTTTAGATTGGCACGTCATTAATTGGAAAGATGGTGACACCATTCATAACCATAAAAAGCATATAACCTCAGGTTTAAAGGGCACCTTGAGAAATACAGATGTCGAAATATTAGGGTTTTACTCTACAAAACATAAAGCAGTTTTTACGCATCATACCACCAATATGCATATGCATTTTAAAACAGATGATACTACTATTGCAGGGCACATTGATGATTTACAATTAGATCATCAATTACTACTAAAATTACCAAAACAAGAATAGATGAAGCACACCTATAAAATATCAGGAATGACTTGCAACGGTTGCCGCAGTCACGTAGAAGAAATACTTTCAAAGGTAAAAGGTGTTTCAAAAGCTACAGTTGATTTAGAAAAGTCAGAATCAACAATCGAAATGGAATCACATATACCAATAGAAACCTTTCAAGAAGCCTTAAAAAAGGATGGCGGAAGATATAGCATTCATAAATTAGGAGAACACCATCATACTAAAGAAGTAAAAGAAGAACAGCCAAATGGAAAAGGCACAGGCACCTTCTATTGTCCAATGCATTGTGAAGGCGAGAAAACCTATGGCAAACCGGGAGATTGTCCTGTCTGCGGAATGGATTTAGTTGAAGAACAAAATCTATCAACTTCCACAATACAGCAATGGACATGTCCAATGCATCCGGAAATTGTAAAGGATGAACCAGGTTCTTGTCCTATTTGCGGAATGGATTTAGTGCCATTGGAAGCAAATATTTCAGAAGAAGATAAAACCTATAAAAAGCTATTAAAAAAGTTTTGGATTGCAGTGGCCTTTACCGTTCCGATATTTCTAATAGCAATGTCTGAAATGTTAGATAGTAATCCGCTGTATTCCATTTTAGAACAAAAGAAATGGAATTGGATTCAATTTATACTCTCTATTCCTGTTCTATTCTATGCTACTTGGATGTTCTTTAAACGTGCTTGGACATCAATAATGACAATGAACCTTAATATGTTTACCCTTATTGGAATTGGTTCAGGTATAGCGTGGGTGTTTAGTGTCTTTGCAATGTTATTTCCAGATGTGTTTCCACAAGACTTTAAAACGGCTGATGGTAACGTATTCGTGTATTTTGAAGCAACAACTGTCATCCTTACTTTAGTATTGTTAGGACAATTACTAGAAGCAAGAGCGCATAGTCAAACAAGTGGAGCCATAAAGGAGTTGTTGAAGTTAGTCCCTTCAACGGCAACATTAGTTGCAGATGGAGAAGACAAAGTGATTGCTATAGATAAAATTGAACAAGGCAATTTATTACGTGTTAAACCTGGAGAAAAAATACCTGTCGATGGAAGTATAGTCGAAGGGCATAGTAGCATAGATGAATCTATGATTACTGGTGAACCTATTCCTGTTGATAAAGAAGTGGAGGATAAAGTGAGTTCAGGAACAATCAATGGTACAAAGTCGTTCATAATGAAAGCTGAAAAAGTAGGTTCAGAAACTATACTTTCTCAAATCATTCATATGGTGAATACCGCAAGTCGTTCAAAAGCACCTATTCAA
>RCNB010000200.1_pt1 | contig 41078 bp, 27 predicted proteins | sample 2041321 | NCBI WGS metagenome assembly RCNB01 (sample SAMN09708232, study PRJNA481090) | Marine sediment metagenome, whole genome shotgun sequencing project.
CGTCGAATTAAACCACATGCTCCACCGCTTGTGCGGGCCCCCGTCAATTCCTTTGAGTTTCAGCCTTGCGACCGTACTCCCCAGGCGGGGTACTTAACGCGTAAGCTACGACACTCCCAGTTTAACCAGGAACATCTAGTACCCATCGTTTACGGCTAGGACTACCGGGGTATCTAATCCCGTTCGCTCCCCTAGCTTTCGTGCATGAGTGTCAGGAATGGCCCAGAAAGCCGCCTTCGCCTCTGGTGTTCCTCCCGATATCTACGCATTTCACCGCTCCACCGGGAATTCCGCTTTCCTCAACCATCCTCAAGCTGGGCAGTTTCGGAGACAGTTCCCGAGTTGAGCCCGGGGATTTCATCTACGACTTACTCAGCCACCTACGCACCCTTTACGCCCAGTAATTCCGAGCAACGTTCGTCCCCTACGTATTACCGCGGCTGCTGGCACGTAGTTAGCCGGGACTTCCTCTGTGGTTACCGTCAAACCCCGAAGGGCATTCTTCACCACTGACAGGAGTTTACAACCCGAAGGCCTTAATCCTCCACGCGGCGTCGCTGCGTCAGGGTTTCCCCCATTGCGCAAAATTCCTCACTGCTGCCTCCCGTAGGAGTCTGGACCGTGTCTAAGTTCCAGTGTGGCCGTACACCCTCTCAGGCCGGCTACTCATCATTACCTTGGTAGGCCGTTACCCCACCAACTAGCTAATAAGCCGCAAGCTCATCCTCAAGCGCCCGAAGGCTTTGACCATGAGAGTTTATACTCCATGGTGTTATGCGGTATTATCTCCGCTTTCGCGAAGTTATTCCTCACTCGAGGGCAGATTACTCACGTGTTACTCACCCGTTCGCCACTTTCCTTAAATGCAAGCACCTAAGGATCGTTCGACTTGCATGTGTTACGCACGCCGCCAACGTTTACTCTGAGCCAGGATCAAACTCTCCAGTTAATTTAAAGGTTTCCGAAGAAACCTTCTAAAACTAGATTGAATTGACAATTTAGATTTTTTCAAGGCTGCTCTGCTTAATTTCAAAGAACAAACTCTCTCAAAACTTGAAAGAGGCTCTGGATTTAGGGGTGAAATACCCCTATGAAGAGTAAACATATCCAATCGAGCTTGCCTATAATAGGGCTTTTGCTGCCGATTGTCAACAGTATATTGGATAATTCTAATAATAATATGGGAGCGTCAACTTTGATGTATGGAAATCTCTACTATAGGCCATGTTTAACATATAGAAGTTAACATTTCAATCCTAGCCAAATTGACTTTCCTCCCAAGAGATATCGTGGCGAAAAATGGCACGAACCCTGCAATGGACATTTCCAAACAATGGAGCCAAAAGACAGTAATCCCTGGAAAAGACGCAAAACAAAAGGTTTCTCTCTGATAGAACTAATAATAGGTTTTGCCATACTAGTCTTCTTCCTCCTCTCTACAGCCCAGCTTCTTCTTCTCTCAAAATCCATACAAAATCGGTACAAAGACCATATTCTGATTATGAGGTTCATCTCTGATCGACTTGAGTACCTACGTTCAATGCCATATGACAGCCCAGAAATCCAGCAAGGAATCTTTACAGACCTAAAATTTGACCCAGATTCATCAAATCGATTCAGGATTGTTTGGCAAATATCAGATATATCATCCCGCTTGAAATCCATCGATATTTCTTGTTATCCAGAAGGGAATACAACCCGGAAAACAGAAACCAATCTATATTTGTGTCTAAATTTGGAGTTTTAAACTGGGATCAAAACAAGGATTCGCCTTTTTGGAAAGCCTCTTAAGCTTAGCAATATTCAGCTTCTTATTCTTAGGCGCGCTAGCGTTCCTTGGCCCGACCAAGTTGTATTTTCATGGCCTGATAGAAGAATACGAATCACGTGAGAATCTTTATTCAGCAGCTGACAAAATTAAGTTTGATTTGGAGCAGGCAGGGCAAGGACTTTTCAATCCTCTTATTCTAGGCCTCATTCCTGGAATCAAATCCACGGAGGATAGCTTGAAGATTGAGAGCAAAGAGCTAGAGATCAATATCTCCACAGATCTTCAACCTGGACAGACAAGAATACCTGTTCCATCCACAAATGGATTCAAGGAAAATCGCCTAATCTGTATTTTTGATACACTAAAGGGGCAAACTGCCACTATAGCCTCAATCGATTCAGAGTCCATCCTTCTTAGTCAACCATTGCAGCATGGTTACAAAGCTAAAGACACCTGGATTAGTCTTGTTAAAACAGTCGAAATATTTTTTGAAACAGACAGCCACCTTCTCCGTCGTAAAGTGAATTCAAGCTCAGCACAACCTTTACTTGAAAATACCGAATATTTTTCAACTGCCTATAATGCAAATTCTAACTATATCTATATAGAAATATCCACCACAACCAACCAGAGGAGAACATATGCCATTACTTCATGCCTTAAAAACGTGGCTCTTGCATATATCCAATAAATTCGAATGCTCTTCCCGAGGAATCATTACGTTATTGGCGGTTTTCCTCGGCATAATATTCACAGTCATTGGGCTGAGCATTCTCCGCATTTCTCAGATACACATGCAGCTTGCTGCCAATAAAAAAAACAGCGAGCTACTTGACCATGCTGCTGAAAATGGTCTCAAGTCCGGATTCATCAAGCTCCTTGAATTAATAGAAGCTGTGCCTGCCCCTATAACATTGACAGATCAAAACTATGCGCTACTCGTCTCAGATTTACAAAATCAGGGAATCGAGGCGGTCAATACTCTTTTTGCACAGAATACTCCCCATCTATTGAAAGGAAGTACACCAAAACAATCCTGGCAGAGCAATATCCGGATCAGTCCCTTTGCATGGGCGTCTTTTGAGCAATATTTTACCGCAAAATACCAAATGGAGATTCAGACAACTGCAGGCATTCAAATCTCAAACACACAAAGAAATGCGGCCTTGGTAGCGACTCTGGATTTAAGGATTGGGAGATTACCACTACCACTCTTTCCCATCTTAGTTGGACAGAATATGAATACATCAGATGCGCAGAAATTTCTTGCAACAAATCAGATTTCATTCGCAAACGCTGAACAAAACTCCTTAGTTCCAACCCAGGTCTTGACGGGAGATAAATTACTTGCCGATGACGCAATTGAGCTCTTCGAAAAAGCCTTAAGAATTGATATTTTTAGGCCTCAGGATCTAGCACCAGACCGATTAAGACAAGCTATCGGACTTGAGCCAAGTCCAGATTCTATCCCAGACGGAGTGTATCTTATCCAGGATAACCTGGGCTTGGGAGGCGTCTACGTGCAAGGAGGCCTAACCCAACTGGTCTTGGCAATTGAAGCAGATTATCAAGTAGTTGCATTCTGGCAAAGAGAGAAAAGATGGATTCTGAAATATGATCCAATTGCCTCGTTCACACGATTTGTCACTCCAACAGAAGACCAATTTTTCGACCTTATTCCCCGAGGTATTATTATAATTGACGGAGAAGTGGAAAGTTTGAGCGCTGGCATAATTAGCGAGGAAGGAGAACCAATCCCTATTACCGATGAGGAACTTCCTTGCATACGACATGGGATTGATTTGACTATCGTGAGTTCAGACAGGATCACTCTAAATTCACACATAATTCACCAAGGAGTCAAATGGCAGGATGGTATTCCATACGCAAAGGACTCTAGTTCACAGCTCCACCTACTCGCTACAGGAAACAACATGATGGGAAACGATTCTGGTAAAGGTGAAATTGTTATTTCATCTGAAGCCCCCAAGGAACTGAAACTACATGGATCCATAACCGGTATGGAAAAAGGCATCACGATTGAGGGCCAAAACAGAACTATTGATCTCCTGGGGAGCCTTCATTTTCCTGAATACGAATCCAATGACAACTCCCTGCGCGTGCATTTAGATACTCGCCTCCTAAGAGATGAAAGCCTCATCCATAACGCTCCCCATACTCGAAATCCCATACTCATTCATGGTGGCTATCGGGCAACTTCATGGACAACGAGAATTTAGATTACATTTATTGTCAATTTGGAAAAAACATGCAACGAAAAGGCGCGTCCTTATTCGAAATGGTAGCTTCCCTTGCTATTCTTGGAATCCTTATAGGATTTGCATCAATTTCTTTTGTGAATCCATCGCCTAAATATCGACTCCTGACTGCAGTCAGGGAGATTCAATCTCAGATGAACTCTGCTCGCTATAAGGCAATTCGTACAGGGACGAAGGTTAGGGTTCGGTTTAAAACTAATGGTTTCTGTCTCGAAACTTGGGGAGAAAATGAAGAAAAATGGATTCCTGGGCACTATAAATTAATTAGAGGAGCACAAGTCGAGGCGAATAACACACCTACCTTTCATTCGATAGGAACTGTCTCCAATCTGTGCACTATCAATATTTTCAATACATGGGGACACTTCAAAATAAGTCTTGCTATCTCTGGGAGGATAAAAATCAAACAAGTCGAACCATTGTCCTGAATGACTTCTATTCACCTCTCAAACACAATCTTCCCATCGATGATAGTGTATAGCACCTCAGTATCAAGGATTTCGGCATTGGGAATCTCGAGCAGGTTGCGGTCGAATACGGTGATGTCCGCAAGCTTCCCGGTCTCAAGAGAGCCGCGGATGTCTTCCTCGAAGGCTGCATAGGCATTGTTGATGGTATAAGCCTTGAGACACTCCTCGACTGAGATCCGCTGTTCCGGGAACCAGCCCTCTTCTGGATCTCCGTTGAGAGTCTGGCGCGAAACCGCAGCATAGATCAGGTACTTGGGGTGCATGTGATACTCTGCCGCAGAAGTGCCTGGCCAGTCCGAGCCGAAACTCAGCATGGTGCCGTTGTCGAGCAGCGACTTGAAGGCATAGGCGCCTTTGCAGCGCTCGGACCCGATCCTCTCCTCCATCCATCGCATGTCATCTGAGATGTGGTAGGGATTCACTTCGGCGATAACACCCAGGGCCTTGAAGCGGGGGAAGTCATCGGGTCTGATCACCTGGGCATGGATCACTCGGAAGCCGGTCAGGTCCACGCCCTCGTTATTCAGGCGCTCGTAGAGGTCGAGCATCTCGGCAACTCCCCGGGTGCCGATGGCATGGACATTGGGGACAAAGCCGGCATCCAGCCCGGTCTTGATCAAGCCGTACATCTTCTCCATGTTGCCATCTTTGAGGCCAGAATCATCGGAGGTGTGGTGACGCCAGTGCCCATAGTTGTTGGGCTGGTCGTCGTAGGGTTCGAAGAACAGGGCCCCGTGTGTGCCCATGATCCCATCGATATAGCCCTTGAGGGCCCCGTAGCGCAGCCATGAGTCCTTCTGCGCTGTCTTGGGATGGAGGCCCATGGTAAAGCCACCTGCCTTGAGCTCGGCGCCCCGGGAGAGGTCCGGCCGCAGCCAAACGCGGCAGGTCAGCTCCCCGTTCTCCTGGAGTTCGATGAAGCGCTCGGTCTGGTCTGGCTTATCAATATCGTGGACCTCCACAATCCCGGCCTCCCGCAGGGCCTTGAGGGCGGCCCGGTTCTCATCCAGTTGGCGCTTGTGGGATTTGGGCTTGATGGCCTTTTTCATCATGTCGTAGGCGGGAGAGGGGCGTATGATGATGCCCGTGGCCCGCCCATTCTTGTCGATCACCATCCCGTTTATGATCTTGTCCTGCATCCCGGCCGCCTCCAGGGCAGCTGTGTTGGCCAGCCATTCCTGGGAGTCGAAGCGGCAGAGGAAGCTGGGATGGTTGGGGCTGAGCTCATCAATCATGTCCCTGTGCGGGCGCCACTTTTTTCCTCTACCGCTGCCCTTTTCACCGGCATCGCCCAGGGACCACTGCTCATATGCTCCCCAGAGGCCGGCTGTGATCCACTCCCCGTCATCGAGGATCTCCACGATTCTGGTGATCTCGCTCCGCAGCCCCTCTTCATCCGAAACAGTCATCAGATTGGCATCGTTGATGAGCTCGCCGGAACGGTTGAAGTGGATGTGGCCGTCGATGATCCCGGGAGTCACAAAGGCGCCCTGGAGGTCGATGACACGAGTCGAATCTCCGACATATTTCTGAGCCTCTTCCGCGGTCACGCACACAGCCGTAATGTTCGTTCCGGTTACGGCCAGAGCAGCAGCCGTGGGCTGATCCGGGTCCAAGGTGTATACCGCGGCATTGGTCAGCACCAGGTCGGCCGGGGGGACGGTCTCGACCGGCTGTTTCTCAGCGCAGGTGGTGCAAAGCAGCGCACCTATAATCAGCATGATGCATCCTATTTTAGACAGATTGGATCCTTTCATGAGGGCCTCCTTGGGAATTTCCCGGTATATTGGAACATTGACAGGGCAAAATTATAACAAAAAAAAGTGAAAACATCACAAGCGCATTTTTGATCCTACCCCGTCAAGTTGAAATTATCGCCTTGTTCCGCTATATTTTATCAGTTAGACAAACGCCTGACCGGACGTGATGCATGGTTTGTAAGATTCTGAAAAGAACTCTCCTCCTATTTTTCCTGGCCGCTCCACTTTTGGGAATTTCTCAGAACACCGAGACCGGGCCCGTTGAGCTGAAGATCGACAAGTGGTACTTGCTGGGGCCTTTTGCCACACCGCTCCCTGCTCTGCACAGGGAACACATGACCGGCTTTGCCGTGGAGGGCCTGGTCCGGTTCCGCCAGCTCGAGATGTCCCGGCTTAAGCCGCTGCCAAACCAGACATTTAACTGGTATGATGGCAGCACCGTTCAGTGGCTGACCATTACCTCTGGTGACGATGGCATAGAGCTGACCGGGAAGCCGGACAGCCCCTCCATCGCCTACCTCGGATTCTATATCGATGTAAAGAGATGGACAAAGGCGAAGCTCACTCTGCGCAGCCCACAGGCCTTCCGGATCTCCATGGACAGCACCATCATCGGATTAAAATCCCGGGTGGACCGCGCAGCGGAAGGCCGGCCCCAGAATGTCGGCACTCTGTATAACACCGATCTTGTGCTCGAGACCGGAAAGCACTGTATCTTGATAAAGACCGCCTATGATCCGAGCTCGAATTCCGGCTGGAACATAAACGGCCACCTGAGTTTTGCCGAAGCGTACAATGACACTCCTCCAGAGATCACCCTGGATCCCGAGGAGCGCATGAGCATCCCCCACCTGCTGGACAGCCCCCAGGCTGCGAATGTGTCCGTGTCGCCCGATGGTGAAATGGCAGCCATAACCCTGAGCCAGATCATCCCTCCGGGGGACACATCGGAAAGCTGGCTGGAACTCTATGAGCTGGATAAGAACCGGCTCATCCGCACCTTCCGCGGCAAAAACTCTATTTCCAGCGTCACCTGGTCCCCCATGGGGCAGAAGTTCTCCTACACGACCTATGCAGATTCCAAGGGGACGATCTGGATCGTAGACCTCGAAGAGGGAAGCACCACCCCCTTGGTCAGGGACCTGGAGAACCTGGGCAGCCATGCCTGGTCGCCTACTGGAGATTTCGTGATCTATTCCGTGCTCGAAAAGGGCAAGACGGATCCCCCCGGCGTGAAGCGGCTTCAGGGCATCGCCGACCGCCAACCCTATTGGAGGGACCGGAGCTTCCTCTACAAGATCACGATCCCGGATGGCGTGCGGCAGCGGCTTACGGCCGGGGAGTTCACAACCGATCTCAATGCCATAAGCCCGGACGGCAAGACCCTGCTCTTCACACGCTCTCTCGAGGATTACACGCAGCGGCCCTATTCCAAGTCCGAACTGTATTCCCTGGACCTGGATTCGCTCGAGGCAAAGATGCTGTGGCAGGGGCCCTGGCTCAACAGCGTCCAATGGCTGCCCAAGGAAAACCGACTCCTGGTCCTGGGCGGGCCCTCGGTGTTCGGCGATATCGGCCACGATGTGATCGAAGGCGTGGTCCCCAACGAATACGACACCCAGGCCTATATCCTGGACCTGGAGACCATGGGGGTCGAGTGCATCAGCCTCGACTTCGACCCTGCCATCAATCAGGCGCTCTGGTGCGAAGATGCGGATTGCCTGTTCTTTACCGCCACCGACAGGTCCTATGTCCGGCTCTACCGCTACGACAGAAAACGTAAGATCTTTGTTCGCCTGGCCACGGAGGTCGATGTGGTCCGGACGATATCCATTGCCCAGGAAAAACCCCTGGCCGCTTATGTCGGATCGAGCGTCTCGGACCCGGGCCGGGCCTATCTCCTAAATCTCGACAAGCAGGAAACCGAGGTCCTGGCCGATCCCGCTGCTCCGGATTTCACCGAGGTCGCCTTCGGGAATGTGGAACGCTGGACCTTCAAGAACGAAGAGGGTGTGGAGATCGAGGGCCGGATCTACTATCCGCCCGGCTTCGATCCTGAGCAGAAATACCCCTGCATCGTGAACTACTACGGCGGTACAATGCCCGTGTCCCGTAGCTTCGGGGGCCGCTATCCCCTGAACCTCTATGCAGCCCAAGGTTATGTGGTCTATTTGATGCAGCCCAGCGGCGCCATTGGCTTCGGGCAGCCCTTCTCCTCCCGTCATGTCAACGACTGGGGCATCATCGTCGCAGACGAGATAATCCGGGGCGTGCAGAAGTTCCTCAATGCCCATTCATTCGTGGATCCCAAGCAGGTGGGCTGCATCGGGGCCTCCTACGGGGGATTCATGACCATGCTGCTCCAGACGCGCACCAGCCTGTTCACCACCGCCATTGCCCATGCCGGGATAAGCTCGATCGCGAGCTACTGGGGCGAAGGCTACTGGGGCTACAGCTACAGCGCCTTTGCCACAGCCAACAGCTTCCCCTGGAACCGGAAGGACCTCTACGTGAACCAGAGCCCGCTGTTTAACGCCGACAAGATCTCGACGCCGCTGCTCCTGCTCCACGGCTCAAGAGACACCAACGTCCCCCCCGGAGAGAGCACACAGCTCTTCACGGCGCTTAAGCTCCTGGGCCGGGAGGTCGAATACATTCAGATCCAGGACCAGGACCACCACATCCTGAACTACAGCAAGCGCATCCTCTGGACCAAGACCATCATGGCCTGGTTCGACCGCTGGCTCAAGCGTCAGCCTGAGTGGTGGACACATCTCTATCCGGACAGGTGAGACACACGATGAAAGATCCGAAATGCACCAAGTGCAAGACCAAACTCTGCAAGCAAGGCATAACCGAGGCAGAGAAGCTGCCGAATTTCTGTCCCATGATCAATCACGGGCCTCTGCTCGAAGGGGTGGCAAGTAAATACTCCGACTCCAGGATCAAGGAGTTTTTCGCAAAAAGCGCCCTGACAGAGAAAGAATCCTACGATGCGACCGCGGCCCGGGAAGAGAACCGCACCGTCCCCATTCGCCCGCGGATACGGGAGATCTCGGCCTTTGCCGAGGCCATAGGGGCAGGCAAGCTGGGCATGGCCTTCTGCATCGGCCTGGCTGACGAGGCGGCCCGAGCCTGCTCGATCCTGGAGAGCCACGGCCTGGAGATCTGCTCGGTCGTCTGCTGCTGCGGCGCCGTGGACAAGACGGACCTCGGAATCCCGAAGGAATATAAGATCCGTGATCCCGAAAAGTTCGAGGCATCCTGCAATCCCCTCCTCCAGGCCGAGATCCTGAATCAGAGTGGGACCGACTTCAACATCCTGGTCGGGCTGTGTGTTGGCCACGATATGCTCTTCACCCAGGCATCGAAGTCCCCGGTCACAACACTGATCGTCAAGGACCGCTTCACAGGACACAATCCGGTCATCACGCTCTACTCCCGCTACCACAGGGATCTGGTCTGATCCGGCCCCGATTTATTTCATTGAATTCCTGGGTACTTGCGACTAAACTAAATAGCAAATACGAGACCTAACCCGGGAGGGGATCATGAGAAGATCGTTTCTGTTGGTTCTGGCTGTTGCCGGCATCCTGGCCGCAGTGGCAGCAACAGACGTGCCTGCCGATGTTTCCCAGAGCGTCAACACCAGAATAAAAGAGATCGAGGCATTCTCCTACTGCAGCATCCCATACTCAGGGAGCTTCAGTGAAATGGGCAACGCTCTCAACAGCCTGGTTGGCGCCATGGCAAACCAGGCCATCGGCCCCTCCGGAGAACTGCTCGCGATCTACCACCTGACTCCATCGGGCGGGATCCCCGACCGGATCGAATACGAGATCGGCTTTCCCATCACGGCCCAGGTCTTTCCCCAGCCGCCGCTGCAGAAGAAGGAATGGCAGTATTCCCAGGTCGCCTATGCCGAACACAGGGGTGACTACGCCAATTCCGCAGACACCGTTGATGTGATGCTGGACTGGCTCGATGCTCATGGCTACGTGCAGGAGGGCCCGATCCTGGGACGGTTCCTGGTTGTGCCCTCTGAGGATGTACGCACCCGGGACCTGCGTACAGAGATCTGGATCCCCATCACCAAAAAATAGTATCGGCTAGCCCGTAAGGGGTAGCCTCCTCACCTGCGGCGGCCATATCACGCCGCGCGAATATCCTTCCCGTATTCATCCCTTGAGGGGATAGACTCGCCGCGCCGTTCCTTATAGATTTGTCCATAGGAAGCGAGGAAACAAGTTCGATCCAATGCCGAAATTAGCGATACCGGAATCCTACACAGTTTCAGACCCGGCAGCCAACCGGTTCGAGCTGGACACCCAGTTCGAAAAGCCACTTCCCGATCCCTCCGCCGAGTCCCTATTCAAGGCTTTCCTTGAGAACGCACCGAGGTTTGCTGTACAGGGATTCAATGATAAGGGTGAGGTCCAGTTCTGCAACTCCAGTGCTGAACAGCTCTTCGGTGTCCCGGAAAACGAGATCCGCGGCAGCAGGCTCGAGGGATCGTTCCTGCGATCCCCAAACTGTCAGGAGTTCCTCAGACTTCTTAAAACCGCATGCAGATCGGGTGAGCATGTCCCGCTTCTGGAATGGGAGTTCGAGGAGCCAGCCGGAGTGACCCGGCACCTGTTGAGCTCCATCTTTCCCATTCACCACCCGGACATGGAGCCCATGGCGGTTGCCATGTCGCTGGACATCACCGACAGCAGGGCCATAGCAGACAAGATCCAGGAGATGGGGCATCAGATCGAGCGCTTCGCCGAGATCTCAGCTGCGATCCTGTCCATCGAGGACGATTGCGAGCTCTTTGACCGGATCGCCCAGGCTGTTATCGAAATCTCGGACTTTAACCGCGTTCTCATTTCCTACTTCATCGAAGAGAAGCCCTACCGAGAGATCATCGGCTACAAAGGTGTTGATGCCCAGACCATCAAGAAAGTGAGGAAGGTCCCCATGCCCCGGGACAAATACCTGCAGTATTTCAGCAAAGGCATACCTCTAGGGAACCAGTCCTGCTACATCCCCTTCGATCTGAACAGCATCCTCGATTCCAATGCCACCATTCCCGGGGAAATAGCCTACCCCGAGGGCAAGCACAACTGGCACAAGGAAGACAACCTGCTCGTGGCGATGAAGGACCGCTCGGGAGAGCTCATCGGGATCATCTCCGTGGACGACTCCAAGAGCGGGCGCAGCCCCACGGATGAGACGGTCCGCCCTCTCGAGATCTTTGCCAACCTGATCTCCGAGATCATCCAGAAGCGGATCCTGACGGCCCAGATTGAAGAATCCGAAGAAAAATACCATGACCTCTTGGAAAACATCATCATCGGCGTCCTCAGGGCTACACCCGAGGGAGGGATCATAGAGGCCAATCCTGCCGCGATCCAAATGTTCGGCTATAAATGCCAGGACGACCTCCTGGCAAACCAATTCTCCGACCTCTACCAGAATCCCGAGGACGCCAAACGCTTCATGAACGAGATGGAAGAGCGGAGTGTCATTAAGGACCGGAATTTCAACCTCAAGAGGAAGGACAACAGCATGTTCTGGGCCTCGATCACTTCCACCGCCGTGCGATCAGAGGCCGGAGACGTACAGTCCTACGACACTGTCATAGAAGACATCACAGAGCGCAGGATCCTCCAGGAGGAAGTCAAGCGCCTCTCTGTCACAGACGAGCTCACAGGGCTCTACAACCGCCGCTACTTCAACGAGAACCTCAGCGAAGAAATCAAGGTTGGCGAGAAATGGAGCAGCACCCTTTCCCTCGTCATGATCGATATCGACAACTTCAAGCGCTATAACGACTCCTACCATCACCTGCAGGGAGACAAGGTGATCAAAGAGACGGCCCAGGTCATAAACGACAGCATCCGCAGCACCAAGGACTGGGCCTGCCGCTTCGGTGGAGACGAGTTCGTCATCGTGCTTCCCGGCACCGGGATAGAACGGGCGGCCAGGGTCGCGGAGCGCATCCGCAAGGCCTTTGAGAAACACGCATTCAAGCCCAAAGGCCGGCCCGTACACAAGACAATAAGCCTGGGCGTCTCGGAGTGCTTCCACTCGGACAGCCACAAGGCAGCCAACATCTCGCATGGCTCACCGGGCCTCGACTACGAACAGATCGCCACAGAACTCGTCCGCCTGGCCGACAAGGCGCTCTTCAAGGCCAAGACCACGGGCAAGAACAAGGTCAGAAAATCGGGCCAGGCCATCGAGCTCACACGCTACATGCGGCACTGACACACGTCTCCCCTCCTCTTTCATGTTGACTGATCCATCGGATTGCGTTATATCAGTATTCCTTATATATAAGGAGCCGCTATGAACGAAAAAACTCTCGCCATAATCAAACCGGATGCCGTGAAAAAGAACTTGATCGGAAAGATCATCCAGCGCATCGAGGAAGAAGGTTTCACGATCGCCGCCATGAAACTCCTGCATCTCACCAAAGAAGAGGCCCAGGGCTTCTATGTCGTGCACAAGGAAAAGCCCTTCTATAACAGCCTCACCGACTTCATGTCTTCGGGCCCGATCGTGGTCATGACCCTGGAACGCGAAGACGCCATCTCCACCTGGAGAGGCACGATGGGCGCGACAGATCCATCCAAAGCAGATCCGGGCACCATCCGCCGCCTGTTCGGATTCTCGGTAGAGCGGAACGCCACACACGGCTCTGACGCCCCGGACACCGCTACCTGGGAGATCGATTACTTCTTCAAAGGATAGGCTCTTCCAGCCCTGATACTGCTCATTTGCCCTCCCCGCCTGAGAGGACATTTTTAACATTTTTTGTCAAAAAAGCCCAAAATACCCCCTTTTTGTTCAACAATTTTCACTATTTAACGACTCTATATATAGAGTCACAAAAGGTGAGCACCACAAGATAAGGAGGTTTTTCAGGCTAAGTTGTTAAAAATGAATGACTTATGCTAAAAAACTACTTGACATGTTTTAACATTTTCCCTAATTTAACCTACGCTGCCTTGGATGAGAGTGTATATGGATTAGAATTCAAACAAAACGGATCTGAAAGACCGTCGTATTCTACCTGAAAACTCCCCCAGGGCATGCGTAACCTAAAAGGAGGTTACCATGAAAAAATCTCATGTTAAAGCCACAGCGATCGTTGTCTGCTTTTCCTTCCTGCTGCTCTCCTTCCCCGGCATGATCCAGGCCTCTCCCCGCACCGGCAAGTACATCTACCAAAGGATACTCTCGAAGCCCCTGGCATTTTTCGCTGAATTCTTCTCCTACCTGCCGATCTTCGACTACTACCCCTACCAGGAAGAACCCCAGACCGTTGAGACAAGAACCTACACCAACAAGTACTCACCAAGCATGAAGACTACAGGAGGATTATCCTCGCAAAGACCAAGTAAGGAGGATTAAGCCAAGAAGAATTGCTGCCAGCATTTCTGAATTGCAGTAGTCGTAATTTTAAATATAAGGCTGTAGATATATTTCGTTTTCAACTCCCCCCTAGGGGTGGTATAACAACTCTCAAATCACCCCTGTTTTCATCCTAAGAGGCGATTGTAGGCTCCATAGTTTTTTGCCATTATTTCTTGTAGAATTATTCAAGGAAATTAACGGAGCAGAAAATGAGATCTGGCGGGATGAAATTATTCATTCTCTTCTTTCTCTCTGTAGTTATTGCCCCTCAATCCCGAAATTTAATTTGTCAAATCAATAGAATCCATACTCAAACAGAAGAGGACTCGATATTCGATAAGCAATTCCAAACGGGCACTCAGCTAAAAACTAGCGGCAACTATTCCTTGGCTCTTGAACATTTTCATAAAGCCCTTACCGCCGCTACAAATGATGCAGATGCGGTAAGCGAAAGCGCAGCACTCCTTGAAATTGGAATATTAAATTGGAATCTTGGCAACATGGACAAATCGCTTAAAATATTCGAACATGCTTATCAAGTTGCACAAAAGCAGGGTCTAGATTCATATCTAAATTTAGCAGAAAAATCAATAATAATTCACCGATTATACTCTCGTGCTAAAGAATTTAGGGATGATATTGGTGATTATATGAAAGCAACTGAAACGTTTAAAGAAGCTATCCAAATAGCTGAAGAAATCAACAGCCCTGCACATAAATTGAAGTTATTGCGTCAATTGAGTTTTGTTTACGATTATCAGAATCGAAAAGATGAGTTTAGAAAACTAAATGAAGAAGCACTATTAATTGCACAGAATATTAATCACTCTCTTGAATCTATGCGATGCTTGAACAATATCGGAATTCACTATGACGATATTGGTAATTATGCACAAGCATTGCTTACATATGAAGAAGCATATAAATACGCGAATGAAGTAAACCGAAAATCTACAGCATCAGATATTAAGAATAATATTAGCATTATTTATAAGAAACTTGGAGAATTTAATAAGGCTATTGATTTTTTAGAAGACGTTTTAAATATTGACCGAAAAATCGCCGACACCTCACGAATCTCTAAAGCACTGAACAATTTAGGTGAGACATACAGAAGACGTGGTTCGGCACAAGACAATGAGCAAGATTTTAGAACCGCACTAGCTTACTTCTCCCAAGCATTGATACTAGTCAAAACTTTAAGTAACAACGATGCTAGAGAGACTGAAGTTAGAATTCTAAATAATATTGGGACTGTATATGCCGATAAAATGCAGAATACTGAATCACTGTCTTACTTCGCAAAAGGCCTACAATTAGCAGAACTCATTGAAGACGAAGAGTCCATCGGAATGATAAACACAAATATTGGAATAGTATATTACAACCAAGGAAATTTTTCAGAATCCACAAAGTATTACCAAAAAGCAATTGACTATGCTCTGAAGATTGACGATCACAAAACATTATGGGAAGCCTATCTGGAAATAGCTAGATCATACGTAAAGCAGCATAGATATCAAGAGGCAAAGAAGAGCCTGGAAGAATCAATATTAATCATTGAGAATATTAGATCTCATATTTATCTGGAAAAACTAAGAGCGAGTTTTATGGGAACCGATAAAAGAATTGAAGCTTATCAGGACATGATTAGCTTGCTTATAACTCTAAATAGCTCACTCCCCAATGAGGACTTCAAAGCACAAGCTTTTATGTACTTGGAAAAAGCAAAAGCTCGCGCTTTCCTTGATCAACTCGAAGCATCGCGAATTGATATTTCTCAACACTTAGATTTCATTCAACAAAACAAGAAGACAGAAGTGGAGAGAGATATAACAAACATATTAACAGAATTGTATGTTACTGGGCAGTCGTCCGAAGAGATAAAAAAACTTCAAGAAAAACTAAAGAATAAAGAAAACGAACTTGAAAATATCAAAAGGGAAATCAGATCAAAGAATCCAAACTATGCAAATCTATACGATCCTCAAATCGTAGAATTGCACGAGGTACAAGCACACTTATGCAAGTCCGATACTGCTTTTGTTGAATTTTCTGTCGGAAAAAATAAATCATTCGCCTTTTTCATCACAAACAACAATCTAGAGATTATTGAGATGCCTTCAAGGAAAAAAATTAAGAGCCTGGTATCAAAATATTTAGAGGTTCTTTCGGACAGGAAAAGGAACGACTTCAGTCTAGGATATGAACTATATTCACTACTATTGAAGCCTGGTATCAACAACAAAATTAAGAATTTAATAATTATTCCGGATGATGTTCTAAACTATTTGCCTTTTGAAGCACTAAAAACAGATTCGCATTCAAATAGTTGGTTAGTGCAAGAACATAGAATTGCCTATGCCCCTTCTATAACTTCGTTAAATGAAATTATTGAAAGAAAAAAAGACGGTGCAGATGCTCCTGAGTTGGATATTCTAGCTTTCGGTGACCCATATTATGGTGAGCAGGAAAATGCTCCGAATGAAAATGGTGGTAAGAGTAATGGAAACGGATTCGAAAACGGTCCTAGGCTCAAGAGACTTAAATATAGCAGCGAAGAAATTGAAAAAATTAAAAATTTTTTCGACGAATCCAAAATTATTGCGCTAACGAGAGCTGAGGCATCTGAAAAAAATCTCAAGCAAAAAATATTGCATGATTCAAAAATAATTCACTTCGCCACTCACAGCAAGATAAATAACACAAGGCCAGATCATTCATATATCGCACTTTCTACAGAAGATAATGAAGATGGTTTCCTATATACAAGCGAAATATACAATCTCACACTAAATTCAGACCTAGTCACGCTTTCAGCCTGTCAAACAGGATTGGGAAAGCTTATTCGAGGCGAAGGTATTGAAGGGCTCAACAGAGCTTTTTTCTATGCCGGAACCTCATCGGTGCTCATGAGCCTCTGGCCAGTGAGTGATCAGGCTACATCACAGCTAATGGAACGATTCTACTTTTATCTATCTAAGAACCAATCAATAATGAGCTCACTCAGACAAGCCAAACTCGAGCTTATCAACTCTACTAAACTGGCCCATCCTTTTTACTGGGCAGGATTTATCGTATCTGGAAAAGCAAACCAGATTATTTTTGTAAAGAAATCCAATATATTAGTAATTATCGGTGCAATTTTATTTGTGGCTTTGATATTAATCATCATTTCTTCTTCCATTAAACACAACCACTTGTTCTCTAAGTCTGACTGATTCGAGCTCCCAATTGGAAAATCTCCAATAATGAGAAAATTCTAAATAAAAACTACTCTATATATATGCACATAATTAGGAGCTGGAAAACTCGTGAAATAATGCGGACCACATAATGGTTTGGAATAAAGAAGAGGAAGAAAAATTCGAAGAAGTGATCGGAAACTTTGCCCGCTTCATCGAATCAAACATCCAGAAATTTGATCCCCAAAAGAGCGGGATCGATCCCGAAGATATCTCTCAAGAAGTTATTATTAAAATATGGAAGGTACTTCACGACGAGAAAAACGTTCATAACTATGCGTCATATATAAAGAAAATAGTTAACTCGACTGTTATTGATCAATTAAGGAGGTTTCGTAGACAGACAGGAATAATAAACATCGAAAAAAGAAAAAGAATTGCAGATCAAAAAAATCATTACACAATGAACTCGCGAGTAGAGACAGATCACAGCGAGAGCATAGGAAAAGCGATAGGCACACTCATGGAATCCCGTAGAAAACCAGTAAGACTTTTTCTATTAAATATGACGCTGGACGAAATATCAATATATCTCAATTGGAGCAGAGATAAAACCCGAAACCTACTATATCGAGGGCTAGCAGATCTTAAAAGGGCGCTTAAGGAACAAGGAATTGACTACAAAATTAGATAATACTGCCATCAAGCAGCTGTACAATAGCTACCTTGAGGGCATATCTGACATATCTAGAGTTAACTGTCCTTCTCCAGAAACATTGCTTAAAAGCATTCGCCAGAATCAATCTACAATGAGGAACAGAAGGCTTATTCGACATCTTACTAGATGTATACACTGCTCAAAAGAGTTTGAGTTCATTACTAATATTGTAAGAGAAGAGGGCAATCTCAATTGCCAACTCGGATCTACTATCAATACAAGAGAATTAGAGCCACGTGCGTTGAAACCGAACAGATTTGGATTTCCAAGTTTCCATCTAAAGTATGTATTTATATTTGCTTCCATTTCAATAGTATTTTTCGCAAGTGTGCAAATATTTAAATCTCAAAGCCATTATTTATTCCGAAGGGCTCGCGCCAGCCCATTAAATCTCATTTATCCAGACGATTCTAGTTTGATGAAATCGAAACTATACTTCAGTTGGCATGATTCTTTGGAAACAGGCCATTACATTATACAGATATTCGATGACACGCTTCTTCCTATATGGAATAGCCAGAAGATAAAGGATAAGGTTTATATCCCTTCAGCGTCACTTCTCTCAAAGTTAAATTCAAATACACGCTATTTCTGGATGGTCACTGCCTATGACATTAGCGGCAAAAGAATCAAATCTCGCCTTAATGACTTCACTATTAAAAAATAGATGATTGATATTCTCCACTCAATACAAAACCTGCCCAAAAAAATGGATGTGAGTAGTTCGATTCCAGCATATTAATTTTTGCGAGTCTTATTGATTTCGATTTCCCAAATCCGCGGGAAAGATTCTCATAGAAAAATCGCATGAATACAGCGGCTGGCCTATCTCCAATTTCCCATAATGTTGAAACGACAGAACGTGCCCCAGTAAAAAAGAAAACCCTTTGAAGTCCGAATATGCCTTCTCCACCTTCAATTTTGCCCGCCCCAGTCTGGCAAGCAGAGAGGACGATCATATCCGATCCAAGCCTTAGATTATAGATCTCACGTGCTAACAAGAATCCATCTTCGTTATTATTACTATCGAGTGACAATACTAGTGCAGATCGTGATGGAAAAAATTCATCTACAAAACCATGACAGGCAAAATGAATTACACGATATTCATTTTGCTCTATGTTTTTTAGCTTGGATTCGTTAGCATCCTTCCTCAACAAAACGTCACGCCTCTCCTTCTCAAAGTATTTAGAAATCTGTCTTATTTCATCTTCACTATGTGGTAACGGTAAAAACTGAAAGCCTAAAGATCTATACATCTCTAGCATGATATGTGAAGGAGAGGAGTCTTCCTTGCTTTTCGCTGGATTCAAGGTATATTGTGGATTCCCTAATGCGAGTAAATCTTTGGCAAAAAACTTATTCTTCATATTGGATAGCAAATAAATTAGCGAAGAAGCAGATGGCATGTATGACACATTATATTCTTCAACCAAAAATTTGGTTCTGGATTCTATATCTTCACGTGAAACAATTAGTGATTCAAACGGAAGGTAATACAATATTCCATCGGGAATAATAATTAGGTTCTCAACAGATTTGGAAAAGAGGTTCTCAACTGGTCGGATGAGTTCATTATAGAGCCGATGTGACGCTTTGGCACCTCTGAATGCCTTTTCGGGTTCATCAGAAAGGAGTTTCAAATACGCATTCAATGAAGATTGCATGTCCCACTTTGATGGCAACTCATGCAGTTCACATTGTTCTGCTGAGATAGCAATTAAGAAGGAGCGATCTTCACCAAGAAAATACTCTAACAAAACTGTATTTTCATCAACTATTAGTTCCTGAACTTGATCCAAGCTACATGGTTCCGGTGTAACAAGCTCAGAAAGTTCAGGTATCTCGACCCGTACTCTATTCATGAAAGAAGTGTATATATCCTCAAGTGAATCCAATCGATTCCTGATAAATACTCTTCTCTCAATTGATGGATTTTCTCGCGCCAACTTATTTAGTTCAGCTGTAATTTGCTCAGAAATTTCTTCTTCTTGTCTCACAAGTTCAGGTGTCAATATATCCTGAATAGCCACGTTGGCCTCAATTAGAAGATCGAGGAACGCTCTTGCTTTCGCTTTTTCTATTGCATTAAAAATATTCTTGACCAGATCTGGCTTATTATTCGAATTAAATTGTCTGACGTACAATTCTACGAGCTTATGATAAACTTGGATTTTGTCTCTTCCAAAACCTGCTTTATCAATATCTAAGGCTATTAGACTTCTGAGTTTATCAATTATATCTGCTGACAAATGAAAATATTTCGATGCTTCAATATCATGGCCTTCTGTTTCATAATAAAGCCCAAGGCCATAGTAAGCCTCCCAGAGAACATCATATGAGTTTATCCTAAGACCAATTTTGATTGCATCTGTAAAACATTGCAGTGCCGACTCGAAGTCCTGAAGTTCAAGAGAAACCAATCCAATATTATTGAACAGTACACCTGAATAATAGATTTTATTTGCATTCCTAGCTTTTTCAATTCCTTTGCCCAAATATTGTTGAGCCTCTTCGTAATTTCCCAATTTAATTAGTACGTCTCCAAGATTATTGAGTGCAGCAATTTCAGAATTGATATCACCAATTTTTTCTGCAAGCTCTAGGCTTTCCAAAAAATAATTAGTTGATTTCAGATAGTCTTCATAGTCGTTTGATGACTCTGCAATTACTCTATATATGGTTCCAATATTGATTAAGTCTATTGCACAAAAAGAATCATTCTTAGCTTCCCTATCAATTTTTAGAGCTTCAAAAAGGAACTCCAAAGCTTTCTCAAAATTCCCATATTCTTTGAATACTAATCCCATGTTATTTAGAACAGATGATAGTTCCTCCAAATTTCCAAGTAATTTAACAATTTCAAGTGATCTAGAGTAAGCAACCAGAGCTTGCGAATATTGATTCGATCGCCAAAAGTACAAGCCGATATGATTTAATGCACGCACAACTTCTACCTTGTGATTCAGACTTTCTGCTAGTCGAAAAGCATTTTCGTTAAGTAGATGAAATTCCTCAAACTCTGACAGCTCCCAATGACTGATACTTTTTTGTCTAATACACTTTAGTTCATGGTGCCTACTTCCGAGCTCTCTCGCCAATTTGATAGCAGAACTATATGCTTGGATAGACTCTAGGTATTTCCTTTGAGCCCTAAGTTCTTTCCCATTCAGATAGTGGCGATATATTTTCATAGCCTTCTGGGCTTCTAGTGCCTTCTTTTCTAATCTATTAATTGAGGCAATTTCGAATGCTTGATCATAATGCAAATATGATTCATCCAATTTGCCTATATTCCAGTAAAGCAGCCCAAGTGTAAGGAGGCCTTTAACTATATTTCTATTATCTTTGCATGCTTTTGCTACCCCTAAAATGTAACTATAAATCTCAATAGCCCTCTCAAACTGCCCTCGGGATAGCAACGTATCTCCAATCAAAATGGGAAGGGAAATATCCTGAGACGAATGCAAAGTTTCTTTGGATCCTAAAACAGATGAAGAAAATACAAGAAAGGAAATAAGAAAAACTAGTCCCCTACAAAATCGAGGAAATATACTTATCATTTAAGATGCAAATATATATCATTTTCTCTCTCAATTCAAAGCAATCACTAGTAATCCTATAGAACCCATGCTATACTATAAGAAATTGCTGTTTGACTGGCTGGGCAGCGAGACCCTCTAATTACCCCCTTTTGCTTATATTCCCCTTACAGCCAGTATTTACCCCCTCATTTGCTTTTTTCCCAGGCTTTAACTACCATCATATCTCACATCAATCCGAGGAGTGAGGATATGAAATCCTTGGCTTTATTTTCGCTGGCTTTCCTGTTTTTGGGGTATGCTCTGCTGTCGAGTCAGGCTAGGCCGCGGCTGCGTGAGTTTGGGATCGAGACCGGGGTCCTGAAGCCCGGCGAGTTCAATTCTATCACTGATGTCGCTGGTGTCCTGGTTGGCCATACTACATTGATCGAGGGGCAGAACATAAGGACCGGGGTGACGGCGGTCCTGCCGCATGGGGGCAACCTGTTTCAGGGCAAGGTGCCTGCGGCCGTGTATGTTGCCAATGGCTACGGCAAGCTCATGGGTACGACCCAGGTAGAAGAGCTGGGGAATATCGAAGTCCCCATTGTCTTGACCAACACCCTGAGTGTGCCCACGGCGGCGGATGCTGTGATCGACTACATCCTCGGCCTGGAAGGCAACGAGAGCGTGGGATCGGTCAATGCTGTGGTGGGCGAGACCAATGACGGGTATCTGAACGATATCCGCGGCCGCCATGTGAAGAAGGAGCATGTGATAGAGGCCATTAAGAACGCTGCATCGGGCCCGGTGGAAGAGGGCAGCGTGGGCGCAGGAACAGGCACGACCTGTTACCAGCACAAGGGCGGGATCGGAACGGCATCGAGGAAGCTGCCTGAGGAACTGGGCGGGTACACGGTCGGCGTTCTGGTACAGACCAACCATGGGGGCGTGCTCACGATAAACGGCCTGCCCGTCGGGGTGAAGCTCGGGAAGTATTCCTACAAGCGCTATGTGGAGGGCGATACGGATGGCTCCTGCATGATTGTAGTGGCCACGGACGCGCCGCTTGAGAGCCGCAATCTCAAACGCCTGGCTAAGCGGGCACTCCTGGGGATCCCGCGCACTGGGGGCTACTATTCGAATGGCAGCGGAGACTATGCCATCGCCTTCTCGACGAGCGAGGGGCTGCGGATCCCCGCGCGAACACGGGAGACCACACGGAAGATCGAGGTGCTGCGGAACGACCGGATATCGCCCCTTTTCCTGGCCGCGGCAGAGGCGGCAGAGGAGGCCATCCTCAACTCGCTGTTCAAGGCTGAGACCATGGAAGGAAAGGGCGGACGCACGGTAGAGGCGCTCCCCCTGGAAAAGATCCGGGAGCTCATTGACCAGGGGAAAAAGGAATGAGGAAGACCATCGGCATCATGGGCGGGATGGGGCCCGAGGCCACGCGCCACATGTACGACCTCATCCTGGAGCTGACGGACTCGGGGACAGATCAGGACCACATCCATGTGATTATAAACAGCTATCCCCAGGTCCCGCCGCGGACCGATGCCATCCTGGCAGGGGGCCCCTCCCCCACCCCATTTCTCCTGGAGGGGATCGCGGCCTTGATAAACGCGGGGGCCCACTTTGTGGTGATGCCGTGTGTCACGGCTCACTTCTTTATCCCGGAGGTAAAAAAACAGCTCGATTTCGAGTTTGTGAGCCTTTTGGACGAGGCGGCAGCCTGGACCGGGAGACATCTCTCGGACATTAAGACCGCGGGACTTATCGCCAGCAAGGGGGCGATCAGCTCCCGTATCTTTCATAGGGCGTTCGCAGGCGAGGGCATCAAGACCCTGACACCTACAGATGAGGAGCTCAGCCTGAGCACCGAGGCCGTGTTTGGGCCAGAGGGGATCAAGGCGGGGTATACGAGCGGCAGGCCCCGTGAGGCGATACTCTCTGTGGCCAGGGCTTTGATCGAACGGGGGGCAGAGGCGATCATCGCGGGCTGCACCGAGATCCCGCTCGTGCTGAGTCCCGAGGACATCAGCGTACCGCTTATCGAACCCATGAAGATCGCGGCCGAGGCCTGTATCATCAAGGCCGGCTACAGAAAACAAACGGAGGGATCATGAACCGCAGCCACATATTCAAGTCTATTCGTTTCTCTTTGCTTCTGTTATTCCTGAGTCTAGTCATCGGGCACACCTGGGCCGTTTCCCAGGACATCGATGAGGGGATCGAGAGCATCCCCGAGGGATGCACGGTCATCCTGGTGGGCAAGGACGCTTCTGACGATGGTTCTGTCATGGTGACGCACACTGCTGACTGCGGGATGTGCGACTGGACATTCCGGTATATCCCGGCGGCCGAGTATGAGCCGGGCTCCGAGCGGAAGATCTATCACATCGACCAGATCCGGACCTGGCCCCCGGACCAGGGGCAGAAGTGGGACATGATCCTGGAGGAGGGCTACACGGGCCTCGACATCCCCCAGGTGCCGCGCACCAATGCCTACATACATGGGGTGTTCGGCTACATGAACGAGCACCAGTTGGCGTTCGGGGAGTCGACGGTCGGCAACCAGCGCAAGATGCGGAACCCCACGCCTACGCCCAAGATGGACATCACCATGCTGACACTCCTGGCCATGGAGCGCTGCACAACGGCCCGGGAAGCCATCGCCCTCATGGGAGAGCTGGCAGAAGAGTACGGCTACGGCTATGTGGACGGGGGCGAGATGCTGGCCGTGGCCGATCCCAAGGAGGCATGGGTCTTCGAGATCTTGCCTGTGGGCCCGCTCTGGACGCCGGACTCGGGAAAGCCGGGGGCAGTCTGGTGCGCGCAGAGAGTGCCTGACGACCAGGTGAGCTTCTGCCCCAACGAGTCGCGGATCGGGGAGATCGACGTCAAGGACAAGGCCAATTTTATGGCCTCTGCTAACGCGGTCTCGTTTGCAGTGGAACAGAAGCTCTTCGACCCGGACAAGGGAGAGCCCTTCAGCTGGAAACGGGCCTATTCGCCCACTCCAGGAAGTGCGGCTGATTCCCAGGCTCGGAGGGGCAGGCTCTGGCGGCTCTATGATCTCGTGGCGCCGTCCAAGAAATATGCGGCCGAGATCCCGAACATGGACCTGCCGTTTGCCGTGAAGCCGGATCAGAAGCTCTCGCTTAAAAACGTGATCGCACTCATGCGGGACAAGTATCAGGACACGCCTTATGATCCGGCAGCAGGGATTAAGGGCGGCCCCTTCCAGAATCCCAACTATTTCGGGGGATTCTCCGTGGACGGCGAGCAGTACAACGGCCCGCGCTGTGTGTGCGTCAACAAGGTGGAATACACCACGGTGGCGGTGTGCCGGGACTGGCTGCCGGATCCAATAGGCGGTGTTGTGTGGCTGTCTTTCGGGGCGCAGGACACGTCCTGCTATATGCCCATCTATGCCGGGGCGACCCGGATCCCGCGGTCATTCAGTATCGGAGACCACTGGCATTTTGACCGGGAGTCGGCGCGCTGGGCCTTTGACCTTGTGGACTTCCACACGCAGGTGGTCTATTCCCATGCCATAGAGGATGTGAAGGCGGCGCAGTCGGAGTGGGAGGATGCGGCCATCGACCGCGCGCCCGCCATCGAGAAGACGGCGCTCGAGCTCCACAAGCAGGACCCGGCCCTGGCCGCAGACTACCTGACAGACTACACCAACAACAATGCCGACAAGGTGATCGAGGCCTGGTGGGACCTGGGGAATGCCCTGCTGGTCAAATACAACCACTTCCGCATCTACGACTCGGAGAAGAGGCGGTCGCGCGCGCTGAATATACCGGACTGGTGGAAGAAGGCCGTTGTCGAGCACGACAAGCTCAAGCCACTGAAAAAAGAGCAGCGCTGAATCCGCGGCGATATTTTAAGAATCCAACGACAGAACTCATTTTTGACAATTTACACATTTTTGTGTAATTTGATAGTGTGAAGCGACGGGAACTCGAACAGAGGATGCAGAAGTTGGGCTGGTGGCTCGATCGCCATGGAAGCAAACACGACATCTGGACAAATGGAGACTATGAGCTCACAATCCCCCGATACAAAGAGATCAATGAGTACACAGCTAGGGCCATATTGAGGGAAGCAAGAGGAGGTATCTGATGCGTTTAGCCGGTCACGTGTTCAAATCAGGAAAATTTTGGGCGATCGAAGTTCCCATTCTCGGTATAGTGACACAAGGTCAGACAAAAAAGGAAGCATACGAAATGATTTCGGATGCGATTGAATCACTTGTGAACAAAGAGGGATTCGAGGTCAATATCCATCCCGGAAAGGACAAATACTTCGAGGTCAGTTTTAATGATCTGGCTATCTTTGTTGCCTTTCTGCTGCGACGGCTGCGGAAGAAACAAGGATTGACTCTGATGGAAGTATCAAAACTCCTCGGTTCAAAGTCACACAACACATACGCCCGCTATGAGCAGGGAAGATCCATACCTACCATCGAAAAATTCAACCAACTCGTGTCAGCCTTATCGCCAGAAAACGATTTTGTGCTAATGGAAAGCAAAGCCAGCTACGGCAAGAAAAACAAAACTACACCCTGAGGAATGGCCCCGGAAGACAATCCCTAGAGTCCTAATTGCTGTTCGCCAGATTCCCCGAAATTAGTGGCCGTGACGCGGCATGGGCTTGATGAGCGCCTTCTGCGTGAATTTCTGGTCGCCCACGACTAAAGTCACAACATACTCTCCGGGCGGCACCATCGGCGCGCCCCGCATGCGCATTCCGCGTGCGCGCATCTCCTCCTGTTCTTCAGGAGTGAGCTTGCGCCGCATGTTCCAGACCACGCGATTTAGGCCTGCTTCGGCCTTGCCCTTCATTGAAGCGAACTCGGTGCCATAAGGATCGGTTATCACGATGCTGGGCTTGGCATCCGTCTTGGCCTTCAGGTAGTAGTTGATGACCAGGCCGATGGGCTCGTTGGGGACGATAAACTGGCGGTCGCCCTCAATGTTTTTCCCGCCCTTATACTGCCACTGGGTCTTGGGCTCGACCTTGAAGAGGTGGGCGTCTTTCTGCAGGAGTTCTGCGTTCATCTCCTGGAGGGGTGTGATGTCGGTCACAAAGATGCCCCGGCCGTGTGTGCCCACCACGAGGTCGTTCTCGCGGGGATGGACGAGCAGGTCGTAGACCTCGTTGGTCGGCATGTTGTTCTTAAAGCTGGCCCAGGACTTCCCGCCATCGATCGAGACACTCACGTCGAACTCGCGGCCCACAAAGAGCAGGCCCGGGTTGATCCGGTCTTCCACGATCACCTGCACGGTGCCGGGAGGGAGATTGGAGGAGATGGAGGTCCAGGTCTTTCCGAAGTCTTCGGTCATGTAGATAAAAGGAGTGAAGTCGTCGTACTGGAAGCCTGTTTTTACCACATAGGCCTTGCCGGCCTCGAAGTTTGAGGCAAAAACACGCCGCGTGTAGTAGTGTGCGGGGACGCCTGCCTTGGTGAGCGCGGGAGTCAGGTCAATCCAGGCGCCGCCGCCGTTTTTGGTCAGCTGGACCTTGCCGTCGTCGGTGCCGATCCAGATGAGGCCGGCACTGAGCGGAGACTCGGAGATCGTGGTCAGCATGCAGTGCTCGATATTTCCTTTAAGCTTTTCGGCGTCGTTGGTCGTGAGGTCGGGGCTTATCTCCTGCCAGTTGTCGCCCTGGTCCAGGGACCGCAGCAGCTTCTGGGAGCCCATGTAGATCACATGGCTGTTGTGGGGAGAGATCAGGATCGGGGCGGTCCAGTTGAAGCGGTAGGCCGGGTGGCCCTCCGCGGGCCGGGGGCGGATCGACCGGCGTTCCCCGGTCCTCTGATTCGTGCGCATCAGGGCTCCGAACTGGGACTCGTTGTAGAGCCAGCGGGAGTCGTTCGGATCGACCAGGTTAAACATGCCGTCGCCGCCGCCCACCGTCGAGTAGTCAGCGGCGGTGACCGAGCCGTAGATGCTGTTCGACGCGATCTTCACGGACCCGTTGTCCTGGAGGCCGCCGTAGATGTTGTAGGGATGCTCCATGTCGACGCCGATGGCATAGAACTGTGCGATGGGCAGGTTCTCGAAGAAATCCCAGGTCTTGCCGTAGTCCCAGGTCACGGAAAGCCCGCCATCGCAGCCAAGCAGCACGTGGTTGGAGTTCGTAGGATCGATCCAGATGGCGTGGTGGTCCACGTGAACCCGGGGAGCGATATTGGAGAGGCCCGCCCTGCCCCAGGTCTTGCCTCCGTCTTCTGAGCGCAGCAGGGGCACGCTGGGCACGTAGATCACGTCGGGATCGTTGGGATCGATGTAGATGATGCCGTACCACTTGCCTCCCGCCATGACGTGCTTGTCCTCGTTCATCTTGCGCCAGGTGGCGCCCGCATCGTCCGAGCGGTAGATCTGGCGGTCCAGCGTCCGCTCCCGAGGCTCCTGGCCGCGGCGTTTGGCCTGGGCAGCTTCCGCCTCGGTGGGTGGGCGCTTGTTGCCGTTCTCGATCGAGGCGTAGAGGATGTTCGTGTCCTTGGGATAGACGGCGATTCCGACTCGCCCCAGGTCTCCTGTGGGCAGCCCCTCGCTAAGCTTGTCCCAGGTCGCGCCCGCGTCCGTGGATTTGAATATGGCGGTCAGGGGACCCTCTTCCCAGAACTGCCACGGGAGGCGGTGCTTGTCATAGGAAGCAGTGTAGATGATGTCGTTGTCCTTGGGATCGATCACCACCTCCACAAATCCGACCTTGTCGCTTATGAAATGGATCCGGTCCCAGGTCTTGCCGCCGTCGACAGACTTGTAGAGCCCACGGTCCGGATTGAACGTGAAGTGGTAGCCCAGCGCTGCGACATATACGATGTCCGGGTTCTGGGGATGGACTGCGATGCGGCCGATGTGGATGGTCTTTTCCAGCCCGATGTGCGCCCAGGTCTTGCCCGCGTCCGTGGATTTATATACCCCGTCGCCCCGCAGGGTGATGCGCCCCGAGGCCGCAGTCCCGGTTCCCACGTAGAGGACATTGGGATCGGAGGGCGCGATGGCCAGGTCGCCGATGGCGGGCGTGTTCTGCTGCAGGAAGAGCTCCTCGAAGGTCGTGCCGTTGTTGCTGGTCTTCCAAAGCCCGCCGGTGGACGTCACCACATAGAAGGTGTAGGGCAGCTGTTCCGGGACCTCGATGCGGAGGATGCGGCCGCCCTGGCGGGCCGGTCCCAGCTCGCGGTACTGGAAGGCCTTGAGCAGTTCCTCGTCAAAGGGATCACCCGCTTGTGCCCAGAGGGAAAGGCCCGAACACAGCATACAAATAGCGACAGTCAGAGTCAGGGATTTTTTCATGCTTACTCCTGTAAAAATCGATGTTTTCAATGCTTGTTTCCGAAGGTCATCCATTATACTAAGGGTTGACATCAGGATGCAAATCGGCTATAAATTCGTGTACTCATTCTACGGGAGGTGATTTTTAGTGGCATTTGTCGTTGTCGACGAAGGTGAGCCTATCGAACAAGCTCTCAAACGGTTCAAGCGCAAGGTCCAGCAGGAAGCCATCATCAAAGAGATCAAGAAGCACTCCGTATACTTCAAGCCCGGTGAAAAACGCCGTCTGAAAGACGCTCAAGCACGCAAACGCATGCGTAGACGCCTCCGCAGAGAAAAAGATTTCGATTACTATTAAACTCGCAGTCAGCATCCTTTGAAAAAATAGTCTCCGTTTCACAGAGGTAGACTGTTCTGCGTGTCCCAGTGGGTACAGTGGCGACTCTCTTGAAAGATCCTCCGCACAAGAAACCACCCTGGCTCAAGGTCAAGCTCCCCACACACGAAAACTTCTTCTATGTGTCTGCACTGGTGCGCAAACACAACCTGAACACCATCTGCCAGAGCGCGAAGTGCCCCAATGTGTCGGAGTGCTGGTCCCACAGGACCGCCACGTTCCTGATCCTGGGAGATGTGTGCACGCGCGACTGTTCCTTCTGTGCGGTGACGCACGGCACACCGAGTGCTGACATCGGGGAGGAGGCGGCGCGGGTGGCGGAATCCGTGGACGCCATGGAGCTCCGCTATGTGGTCATCACCTCTGTCACCCGGGACGACCTGCCCGACGGCGGGGCCTCTCATTTCGCGGACGTGATCGCGGCCGTCCGGGAAGCGCGGCCGGACACGAGGATCGAGGTCCTCATCCCGGACTTCAAGGGCGACGCGAAGGCACTGGCCGCGGTCCTGGAAGCGGGCCCTGATGTCCTGAACCACAACCTGGAGGTGCCAGAGTCGCTCTACCCGTTGATCAACAGGCCGCAGGAAAACTACCGGCGTTCGCTTCAGGTCCTGGAGCGGGCCGGGCAGGCCGGTGCGATCACGAAATCGGGGCTCATGCTGGGTCTGGGCGAGACCCGGGAAGACATCGTCCGGGCACTCCGAGACCTGCGGGATGTGGGCTGCGAACTTTTAACCATCGGACAGTATCTAAAAGCTACCAAAAACAATCCCCACGTAGTAGAATACCATACGCCCGCTGAGTTCGAACAGCTCAAAGCCATTTCGCAGGAGATGGGATTCAGAGGAGTTGAGGCCGGGCCGTTGGTCCGGAGCTCCTACAGGGCCCACAGACTGTACGGGGAACTTCAGCACGCAAAGACAAACTGATGCGCTACTTTATCTTCACAGACATCCACGGCAACCTGGAGGCATTCCAGGCCCTGCTCCGATTCGCCAAGCGCCGCAAGATCGACCACTACCTGTTCATGGGCGACATGGTCGGATACGGAGCCGATCCCAACAAAGTTATCGACGCGCTGCAGTTGCTCGATCCGATCAGTATGGTCCGGGGAAACCACGACAAGGCGGTCTGCTGCGATCTGGACTCGGTCCAGACCTTCAATCCGATCGCGGCCTCTGCCATCCTCTGGACCAGGCAAAACTTGACCCAGGACAACATGGATTACCTCACCGAGATGAAGAAAGGACCCGAGATCGTCCACGAACACATTACAATCTGCCATGGAGCTCCCTTTGACGAAGACTACTACATCTTCGGTGAGTTCGATGCGGCCGAGGCCTTCCTGCACATCGAAACCCCGGTCACGTTTTTTGGACACACGCACTTCCCCTTCGTGTACACGGACAACGACCACATCGTGGAGGGGACCTTTCTGACCGGCAACACGAACGAGATCAAGATCGAACCGGGAATACGCTATCTCATCAACCCGGGATCGGTGGGTCAGCCCCGCGACCGCAACACACGGGCCGCCTGCGCCATCTATGATTCGGATGCGCAGAAGATCAGCTTCTTCAGGGTCGAGTACGACATCGAGAGCGCCCAGAAAAAGATCCTGGATGCCGGGCTCCCGCCTGCTCTGGCCGAACGACTCTCGATCGGCATCTGAGCGGCAGCATGTTTTTCACAACTCATTCCTTCCCGGAAGGGAAACTGCTCCTTGTAAAAACCGACATGGGCCTGATCCTGGCCCATTACCTGCGCGATCCCGATGCGATCGAGAAGGCCCTGAAGCCGCTCCACGACCGCGGCATGAGCCTCGAACACCAGGACGGGCGGTTCGCGCTGGAAAAACGCCTCTTCGACCGCTATTTCGACGGGAAGAAGGAAAGCTTCGACACACTCGCACTCGACTTCAGTCTGGGAACACCCTATCAGCAGCGGGTTTGGCATGCCGCGCGCAAGATCCTCTATGGCGAAGTCGCGGCCTACAAGGATGTCGCCCTGAACCTTGAGTCGAAGGGATACCAGAGCGTGGGGCAGGCGCTCAACCGCAATCCCCTGATCATCGCGGTCCCCTGCCACAGAGTGATAAGCGCCGACGGAAGCCTGGGGGGTTTTGGTGCCGGCTTGGACCTGAAGCGCTACCTCCTGAGGCTGGAAGGCATAAATATTTAGAGGCTGGGATTGGCGTAGCAGTAGAGGCAGGCCTGCGGGCAGTGCTGAGTATAACTCCCGATATCGACGGACTCCGTGCAGCGGCATTCCTTCCTCTGTGTCTTGTCCTTGCGGACCGATGCAGGGGCCCCCTCGGGATGGAGCTCCTGCAGCAGGCGGCCGTCGATACAGGCAGAGGGTTCGATTCCTGGCACAACAGTGATAAAGTCCTGGCTGCAGGCAAGGAGGCGGAGGCCGTGTGCGGAGGCGATCCCGGCCAGATAGCGGGCCTGCTCCAGCTTCTCCTCAGGCTCCGGATCGACATAATCCAGGCCGTGCGCTTGGGCCCTCCGCTTGGCCTTCCGGTACCACTGGGCAAAGCTTATCCTCACGGCCTCGATCTTCCTGCTGGAGAGTTCCGGCGCCAGAGTATCGAAAAAACGCAGGTTCGTGCTCGCCTTTCCGTCCTCCAACCAGGATACGACCGGATCGAAGCGCACGGTGATCCTCCTCGGATCCTCGACCAGGCGGATCAAGGCGTCCAGCTGGGAGAGAGCCACCCGGGGCTCGGGGACTCCCCTCTCGATGCGGCTTGCGCCCAGGCCGGTGATGGTGAAATGCAGATAGAGTTGAGAATAACGCCCGAGCTCGTCGAGTAGACCGGAACTGTTGCGGATCAGATTGCCGAAGTCCTTGGACCACAGCACGAGCGTGTGTACGTGTTCGGGAGCTAGGTCTACTGTGTACGTATGCCCTGACGGTCCCAGGACCTTGACCTGTCCACACCGCAGGGCCTCGGCCAGCCAGGAGTCGAACGAGGCGACCAAATCGGTCCGGCGTGAGGCGCTTATGACTTTGTTCATGACCGATCTTCTCCCGCCATTGTATCCACTCCGGCCGCGAGTGACAATCCGTTTCCCCCCTATACTCACATGTCCCCTTATCTGATATACTGTCTCCAAATGCCCGCCGAAACATCCACCGCTCCCCCGGCCGAACAGCTGCCGCTCGAGGGCATCAGGACCACCCTGAGGGCAGAGAGCCTGATCAAGAGCTTCCACCGCAGGACCGTGGTCAGGGGCATCGACATCCACGTGAGTACCGGCGAGGTTATCGCGCTGCTGGGGCGCAACGGGGCTGGCAAGACCACGACCTTCCACATGATCGTGGGGCTGCAGAAGCCGGACAGCGGCTCGATCTACCTGGACGACAAGGACATCAGCCGCTACACGAGCCCGCAGCGGGCCAAGTTGGGGCTCACCTACCTGCCCCAGGAAAACTCGGTGTTTCTCAAGACCTCGGTCGAGAACAACCTGAAGATGATCCTGGAGATTGCCGGCCATGGGAAAGCCGAGACACAGAGGCTCGCGGCAGAGCTGCTGGAAGAGCTGGGGCTCACGGACCTGGCGAGGCAGTCGGCCCACAGCCTGTCAGGCGGCGAGAGGCGGCGCCTCGAGATCTGCCGCGCGCTGGTCCTCGATCCCAAGTTCCTCCTTCTCGACGAGCCGTTCACGGGTATCGATCCACTGACCATCATAGATCTCCAGAGGATCCTGCTCCGGCTCAGATCCCGAGGCATCGGGATCATCATTTCCGACCACAACGTTCGTGATGCGATGAAGATAACGGACCGCTCCTACATCATCGACGAGGGGGAGATCCTCATCCAGGGAACACCCAGGGAAGTGTCAGCAGACGAAATGGCGAGGGCGCGTTTCCTGGGTAAGGGCTTCCATCTGGGAGAAGAGGTGCAGGTCTACTCGTCTGACGAAAATAAGTAGTTGCCCAGGGTCTCTCCCAGGAAATACAGAAAGAAGAAAAAGTAGATGAGCAGGAGTACGCCCAGAAAGAGGATCGCAACCGGCGCGGATCCGGCTAGGAGCTGGAATACCGTACCCCCGACAACCTGAGAGGCGATCCACAGCGCCACGAACCAGAGCACGGACACAAACACCACATCGAATGCCCTGGCCTTGATCCAGTCGCCGAATCCCACAGGATGGGACTGCCTCCGCACACGGATTTTTTTGTGCACAGGTTCCTCCTCGGCGGCCTCTTCGATGGCGTCAGAGAGGATGCCTTCGTCGGCATCCTCTCCGGCCAGCTCGGAGGTCTTCACAAACGGGAGTCCCGCCTGATCCACTGTCTCCGGGAAGGCCGAGCGTGTGTCATATCCGGGGCCGGGGGCCTCCGGGATCTCTTCTTCGACGGGAGCGGATGGAGCCTCTTCAGTTGTCACCACTTCGTCTATCTCTAGGGGCTCGACAGCTTCGACCTCTTCCGGTTCCTCAGGCACAGCCCTGTCATCGAATTTGATCTCGTCGGTGGGAGGGATATCCGGCAGGGGGCCATCCTGCACATTCTCAACCCAGGGCGGGATGTCCTGTGTATCACTCTTTATCTGATCGCGGACGGACCGGCGTTCCTGCTTGATCGATGCGATGAAATCATCGATCTCTTCTTTTTCCTTCTCGGCCTCATCCACTATGTCTTCGATGTCTCCGGTCTGGATCCCTTCCTCATCCTGGGTCCCGGGTTCTGTGAGCACCTCCCCCAAGGGAGGAGGGGTCTGCCATTCTTTTTCCTCTACAGTGCCCGGCTCCGGAGTCAGCATTTCCTCTTCGGAATCCTCTTCCTCGGGGGCCTCATCGATCTCTTGAGGCATGGGCATCTCCAGGGGATCCCCCGACCGTTCTCTAGCGTCATCAATGACTTCGGCAAATCCATCGGGCAGGTCTTCTGTCAGGCCGTGGCGCGTATCCCGGATCTCAGCCTCTTCCTCTGCGACTTCTTCCTGGATCTCCTGGGGTTCGACATCGAACTCGGTTTTATCTTCAACCGGAGCCTCGGCTTCCGGTACAGGCTCTTCCATGACTTCGTCAGCCAGGACGGCGGAGTCCGATTCTATATCCTCAGCAGGTAACGCCTCTTCTTCTGGAGCAGCTTCTACCTCAGCTCCCGGGATTTCCTCTTCCGGTTCTACAGCGTCGGCCGCCAATTCCGGCTCGTCAGAAGCTGGTTCTTGTTCTTCGGGCACAGATTCCAGCTCATCAACGCTTTGTTCCGGCGCTTCAGCAGCAGCTTCGGGTTCAGCTGGCTCCTCCGGCTCTACCGGCTCCGGCTCTTCGTCTTCCACGACCTTGACCGGTGCTTCTTTCTTAGGCTTTTTGGCAGCAGGCTTTTTCCGCGTGGATTTCCGCTTGCGAGGGGCCGCCTTCTTTTTGGGCGCGGGCTTCTTCTCAGGCTCCTTGGCCTCTTCTTCAAGCAGTTCCGCTTCTATGGCGGCGATCTCCTTCTCGAGTTCGCTTTCATCCTCTTCGGCAGGAACCTCGTCTTCAGACTTGTCAGCAGACGTCACATCCGCTGCCTCTTCCCCCGGCAATTCCTCTTCTAGGGGTTTCTCCTCCTCGTCGGAAGGGAGCTCGCCTGTCTTTTCCTTCAGCTCCTGTTGTAACCCGCTTATGTCCTCATCCACATCGATGATCTTTTCCCCGGGGATCTCTTCGTCTATCAACTCGTCCTCGGGGAAGAGGAGCTTGGTCCCGCAGTTTGTGCAGTACTCGGCTCCCTCATCAATGATCGCCTTGCAGTAGGGGCATCTTTGAATGGCCATTTGCCTTATTTTGAATAGAAACCGCTTCCTTGTCAATCAAAGAAAGGCCACCCCTTGTCATTGCACGCACAGCGAAGCAATCCCCTCCCCTCTCAGTTGACATGAATCACAAAATCGACTACAAATATACAACACGTGTGGGCGATTAACTCAGTGGAAGAGTGCTACCTTCACACGGTAGAAGTCACAGGTTCAAATCCTGTATCGCCCACCATTTCTCATCTCCACCAGAATAATCCTCTACCCAGGTACAGTTGAGGTTTTTTCTACAATCCCAAATAGTGAGATCCAGAGTTGAGTATTCCTAGTTGCTTTTATTAGATAATAGTACAGACGGTTTATATAGCTTGCCATTCTTTAAGATAGATTCTATTTTTCTAGTATTTTTTATATTCTCAACCGGATTGGAATTTAAAATTACCAAGTCAGCTTGTTTCCCAACTTCAATTGAGCCAACTTCATCCGAGATATCAAGTGCTTTTGCCCCGTTATAAGTGGCAATCATAATCACTTCCAAGGCAGGTATACCAGCGTTATTCAAAAGCTCAAATTCTCGATGTAATGATACACCGGGCGTGATCCAGGGATTACCTGCATCTGTACCAGCAGTAATAAGAACTCCACCATCATACAAGCGTTTTACAATTTTAGAAAATGTCGGGAATAATTTCTTTGCTGAAACAAATGCTTCCTCTGACCACCATGATGTATAAAGGTGTAAGTTTTCTTTTCGCCATCCTTTGGCAATATTCTCTGGGGCAAAATCGGGCTCAAGAATTTCTTTATAGTTAGAATCATCCCCCCAAATCATAGCTTCCATCATTACCAGTGTGGGATCAACAACAACCTTGTTATCAACCAAAGCTCTGGTAAGTTCTTTCATCTCAGGCCCATCAATGTTAAATGTTTCTCCCCATTCCATAAAAAGATTTGGATTAAAACCTTTTATGGGACATGAAAGCTTAAGGAATTTATCTCTTTTTTCAACTGGTATTAATTCCCATATTGGGCCTGACATTGCACTGTGACACAGACTGTCTATACCTGCGTTTGCAGCAAATGTCCAACTAGTTTTTCCCAAGTGCCCAATCACTTTTAATCCAAGTGAATGTGCTTCATCAATGGCAGCCTTAACTAAAACTGGTTCAAGAGATGAGTATAGTTTTATATAATCTATGCCCGTTTTAGCTTGTTGCCTAACGGTCTCACGAATTTCTTCTTCGGTCTTGACGATTAGACTATAACCCGTTGATGATTCACGCCCATCTATTAAATCTCCTGCTGTTAATATTCTTGGGCCAATAACCTCACCTGACGCTGTCTTGCTGCGCATACCTGTACTCTCTTTTGGTGAAGCTGCGGGAATACGAACAGTGGTAATTCCAAAAGCCAACATTGTTTTACACACTTCTTCGTTGAACATATGCGTATGCATTTCAACCAAGCCTGGAATTACATACTTATCATGCAAATTTATTACTTGGGCGTTTTTAGGGATTTTAAAATCATCTTTTTTGCAGATTCGAATTATTTTCCCCTCTTTAATAAATATGCAAGACGATGGTTGAGGTAAATTACCCAGACCATCAATGATAGTCACGTCTTCCAGAACAAGCAATTTGCCATTTTCTGTAGAATTCACTGGCAAATAAAGAAGGGAGAATAAACAAATAAGTAGAGTGAGCCTAATCTTCATGGTCTTAGTTATACTAGATCCGAACATAATATTCCTACAAAAAATTCCTTGTCTCATCGATTGAACTCCATATTGTGTTGATGTTCTTCATGGACACATGCGTATAGGTGCTACTTTTGTCTTAAATATATACGACAATCAGGGGCGTAAAGATGACAGTCAAGAAGGCTTTCGACAATGGGCGGCGAAACAGCAGGTGTGCCCAAACTGTGCCCAAATTTTGTCAGAAATATCGAAAAATATGCAAATATATCGAAATATATCGAAAACCTTACGATCCAAAAAATCAGCTCTCAACAGAGGTCACCCCTTATATTTTCTACTTTTTCTTCTTTCTGTGCTTCTTACACACGGTAGAAGTCACAGGTTCAAATCCTGTATCGCCCACCACTTAACTCGTTTATTATCAATAAGTTAGGCATTGCCTTGACCTGGCAAAACTATAGGTGTGCCCAAAACTGTGCCCAACGTTTGTCAGTCTTTAGATTAATATCAGCAATATGTCGCTAAATATTACATCTAACGACGTTCTGTTGCTGTACCTCTCCAATTATATTGTGATTTATAATTTATGAAAGAGATTAGCCCTGGGCCTAGCTATGAATACGAACACAAAAATTCACCCGAAAGGAGATAAAGAGTGAAGATGAAATTGTTTGGAAAAGACAATTCAAAGAAAGGAGTGATTGTATTAGATTTGCAGAAGAGATCAACAATTGGCAGGAAGAACATCAGAGTATCAAGATTAATGATATAAAGCAGTCTGCAAGCAGTGGAAGTTTGCATGTCACCAAATCCTTCATTTCAGTTTGGTATGAGGAAGCAGCCTAACCACCTGGAGATCGGTATAATGCAGATGGAAATTGCATAGCGCATAAGTCTTTGTCTATCGAAATTTGACCTACCCCCCATCAATGTACATAGTCAGGGGGCAGGTTCACCACCACCAATCCCATCCACTCATCCGGTAGGAATTATGGGGGCGGCCCGACCCCAAAACAGGAACTTTTCTGTAGACGAACTCGTCTGTACCAATAAGAGACGAAGAGGAAATTGGAGGCCCCATGTTCAAGAACTATTTGAAGACGGCTGTTCGAAATCTATGGAAGAACAAGACCTTTTCGTTTATCAACATTGCCGGCCTGTCTATCGGCATGGCTGTCAGCTTTCTTATTCTACTTCTAGTATATAACGAACTCACTTATGACCGTTTCCATGAAAACAGCGAAAACATCTTCCGCATCGCCACCAAGATCGATGCGGAAGGACGCAAGCTCAATGTCCCCAGCGTACCCGCCCCCTTCGGTCTCAAGCTCAAAGAGCTATACCCAGAGATATCTGGCGTCACCCGCCTCAGAGGAACTGGAACCAAGGTTATCTCACTTGAGGACAGACTCTTCGAAGAAGACAAGATCTATTACGCAGACCCGGGATTATTCAAGGTTTTTACCATCGAGCTCCTACGAGGAGACCCCAGATCTGCCTTAGAGGCCCCATTCAGTTTAATTCTAACTGAAGAGCTGGCACAGAAATTTTTTGGAGAGAACGATCCTATTGGAAGGACTCTGAAATTCAGGAATGAAGAGGATCCTTATACGATCACGGGGATCGCAAAACGAATGCCGGAAAACTCCCATTTTAAGTTTAATATGCTGGGCTCCCTCTCTTCCCTGGAAAAACTCCGAAGGGATCTGCATAGCTGGATGGGATTCAATTATTATACCTACCTGGAATTTCAGGGCGTATATGATGCAGCAGCACTCACACAGAAGTATTACGACCAGCTCATGGTTAACCTGCCGGATCAGATAAAAAAGCTGGACATTCAGATCCAGATCGAGCTGCAGCCCCTCACCAAGATCCACTTCAGCTCATTCACCGAGGGAGAGATGGAGCCTCCTGGAAATCCCGCCTACATCCGCATATTCATCACGATCGCCCTTTTCATCCTGGTGATCGCCTGCATCAATTTCATGAATCTATCTACGGCACAATCAGCCAAACGAGGCAAAGAGGTGGGGATGCGCAAGGTCCTCGGGGCCCAACGAGCAAAACTGATCTCCCAGTTTTTAGGGGAATCTCTGCTCCTAAGCGTTTTGGGTCTGATATTGGCCGTGCTGCTCATCCTGATACTGCTCCCAGCCTTCAATCAACTCATCCAAAAAGATCTGAATTTTTCTCCGTTTATCAATTGGGAGATCAGCCTGGGCTTTATCGCAATAACTCTATTGGTTGGCCTGTTGGCTGGTATGTACCCTGCCTTATTCCTTTCTTCCTTTATTCCGATCGAAATCTTCCGTTCCCGACTCAAGGCTGGCAAAGCCCACACATTCTTCCGGAACGGGCTGGTAAGCCTCCAGTACATCATCTCCATCAGTCTGATATGCAGTACGCTCGTGATCTTCAGCCAATTACAGCATGTCAAAAATCACGACCTAGGTTTCGACCAGGAACAGATCGTTTCCATGACCCTAGCACGTAACTTAAATCATGATGTCTTCAAGGCCGAGCTGCAGGGACAGCCGGGAATCGTTAAGGTGGCCGCAGCAGAAAACATGCCCGCCATGGGCCTCAGTGAAACCTTCTTCAGCTTTAAAGAAGTCGCAGAGGGCGGCCGCCAGATCGTTCCTTATGTCGAGATCGATGAGGACTTTCTTGACACCATGGAGATAAAGATCGTGGCCGGGCGTAATTTTTCCAAGGAATTTCCCTCAGACAAAAAAGCGGTAATCCTCAACGAAACCCTGGTCAGACAGGTCGGCTGGGAAGATCCCCTAGGCAAAACGGTGAGCATGACCGACTTCAATGAAGAGCGGGAAGTTATCCTCGTCCCCTACACGGTCATCGGTGTCGTCCAGGACTTTCATTTTGAATCTCTCCACCAACCAATCCGGGGACACATATTCATGTTGGGAGAGGACCTGGGCATGGTGGCCATCAAGATCCGATCCGACAATATCCCCCAGACTCTGGCTACGATCGAACAGGTATGGCAGAAAATGGAAACCGGCCGTCCCTTCGACTACAGCTTCCTGGATGAAACCTTCGGTCGCCTTTACCGTTCGGAACAGCGACTGGGTCAGATATTTATTTTTTTTACGCTGATCGCCATTGTTATCGCGGCTTTAGGTCTCTTCGGTTTGGCCTCATTTACAGTTAATCAGCGGTCGAAAGAGATCGGTATCCGTAAGATCTTAGGAGCTTCCACACCCAACGTGGTCTTGCTGCTCTCCAAAGAGTTTACCAAATGGGTGATCCTGGCAAATGTCATCGCCTGGCCCCTGGCTTACTTTGCCATGAACAAATGGCTGCAGAACTTCGCATATCGAATCGACATCCATATCGGGATCTTTATTATCTCGGGGATGACAGCGCTGCTTATATCCTTGTTAACAGTCTCCTCTAAAGCCATCAAAGCAGCCGTTGCTAATCCTGTCAATTCACTCCGCTACGAATAGAATTGTAAACACGTAGGATAACCTACGAGGGATTTTAAGTTCAGTGCTACAGATATTCCTATCTGAAAATAATTTCTATATCTAGCTAAAAAACTGTGCCCAAACTGTGCCCAAAATATGTCAGAAATAGCGAAAAATATACAAATATATCTAAAGATATCTAAAACCCAACGAGCTGAAAAATCATCGATTTACAGAGGTCACCCCTTATAATTATCACTATCCCTTCTTTTTGTGCCTTTTACACACGGTAGAAGTCACAGGTTCAAATCCTGTATCGCCCACCACTCCTTTCCAAATTCCTCACAGGGAAACACAACCGTAAGGTTTTGCGCACTTGCAGGATGCATCCTCACAAACTATATTGAAAATGACCGAATATAAGTAATCTTGGTGGAACACTCATGAAAGCAATTGTATGCACAAAATATGGACCTCCTGATGTTCTTCAGCTCAAAGAGGTAGAAAAACCTGCGCCCAAGGATAATGAAATTCTGGTAAAAGTTCATGCGTCAACAGTAACAAGAGGGGACTGCAGAATTAGAAGCTTCACATTCGCTCGCTGGTTCTGGCTCCCAGGGAGAATATTGTACGGTCTTAGAAAACCAAGAAAAAAAATACCAGGTTGTGATCTGGCTGGGGAAATTGAATCAGTAGGCAAAGATGTAAAACTATTTAAGAAAGGCGACCAGATTTTTGGATATACCAAGGGAGTAAGTTTTAATGGTTGTAATTCCGAGTACAAATGTCTGCCTGAAGAAGGACTGGTGGCAATAAAACCGGCCAATATGACCTTTGAGGAAGCCGCGGCTGTTCCTATTGGGGGTCTTACAGCACTGCATTTTCTTAGAAAAGGAGCTATCCAGAGTGGACAAAAAGTCCTTATCTATGGAGCCTCTGGAAGCGTAGGCACCTTTGCTGTACAGCTTGCCAAATACTTTGGGGCAGAAGTTACAGGAGTATGCAGTACCACGAATTTAGAACTGGTGAAATCTCTGGGAGCCGATAATGTCATTGATTACACCAAAGAGGATTTTACCAAAAGCGGCCAGACCTATGACGCAATTTTTGACACCGTGGAAAAGACTTCGTATTCACGCTGTAAAGGCTCGCTAAAGCAAAGAGGGATCTACCTAACAGTTGAATGGCCTCTTCTTCAAGTACTATGGACTTCAATGATAGGCAGCAAGAAAGTAGTCATTGGGATAGCACCCAATAGAACTGAAGATGTAATTTTCCTTAAAGAGCTTGTTGAGGCGGGGAAGATAAAATCGGTTATAGATAGATGCTATCCGTTGGAGCAGACTGCCGAGGCTCACAGGTATGTCGATAAAGGGCACAA
>RCNB010000205.1_pt1 | contig 40807 bp, 43 predicted proteins | sample 2041321 | NCBI WGS metagenome assembly RCNB01 (sample SAMN09708232, study PRJNA481090) | Marine sediment metagenome, whole genome shotgun sequencing project.
ATGAACATGCAGCAAAATCACAAAAAACAAAGAGAGAAGGAATGTACATCACACTACAAAAATATGAAACCCCCACATAAACCCAAACAGTTCAACCCTCTACATTTTCTCCTCTAATGAATGGAATGTCTTAATTTGTCGGTTACAGATACTACGGATTATTTCCATTTATGCAAAATATTGTTTTGGTAAATCCTTCTTAAAGTAAGAATAATCTGTGTTTACTGTGCCCGCGCTTAACATAATAAAGAATACAGCTTTGCCGTTGAGCGGTAAGTGATTAAAGATCTGTTTGAGTTCTTCTTTTGTTGGTAGTCTGTCTTCTTGTATGGTATAGACTGGTTTTTGTTTTGCTAGTCTTCTCCAAGTTCTTTTTGGTATAATTATTTCATATTCTTCTAGAAATAGTCTTATGGCGGCTCTTTGAAGTGCCAAATATTTGGGGCTCCATAGTGGTATTGCTTCTGTGTAATAGTTCACTAGATCTAGTTCCCAGTCTCTTTCGCTTTGGAAATATTGGTCGACAACAGAGGGTAGATCACAGTCTTCTCCATAATGATATTTGAAATATTTTGTGAGGGATTGTTTGTATAGTCTCTTGGTGGATTTATTTGGATAGTTCATTAGAAAGCGATTTAACAAACCAGTCTGTTGCCTATAATTGGTCATATTTAGCTAACCCACATAACATACTTACTATCAAAGATTATTAAATGTTTTTATTACCCACCTGCGGGCAGATACGTAACTGTTTTTACTCATAACCTTTATTCTGATTGGCATCCCAATGAGAATGATAGAGGTTATTATGCATGGTTGAATGGAAAACAATCGAGGCGAAATGGCAGAAAAGGTGGAACGACGCGGAGGCGTTCAACACCGAGCCGGATCCGACGAAGCCCAAGTACTATCTGACGGTCGCTTACCCATACCCTAACAGCCCCCAGCACATCGGCCACGGGAGGACATACACCCTCACCGATGTTCACGCCAGGTTCCAGAGGATGCACGGAAAGAACGTGCTACTCCCCATGGGCTGGCACTTCACTGGGACGCCGCTGTTTGCGATGGTGGAGAGGCTCAAGGACAAGGACCCGGGCATCCTCAACACTTTCCTCAATTTGTACAATATACCGGAGGAGAAGCTGCCCGAGCTGGAGGACCCCGTAGCCATGGCAACTTACTTCGCCATGGAGATCAAGCACGGGATGCAGCGCATCGGCTACAGCATGGACTGGAGGAGGGAGTTCACAACAGTTGACGGCTACTACAGCAAGTTCATCGAGTGGCAGTTCGAGAAGCTCAGGGACAAGGGCTTCATCACCCAGGGAAGCCACCCGGTTGGCTGGTGCCCCAGCTGCGGAAACCCTGTTGGCCAGCACGACACGGTGGGGGACAAGGAGCCCGAGATCGAGGAGTTCGCGGTTATCAAGTTCAGGTACGACGACGTGTACTTCCCGGCTGGTACCCTGAGGACGGAGACCGTGTACGGGGTCACCAACATGTGGCTGAATCCTGACGCGATGTATGTGGAGGCCCAGGTTGAAGGCGAGAAGTGGATCATCAGCGCCGACGCCGCCAACAAGTTCCAGCTGCTGGGAAAGGATGTAAAGATCCTGGACGAGTTCATGGGCGAGAAGTACATCGGCGTGACGCTGACTAACCCGGTTACTGGCAAGGAGTTCCCCATACTGCCGGCGTCATTCGTCGACCCCAAGGCGGTCACGGGGGTCGTGATGTCGGTCCCGGCCCACGCCCCGTTTGACTACGTCGCCCTGGAGCAGCTGAAGAGGGAGATAAAGAAGAACCCGGGCAAGTTCAAGAAGATCAAGCCAGAGGACATCAAGGACATAGAGGCTATCGCGGTCATCGAGATAGACGGTTACAGCGAGATCCCGGCGAGGGACATCGTAGAGAAGATGAAGATCACTGACCAGAACGACCCCAACCTGGAGAAGGCGACCAAGCATATCTACAGCGCCGAGTTCCACGGAGGAAAGATGAGGAGCAACACAAGCCAGTACGCCTCACTCCCGGTACCTCAGGCAAAAGAAGCGGTCAAGGAGGACCTGGTGGCCAACGGCTCAGCGACAACCATGTACGAAATGCTGGAACCCGTTCAGTGCCGCTGCGGAAGCGAGGTGGTGGTCAAGATATTCGAGAACCAGTGGTTCATCAACTATGGTGACGCCGCCTGGAAGAAGCTGGCCCACGAGAACATCGAAGAGGCAAACATCATCCCCCGTGAGCTCAAACAGGAGTTCCACAACGTGGTTGACTGGCTGAAGGGCAAGGCATGCGCCAGAAAGATAGGTTTAGGTACCCCTCTGCCATGGGCACCTGACTGGACCATCGAGGCCTTGAGCGACTCGGTCATCTACATGGCCTACTACACGGTCATCAAGGGCATCAACGAGGTGAGACCCCAGCCCGAGCAGCTGACGGAGGAGTTCTGGGACTATGTGTTCCTGGACAAGGGAGACCCTGCGAAGGTAGCCGCCTCAACGGGTTACCCGGAGGACAAGCTGATGGAGCTGAGCAACGAGTTCAACTACTTCTACCCGCCGGACGCGAGGCACAGCGGCAGGGACCTCATCAGCAACCACCTGACCTACATGGTGTTCTGCCACAACGGTATCTGGCCCAAGGAGATGTGGCCGCAGGGCATCACTGTCAATGGCAGCGTGCTGATGGAGGGGAGCAAGATGAGTAAGAGCCTTAACAACATCATACCCCTGATCAACGCCATCGAGACGTTCGGGGCTGACCCTTTGAGGATAAGCCTCATGATCACGGCCGAGCCACTCAAGGACGCCGACTTCAGCCCGGACCTGGCAAAGTCCATGGGGGACGCACTGGAGAGGTTCTACAGGAAGGCAGAGGACGTCATCGCGGCGGGCAAGGGAAACCCCACGGAGCTCAAGGACATTGATAGATGGATGTTGAGCAAGCTGCAGGGCCACATCGCCGACGCCAACGAGGCCATGGAGGAGCTCAAGGTAAGGAAGACCATCCACGCTGCCCTTTACAACCTCAACGTCGATATGGACTGGTACAGGAAACGCACTGCAAGGTACTTGGATGACCCTGAGAGGGCCGAGGCCATCAAGTACGTCGAGTGGACCGTGCTGGAAACACAGGTAAGGATGCTGACACCGTTCACCCCCCACCTCAGCGAGGAGGTGTGGGAGATGATGGGTGGAGAGGGCTTCGTTGCCTTCGCTGACTGGCCCCAGGTAGACGAGTCCATGGTGTCCAAGGACAGCGAGTCCATCGAGAACATCGTCCAGACCAGCATGGAGGACGTCCAGAAGATCACAAGGGTCACTGGCATCAACCCAGGGAAGATATACTTCTACACGGCTGACGGCTGGAAGTGGAAGATATACATGAACGCTCTGGAGCTGGCAAAGAATAACGGCTTGGACGTAGGCAGCCTCATCAGGATATCCTTCAAGGATGCGGAGATGAAGGTCAGGAGCAAAGAGGTGGCCGCATTCGCCAGGCAGCTGGTGGACGACACCATCAAGCTGCCAGAGAGGGAGCTTAAGATGCGCATAAAGATGGGCCAGCTCAACGAGGTGGTCATCCTACAGGACGCGCTGAGCTTCATCGAGGGAGAGTACAGCGCTGAGGTAATCATCGCGGCCGAGTCGGACCCCTGGATAGAGGACCCGGCGAAGAGGGCCGCGAGGTCCAAGCCATACAGACCAGCCATCTACGTGGCCTAAACCCCATTTTTTACACGTATCTCTCGAACCAGGCTATGGTTCTACGCAGGCTATCCAGGTAATTGGCCGGCTTCTTCCTGACCCCGTGACCGTCATCGACGTACCTGACCATCCTGGACTCTACGCCCATCTTCTTTAGGACCATGAAGAACTGCTCTGCCTCGCAGATAGGGGTGTCGTTGTCCATCTCCCCGTGGATGAATAGGGTTGGCGTCCTTGCCTTGTGGGCCTGCCATATGGGGCTCTGACTTATCATCAGCTCAGGTTTCTCCCATGGCTTGCCCTCTAGCTCAACCTCCATCCACAGCGGGATGGCGCCACAGCCCCACTGGCTCCACAGGTTGCTGATACTGCTGACGGAAACCGCCGCCTTGAAACGGTGGGTCTGGGTTATGATCCAGTTGGTGAGGTAGCCCCCGTAGCTGACCCCCCAGACGCCCAGCCTGTCAGGGTCGATGTAGCCATACTTCCCTATGCAGTGGTCAAGGGCCTCAATGCAGTCCCTATACTCGCCGCCCAGCATGTCGCCCACCACGGCGTCGCTGAAATCGTTGCCGTACCCGCTGCTGCCCCTGTAGTTGATGACAACCTGCACGAACCCGTGGGTGGTTGGCACGCTAAGCCCCGGGTTCCACGAGTACCCCCGCATCCCGCTGGGCCCTCCCTTGATGCTCATGAGGGTCGGGTACTTCTTGGATGGGTCAAACTCCACTGGCCTGTAGACCCAGCCCTGGATGTCCAAGCCGTCGCTTGTCTTGAACCTGAACTCCTCGGGCCAGGCCACGGTTTTCGTCAACGTGTTGTGGCTTGTGAGCCTTGTCTCGTCGACGTCCATGACGTATATCTCCGTGGGCGAGACGGGGTCGTTCACCGTGTAGCTCATGATGCCGTTGGACAGTGAGATGTTACCGTGGGCTCGATCGCCATCCATAACGGTGTCCACATTCCCTACTAGGTCAACCTTGAAGATCGGGTACATGCCCCTGTCCGCCGCCGTGAAGTAAATTGACTTAGAATCATCAGACCAGACGGGGGGATGTGAGCCGTGCCTGTCAAGTGAGGCGGAAAGGTCCCTCATCTCCGAGCCGTCCATGTTCATCACCCAGAGGTGTGAGTCCTCTGGAGTGCTCTCGTTGCTAGTGTCAGCCCTAGTGGTGGCTATGAACGCGATCTTAGACCCGTCCGGGCTGGACTTTGGGTTGTAAATCGCTCCCACCGTGTCGGTGAGCTGCTCAATCTCCTTTGTTGACGGGTCCACCCTGTAGATGTCCAGCTTCATGTTCAGGTCGTCCTCGCCAGTCCTGTTGGATACGAATATGATCTGACCGTCAGGGGTCCAGTCGATGCTGTGCTCGTCATAGTCCCCGAAAGTGAACTGCTCCGGGGGCTCGCCGCCGAGAGCCGAGACGGTGAATATGTGCCGCCTCCGCATGTCGCTGTACCCGTAGAAGCCCTTGAACATGAGCCTGTCCACGACCCTGATCTTGGATTCCTTGTCGTAGGGCTCAAGGGTGCCCAGATACGCTATCCTCGTCCCGTCGGGGCTCCACTTGACGATGTTCCCCACGACGCCGATGCCCAGTGACGCGTTGCTCACCTGGTACGTCGTGATCTTCCTCTTGTGGTCGCCGTTCCTGTCCATAACCCAGATGCTCCTGCAGCTCTCCTCGCCTTCGGTGTACGCGATCCACGCGCCATCGGGGGACCAAATTGGCATTCCAGCCTTCCCAGACTCGGTGAGCTTACGCGGCTCCTCGCCCGGTGAGACGACGTAGACGTCGTTATCGGTTCTATTCTCCTTGAGGTTGATTGCCCCCAGCACGTAGACCTCCGTCGATCCGTCCGGGCTCAGTTCAGGGGACACGATTGACTTGATGGCCACCAGGTCATCCACCGTGATTCCTTGTCTCATAGGGCTTTCACCGTGTAATCATGTTTCAGAGGATACTTAACGGCTTTCAAGGCAGCCATCAATGCAAGGTATAGATTTTTATCCTGTCTTTGTTCTGGTTGAGTAATTTGATATCGCTTGGAGTGGAGTCCACGGCCGACAACCTGGGCATAGGCATAGTGTCCAGCGACAAGGAGGTCATGGCAAACTACATCAAGGTCCATGTGCCCCAGGAGGGAGGCATCCACCCACGTGAGGCGGCCAGACACCACAGCGAGTACATGGGGACGGCGATAAAGACCGCCCTCGATCAGGCACGTATCACCATGAGCGACGTTGACATCATCAGCTTCGCGCAGGGACCCGGCCTCGGTCCCTGCCTCAGGACGGGGGCAACCGGCGCCAGGGCCCTGGCAACGTACCTTAAGAAGCCGCTGGTGGGGGTGAACCACTGCGTGGCCCACGTCGAGGTGGGCAGGATGGCGACGGGCGCCGTGGACCCGTTGACCCTCTACGTCTCGGGCGGCAACACCATTGTCAGCGGCTACGAGTCGGGCAGGTACCGAATCTTCGGGGAGACCCTTGACATCGCGGTCGGCAACTGCCTCGACACCTTTGCGCGGGCAGCGGGGCTTGAATACCCGGGAGGGCCTGACATCGAGAGAAGGGCAAAGCTCGGGGAGAACCTCATCCAGCTACCTTACGTGGTCAAGGGGATGGACCTGAGCTACAGTGGCCTGCTGACAGCCATCACGACGGAATTAGAGTCCGGGAAACACGATGTAAACGACCTATGCTTCAGCCTCCAGGAGACAGCCTACGCCATGCTAGGTGAGATCACCGAGAGGGCGCTCGCCCATACAGGTAAACCGGAGCTACTCCTCACGGGAGGGGTCGCAGCCAACAAGAGGCTCGCGGGCATAGTAACTGACATCGCGGAGGACCACGGCTCGACGCCGTACATAGTGCCCATCAGGCTGGCGGCGGACAACGGCGCCATGATAGCGTGGACGGGGCTCATCGCGTACAAAGCGGGGCACCAGACCCCCGTGGACGAGAGCCACGTCAACCCCTACTGGAGAATGGATCAGGTGAATGTACCATGGAGAGACTAGTGGCCAAAGGCGCAGAGGCAGACCTCTACATAACAGAGTGGAACGGCCTGAAGGCCATCAAAAAGGCCAGGAACAAGAAAAAGTACAGGCACCCAGAGCTTGACAGGCAGCTCACCAGGACCAGGACAAACCACGAGGCGGACATCATCCACAGGGCAAAGAAGCACGGCGTGGCGACGCCGCTGCTGTACAGCGTTGACAACGAGAAAGGCGTCATCGTGATGGAGTACATCGACGGCATCAAGATCAGGGACCTTGTGGACCAGCTGGATGAAGGCGAAAGGCACAGGCTCTTCAGGAGGATAGGGTACTTTTCAGGGCAGCTCCATAAAGGGGGCATCATACACGGTGACCTCACCACCAGCAACATCATCAAGTCCGGTGAACGCATCGTGTTCATCGATTTCGGCCTCAGCGAGGTCAACTTCGAGGTGGAGAAGCGGGGCGTGGACCTCAACCTCATGAACAGGATGCTCACCAGCACACATTACAAGTACCAGGAAGAACTACTGGCAGCGTTCAAGAAGGGGTACAGGGCGTCCATGGGCGACGAGGCATATGAGGCCCTTGAACGCATGGACGAGGTGTCCAAGAGGGGACGGTACATTGAGAAGAACTAAGATATGGATGGGAACCAGCAGCGACCACAAGTACCAGGAGGCAAAGGGAGTCCTCGGCGAGTACGGTATAGAGCTGGAGAGGATGAGCGTTGAACGGGTCGAAATACAGGCAGACGAGCCCGAGGCCATCGCAGAGTACAGCCTCAAGGTCCTGGACCTGGATATCCCCATCCTGATTGAGGACGCGGGGCTCTACATCGACAGGTACCTGGGTTTCCCAGGACCCTACAGCAGCTACGCCCTGCGCACCCTCGACAACCAGGGCATCCTCAAGCTCATGAAGGGGGAAGAGGACCGGGGCGCCAGATACCTGTCAGCGGTGGCCTTCAGGGACGGCGACACATCGGTCACGTTCAGGGGCGAGGTCAAGGGCGAGATATCCATCATGGAACGCGGCACTGGGGGCTTCGGCTACGACCCCATTTTCATACCAGCCGAGGGCGATGGCAGGACCTTCGGGGAGATGAGCGGAGAAGAAAAGGCGAAGATCAGCCACAGGGCCAGGGCTTTCAGGCAGCTAGGCGAGTGGCTGGTCAAACAGGGGTAGCCGAGTAGGAAACCATCACATCAGGCCACTTGTCCAGCATGTACTTTGTCGAGTCAGAGATGTTGAATGGACGGGACGAGTTCCCGGACCGCGCGCGCATGATGCCCTCTAACCCACAATTCAGTCAAAAAGGAAACATTATGATGGTTATGGAGTGCTAAAATCGATCAAACCTTGGGAATATTGGTGATGAGCACCTCTGAGATTCTCCCCCTGTCAGTTATCACCCTGTTGATGGCCCTGCTGACCTCAACGGTGTGAATGTTGAAAGCGGTATCTTTGTAAGCCTCCATGATGGGCTCAACGAAGCTGTTGCTCTGGATGAAGTAGACCCCCTTCTCATCTAACTCTAGGCACAGGTCACGCAACAGCATGTGATCCTCGAGACCGAAGCCCAGCTTACTGTAAGCCGTGAAGTCGGCGGTGTCACTCTTGGGAAGGTACGGGGGGTCAAGGTACACCAGGTCTCCCTCCTCCGCCTCCTCCTTGACGTAGGTGAAACGGTCGCAGTATATCTGGAACCTCGAGAACAGCTTGCTTGCCTTCATTATCCTGTCCGGGTGCACGATGGTGGGGTTCTTGTACCTGCCGAAGGGCACGTTGAACTTGTTCTTGGAGTTAACCCGGTATAACCCGTTGTACCCGGTCTTGTTTAGGTAAAGGAAGATGGCCGCCTCCTCCACCGCCCCCAGCTCCTCCTCGTTGAACCTGGCCCTGAGCTCATAGTACTGCTCCTTACCGTACTCGTAGCGGTTCACCTCCTCGATGAGATCCTCGGGGCGCTCCCTCACCACCTTGTAGAACCTGATGAGCCTCTCGTTGACATCGTTGATGCTGCCGCCCCTGGGCTCAAGGTGGAAGAACAGGGCCCCGCCACCGAAGAAGGGCTCATGGTAGTTCCTCTCATTGTGACCAGGTGGCAGAAGCTTGTCTATCTCAAACCTCAGACGCCTCTTTCCGCCGGCCCACTTGAGAACGGGTCTAGCCATCACCCATCAAATGGGTTGATCTACCATAAAAATCCAAGTCGAATAGCGGCTATGAAGCCGTTTCCGGGGAGGTATAAACATTTAATAAGGGAAGCGAGTGTAAGACTAGAGCATCCGGAGAAAACTGTAATGGTTGGAAAACTATCAACAATGCGGGGCAGAGGCCAGAGCACTAGGCCAGTAAGCAAGAGGCCCCCAAACTGGGTCGTCTACCAGCCCGACGAGGTAAAGGCGCTAATCATTAACCTGGCGCGTGAGGGCAGGACCCAGTCACAAATAGGCAACATTCTCAGAGACGTTCACGGAATTCCACTCGTAAAACCCATCGCAGGCATGGGCATCAAGAAGGTTCTCGAAGAGGCTGGACTGGCTCCAGAGATCCCTGAGGACCTTTACACCCTAATGATAAGGTCAACCAGACTCCGGAGACATCTTGACCGCCACCCCAAGGACTTTGGAAACAAGAGGAGTTTTCAGCTCACTGAGAGCATGATCTACAGGGTTACACGGTACTACAAGAAGAAGGGCCAACTTCCAAGGGATTGGAATCACCGCCGCGAAATCGTAACCATTTAGATCGAAAATGTCCAACACGGACAATTTCTTCAACTCTATTATCCCTGCATCTAACCTTTTCACCAGCCACGTCGAGAAGGGCTCCAATATCAGACTGGTTACCCATAACGACGCTGATGGGCTCAGCAGCGGAGGGATTCTGGCAGCATGCGCAGTCCGCATGGGGGCCAGGTTCAAGATCAGCAGCGAGAAGAAGCTTGACGAGAAGCTCATCGCGAGGCTCGTTGAGGAGAGCCCCGACCTTATATTGTTCAGCGACTTTGGGTCGGGCTACCTTGAGATGATATCGAAAAGCCTGAAGCAGGACATCATCATACTGGACCACCACATGCCAGTAGAGTACGAGGCCGATAACATCATCCACGTCAGCCCGATGCTCCACGGCATCGACGGGGCCAGGGAGATAGCCGCCTCTGGAGTATGTTATTTCTTCGCAAAGGCGCTAGATCCAGATAACGTTGACCTGGCCTGCCTGGGGCTTCTGGGTGCGCTGGGCGACCAGCAGGACAGCGGGGAGAGGAAATCGCTCTTCGGTCTGAACACGATCATAGAGCAGGACGCCATAGACAAGGGGTTACTCAAGAAACACGTGGGGCTCATCTTCTACGGGTACGAGACGAGGGCCATCGCCAAGGCGATAGCGTACACGACGCTGCCATACATCCCGGGGCTGAGCGGGAACGAGAGCAACTGCGTGGCGTTCCTCAAGGAGATAGGCATCGAGATACTGGAAGGGGACAGACTCAGGGCGCTGGCTGATCTAACTGATGACGAGAGAACCAGGCTGTTCAGCGCCCTCAGCAACCACATGGTCAGCAGCGGATGCGACTCAAGCGCCATCCACCAGCTCATCGGAACCATCTACACCTTCAGGCTGGAGGAGCCGAGCACCTCACTGAGAGGGGGAAGGGAGTACGGGAGCCTCCTCAACGCCTGCGGCAGGATGGGAAAACCGGGGGTTGGCCTAAGCGTGTGCCTGGGGGACAGGGGGGACGCTATGGCGGAGGCACAGGACGTCCTCGGGGAGTACAGGATCGCCATCGCACAGGCCCTTGACTGGGTCCAGATGAACGACAAGGTCGAGGAGCAGGAGCACATCTACGTCATAACCGCCGAGGACAAGGTGAACGACACGGTGATTGGCGTGGTTTCAGGGATCCTGCTGGGACAGGGGATACTAAAGTCAAAGAAACCCATCGTCGCCACCGCCTTCACAGAGGACGACCAGCTCAAGATATCCACCAGAGGACTGGATGAGCTCGTCAAAGCGGGCCTCCACATGGGGCTCGTGATGCAGGAGGCAGCCGAGGCCGTAGAGGGAGGTGGAGGAGGACACGACATAGCCGCCGGCGCTTACATCCCCATGAACAGGGAGAAGGAGTTCCTGGAGAACGTCAACAGGCTCATAGAGAAGACCCTTAAGGCATCGGCTTAATCGCATCAACTTTATAGAAGCTCAACTATACCCCTGCTATGCCAGAGTCCAGCAAGACCGTCATCGAGATCGATTACGGTGAAGTTGATACCGCCATCGCGGTCCAGAAGGCAATTACCCCCGATAACCTCACGGTTCCAGACGGGATGCATATAATCACACTTGTGAACGGCAGCGTCCTAGAGATCGAGGTTTACACTGACAGGAGCATCGGAAGCCTGGTTTCCACGCTGGATGACTTGCTTAGCTGCATCCAGGCAGCGGAAAAGGCCATTGAGGAGGCCACGGAATGAGTATAGTAGTCGAGTGCCTCGGCATGGTGCCCCCGTGCAAGCGCTGTAAGAAGCTTGAGGAGAACGCGTTGAGGGCGGCCGAGAAGCTGAAGGCGGAGGGGATAGAGGTGGAGATCATCAAGCGGGATGTGATGTCCGATGAGGTTACCGCGAGATACGGGATACTTATGTCCCCAGCCGTGGTGGTCAACGGGGTTGTGAAATACAACGGGAAGCTGCCTGATCAACGAGTCATGGAAAGGATAATCAGGGAAGCCCTCTGATTTTTCGCAATCATTTAAATATTTAGATATATCGAATTTTACTTGATGAGCCTCAATATACCAGACGAGAAGATTCTGGAGTTCAAGTCGAGGATATTCAAGGTAATCGGCGACGCTAACCGCCTCAAGATCATCGAGATACTGAGGTCAGGGGAGAACTGCCAGTGCGAGATCATACCATTGATCGCCCAGTCCCAGCCCACTGTGTCAAGGCACCTGAAGCTACTGGAGGAGGCAGGCCTGATAAGGTCCAGGAAGGAGGGCACCAAGACCTTCTACCAGGTCGTTGACGAGCACATATTCAACCTCATCGACGCCATCGACGAGGAGATGAGGACACATGTCTCCACTGAGATCGCAAAGAAATACAGTTTTTAAAAAAGGGTTACTGGAGAAGCTTCTCCAGGACGGCCTCTGAGGGCAGTTTCCCGGATAACTTGACCACGCCGTCAACCACGAGGGCTGGCGTCATCATCACGTCGTATGACAGTATCTTGTCGATGTCATGGACATGGGTTATCTCGGCGTCAAGCCCCAGCTTGTAAACAGCGGTCTTGACCATCTCCTCTAGTTTCATGCATTTCGGGCATCCAGTGCCCAGTGCTTTAATTTTCATTTCATTTACCTCAAACAAGGAATAATCCGTATAGATAGCCCGCAAGTATTCCGAAGCCTAGCATGTAGAAAGCGTAGGCCGCGGTCTTCCTGGGCTTGATGATGGTGTTCACGACGAGAAGGGTCTGAAGCGAAACACCTGGATCTACCAGCAGGTAGCTCATCAATGGTCCGGGGTGCATCCCCAGCTCCATGAACATGTTAGCAACAGGAACCTCCACCAGCGTAGGGAAGTAGGCTATAGTGCCGAATATAGCGGCTATTGTATTGGCTAGGATGGTGTTCTGACCCGTCAGGCTTGCTATGAGTGCCTCCGGGATCAGGGGCTTCATCACGCCGGACGCGAAGACTCCCAACAGTAATACCGGGAATATCATCTTCACGAAATCGTAGGTCTCGCCCATCCATGAGGCCAACTCGTCCCTGCTGTAGTACCTGTATCCGAAGTAGGCCGTTAGAACTGAAAACAAACCCACCAGTGCCAGTTTCAAGGGTAGCCCAATGGGCGCGGTTCCAGCAACCATGATCAGGGTCAATGCCCCAAAGAAGAGGACGCTCTGGAAAGTAGTCCTCTCAGTTGGCTCCTCGTCGGCCATTGAGAAACCTGACCTTGAGGCAGGATCGATGGTATCCTTGAAGGTAAGCTCCATGGCTATGCCGATGGCTATCGCCATTATGATAGACAGGACTAGCTTTATCATGGCGAACCTAGTGCCAAGGACGCTAGCCGTTAGGGGCGTCGATAGCAGGGTGATCCCCGGCCCAGCGAAGAGGAAGGCTATGGCCGGGCCGAAGCCCGCGCCCTTTTTCCATATCCCAGCGAACAGAGGGAGGATGGTGCAGCTGCAGACCTCGATGATGAGGCCGCTTGTGGCCGCGAAGATGTAGGCGATGCCCTTCTTTCCGTTGCCTCCGCTGTCCCCCATGTATTTGAAGATGGTTGATGTGGGGATTAGTGCGTTGAATGCTCCTGAGAGGAAGAAGGCGGGGACCAGGCACAGCATGACGTGTGCGGTCAGGTACTCGACAAGCGTGTCGATTCCTGAGGTCAGCATCTGGTTGATGAGTGTCGTTGCCATTGTCTTTCACTTTCTCGTTCCGTGTATTACGCGGAACCGATAAGGAATATCAATATATTATAATATTTAAATATTAAGATAGATGGGGTTTTAGAAGCAGACTACCTTATCGGCTTCCTTAACCCAAGTAGCGAGAATCTTCATAGTCCCGCGATCAACACCTTCCACCAAGTCCTCAATATCGAGTCCCCTTGTATCGATACACGAGCCACAGGTCTTAATCTCAACGCCCTTGTTGACCAGGACCTTGAGCATCTTCTCCATGTTGTAGTAGCCGTCTGGGGTCTTCTGACCCTTCTTGGCCGAGGCAACCGAATCCCCCATGAGGAAGAGGCGGACCTTCATCCCGATCTCCTCTGTGCTTGACGTGGACGCTAGCCTGAACGCGTTCCACGGTTTCTCGATACCGTACGGTGCATCATTGACGATTATGGTTAATATCATACAGAGGAACGGCATGGAAAGGTACCGTATAATGTTTTCGAGTCAGTTCTTTCAAAACCTATATATGACTGCGGTGCATGGAGTAGTCACTGAAATAGGAGATAAATGACACATTGTCCAGGGCAACAAGGGACAAATGGCGTAGAAAGGAATGGTATGACATCATTCTTCCACGCTATTTCGGCGAGACAAAGGTGGGCGAGACCCCCAGTGACGACCCAGAGAAGGTCGAGGGAAGGGTCTTCGAGACTACCCTCGCAGCAATTACGGGCGACTTTAGTCAAGAGTACATGAAGATGTACTTCCAGGTCGATGAGATCGAGGGACACACCGCCCGGACAGTATTCAAAGGCCATGAATATCTCCGTGATTACCTTAGGAGCCTGGTCCGCAGGCGAAGCACAAAGGTAGACGGATTCTTCAGGGTATACACAAAGGACGGTTACAGGGTCAAGGTCGTCGTTACCGCGATGACTCAGCGCAGGATCCAGACCAGCAAGGAGTTCGCCATCAGGAAGGTTATGGAGGCCATAGTCCTTGACAAGGCGGAGAACCTTACCTTCGACCAGCTCGCGCACGAGATGGTCCTCGGGAAGCTGGCGTCCGATGTCTACAACGAGGCAAAGAACGTCTGTGCTCTGCGCCACGTTGGCGTGAGGAAGAGCGAGCTTATCGCCATTCCGAACAACTAATATCCCCAACTCTTATCCAGAGTTGCTTCATATTTTCATTGATTGATTTGGCTAGAGAGGATTTTATCGGCACATGGCGCTTGGCCTCGGTTGAGACGAGGAAAGAGGACGGCAGCCTCCACAGGAGGGGCTCTAGGACGGGTTACATCATCTACAGCGCAGACGGGTACATGTCGGTGGCGTTCATGAAGGAGGGCCGCTCCGAGTTCGCCTCTGGGGACATCAGGGGAGGGACCGTCGAGGAGAAGGTGGAGGCACTGAACGGGTACATCTCCTACAGCGGGAGGTACGAGGTGGCGGGGGATAGTGTCTACCACCACATCGAGGTGAGTCTGTTCCCCAACTGGATCGGGGATAAGCAGGAGCGTTTTTTCGAGTTCGATGGCAACCGGTTGACCCTGAGCACTCCGTTGCAGCTTGTCGGCGGGATGATGTTGAGCTCCCGCCTCGTTTGGGAGAGGGTCTAGCCTCTCCAGACTTTTTTGAAGAGCCTGAAGAAGTTTTCGCCGATTATCCCCTTGACCTCGGGGTCTGAGTAGCCCCGTGCCACCAGCCCCTTTGTCAGGTTGGGCATGTACCGCAGCCAACCGTACCCCCAGTCCTTGTCCAGGGCCGGGAAGTAGGTGACGTCAACGTTCTCGGGGTGCTGGCTCATGTACGCCATCCTGTCCAGGGTGCTGTTAAAGTCCACGTCGCTGCCGAAGCCCACATGTTTGGCTCCCACAAGGTCAGCGGTGTAATCTATCTGGTCGATGATATCGTCGGTCAGGGTGCTGTTTCCAGCCTTCTTGGCGAAGAACGGTGTAATCCCTATGACGCCTCCCTTCTCGGCGCATGCCTGGATCTGGTCGTCGGTCTTGGAGCGCCTCGCGGTGTAATCAAACCAGCCCCCGTAGAACGTGTACTTGTTGTTCCACTTGGCGAAGTCACTGAGCTCCTTGGGGTTGTTGGCCCTGGGCAGAGTATGAGTGAAGCTCACCGGGTCCTTGCTGTGCTCGATGGCGTCATCGCTGCTTGGGTCACCCGTGTGGCTAAGGTCGATTAGCACGCCCTGCCTGTTCATCTCCTCCACCAGGTCGAACCCGTAGTTGCTGAGGCCCGCCTGCTTTTTCTCGCTGCAGCCGTCGCCTGCCGAGTTCCTGTAGTTGTATGTAAGCTGGATGATCCTGATGCCGTACTCGTAGGCTATCTTGAGAAAGGCAACGGTCCCCTCAAGGAACTGGCTGTCCTGGGGGCCGAATATGACGGCGTGCTTGCCCTCCTTCTTGGCCCTCATGATGTCAGCCGCTGAGGTGGCGATGAGCGACTTGTCCTCGCTGCGCTTGGCCCAGCTATGGTAGCCCTTGAGCTCCCGCAGCGCCTCGCCCAGCTGTGTCCCCATGCAGACCGTGGCGTTTGACGCTGTTATGCCTCCTCCCAGGAGGTCGTCGACCCAGAGGTCCTCCCCCACGTAATCGGTGTAGCCGACGAGGCTCGCATCGATGACCACGGCCTCCTTGTGGAGGGCTAGGGCGTGTGCCTCCTCGTCTGCTGTTATGTCCTTGAAGCTTCGCATATCAATCTGGTACTGATGTGGTCGCTTGCTTTTGAATAATCTTGCTTGAAAATTGGTTAAAGTTTCCCCGGTGCGTCTATTTTATGGGGAATGTCATGGAGACAGTCGCGTGTGTGTTCACATAAATGAACTCGTCCCCTTTGATGCCGTAAACTCCGTCCTTTGAGCCCTCAAGGAGCTTGAGGTATTTTTCCTCGGACCTCGTGAGAATGTTCTCGAGCTTGTACTCTGATATATCGGTGACGATACCGAGTATGGCAATCTTTCCCCCCACTTGACCAGCTTGGTCGAGAAATAACATGGATCGGCTTGCCGGTCTTTGTGAATAGAACATACTCTGTGGGTTCGACCTCGTTTCCTTTGCAATGCTCGGCTAAGGAGGCTGTGATGCCCTCCCTGGACTCCTCAGTTACTAATTCAATGAAGTTGAAATCTTGGTTCAGAAACTCCTCTCTGGTGAACCCCAGCACCTCGGTGCATTTCATGTTCACGTAGACGACCTTCTGGAAATCGTTGACGAAGATCATGCTAGGCGAGTTGTCGCTCAACACCTTGAAGATATCAAATTCCTCAGTAGGGGTTGAACCAGACATCGTAGAGAGATACACCGGTAACCCGTTTATGATATTCCTAACTAGAGCCATAATTGACCCAAAAAAACTGTCCGGAAGGCTATGCCGGGATCTAATATGTCATAAAAAAGCAAGGGCTATAATTGCATAAATCAAAAAAAAGAGTGATTATAGAGTTAGGTCTGGTTTGTTCATGGCAAATAGAACAACAGCCCCGATCATGACACCGAGAGCGATAGCTCCCATGGGGAATCCCGGAATTCCTCCTGACGCCTCTTCTTGTTCTGGCTCTGGTTCGGGCTCGTCCATCGTGATCTTGATTAGATACCCGTTTCCACTTGAACCGAATGACCACGTGAACCCAACTAGAATGAATCCATCATCTGATGTTGGGTGTATCTTGTACATTCTGTCCCTCAAGCTGCCACCATAGAACGATTCATCGATCAAGTCGCCTTCCGGTGAAACCGAAAAGAGCCACACATCAGACTCACCTGTACCTGTGGAAGACGTGAACCCCGTCACGATGTACCCTTCATCGGTCAACAACGCGATGGATTCGGCGTAGTCATCCGATGCCCCGCCATATGTCTGTTCCCAGACAAGGTTGCCCTCAGTGTCTACGTTGACGATATATCCCTCGACCAGGTTGCTTCCAAATGACTCAGAGTTTCCAGCGATGATGAATCCGTCATCAGTTTCTTTAACTGATTTTCCGATATCATTCGCGGACCCGCCGTAGGTCTGGTTCCAAGAGATACTTCCATCAGAGCTCATTTTGATGAGCCAGACATCATTCCATCCCGCTCCATAGGACGATGTCTCGCCAACAATCACAAATCCGCCATCGGCTGAAGCGATGACCTCTCGTCCCACATCGTTCATGGTTCCACCCATCGTGATATTCCATAGAATATCGCCCTCGCTACTTGTTTTCAGGACCCAGACATCGCTGTTTCCCGAGCCGTATGACGCAGTACTTCCTACCACCAGATAATCATCTTCTAAAACTAGCAAGGAATACGCAACATCATTTTTTGTTCCACCAAGAGCCTTATCCCAAAGGATCTCCCCCTGTGGGTCAGTTTTAATTAACCACAGATCATAAAGACCGGCTCCACTGGATTTTGTTTGTCCTCCGACTAAGTATCCACCATCACTTGTCTGAGATACAGCATAGGCATCATCGTCGCTTGAATCACCGTACAGTTGAGACCATTCAACTTCTCCAGTCGAATCCGTTTTTACTAGGTAAAATTGTTGGTCATCGGTGTCCCAATCTTCAACATAGCCTGCAGCAATAAAGCCACCATCGGAGGTTTCCTGTATTGCCTTGAAGTGTTCGGTATCCCCGCCTCCTATGTCTGTGCTCCACTGTTCGAACCCTTGCCCAGACACCATTAAGGGGGAGATAAGTAGGAGTAGTGACACTAATCCGATTCTCAGTATTCGATTTTTTACTATTTTATTCACCTTTTTCGCTTTTCAAAAACACTCTCACAGTTTTTTTGTGACTTGCAGTAGTTCTGAATTATTGACCTCTAATCTCAGAACCCCGTTGCTGAACTGGATTTCAAGTAATTTATCCTCAAGTAAGGATAGATCAATGAGGTCGCCAAAGTCTCCTTCAATTAGGATCCCTTTTTTGCCATCGTCTACTATGATTTTATCTAGGTTTTGTTTGGAATTCATTTGGATCGAAAAGTATCTGCCCATTTTGTCTCACCGCTCGAGTGTTTACGAGGTTAACTGTTTGAAAAGAGGATATTACAATAACTTGGGATTGATGATAAAGAATATGTTTTGTTCAATAATCCTATAAACCAATTAATTGTACACGGCGCGGGTTAATGGATGTAAAAAAGTTCTTTCAAATCATCTCTTGGCTTCATCTTTACTGGTTTTTTTATACAACGAGCTTTCAACACGTTTCTTATAGCCTCATTGAGATATTCCTCGGTTTCATCCTTGGCGTACCCCTTCTTTTCTAGAGCCTCGAAACAATCACCAATTGTATTATTCAAACAATTTGTAAGATAATGGATCGCCCTCAACCCTTCCTGGATATCATCAACAATCAGAGATCGTTCATCCTCGGATTCCTCAACACCCCAAAACTGTTTGGACCCATCTTCATATTGAATGATTATCTGGTCATCAACAACGACTACCTTAGGAAACTCTGGCCATAGTTTAGATTTATTTAGCATCTTGCCACCAACCAAGACTTGCTATAAACTGAGAAGTCGAGAAAGGATTATTAGAATAACTTAGGACTAATCATTAAAGTTATAACCAAATCTATATTATTTAACAATGGTTTCATGTCTTTCGCTGATAATTTTTACGATTTGTTATTCGAGGTCTCCAGCGAGGACCGCCATAAACTATTGTTATATCTAAATGGCGAATCAGCGAACTTGACCAATATTTCAAGGAATATAGGGTTGAACCTTCCTGAGACCCGTAGACATGTAACGAGGTTAATTGAAGTAGATTTGATTGAACGCAACCCGAATAGCAGTTACTCGATAACCAATTTTGGGAAAATAATACTGGAACAGATAGATGAAATTGCCTTCTTCACAAATCACAAAGATTATTTCCAATCTCATAACGTCGATAGCATTCCCCGGGAGTTTAAGAAAAGACTAGGTGAGCTCTCAAACAGTGAATATGAGAACAACATACTGAACTATATCCGGAAAATGGAGAACGTGATAAAAGAGGCAGAAGAAGAAGTCTGGCTTCTTGTCGACCAGTTCCCCCTTAACCACCTATCGTTGATCATTGAGGCGATCGAACGAGGAGTACGAATAAAGATAATTGAGCCGATAAACCGGTTATTTAACCCAGACCTTGAGGCAATGGCACCGGAGGAAACCCTGGCACTAGACCGCATGAAGACTACCCCGTTGTTGGAACAGAAAATGCTGGAAGAGATCAACGCATTCATGTGTTTATCTGAGAAAAACTGTGTCCTAGACTTTCCAACGCTGGAAGGTAAGAACGATTACATAGGTTTCGTGTCAAGGGACGAAAAAGTCCTCAAATGGGGAAGAGACCTGTTCCAGTATTATTGGGAAAGATCAGAACCGAGAACACTCATAACGCCTTCATTGATGGCAGAAAGAACTCGGCCAGTGAGTGTAGTTGAAAAATCGAATCAAATTGTAGTAGTAGGCAGAGAAAGACCGGAGTATGATGCCCAGGCCATTCAAGACGCAGTTGATAATTATGACGAGGTTATTTTGATGGGACGTTTCAATATAGGAACCTCGACAATAACGGTGAAGAGAAGCGTCCATGTTAGAGGAGAAGGTAGAACTAATGATGTTCCTGATACAAAGGTCTATAAAAAGGGCTGGAATTTCCCGTTTCTAAGTCAAGAATTTCTATTAACTGTAGGAGGAGATGATATTGACGTTACCATTGAAAACATTCACATCGAGAACTTTAACGGTACGTGTATTAGCAATCGTCATGGCAATAGTGTTACCATCAGAAAAAACCGGATAACACTTGAATCAGGTCTTGGAAGGGGCTTAAGCTTCGGTAACTGGGGGGACCACGTAGTTGGGATAACATCTGGTGGAGAATCAATAGATAAGGGAAGCTTCCCTGGAGGCATTTTAATAGAAGATAACTACTTGGATTTCGGGGTCTCTTTTGCCAGGGGGGGCTTCATCTCGAACAAAGGCTTTGAAAATAGTCCAGACTATAGGCCTGATCTACAAAAACATGAAGCAGCTGTTTGTGTAGGGATATTATTGAACAGAAACCTTGGTAATGTGGTTGTCAGAAACAATGTTATCCGGAACATGAATTCAAGAGGAATACTTGTCGCTGATAACTGGGCATCATCAGATATCTCGATCATAAAAAACACCATAATATCCGAGGTTTTTGGCGCATACCCATACAACAGCCCGATGGCAGGCGTAGGTATCTTTATTCAAAATGCCTGGACCGAGCCCAGATCAGGCGGAAGAGTCGAGGTCGCGGATAATAAAATAGTCTGCACAAAAGTAAACTACAGTGGCATCGTGGTGCATGGACCTGCGATGTACCAGGATGGGGCCGGGAAACTCGAGGAGTGCATCGTTAGAGACAACGAAATTGAGCTAGAGGACGGCTATATCGGGGTTCAGATACGAAAAAGCGACTCCACGATAGTTAAAAACAACAAGGTCTCCGGTAGGGTCTACTACGGGTTACAGATAAGTGGAAGCAAAAATCGAGGCGGGATAGACCTTACCTCACATGGAAACATCTTCAAAGAAAACGATCTGGAAAAACTTGTGATAAAAGAACCCGACGACTATAGTGATGGCAACGTTAACGGATACACCTTCACCGGTGAAGAGGGAAAATCGAGGCCAGCACATGTCTGGTTGACCCCATACGCCAGCCACAACGTCATCCAGCTTGAAGCAGGTCAAACAATAATCGACGAAGGAAAAAACACTCAGACCAAACGCCTGTAAACTTGTTCTATTTTCTCAACTTGGCTTGTAATGGCAACCATGATAACGTGGACGGACATAGTCATCATGTATGTCCCGTGAAGAAGTGGCGAGGGAGGCGGCCAGGCTCCTCTACAACAGGTCTGTGAAGGAGTACAAGGACGCCAAGGAGATGGCCGCGGCGAGCCTCGGCTCAAGGGCGCTCCCCAGCAACTATGAGGTCGCCGTGGAGCTGGATGTTCTCACGGACCAGTACGAGGGTCCGGGGAGGCAGCGTATGCTCATCGGGATGAGGGAGATAGCATTGGAGGTGATGAGGCCGCTGGGCGACCTGTCACCGGTATTGATTGGAAGCGTCTGGAGGGGAACGGTACGGAAGGGAAGTGACATCGACATAGTTGTCTACCACCCCGATTCCATCAAGGTAGCCCAGATGCTTGTCAAGTACATGATAGTTGAGACCGAGCAGAAGCAGTTCATCCTAGATGGGATGCCGAGGACATCGACCCACATCTCCATGAACATAGACGACCACCCCGTCGAGGTCGTTGTTCGCCCCCCCGAGGACAGGGACTTTTACAGGGATGAGAGGTGTGAGACATACGGGGACATCAAACGGGGGATAAGCCTCCCACAACTGGAAAAGCTTATGAACGCTGACCCCCTCCGACGATTCGTACCTAGGAGGCGGAACAGGTGAAGCCAAAACTATTCGGCAGCTCAGGGATCAGAGGACTGGCCAACAAGGATATCACGACAACACTTTCCCAGCGCGTAGGCGCCGCCATCGCCACCATGAACCAGGGCGGACAGGTTGTAGTCGGTTTTGATGCACGGATCTCGGGGCCCATGCTTGAAATGGCCTTGACCTCGGGACTCAACGCCTGTGGAGCAGATGTTCTCCAGGTCGGCCTAGTGCCCACGCCTGTGACGGCGTGGATGATAGGGGAGACGGGCTCGGACGCCGGGGTTGAGATCACGGCCAGCCACAACCCGCCGCAGTACAACGGGTTGAAGGTATTCAACAGGGAGGGCATGAGCCTCACCATAGAGGAGCAGCTGGCCACCGAGAAAGTACTGGAGGAGGAGGCATACGAGTGGTCGCAGTGGGACGCCGTTGGCTCAACCGAGGAGGTTGATGCCGTCGAGCCGTACATCGAGATGCTGGTGGACAGCATCAACATCGATAACGAGACCATGGTGGCGGCAGACTGCTTCTGCGGAGCGACATCGACCCTCGCACCCCTGGCCTTCGGCGAGTTTTCCCTCAAATCAAACATAATCAACGCGGTCCCGGACGGGACGTTCCCCGCTGGGAAACCCGAGCCCAGCAGGGAGAGCCTCATGAGGCTCGGCAGGTACATGAAATCCCTTGGCTGCGAAGTCGGGTTCGGGTTCGATGGAGATGGGGACAGGATGATGCCCGTAGGAGCAGACGGTTCAATGGTCAACCCGGACATGGCGCTAGCGGCCTACGCGGGCTACGTGGTTGAGAGGAACGGCGGGGGGACCGTAGTCACCCACGTTGGCGCTTCGATGAACGTCGACGATATGGTCAGGGATGCTGGAGGCAAGGTCATCAGGACCCCAGTCGGCGACGCGTTTATCACAGAGGCAATGGCGAGACACGGGGCCGTCTTCGGAGGTGAGCCAGTCGGAGCCTGGGTATTCCCTGAGCACCACATGTGTCCCGCCGGGGTCATGGGGGCGCTGAAGGTCCTTGAGGCACTTGAGGAGACGGGGAAATCAATGGAGGAGTTCATCACCGCGGTGCCGGAGTACCCCCTGGACAGGGTCAAGCTGGGATGCGAGAACCCCCAGAAACCCATGGCCATGACGTTGATCGCCGAGAGGTACCAGGACGCTTACAGAAACGTTGAAACCATCAGCACGGTGGACGGCGTCCGCCTTGAGATGGAGAACGGCTGGGCTCTGATACGCCCAAGCGGCACTGAGCCCCTCATAAGGATAACCGTGGAGGGCAGAACCATGACAGACGTCGAAGATATTATGGACCGAGGCAGACTACTAGTCAAGAAGGTGTTAGGAGAACTATGAAGGCGGTTATACTCGTAGCGGGAATGGGAACAAGGCTCAGACCACTGACTGACAACACTCCGAAGCCCATGCTCGACGTGGGGGGGAGGCCGCTCCTTGAGTGGATGATAAAGCGGGTGAAGGAGGCGGGCATCGACGAGATTCTGCTGGTGACCAATTACCTTGAGCACAAGATCATCGACTATTTCGGCAACGGTACAAACCATGGTGTGATGATCAGCTACAAGACCCAGGAGGAGACACTGGGCACCGCAAACGCCTTCGGACAGGCCACGGAGTGGGTGGGAAACTCCGAGTTCATGGCGCTCTACGGAGACCACTACCTAGAGGAGGGCACCCTGAAGAGGCTCGTTGAGGCTCACAGGGAAGGTGAGGTCACCGCATCGACCCTCAAGGTCGAGGACCCAAGCCAGTACGGTGCCTTCGGGTTGGACGGCGAGTTCATCACGAAGGTGGTGGAGAAGCCGGAGCCCGGCACCGAGCCCAGCAAGTACGCAAACGTCGGAGTCTACATCTTCCCCGCCAGCGTTTTCAGCTACATCGAAAGGACGCCGCTGAGCCCGAGGGACGAGTACGAGATCACCGACACTATGCAGCTCATGATCGACGACGGTTTATCTGTGCGGAAACATGACATCGAGGAGCACGAGTGGCTGGACATCGGGCTGCCATGGACCCTCCTTGAGGCGAACAGGCGGGCCATGGAGGAGATCGAGTACAGGATAGACGGGACAGTTGAGGATGGCGTCAGCATCCACGGGTCCGTCTGGATCAAGAAGGGAGCAAGGGTCAGAACAGGGACGTATATCGAGGGCCCAGTTGTCATAGGAGAGGGCGCGGACGTGGGACCCAACTGCTACATCAGGGCATCGACGTGCCTAGGCGCTAATACAAGGGTCGGCAACGCATGCGAGATAAAGAACAGCATCCTCGGTGAGGGAACCCACGCGGCCCACCTGAGCTACGTCGGTGACAGCATCATCGGCAGGAACAGTAACCTGGGCGCGGGGACCATAACGGCCAACCTCAGATTCGACAAGAGCGATGTGGAGGTCACCATCAGGGGAGTTAGGATGGGTAGCGGTCGAAGGAAGCTGGGGGTCATTATGGGCGACAACGTCCAGACTGGAGTCAACGTCAACTTCCACCCGGGCGTTGTTGTTGGAAGCGACTCCTGGATAGCCCCGGGAATCACAGTTCAGAGGGACGTACGCGGGAACGTTATCCAGTACTTCTTCTCCGAGGTACAGGAGCGAGAACGGTGACCCCACTACATTTATTAAAAACGATTTAGAAAAAGAGGCTGACCGGAATGGAGAAAAAGGAATTCAAGAAAAAGTTCCCAAAACTGGCCGCCGAGATTGAAAGCGGCGAGGGCAAGGCGGACATCGAGTTTGGTGCAAAGAGGCCAGCGCCTAGCAGGAAGTTCGCGGGTCATGAGCCAGTCGCCATAGATTTCATCAGGCGGTGCACCACCGAGGACCAGGCCTATGAGATCATCGAGTATCTGGAGAAGCGCGGAGAGGTCACGAAGGAGGCCGCTGATGAGCTGTGTAAACAGCTTAGGGAAGAGGGGTTACGCAGCTTCGGTCGGGAGAAAGAACATGGCTTCTACGAGAGGGAAGACTAGGGTATCAATACCGCGATTCCGAGCCCATGCTCTTGAACGCCTCTATTGAAATTAGGGGACCTGTTTAGTACTCTTCAAGCACTATGAGTTTCTTGCCTTCAAAATCTGATGGCTTGACTTTCTCGGTTCCACCGATGGATTGAACCGTTCTTATCTCCCAGCTATTCCCACGGTCCTTACTTACCAAATAGGCCGTCATTTTGATTACACTGCCCTCATTTCCATACATATTAATCAAGACATCATAAAACCCAGATTGTATAAACTGTTGGATTTTTACAGCCTACCCAAGAGATTGTGAGCAAACCTAATTTTTTGTACACATCCAGATAGACACACGTTAAACAAGAGGTTTTCAGAATCCCAGTGCCCAGTTTTAGCCTATGAAGTCGGGAGTCTTTTTAGTGTAATCTATCATGTTGTTGATTAGATGCTGGGAACTAGACAGTTTCAACACCATAGGATGGCGAATACGACATGGCGAAAATAGTAGGCTTGGTAGGCAAGGCAAACGTCGGGAAGAGCACCTTCTTCGGCGCTGCCACACTCAAACCGGTGGAGATCGCGGGGTTCCCGTTCACTACACTCAAAGCCGACAGGGGCGTCGCGTACATCACGGCCCCATGCGTTTGCATGGAGCTGGGAGTTCAGGATGACCCCCAGAACAGCGCGTGCGTCGACGGGACAAGGCTCATACCCGTGGACCTCATCGACACGCCAGGCCTCATACCGGGGGCGCACCAGGGCAAGGGCTTGGGCAACCAGTTCCTGGACGAGGTCAGGAGGGCTGACGCCCTCATCGTGGTGGCGGACGCATCAGGCGCCACAAACCTCCAGGGACAGCCGGTGGACCCCCTGACAAATGACCCCATTGATGACATCAAGATGTTCGAGCAGGAGTTCGACCTCTGGCTCAGAGCGTTAATCCATAAAGACTGGAGCACCATCAGCAGGACGGCACAGACGGCCAAGGAGCCAATCAGCAAGCACTTGGAGCAGAAGATGACGGGACTGGGAATCAGCAGGTCCCAGATAGCTAGGGCGGTCAAGGAGGCGGGCTTGGACGAGTACAGGTCATACCAGTGGAGCGAGGAGGGTTTTGTTAACTTCGCGACCCAGCTCAGGAAGGTGGCCAAGCCCATCATAGTCGCCGCCAACAAGGCTGACAGGGGGGGAGCAGGGGACAACATCAAGCGCATCGAGGAGGCGGGTTACAAGGTGGTGGCAACCTGCGCGGAAGCAGAGCTTGCCCTCAGGAGAGCAGCCGACGCCGGCCTTGTAGATTACACTCCAGGCGACAGCGATTTCACGATCAAGAACCCCGAAAAGCTAACGGGTGGCCAGACCAAGGCGCTGGAGCGCATGAGGGAGAAGGTTTTCGTCAAGTGGGGCGGGACCGGTGTACAGGAGGTGCTGAACACCGCGTTCTACGGGCTCCTCAACATGATCGTGGCGTACCCCGTGGAGGACCCTGAGAAGCTCACGAACAGCCAGGGGCAGGTTTTACCTGACTGCTTCCTTGTTACCAAGGGCACAACGGTCAAGCAGTTCGCGGGGGTCATCCACTCGGACCTCATGGAGGGATTCATCTACGCCATGAACGTCAGGACAAAGATGAGGCTCAAGGACAGGTACGAGTTACAGGACAAGGACATTATACAGATTGTGTCGGCGAAATCAAGGAGATAAAAAGGTCAAGATGCTGAAGGAGGCGGGTTTCCAGGTGGACCCGGATACTTCCATAACTCCTGAAGGACTCATTGGGAACAGCACCGTAGTCACTGAGAAGTTCATAAGGTTCCTCGGTTAGGTCCTCACTTATATCTCACGATGTGGGAATCTTCTCATTATGTTCGAAGTGTTGAACCGTAACCTTCGATATTTATTCATTTTAAACACCGCTTTCGGGTTCACGGTTCACCTGGTAACTCCGCTTTTCCCGCTGTTCCTCTCAAATCTTGGAGCCACGCCATCGGAGAACGCCTGGGTCATAAGCCTCGCGGGGCTGGTGGCGACGTCATTGATGCTTCCCGCTGGTCTGCTCATGGACAGGATTGGGAAAAGAACACTTCTCTTAAGCAGCTTGGTCGTGAACATGGTTATCATGTTCATACTATCAAACGCAGAGACGTGGCAGCAGGTACTACCGCTCTTCATAGTCTACAGCGCCTCGGGAGCATTATTCATGCCCGCCAGGATGGCCATGATAACTGACAACTCAAACAAGGACAACAGGGCCTCCATTTTCGGAATAATGAACACATCCTGGCCCCTAGCCGGTGTGGTGAGCACCCTCATCAGTGGCTACCTCATAGAGACGGCTGGCTGGAAGCAGGTGTTCCTCGTGGGGTCCGCCATCAACGCAATCAGCATTCTCCCAAGCCTGAGGATAGAGAAACAGGAGCCGATGAGGGACTCAGCTGGAGGAGGTTTCAAGGAGCTCTTCAAAGGGGATGTGGCGCCCGTGCTCCTCACGTTCTTCATCTACGGGATACTCATGACCACGGCCATGGGAGGCGTCAACCTCATAATCCCCCTCTACCTGGATTCACGGTTCGCGCTCACTGCATCACAGATAGCCCTGTTCTTCACAGCCCAGAACATGCTGAGCCTCGTAACACAGATTCCAAGCGGCAAGGTCGCGGCAAGGTTTGGGATGAAGAGGACTGTTCTCACACTGATAACGATGATCCCGTTCCTCTACGCCTCGTGGCACTTTGTCGGTGACTGGAGGATTATGCTGGTCCTGAACACCATCGCCTTCGGGCTCTGGAGCATGACTTGGCCCGCGACGCTGACGCTGCTGTCAAACTCCGTCCCAGATGAGCTGGTGGGGGCCGCCTTCGGGGTGAATATCACGGGGAACAGACTCGGCTTCACGCTTGGACCTCTGATCGGCAGCTATTTCTACATCAACTACTTCCAGACCGCACCGTTCTTGGCGTCTGGAGCGATTTGCCTGTTGGCCGTCCTGTTCGCGTTCAGGCTCAAGGACACCGTCAAAGAGTCAAGCGGATAAAACGGGACTCGGGATACTTTTAAGGAATTTATTAGAAATGGTTAGTTCTTTCCAGCGATCCAGCCGACGTCCTTGTCCGCCTTGATCGATGGGTTGTTGGGGTCAACGAGGATTACCTCGAACCACTTGTAGCGTCCGTCCTGCCACGCCCAGTAGCTGTTAAGGACCTCAAGGTTCGGGTACTTTCGTGCCGTCCTCTCCTCGGCTATTAGCCTCTTGCTCTTGCCCGGAGTGAACTTTGTGACTCCCATCCTCTTCTGCCTGCGTCCCAGCACTGGCCTCAGCTTGTGGCGTCCGCCCCTCCTCACACGGGTCCTCACAACCACGAAGCCCTGCTTCGCCTTGTAACCGAGGCTGCGTGCCCTGTCAAGCCTCGTTGGTTTATCGATTCTAACTGATGCGGGCTGTTTCCTCCAGAGGATTACCCTATTCCTCATTGCGTCTTTGATGTAGCTGTCGCCTGGCTTCTTCCACGCGTTCCTGAGATGTCGGTACATTGATTGTTTTTCTCCTATGAGGCTACCTGATTACTCTAGTTCAAACTAATAAAGATAATGGGAAAATATTAGATGCCCAAAAGGGCGTATGCTACGAACAAGGGGGCGAACAGGGAAGCGATCTGAGAGATCACCGTCACCAGTGTGTTCAGTGATGGTCCAGCAGTGTCCTTGAATGGGTCACCAACTGTGTCACCAATAACCGCTGCCTTGTGTGCATCTGAGCCTTTTCCACCAAAGTGTCCAGACTCTACGTACTTCTTGGCATTATCCCAGAGTCCACCTGCGTTCGCCATTAGGATGGCCAAGAAGAAACCACTGAAGATGGCTCCTGCCAGATAACCCGCGATGGCGCTGATTCCGCCAACGAATCCGAGTATCAAGGTCGTTAGGATGCTGAATATGATTAGTGGGAATAGTTCGCGCAGGGCACCAGTGGTCGCCATGTTGATGCATGTATCGTACTCTGGCTGTGCGGTTCCCTCCATCAACCCAGGGATCTCATCGAATTGCCTCCTTATCTCCTCGATCATCGCGTATGCGTTCTTGGATACGCCCAGCATGATCATGGCTGAGAAGATTATGGGGACGCTCATACCGATGAAGATTCCCATCATTACAAGGGGATTCATCAAATCGAAAGTGATTGTTCGTCCTATAATGTCCTGAACGACCTGCTGGTATGACGCAAGCAGTGCGATAGCTGTTAATCCAGCTGCTCCAATAGCGAAGCCCTTTGTGATCGCCTTTGTCGTGTTTCCAGCTGCGTCGATCTCGTCAGTAAGGTCTAGCACTATGTCACCTAGTTTAGCCATCTCGGCTATTCCACGTGCGTTGTCCCCTATTGGACCATAGGCGTCACCTGCGATGATTATACCTGCGATGCTAAGCATCCCAACTGCTGCGATGCCTACACCGTAGACCCCGTAGATTGAGAAAGCGACGGCTGAGCCGATACCGATACCGAGTAGAGCTGGGAAGCAACTGATTAGACCGTATGAGAACCCAGTCAAGATGTTGATGGCTGCCCCTGTCTGTGCGGCCTCGGCCGTTTTCTTTGCTGGGGGGTGTTCTATTGAGGTGTAATAGTCTGAGGTCATTCCAATGATTATACCTACAAGTAGTCCAGTTACGTTACAGTACCAAATTTTCAAGTCGTAGCCCAACATACTGGTTGCTAGATATGTTAATACGGAGAAGGCCCCGGCTGTAATGTAGGTTCCCATGTTTAGTGATTTTCCTGGGTTGTCATCTTTTCCTACTCGGACAACGGCTATGCCGATGATTGAAGCGATGATTCCTAATCCTGCGTAGAGCAGTGGAACGGTCGTCAAGTAAGGGATCGCTGAGGACCCACCCAGAATCATAGCTGCCATGATTGCTGCGACATAAGAGTCAAACAGGTCTGCCCCAGATCCAGCACAGTCTCCCACGTTGTCACCGACGTTGTCGGCGATTACTGCAGGATTCCTTGGGTCGTCCTCGGGAATGCCAAGCTCGACTTTGCCTACGAGGTCAGCTGCTATGTCCGCGGTCTTTGTGAATATTCCTCCTCCAGCCTTCATGAAGAGTGTGAGTGTGCTGGCACCGATGCTCATTCCCAGTATTACCTCGGGGTCACCAGTAAGCCAGTAGATGATGCTTATTCCTAAAAGCGCTAAGCCAACGACCATAAGACCCATGACAGCGCCTCCTCTGAACGCAATTATGAAAGCTGAACTCAGACCTCCTTCCTTTGCTGCGTTAGCAGTCCTGACGTTTGCTTTGACTGCTATCTCCATTCCAACCACTCCCGCAAGACCAGACAGTATGGTTCCAAACAGGAACGAGAGTCCGATCGTTAATCCGAGTGCAAGGGATAGCAGTACTGCCATAACTCCTGCAAAGATACCTAGGTACCTGTATTCAGTTTTGAGGAAGGACCTTGACCCTTCCTGAATTAAACCAGCGATCTCCTTCATTCGATCTGTTCCTGCGTCTTTCGCGTTTACGTAATTAAACAAGAAAAGACCTATCAGGATCGAGATTATTGATGCAACTGGTGCTAGTAACCATGCTTCTACCATTTTTATTTCCTCTAAGCTTCCGCACTAATACATAGAAGACAATATAAAAAGTTAAGGTATAGAGACCAGTATTTACACGCGTCTGTGTTCTACATACTGTCTCTTGGGGATCAGCCTCTGCGGCACGATCAGGAAGGCAGTGAGGCTTCCCAGGAAGCAGATTAGCAGCTGGAACCCTGTGAGCGGCACAACGTGGAATATCACGTTGAACGCGGGAATGTACAGTATCATGAACTGCAGTCCCAGGCCAACAACTACGCTGATAAACAGCATCTTGTTTGCAGTCCACCCCTCCAGCCCCATTTGGAATATGTGCTTGGTCTCACTCCTGCACTGGTAGGCCAGCAAGAACTCGAAGAACACGATGCTGGTGAACGCAACCGTTCTCGCCGTCGCCGCTGCCAGCTCAAAGTCTCCACCTGTCTTTGCGATGGTGTCGATGTAGACCCAGAAGAAGGGTATGAAGTCGCTGATGAAGTCAACAAGCGCCGCGAACACTATGAATCGCCAGAACCTCTTGAGGATGTCCTCCTTGGGGTCCCTCGGCGGGTACTTCATGATGTCCGGGTCCGGTGGGTCGATGCTCAATGCCAGCGCTGGCAGGCCGTCCGTTACAAGGTTGATCCACAGAATGTGGATAGGCAGGAACGGAACTGGTAGGCCAAGCACGGCGGTGACGGTGATCTCAAGGAACTCGTCAAAGTTGGCTGCTAGCATGAGCCTGATGTACTTTGTGACGTTGGTGTAGATCTCACGTCCTCCCTTGATGGCATGGACGATGGTGGCGAAGTTATCGTCCTCGAGGACCATGTCGCTGGCCTCTTTTGTGACGTCGGTGCCCTTGATGCCCATGGCTACACCGATATCGGCTGCCTTCAGGGCGGGTGCGTCGTTGACGCCGTCCCCTGTCATGGCGACGATGTGGTTCAGCCTCTTCAGGCTCAGGGCGATCCTCATCTTGTGCTCCGGGCTTACCCTGGCACAGACTCGGACGTTCTCGATTGTGTCGTCAAGCTGGTCATCGGTGAGCGCCTCGATCTCGATGCCTTCCAGTACGGATAAATCGGTTTCTTCCCTGAGGATTCCGATCTGCTTGGCTATTGCGACGGCTGTGATCCTGTGGTCACCTGTGACCATGACGGACCTAATGCCTGCCTCGGCTGCCATCTTGATAGCCGCTGGCACCTCTTCCCTCGCGGGGTCAATCATTCCCATGAGCCCGACGAAGACAAGGTCCGCCTCGACCTCGTCAACCTCCAGTGCCGATACATCGTAATCATCGGGGAGCTCCTTGTAGGCCATGCCCAGGACACGGAGCGCGTCCTCTGCCATGCCTTGCATGACCGCGAGGTTCTCGTCTATGTCCTTCTGGGTTAGGTCCCTGACCTCCCCGTCAAGGATCTTTGTTGACCTCTCGAGTACCATCTCGGATGCGCCCTTGACGTAGGCGACCAGGTTGCCCTCAGGGGTCCTGTGGACAGTGGTCATCCGTTTCCTTGTTGAGTCGAATGGGATCTCGCTGACCCTCGGGTACTCCTCCTTGAGCGCCTTGACCGGTATGCCTGCCTTCTCGGCGGCTACCACGAACGCGCCCTCGGTGGGGTCACCGAAGCAGACCCAGTTGCCGTTGTTCAGCTGGATGGTTGAGTCGTTGTTCAGTGCGCTGATGCGTAGGAGCCGCTTTAACTGGGGGGCATCAACGGGGTTAACCTTCTCCCCGTTTTCCATGAACTCGCCTTCGGGCTGGTATCCTGCCCCTGTTACATCGATATTCCTGTTGGCTGAGTGCATTCTCGTGACAGTCATCTCGTTTTTCGTAAGTGTCCCGGTTTTGTCGCTGCAGATTACCGTGGTGCTTCCAAGGGTCTCAACGCTTGCAAGCCTACGCACGATGGCCTTCTGCTTGGCCATCCTGCTGGTTCCAAGCGCAAGAGTGATGGTCAGCACCGCTGGGAGCCCTTCTGGGATTGCTGAGACCGCAAGGCTGACGCTGGTCATGAAGACCTCCTCCAGAGTCCTGTCGTGTACGAACCAGAGCACGAAGAAAACGAACACTGTCAGCACAAGGCTGATAGCGATGAGCTGCCTGCCCATCTTGTCCATCTTTTGCGTCAGTGGTGGTGGCTCTACGTCGATTGACATGACCATGCCCGCGATCTTACCAAACTGGCTGCTCATGCCAGTCTCAGTGACGACGGCTACGGCCCTGCCGTTGGTGACAACGGTCCCCATGAAGACCATGTTCTTCTGGTCGCCAATACCCGCGTCAGGGGAGACTGTGTCAAGTCTCTTGCTCACAGGCCTTGATTCACCCGTCAGGGCGGCCTCGTCGACTTCAAGGTTTGCCGCCTCAAGGAGCCTGCTGTCAGCCGGTATTCTGCTTCCAGCTTCAAGAATTACTATGTCCCCGGGGACAAGGTCCTTGGAGTCAATTGACTCCTCTTTGCCCGCCCTTAGAACGAGGACATGCGGGGAAACCATTGCCTTCAGGGCCTCCACGGCTTGTTCCGCACGGTACTCCTGGACGAAGCCCAGGATAGCGTTCATGACGACGATTACAAGTATCACATACATGTCCGTCATGGGCTCGCCTTCCTGTACTGCGATGTAGCCTGACACGGCCGCTGATATTACGAGAACTACGACGAGTATGCTTGTGAACTGCTCCCAGAGAAGGTGATACCACTGCTTCTTTGCCTCCTCCTTCAGCTCGTTTGGTCCATACTCTTGGAGTCGTTTAGCGGCTTCCTCATCGGAGATGCCTTCACGGCTAGTCTCCAGCGCGGAAAGAACGCCGTCAATTTCTGTCGAGTGCCAGTCTTTCTTTTCCAAGATTTACACCATTTGAATTTATTCTAGGTCAGAGTTTGACCTAATTCTACAATGGGAATACTTTATCGCTTAAAACTCCTACGCTGAAAGCACTAATTCAATATTATCTGAAAAATCCTAGCCGTCCAAGACCAGATAATTCCTCTGTCTAAGATAAATCACCTTGACACCTGCATTCCTCGCCTTCTGCCTGAGCTCCGAGTCGGTGGTCCCTAGAACCATCCTCTCCCGCGAAGCTAGATTCACAAGGCTGTCATCAACCTCGCCATCGCTGGGGTCCTCGATTAAGGTGCACTGCCCAGCATAAGTCTCCGCCAGCCGTAGCTCCTTGACGAAGCTGGGTTTGGACTTTTCCTTGAGGAGCCTAATCTCGTTCAGTACCCTGGATGAGACGTAAAACTCTGTGAGGTCATTGACGGCGTCAGATGAATCCGTGAAAATATCCACCTTGAAACGTACCGGGATTAATAGAAAGTTTGTGTCGACAAGAATCCTTGTGGGCATTATCCCTCACGGACTGTCCCGAACCCGATGAGCCTCCAGCGGCTTCCGATTCGCCTGCTGATGGCAACGCGGTCACCGGGGAGCGCGCAGACTGGAATTGAAAGAGATGCCTCCAGGTTCTTTTTCTTGATCTGGATGATTTCACCCATGGTCTTGGCGGTACCGACGTTGAGAAGCATCTTTTCGCCCCTCGCGATCTGTGCCACCTTCTCCTCCATCCTGGTACCGACGACGCTCTCGAACAGCTCGTAATCAAGGTTGAGCGAGTCCAATACTGGGGGGAGGGTCCCTGGCTCGCCGATGAGGCTTCCAACCAACCCGTCCGATTTTGATAGACTCGGGTCCAGCTGTGTGCCAACCCCCGCAAGTCCTCCTGGGAGGGCCGTGTCAACCGCGGTACCTCCCACATGGAGGCTTGTGATCTTGGTGTAGAGCTCCCGCATCTTGATCCGGTTCTTCTGCCTCTGGGGCAACCCGGGCCTTATTTCCACCTCTTCCCCTAGCTTGAAGCTTCCCTGTGTAATGCTTCCTCCGATTACGCCTCCCACCATCTCCTCGATCTCGGTTCCTGGCTTGTTCACGTCAAAACTCCTGACGATGTACATCCTGGGTGGCAGGTCTGGGTCTCTCTCAGGTGTGGGCAGGTACTCCTGCATAGCCTGAATAAGCAAATCCACGTTGACGACCTGTTGAGCTGAGACGGGGATTATTGGCGCATCCTCGGCGATGCTGCCCTTGAGGAATTTCTTGATGTCCTTGTAGCTCTCCTCGGCGTCCTCCAGTGTGACGAGGTCGATCTTGTTCTGGGCAACGATGAGCTTCGTTAGTCCCATGGCCTGGATGGCCGCCAGGTGCTCACGTGTCTGTGGCTGGGGGCATTTCTCGTTCGCAGCTATGACCAGTATAGCTCCGTCCATTACGGCGGCGCCGCTGAGCATGGTCGCCATCAGGATTTCGTGGCCAGGGGCGTCCACGAAGCTGAGGGTCCTCTGAAGCTCGGTCTCTGTGTCACAGTTGGGGCATGTCTCTGTTACGCAGTAACACTCGGGCTCGTCGCAGTTCGGACACTTGTAGATTGCTGTATCGGCGTATCCTAGCTTGATTGTGATTCCACGTTTCAGCTCCTCGCTGTGGCGGCTCGCCCATTCCCCAGTTATTGCCTGGACTAGGGTCGTCTTTCCGTGGTCTACGTGTCCGATGGTGCCTATGTTGACTTCAGGTTGTTGAGGTAGTTTTGGAATATGGATTCGCCCCTGTGGATCGTGGTTTCACTACTGAATCTTTGCTTAAATACGTATCCCCACTCGCGAGACTTGTATGGGTACTGTATTGGTAGAGTAGGTAAAGAGTTATATCTGAAACGCCGTGACTATTGGATATCAGGTGTAGAAAATGAGCGATAAGGTAGATGTCAAGATCAGTAAGGAGCTCTATGACAAGGTCAAGGAAAAGATAACCGGGACCAGCATCACAACCGTCGAGGAGTACATCGAGCTACTCCTTGAGAACGAGTTCCCTGAGGAAACCGAGTACACCGCCGAGGAAGAGAAGCTCATCAGAGAACGCCTCAGGCGACTGGGATACATCGAGTGATACAAATGCCAAGACCACACGGCGGAAAACTGGTGAACAGGCTTACACAGATAAGCGATATAGACCGAGTCAAGGCAGAGGCGCTGGAGATGCCCAAGGTCTCGGTTAGCCACGAGTCGAGGCTGGACTTTGAGAACATCGCGTTCGGACTTTATAGTCCACTCAAAGGACCGCTAACTGAGGCAGACCTGGACACGGTCGTATCAAACGGCAGGCTCAGCAATGACACCCCTTGGACTATCCCCATACTATTGGATGTAACAGAGGAAGACGCCTCCATGTTCAAGGCAGGCGATTCAATAGCCGCAGAGAGCGACGGAGAACTGTTCGCCGTTGTAGAGGTGGATGACAAGTACGGATGGGACAGGGAGGTCTACAACCAGTACATCTACAAGACCACCGACCCCGAGCACCCTGGCGTAGCCAAGACCAACGGCATGAACCCGGTTCTAGTGGGAGGCTCCATTGAGGTATTCAATGAGTTCCAGGGTACATTCCCCAAGTACAGGCTCAAGCCTGAGGAGACCAGGTTTCTGTTCAAGGAGAAGGGATGGAGGACAGTAGCGGGTTTCCAGACAAGGAACGCGCCTCACATGGGGCACGAGTATGTCCAGAAGACGGCCCTTAGCTTCGTAGATGGATTGTTCATCAACCCCCTCATCGGTAAGAAGAAGGCAGGTGACTTCACTGACATCGTCATCCTTGAGAGCTACGAGGCACTCATCGATCATTACTTCCTCAAGAACTCAGCCACCATGGTAACCCTTGAGATGGAGATGCGTTACGCTGGCCCCAAGGAGGCTATTCATCATGCGATTGTTAGGAAGAATTATGGTTGTAGTCACTTCATTGTGGGCAGGGATCACGCTGGGGTTGGTAGTTATTATGGGCCGTTTGAGGCGCAGGAGATATTTGATGATTACCCGGATCTGGGTATAGCTCCTATATTCTTCCGTAACTTTTTCCATTGTAACAAGTGTGGTGGGCCTCAGAATGACAAGATTTGTCCGCATGGGGACGAGGACAGGGAGAACTTCAAGGGTAGGGTCATGAGGCAGTTGCTTGCTGAGGGTAAGAATCCGGATCCGACTCAGATGAGGCCTGAGGTAACAGCGGCCATACTGCGCCACGATAACCCGTTCGTGGAGTAATCAACCCTATCTTTTTATCGTCCCTTTACATGAACCTGTTATGGCATCCAAAATCAAGGCATCACATATTCTAGTGGAGAAGCAGGGCCAGGCACTGAAGATCATGGAGGAGCTCAAGGGAGGAGCAAAGTTCGAGGATCTGGCAAAAAAGTACAGCACATGCCCATCAGGGAAAAGGGGAGGAAACCTCGGTGCGTTCGGACGCGGCCAAATGGTCAAACCGTTCGAGAAAGCCGCGTTTGAACTGAGTCCAGGACAGGTAACTCCTGAGCCAGTGAGGACCCAGTTCGGCTATCATATTATAAAGCGAACTGGTTAAAGCCCCACCAGTAGGCGTCCAGGAGACGCTGCCAGTCTTTTCTAATATCAGGTATACCTCGCACTCCAACGTGCGCAGTTGTTTGACACTGTGAAATTGGCTATAGAATTGAGTTCTGACATTTTATATTGTTTCCTAAATCTATTGATTAGATGTTGATAGTTAAGGTTTTATGTTTTGCGACATCGATTTGGCTATGAAGCACATCTCAACGGATCACATACACTTCTTTGTGACGGATCTGGACGCGGCCATCGAGTTCTACCAGGATCTTGGGTTCGAGTTCATCCACAAGCTGGAGCACGGCGGCAGGGAGGCTGCCCAGCTACGCTCAGCTTCAGGTCTAATAATCGACCTCAACAAGACGCGCGCATCGGATAACCCAGGCTACAGCCACTTCGCTATACTCGTCGATGACGTAGAGAGAGCCTGCAAGGAATACAAGGCGAAGGGCTACGAGGTGGACGGCCCCGTGTACAACAAGGACTCCAAGAGGAAGATCATAACCCTGCGTGACCCCAACGGGTTCCTTGTACAGCTTGTAGAGGCAGCATAATCTATTCGTGTCTCAGCGCCTCGGCGGAGATGAATTGTGATAATGATTTACCTGACGGGGACATAGGAGGAATGGGATGAAGATATCATACGTTGTCGGCTCCATCGTGGGATTCCTCATACTTCTGATAGTGTTCATCGTAAGCGTCGTGGGATGGAAACTGTTCAAGAGGGATTTCCAGTAGACGAGTGAAAACGCGGCTCTGACGTACCGACTTGATAGGATCATTCTGAGGCCATGGGTGGCTAATGCATCAATGGAAAAGGCGAGGGCGAACCTACGCCGTTAAATTTTTAGGTAATAAAATGGGGGATTAGACGCTGTCCTTCATCCTGCGGTAGAAGGTGTAGTCTACGTACTCCCTGTGGGGGCTCTCCACCTGATCCATGAGCGGGATGGTTCGCTCCCGCTTCTCCAGGATCTTGTCGGTAACGGTGAAGATGTAGCAGTCACTGCCCGCACCTGACCCATACGCGCTCATGAGGACCTTGTCCCCGGGCATGGCGATGTCAAGCACACCCGCGAGGCTCGTTGGGCATGACCCCGAGTACAGGTTTCCTATCCTCCTTGCCACCAAGCCTGGCTCGAGTTGCTCCATGGTGAAACCAACCTGTGATAGCGCCCTCTGGGGGAACACGCCGTTGGGGCTGTGCGCGATCGCATACGTGATGTCCTTGGGTTTCATGTCCGCCTTCTCTAGCAGCCTCTTCGTCGCCGTGAGCACATGCTTAAAGTACGCTGGCTGGCCGGTGAACCGGCCGCCGTGCCTCGGGTACTTTTCTCCCTCCCGCCTGTAAAAGTCAGGGGTATCGCTTGTGTATGCAACGTAGTGATCCAGTGTAGCGATCACATCCCTTCGCCCAAAGATGAACGCCGTCGCACCCGCACCTACCGTGTAGTCCAGAGCGTCCCCTGGGGCCGCCTGGCTGTTGTCAGCCCCAATGACCATGACGTGCTCCCCGCCGAAGGCCGGGAAGTTTACCAGCGCGGCCGCGTCGATGAACAGGTCGGTGGCCGCCTTGCACGCGAACTGGGTGTCGACGCCCCCCGAGAAGAAGCCGTCCTCGAATTTCTCGCCCAGCTCAAGGACCTGGCTCACCGTTGCCATGATGGGCTTCACGGCGTATGTGGGTGACTCGCTTCCAACGAAGCATTTCTTGACGTAGCTGCTGTTGAGCCCCGCGTGTATCAGCGCCCTCTTTCCGGCTTCCACCGAGAATGTTGTGGTGTCCTCATCGGCGAACGGCAAGGTGCGTTCCGTTACGCCGAGGATCCCTTTCCCATCGTTCTTGATTCTGTACTTGGGGATGTACGCGCCGTACCCGACTATTCCCGGTCTATCGATCTCCTTGGAGGGCTGAACCTCCACGTACTCCTGGCGGGGATAGTACTCGTCCGCGAATGTGAAGTTGAGGCTGGAGTAGTAGACGAGGCCATCATGTCCGTCGGCGTATGTCCTGCGGAACCTGGGGACCAGCGGTCGCCCGATGTACTGGTTAATGTCATCAGTCTGTCCTGGGGTGTGATCGGTTATCCTGCCTGGTAGCTTGACGTTACCGAACTGGGCTACCCCCGTCAGGTAAGTGTCCAGGTACTTGAACTGGGAGGTGGGCGCGGAGATTATCGAGCCAGAGTAGAATTCCCCCTGCTCATAGAAGTAGTCCACCGAGGCCATCTTGCTGCCCCTGCCCTCGACATTACAGAAGCTCTTGGGCGGGAAGTAGACGCTCCCGCAGTCCTGGCACTCGGATGCCGTGATCCTATAATCGACCAGCGATTTTCTCCTTGCCATCGGCTCGCTCACTAGATGCCCCTCCTGAGGATGTGGGCCGTGCAAATCGCGCCCGTCCCGCCTATGTTGTGGGCTAGAGCCGTGTCGATGTCTCTGTCAACCTGCTGTCCGCCCGCCTCCCCCCTGAGCTGTGCCCAGCACTCCTGGACCTGGCGAATGCCTGTTGCCCCTACGGGGTGACCGTCGGCCTTCAGACCGCCACCGGGGTTGACAATGAGTTCTCTGCCGTCGTTCAGGTAGGGGATGTGCTTGGAGCCATTTCCGCTCTCGTAGCTCTCGTGGACCCCCTTCCAGCCCTCGCCTGTCTTGTAGAACCCAGAGTCCTCAAGGAACATCACCTCCTCGACGGTGAAGCAGTCGTGGACCTCGGCGATCTGTATATCATCGTAGGTCACGTCTGCCTCCTTCATGGCGGCCCCCACCGCCAGCTTGGTTGTCTTGACGGATGTCAGGCTCTCCCTTGAGTAGAGTGAGATGGCATCGGTTGCCTGCTGGCTTGACATGATGTAGACGGGGTCATCGGTGAACTCCTTGGCCTTCTCCGGGCTTGTGATTATCAAGGCTGATGCCCCGTCTGTTACTGGGGAGCAGTGTAGCAGCCTCACGGGGTGGGCAACAATGGATGAGTTCTTGATGGCGTCCACGGTGAACTCCCTCCGGAACTGGGCGTTCTCGTTTGGCATGGCGTGGTGATGGTTTTTCACTGCCACCATTGCCATGGCGTCACCGCAGTCCTCGTTTCCCTTCCCGTAATCATACATGTACCTGGCCATCATGGTGGCGTACAGGCCGGGGAAGGTGTACCCTGCGTTTGCCTCCTTGGGGTCGGCGGCGAACATCAGGTCATCGCTGATGAGGTTGGCCCTGTCGGTCATCTTCTCGAAGCCACCAACGAACACGACGTCGTGAAGTCCTGCCCTGATGCTGACGCAGGCATTGTACAGCGCCGAGCCCCCAGAGGCGCACGCGGCCTCGGTCATGGAGATGGGTATGTTTAAGCCCAGCTCCTTGGACATGTGGCCCGGTATGAGGCCTATCTTGTTCGTTGATTGGTATAGGAAGCTCCCGAAATATGCTGCCTCTAATTGAGTTCTATTGATTCCTTTGTCGACCGACTGCATGCATCGTAGACCTGCCTCGAAGAGGAGCTTCTCTGGGTTGTCGTACCAGAGTTCACCGAATTTTGTTCTTCCAGCGCCAACGATGGCCGCGATTGGTTTAACGGTATTACCGTGAGACATGCATCTCCCGTACCCCGTTCTCGTTCTTAAGTTTTCGTTCACTGCCGATATCATCTACGACAATAAACGATGCAGCTCAAGTTCCCAAAAGCTTCTCGACGACTAGAACGAGTAGAATGATAATCCCCGAACGTTAATTACATAAAAAAATTTTACTGGAGCCCCGTTAGACGGGAATCCGGCAACTAGGACGGAGGTAACTAGTACCTGCGTGGTGGCCTGTGCTTCTTGAAGCATTCCTGACAGTAGACTGGACGACCCTCGGTTGGCTTGAATGGAACCTCGGCTTCCTCTCCACAGTCGCTGCATGTGACCTTGTGCATCTCTCGTGGACCACGGTCGTAGCTGCGCCTCTCTCTATAACCCATTACTTTCACTCCTATTACGTACTTGATAAATAGAATACACGCCGAAACGATACTCCAGATATCTGTGTCAAGGGAACAAGCCCAGCTATTAAAGCTATGTGTATTCAAATTATCATCATTAAAATGGGCTCAAGTAAACGTGGATCAATCATCACAAGAAAGAGTAGTTAACTCCAAAGAGCCCTCTGAATACTTGGGTAAATGATTGGCGCGCGCGCAAAGTAGAGTGGTTAGATGCAGACTTCAAAGTCCATGAGCTGGGCTAGTTCCTTGTAGCGGTTCCTAATGGTAACCTCTG
>RCNB010000561.1_pt1 | contig 40795 bp, 36 predicted proteins | sample 2041321 | NCBI WGS metagenome assembly RCNB01 (sample SAMN09708232, study PRJNA481090) | Marine sediment metagenome, whole genome shotgun sequencing project.
CCAGAATTTTTGCGGAATTGGAAATCGCCCGCCGGGCGGGGTCCTTCAATTTTAAATAGTAATGTAGGAGCCCGCCCAGCGGGCGATTGCGGGCAACCAAATTCAACTTGATGCTTCGTCCAGGCACCGATATAGCGCTAATGGGACAGCAGTGACTCTGGCCCCAATTATTACTACTTCGGCACCTGCATGTCCGCGTCGTTCTGCTGCAGCGTGAGCCCGGTGACGTTTCCTGACTCGTCCTTCTCGGGCCGGATCGACTGGAACGATTTCGTGATAGCATCACGCCAACACTGGATTCGAGATTCTTCCGTGCCTGAGATGATCCCGTTAGGTTGGTTTCATACAATCATGGGCGTCATTGCCCTTGCCAGTGGCGGCTACACACTCACCATATTCAAGGAAATAACCCTGCAAACACGGTCGGGGAAGATCTACCTGGCAACCACCTTGATTACTGCGGGCACGGCCCTTGCCATTTTTCAACGCGGGGAGTTCGGCCCGGGCCACGCCCTGGCGGTGCTGACTCTGTTGGCGTTGACAGTCGGGACGATAGCAGCAACAAAAAAACCGTTCGGAAAATTATCCAGGCACGTGCAGGCGATTAGTTACTCGGCGACCCTGCTCTTTCATTGCGTTCCCGCCGTGACCGACGGCTTGATGCGATTACCGGTTGGTGATCCTGTTCTATCGTCACTTGAAGATCCGCTTCTGAAAATGTGTTACCTGGTTCTGTTGGTGCTTTTCCTGGTCGGTATCAGTCTGCAACTGCGTTGGATCAATCGACAGTCTGCGTAAAGCACATCATCAGCTTAAGAAGCCGAGGCTTTTCCATTAGACGACACCCGCGAGGGGTCCTGTTTTTTGCAACAAAACCCAATATCAGCGGTCGTTCACCGCCGCCATCATAAGGCGGGAGTGTTTACGGCCAAAAAGTTCCTTTGCCCAGGCGGATGCACTCAGGTTCTCAGCGCTCAGCAGGCTGTCGATACTGCCGGAGTAAATGTGAACCACCGACTCTTTGTCGTCGACGACACCTTCCGCTGTGATAGTAATCAGGGCCTCGCTGGATTCGCTGTAGATCTCCAGTGAGTAATCACCGTATTCGTCGGCAATGGTTGCGAATATAACGTCATCGACAGTTACGGTAACCCAGCCGTTAACCATGGGCATCGTCGGGCTTATTGCTACCGTACCGGAAACTTGCAGCAGGCTTTGGCACGCTGATGGTGCATTTGCTACCTCGATAGTCTCGGCCGCGAAAGCAGATTCAATCAGCACCCGACAAGGCGGCGCTTCATCGTTAGCCAGGGGCAGGCGGTACTCGACCGAGTGTTCAGTACTGACTCGAAAAGTATCCAGCATCGTGGATTCGGGGAGCCCCGTCAGCGTCAGTAGCGTACCTTTTTCGTGAGCCATTCTTGCCCTGACCAGGAGAGTACGATCATCGTCACTCCAGCTGGCAGATTCGACAATAAAACTGTCCGCGGATGAGCGGTCTGTCATTTCGTGAATTGATTTTTCTGTTGAAAGGGATTGCTGGTCATCCACAGGATGAATGTTCCCGGCCACAAGCGGCGAATATGCAACCGTGCCCGAGATCAAAAAAACCAGGAAAGCCCCAAAGAGTCCAATGCGCATCTGTATATCCCCACTACTTGTTATTTTTATTGAGGGAGGCTTCAAACAGTACGGTTTCCCGGCCCCATGAGCAATCGCAGCAAGTAATGTTGCCGACAGGCGGGGAAGTCCGTTATTGGTTATGGAAAAACGTAGCTTTTGTCAAAAAGGCATGCGCGGGTGGGATGCGCTTAACAGTCTGTCGCACTATTCTGTGGGCACATATTTCCAATCTGAGAGATGCTCTGCAATTCCCCTGAATAGCGTGATATTTTGCGCCATGTAGCTTTCGTCTTTTTCATCGGAACTCATGAATTCACGGTGTGCGGCATTCTTGGCGATAACGATTCCCGCCTTCGGATTGATATACAGGTATTGGCCATAAACACCGACCGCAAAAAACTCGCCGTCAGAATTCGGCGGTAGCCACCACTGGTAACCATAGCCGAAAGAACTGCCGTCTTCAGTCGAAACGCCAGCACCTTCGGGCGCTGGTGGTGCTGATTGAGAAGTTGATATTGCAACCCAATCTGCCGGAATGATCTGCTCATCACCGCGCCTGCCCTGGTTTCTAATCAACTCACCAAACAACGCATAATCTCTCGTACGCATATTGAGGCCGCCAAGCGCAAAGGCATTGCCGTCGCCATCGGTCGAATACTTTGCGTCAGCACTTGCACCGATTTTGGACCACAAATTCTCTACAAAATATTCTTGTAAAGTCTTGCCTGTAGCGGCTCGTAACACCATGGAAATAACATGGGTATCGATTGAACAGTACTGCCAGGCTGTACCAGAAGGGCGAGCGATACTGGTTTGTTCGGCCGTAAACTCATCGAGTGAACCACCGAGCGCCAGAACGGTGCCCATTTGATTGATGTCGGAGCCTGAATCAAGGTAATTCTCATCAAACTGAATGCCACTCGCCATGTTCAGGACGTGCCGCAGCGGTACGCCATCATAGACAGACCCTTTCAACATCAGGGCATATTTAGTGACCGGATCATCAATGCTTTCTATTTCTCCTCGCGCCAGCGCCAGGCCAGTCAATGCGGAAACAAAAGACTTGCTCATAGACCACGAAATACGAAGATCATTTTTTCCGGTTTCTTTGTAGTAATCCTCGAAAACTATGGAACCATCTTTAATAACTACAAGCGCTGTTGTTTGAAGTTCGTCGAGCATTGCCGCCGTGTTTTTCTCTTCGCCTCTGTCGGTGAAATTGACAGGCAGGGAAGACAAGCTGACTTCCCAAATGTGTTCTTTCCCGCTTCGCGGCAAATTAGAGGAAAACAGAAGATCATCCATATGAGAAAAATTCTGGACGATTTTGTCCGCATCAAATAATGACTTCACGTGGATCAGGCGTTGGATACTGGCCCAGTTCAGGCCCACCAGCACCAATAGAACAAGTACTATTCCAGATAGAATCCTGGTTGCTTTCATGATTGGTCTCTCGATCTGATAATCAAGAAAGCACCTGACATGATTATGAAAATCGGATAAAACGGGACCAGCGGGAAGTACGGCATAAACGCGTCAATGGACTCGACAACGCCAAACCCAAACAAAAATTCGTAGACTTGCGGACTCCAGGCTGAACCAAAACTGCTGCCTGCCAGGCCGATTACTACCGCTACAACACCAGTCGCAAGCAATAGCAAATTGCCTGCACCACCAGCTCTTGATTGTGCCTCGGATTGCTTCCAGCGCTTTTTCGTCCACGCTAACATGCGCAAACTCCAGGCCAGTAAACCGCCCCAGTAGTAGATGTAATCGATAAAAACAGCGGGACTCTCATAATAGAAGAGATTGAACCAATACACGCTCCAGGCATATACCCACAGCCAATAGATTCCGCTGGTGTGCAGGAGCCTCCACTGCCTGGGGCTAAGGAGACTACGGCCAAACTTGAATGACGTCAGCACCATCGCGATCAGGAATGCATATCCCACCACTCCCTCAACGACATCGCTCAGCACATAAACATCGTTGACGTAATACTCAGTGTGTATCCCCACCAGCCACAAAATAAACGTTAACTGCCAGGCCATGGCTGCCGCAAAACAAAGTCCGATTATTTTTCGATTGCGCAACAACCAACGACTGAACGGCCCGGGAAGTACAACCTGCAATGAGGATGCAGCAAAGGCCAGAAATAGCCATGGCACCGCACAGCGCACGGAAAGCTGAATCATCGAAGAGACATCTTCGGCGCTGGTCAAGTCGAGCCGCGTCATGGTGAACACGATCGCTATTGATATAGGTGCTGTAATCAGCCAGAACAGGCTCCAACCATTGATCATTTTGCTTTTTAGTAATTGGTTTAGATGAGCGCTCATAAATTTGGTAGCCAATTAAAAGTCAAAAACCACATGCTGCGTTAACCAATTGATTGTCCTGGAGTCCATAGTACGACTCACCAGCGAGCCTCTCTGCCTGACGTATGGGCGCGGAATCGGCCGCAAATCGTCTGCCTGGGTAACTTTGAGCTACGATGTGAGCCAGCACACCGGATCAGTCAGTTTATTCGAATCCGACCGACTCAACCTCACTCGCGATATCACGGCTTAACTGCGCCAGCGCGTCACTCATGGCCTGGGCAACGGAGCCGGGGTCGCCGGGTGTTGCGGCTTGCGATTCGTAACGGCTGCGCTTTGGCGTCACCCATTTTCCGCCCTCAATGTCGGCCGCTCCCCACTGTACTTCGAGAATGACCAGGCCGTCTTGGCCGGAATTGAATCGGTCAATGCGACCTACAAGGCGATAGTCGATGTTCAGTAGTACAGACGATGGATAGGCCACCACTATCACCGACTCCAGTAAGCTGTCGATATTGCTCGCGAGTATGCGATGAACTGCATCGTTCAGGGGCTCGGACCAGCGATTAACGTCGTCCACGATCATCTCTGCATTGGGCCCGCGCGAAACCATTTGCGACCGGTTCAGATATTCCGGCATCCGAAATGGCCCCAAAGCAATAACCGGTGAATCTTCCTTGTCCTGTGTGTAGCGAATGTCGATGCTATCCAGTCCGTAGTAATGAACGGGCGGCGATGAACCACAGCCTGCAAGCATCAATATCGCCAACGTAACGACATACGGACTTTTTCGAATCATATTGTCCATTCCATTATTCCGACTTGCCGCGCAACATCGACTCCGGATTGCGTTCCATGTAGTCGAAGAACTCGCGCACCGACCTGGCCGCCCGTTCGAGTTCGTCGAGTGTTTCACCCAACCGGTACAGTTGCTCAGAGTCACCTTTTAACTGCGACTTGGCCACAGTGAGGGTCTGCTCCGCCTCCTCAAGCGCAGCAGCCAACCGCTCGAGGACAGGTTCCAGGTTGGCGACAAGCACATCGACACCCTCGTTGGCATTGTCGAACAAGCTGCTGGCGGCGACCGATGCGGTGAGCAATTCATCGAGTGTGACTTTTAGTTGTCCACCAAGCTGTCGTATATCTTCATCGTTGATCAGGCGATTGATGCCAGCCAGAGATTGATGCAGATCCTCGGACCGGGCCAGCTCGTCGAGCGCCTGGAGGACATTGTTAAGTCGCTGACTCAGACCGCCAATATCCACATTCTCCCGAACGTCTGCGAACCAGGACTGCACCTCATTCAGCAACTCCTGGATATTCGATGTAATGGTTGGAATTTCCGGATACAGCGGGTCGACGGCACGCATCACCGCCGCTGTCTCCGGCCGTAGCTGCAACTCCACACGCAATTGACCGGTCACGAAACTTTCGATCTTCAGGGCGGCACGCAATCCGGCCTTGTTGACCAACGTATCGTGATCCAGCCTGGCGGATGAATCTTCGCCAAGACGCTGACCGCTTTTCGTTTTGATATCTTCCGGGAGTAATTCCAACACGACCAGTGTGTCGGTATCGAAATTGACCTCGTCGATGATCAAATCGATATCGGATACGTAACCAACGCGGACACCGTTGAGTAATACATTGGCGCCCACACGCAATCCATTGGTCGGCTCGTCGAACAACGCGACGTAACGATTCTTCTCCGCAAACATCTGCGAACCACCGAACAACGCGAAAGCGGTAGCGATCAACACGACGCCGCCAACAACAAACGCCCCTATTACGGTGGGGTTGGCCTGTTTACTCATGCTGTAGTCGTCTCCGCCATGCCCCGTTGCAGGAAATTTCGAACCACCAGGTTCTCATGCTTGTCTCGTAGCTCTTTTGGATCACCTGTCGCCAGCTGTGTCCGGGTGACAGGGTCCAGAAAGACCGAATTGTTACCTATTGCGAAGATACTCGCCAGCTCGTGAGTTACAACTACTATTGTTGTTCCCAGGCTGTCACGCAATTCCAGAATCAGGTCATCCAGCAACTTGGCGCTGATTGGATCGAGACCGGCCGAGGGCTCGTCAAAAAACAGAATCTCCGGATCAAGCGCCATGGCACGAGCCAGGCCGGCCCGTTTCATCATGCCACCTGATATTTCATTGGGGTAATAGTCCTCAAAACCGGCTAGTCCGACCAGCATCAATTTGTACGCCGCTACCTCGCGAATCTCTTTGTCACCCAGATCGGTGTACTGCTTGAGTGCCAGCCCGATATTCTCAGCCAATGTCATCGAGCTCCATAATGCACCCGCCTGGAAGGTCGTGCCAAACTTACGTTTCATGGCTTCCTGTTGCGGGTGATCGGACGCCCAGAACGGTGCACCGTCATAAAGAACATCGCCTTTGCCCGGGCTTTTCAAGCCAATCATGGATTTCAACAAGGTGCTTTTGCCGCACCCTGATCCACCCATGATGATAAAGATATCGCCACGGCTAACGGTGAAATTGAGCTCCGTTTGAATAACGAAATCACCATAGGCCAGCGATAGACTATCGACTACTATCTGCGCTTGAGAATCTGGCATCTCAAATTCCAATGTTTATGTAGATGACTGTTAACACCGAAGCACTAACCACAATCAGAACAATACCCATCACTACGGCTTTGGTTGTGCTCTGGCCAACGGCCAGCGCACTGTTACCGCAGGCCATGCCTTGCTGGCACCCGGCCATCGCAACCAGGCTTCCGTAAACGACGCTCTTAAACAGCCCGCCAAACAGGCTGTTCAATTCAACAGCATCCACGGTTTGCGCGACGTACTGCACCAGGTTGATGTCCAGCATTGCCATGCCCACCACGAGACCACCGATAATACCCATCAGGCTCGAGTAAATGGTTAACAAGGGCATCATTACGACCAGCGCAATGACACGTGGCGTGACCAAAAAATCGATCGGCTGCATACCCAGTGTTTTCAGGGCATCGATTTCCTCATTGACTTTCATGGTGCCCAATTGCGCCGCATATGCCGCGCCTGTTCGACCAGCCATAATTATCGCTGTCATGATCGGCGCCATTTCCCTGACCATCGCGACAGCGACAAGATTCGCGGTATAAATACCGGCACCGAACATGTTGAGTTGCATTAGCCCGACGAAGGCGAAGATCATACCGATCAGAAAACTGATCAGACTGACAATCGGAAATGCCTGCGCCCCGGCTTCCTGAATATATTGCAGCAAGTCGGAACGAAGGTAGGTCGCGCTACCACGGAAAAAACGGCCAAACGACAGCACCAGCTCGCCGGTGAACGCGAGGAGCTGCAGGCTTTGGTCCCAGGTCTTAAGAACGCTGTCGCCAACACGCTCAAAGAAGCGTTTGTGTGTCACTTGCCGCCTGGCACCTTCACGCTCTTTGACGGCATATGCCAGGGCCAACAGTCGACGGGCACCATCCGGCAGGCCGGTATTATCAAACTCGATATCCTGATCCAGGGCGTTGCGATGAATTGCGATCAAAGTCGTAATCAGCCCGGTATCCCAGTCGCCAAGGCCGACGGTATTGAAAGACACAGTGGCCAGACCAGGCTGCTGCTGCAGTTGCTCCAGCACCGGATTCACGCCGGGCAGGCTGGAGCCCAACAGCCAGTCACCGGAAAAGGATACGGCAAGCGTGTCGTTACTCGAGGTATCGATATTAAGAAGAGCTGTGGTCATTTCTCGTCCGGTTAGGCGGCGCCAATATTCTACCGTGCCGGGGCATCGATGTGTGGGTCACAAAGGTGCACCCGTTCGCTGGAATGCTGGACTTATTCACACTGCTCCACCAAAATCGTCATCAGCTCCACTCTATCTATATCAATCAATGGGAATCCATAAATGACCCTCCGCGTACCGTATTTTCGATTATTACCGTTCCTTCTGCTATCCATCCCGGGTTTCGCGAGTGCGGATGTTCTGGACGACATTCTTGAGCGGGGCACTGTCCGTTTTGGTGTTGCCGAGTTTGTGCCGTGGACAATGAAGTCGGATTCCGGGGATCTGATCGGTTTCGAGATAGACGTGGCCAAAAAGATTGCGAAGGACATGGGCGTAAAAGCAGAGTTCACGCTTTACCCGTGGGAGGAAATCATTCCGGCACTGCAGAGCGGAAAAATAGACATACTTACCGGTGGCATGTCGATTACACCGGCCCGGGCATTGCAGGTCAATTTCTCGCGTCCGCTCGCCAGATCAGGTGTGAGTCTTGCAACCAATATCAGCATGACGAAGGATATTGTGAGCCTTGAGGAACTCAATAATGCACAAATCACGATCGCGGTTGTTAAGGGCACACTCGCGCACAGTGTTTCCGAGAGGTTTTTCAACAAGGCCGACATCAAAGTGTTTGCCAACGGCGAGATAGCCGGTGCAGCCGTTGTCGATGGTGAAGCACATGTCTACCTCGGCAGCCTGACGCAGACGAAATTCCTGGCGATGAATAACCCTGATGAAATAGACCTGCCAGTTAATGAACCCTTGATTGCCTCCCGAGAAGCCATTGCGGTCCGCAAGGGGGAGCAGGAGCTCCTGAATTTTTTGAATGCATGGGTCACTGCAAAACAGGCTGATCTATGGATCGCAACCACACGCGACTACTGGTTCGAGACGACGGAGTGGGCGAAGGATGTCGCCCGCTGATGCCAGCATTACGCATACACCTTTTCAGGATTTGTGGTTTTGCGATTGCCGCGGCAATGTCTCTTGGCGGCAGCGGAATTTTGACCGTCGCGGCAGCGCAAGAGAGTGCCGAACAAACCGCTGACGAAGATGAAGTGATCGAGGAAATCGTGGTGATCGCGGGAAAAAGATCTGGCGACCCGATCGATCTTGATGCCCTGCATGAAGAAATGATGCGCGACCGGCTCATGACAGACATCAAACGCCTGGAAATACTCGAAGAACAAAACGAATGGCGAAGTCCACCCAGAACATACTCCGAAAAGAAGTCCCGCATCGAGTGGGGCTATAAACCTGAGGACGATGCCCGCATGGGGAGAGAGTCCGATTTGTCAGGCGATACATTTATTACGACTAAGCCAGCAAGCCTTTTTCGATACGAATTCTGACGCGTTGGCGCAATGATCCGGTACTTTTGCGGATTTGGGACATCGCCCGCTGGGCGGGCTCCTACATTACTAATTAGCATTGTAGGAGCCCGCCGTACGATAGTTAAGATCGATTAAAAGCTGGCGCGATCTGTCTATCGGCACGGGCGATTACGGGCCATTCAAGTCAACCTGACCCTTCGCCCGGGCGCCGATTCTGAGTTTATGGGACAGCCGTGACCACTGACTCCATCAGTGCGTGTCTTCACTGGTCAGGGAGATTTTCCAATAAGAAGCGTTTGACATTTTCGCCCATCACCATACGAATCTCGTCCTCTGTAAAGTTCGCCTGCAACATGGCATCGGTAAGCACGGCCAGTTCGCCGGCATCAAACATTACCGCCGTCCCGCCATCGTAATCTGACCCCAGCGCTACGTGGCTAACACCCATTAGGTCGATCGCATATCGAATCGCTGCTACGACACCTCGCGGCGTGGCATCGCAGACCGCAGCGTCCCAGAAGCCTATGCCGATCAAGCCACCTTTGCTCGCGACCTTCTGCATGAGGGAATCATCGAGGTTTCTGGCGGTATCGCAGGCACCCTTAACGCCCCCATGAGAAAGGACGACCGGAGAACCTGATAGCTCCAATACATCCTCAACCATCTGCGGAGATGCATGGGCTATGTCGATGATCAGACCAAGCTCATTCGCGCGACTGATTACAGACCGACCAAATTCGTTCAAGCCTTCGCCGCTAATACCGTGTAGCGAGCCACCCAGTTCATTATCGAAGAAATGCGTCAGGCCCATTATGCGCAGGCCCTGATCAAACAGTAAGTCGAGGTTTTCTATGTCACCTTCGAGCGGGTGAGCGCCTTCAATGAGGTAGATGCCAGCGATTGCGGGATCACCATTTTCTCTATGCGCAACAAAGGCACGCATATCCTGTTTACTGGTAACTACCGTCAATTCACTCTGTTCCGCCAGCTTGTGTAATTTTTCAAGTTGATAGACAGCGCGTTCGTAAATGCTGGTCCACGTCCTTGCCGGCCAAAAAGACGCAATGGCAAGCAGTGTAATGTTGTCGGAATCTGCTTCGTTACTTTCGTAGTTCTGCCCGGAAGGGCTCTTGGTCGTTGCACTAAATACCTGCAATGCCACATTTCCCTTATGAAGCCGGGGCAGATCGATGTGCCCAATGCTCGAATTCTCGCGCAGATCGCGTTTCCAGAGCAGTGAATCAGAGTGCAGGTCTGCAACAAACAGAGATTCGTGAAGTTTCGTCGCTCGTTCACTCACCAAATACGGTTCGTGTGGCAAATTTACATTCATCGAGTTTTCGATCTTGCCCGGCAAGATAAAGTGCACGAACAGCAAAGCCGAAATTACAATAACGCCAATAATAAGCAGAGCTCGTTTCATTTTGTTTCCTGAAGAATCACCAGCGGCAGATTATAAAGAGGTAGACGTGAAATGACCTGCATCGCTCTCGATGGCCAGCAATAACTCGGTCAGGTCATGATAGGCGAGGGCGTTTTTTCCAGTGGCGTCGGTTATCCGCTGCATCCGCGAGTAAATAGTATTGGGATGCACTGACAGGTCCTTGGCGGTTTGCAGCGCATTCATATTGGCGTTGGCATACGCATGCAACGTTTTGCACAGAGATCCACGCGATTTCTGATCAGCAGCTTGTAGGTCCTCCAGCCAGGACGGCAGTGCTGCCTGAATGTTGTCGCGAGCGTGGCGAATCAGCATCTGCCGAAACGGAATTTGCGAGTAAGGCATCACGCGGTTGGAGACGCTGGCGAAATCGAGTGCCAGGCGAGCTTCATTATGGGCTCGTCGAATGTGCGAGGTGGAGGGCGCATCATTGCTCATGCCGATGACAGCCGCCGGCCCTACCTGGAGCAGTCGCGGATAAACTCGCTCTGCGAGTAGAGATTGTGGAGCAGTCCAGCCGGACAAGCGTCGCGTGCCGGATATGACAATCGTGACCAGCTCGTCTCGTACTCCGGCAAGCAATCGTACTGGTGTTTCGCGCAGAGCCTGACTAATTGATTCGACCATGCGTTGTGCGCGTGCCGGGTTTTTCATTTCCCGTGGATCGACGGACCGCGCAACCACTACACAGAAGGACTGGCGCTGTTCCAGGTAACCGGATCGCCGCAGCAATTGAGCGGTCCTGCTGTCCGACTCGTCATAGCCGCTGAGCAGCGTATTTAGCAGCTCGGTACGCCGGTCGCCTTCTGCTTCAGCGAGCAGTCTAGTGTGGTCGACGTATGCGGATGTGGCGATTGTGCTGATGGTGTCGGTGTACTCAAAAGCAAAGTCCGCCGCGGCAGCAACAACCCGACGAACCTGTGAGGAAGAATCTGCAACCGCCAGTGCCGCATCGCGAACCCGGCCGGAAATAATCCGATGGCTGCATCGATAGGTGTGCAACAGCGCCTCGAGGGGAAATCGTTGCTGAGCCCGCTTTTGTGCGTAACTGCTGACGAATTCGAAATCGCCAGGTTCCGCCCCGGTCAACAGGCGACAAAGCTCGAAAACCAGCGCTTCAAGATGCTGCCGAAGCTCTGGCAATACATCCGGATTGGCGCTGCTGGAGAATGCACCGACCTCATCAATGACTCGCTTGTGCAAATCCTCCGCAATGACCGCTGCTGCATGCTGCAGAGGAGCGGCAATCCCGGGCACCACACCGTGTGCTTGCAGGGCATCGACGGATTGCTGAAGAACCATTTTATGCGTGGTGAGAGACACAATAATGTGCAGTCTACACAATTTGATGTGCTAAATAGCCGCAATCCACCCGATGATTCACCCAAAAACTGTGTGTACTCTCCACTTTCAATGACTTATACGTATTTCACAGGAGAATATAATGGCCAAGTATTTATTCATTTATCATGGTGGCGATCACCCCGAGACCGAGGCCGAGGTTAAGGAGGTCCTGGATGCCTGGGGTGCATGGATGGGCGCCATGGGCGCCGCGGTAATAGATGGCGGTAACCCGGTCGGCATGTCCAGCACCGTTAACAGCGATGGCTCGGTGACTGGCAACGGCGGATCAAATCCAGCGAGTGGTTATGGCCTTTTTGAAGCGCCTGATCTTGATGATGCCCTGGCGAAAGCCAAAGGTTGCCCGATCCTGGCAGCAGGCGGGTCTATCGAAGTCGCTGAAGCGATTGATATGTAAGTCAGCAAAGGCCGGGCCGTGAGTGCCCGGCCGCTGTCTCTTTGACGGTTTACGCGACGCGGGTTTTCTCGCTATGCATCTGGTCGCGCAGGTACTCATCGTAGGTACCGTTGAAGTCGATGATACCCGCCGGCGTCATTTCGATAATGCGCGTGGCGAGTGACGATACAAAATCACGATCATGACTGATGAAAATCAACGTGCCAGGATAATTTTCGAGCGCCAGGTTCAGTGCCTCGATGGACTCCATGTCGAGGTGATTGGTCGGTTCGTCCATTACCATCACATTCGGTTTTTGCAGGATCAGTTTGCCGAACATCAGGCGGCGTTGCTCGCCGCCGGATACTACTTTCACGGATTTCTCACTCTCATCCCTGGAGAACAGCATCCGCCCCAGTGTGGCGCGCAATAATTCCTCACCAGCACCCGACGGTTGCCACTGGGTAATCCAGTCAAACAAGGTCACGTCGTTTTCAAATTCCGCCGCATTATCCTGTGCGAAATATCCGGTCCGGGCATTCTCGGACCATTTCACATCACCGGTGTCGACATCGATCTCGTTAAGCAAGCAACGGGCCAGTGTGGTCTTGCCTATGCCATTCGGTCCCAAAATCGCAACTCGCGAACCGGCCTCGATAGTCAGATTAAGATTCTCGAACAACGGGCCCTCGTCAAAGCCCTTGCTGATGTTGGTCGCCCCTACCGCAATACGCCGCAACGGTTTGTCCTGTTCAAAGCGAATAAACGGGCTAACCCTGCTGGACGGTTTGATGTCTTCAAGTTTGATTTTCTCGAGTTGCCGCGCGCGCGAAGTTGCCTGGCGTGCCTTGGAGGCGTTAGCAGAGAAGCGGCTGACAAAGGCCTGCAGCTCAGCCATCTTCACTTTCTTCTTGGCATTGTCCGCATGCATGCGTTCTCGTGCCTGCGTGGCTGCAGTCATGTATTCATCATAGTTGCCTGGAAATACGTGCAGTTTGCCGTAATCAAGATCGGCCATGTGCGAGCACACACTGTTCAGAAAGTGGCGATCATGCGAGATGATAACCATCGTGGATTTGCTCGCGTCCAGGAATTCTTCCAGCCAGCGTATGGCGTTGATATCGAGGTTATTGGTGGGCTCATCCAGGAGCAAAACATCCGGCTCTGAAAACAGTGCCTGTGCCAGTAACACCCTGAGCTTCCAGCCGGGTGCGACGGCGCTCATGGGTCCTTCGTGTTGCTCAACCGGGATGCCGATGCCCTCGAGCAGTTCGCCGGCACGCGCTTCAGCGGAATAACCGTCCATTTCCGCGAACTCGGTTTCAAGATCTGCAACCTGCATTCCTTCTTCATCACTCATCTCGGCGAGCGAATAAAGCCGGTTACGTTCCTGCATCACCTGCCACAGTTCTTCGTAGCCAACCATGACCGCATCGAGCACGCGGAAATCCTCATAGGCAAACTGATCCTGGGACAGCTGACCAATCCGCACGTTGGGCTCTGTGGAGACGTTACCTGCACTTGGCTCCAGCTCGCCCGCCAGGATTTTCATCAGGGTTGATTTGCCAGAACCGTTTGCGCCAATCAGGCCATATCGATTGCCATTGCCGAACTTGACCGAGACATTTTCAAACAAAGGTTTGGCGCCGAACTGAATCGACAGATTTGCAGCAGAAATCACGAGTGTGTACCAGGTAAAAAGAGTGAATCAGCGGCCAACAGGCATTGATCGTCAGACCGTAAATGTCTGATAGTTAAGGAAATGCGGCGTCAGGTGGCTGGTTTGGGGGCGCATAATAGCAAAATTGCCGGCGCGTAGGGAGATTGCACAAAAAAGACGGGGATACGGGGACAGTGAGCGTAACTCCGTACTGACCCTGGTCCAACCGTACAGTTAGGGCCAATGTCCCCCGAATCAGGTTGCAGCTCCCTGACTTGATCGTGCGACGGAACCGCGCCAAACTTGGGTAATCTAACCGGGAGATCCAAAATCGCTAAAATAATGAGAATGGCGGCGGCAGCCGCTCTAACCTGTTTCCTCGCGTCGGCTGCACTCGCAGATCACTCGTATATCGACTTTGATGCTGATGGAAACATGGTCATTTCCGGACCGTTTGACGTAACCATTCCGAAGCCCGCTGGCGCCAGGCTCGGCGGCCCGGAACATACAACACCGAGTTTCATGTCTGAGGATCTGAAAGTATCCAGAGCCGGTTTTTTCGGGGACCATCAGTTTGTCATGGTTGACGTTGAGACAACCAACGCGTCTGCCGGCGCGCTGACTAACAAGAATCTGCCGGTCTATGAACTTGCTGGTCAGGAATTCAGAGCCCGCACGGCCTGCCTCGATATTTCTCAGGCAGAGCTCGATGCGGACGACGACCCGATATTTGAATTTATCGAAGGCCAGTCTGTACAGATCGTGCCTGCCGTAAACGTATTGCAACTCTTCGTATCAAACGACGATGGAACGGCCGAGGCAAAAATTCTCTTCATCCGTAATTTGCCTGGTAGCTGTGATGCAATGACGGCGGATTTTGAAGTCGAATTTAAGGCAGCGTTTGAGCGTTTTGTTGAAGCGGTACGAAAAGCCAACTAGCTATCGCGGCAAACTCGTCACGAGTCGCGAGGAATAGAGCAGACGCCCCGGTTGTTGTTGGCTCCTGCGAGCTCTATTTTCGTCGACTCTCGATTCGGGCGAGCCTGCCCTCATAATTGAAAGTCAGGACTCTGAACATACCGCCTTGTTCATAAATCCAGGTGTCGCTGTTTTTAATTGTCGGTTCCCCGCATTTTCTTAATACTTCGTACATTCCGGTACTGTTCTTGCCACCACCGCTATAGATCAGATAGGTGCCGCAACGCATCGATCGATCCGCAGCATTCGCCTGGCCTGCAAGCAAGGCTAAAATCAATGCTGTCGCCGCAATTTTCGCTACGTTAAACATTATAAACTCTCGCTACAGAATATTTTTACGGCAAAGTAAATGTCAGCACCGGTATCTGCATAATTCCGGCGGCGAGGTTCAACATAGTGCCGTCGGACAAGTCGGCCGCCAGTGCATGCACTGGCGAGCGAACCGTCATTTTGCCCGAGCCGCTTATGCCGGAAAATCTGCCGGTGCCGCCGGTGAGTTTGAACTCGCCGAGACAAAATCCTTTCATGCCTTCACAGGCTAGTTCTGCGAAAACGGCATCTTCGGTCGACACGACGATCGTGCAATTGCCGGTGCTGGAAGTGCTTTGGCTACTAATTTCAATGCCTTGGATTATCGGGCATTGAACGAATGCCTCATCCATTTCGCCCTCGGCAGATTCGATATACATGATGCCCTCAATGGAGCCCTGAAATTGGAGCTTGTCGATACCGATTGGATAAATTTGCCCCTGTCCCTGCCAGGGAATAACTGCCGAGACTGTTTTGGTGTCTGCACAAGACATGCCTGACCAACCACAGAGTATTAGTATTGCAGTCACATAATGAAGTCTATTCTGCGCACGGACCATGTTTGTGTCGCTCGTCTATGTATGGGCAGGAAAGGATACCACGAGAACAAATCCCCAATATCAGGTCGCGAGCCAGGACCACCGCTCCCCCAAATATGAAACATCATGCTCGGCCCACTGCAATTAGGGGGACAGTGACCATAACTCAGCAAAATAAGGGGACAGTAACCCTAACTTCAACCTTCCGGCAGATTTGCAGACAACGCTGGGTTGATCTATATGGCAATCTTGATTGCATTCGTCAATCGATCAACAGCAGGTGACTACATGCCAAGGATGGCGCGTCTCGTAATTCCCGGTTACCCTCATCACGTGACGCAGCGAGGAAATCGGCGGCAACAAACATTCTTCGAAGATGCTGATTATCTGGCCTACATTGACTTGCTTTGCGAGTTAAAAGAATCAACAGGTGTTGAGATATGGGCGTATTGCCTTATGCCCAACCATATCCATGTAGTTGCCGTACCGCAGCATAAACAGAGCTTAGCAAAGTTCTTTGGAGTCGCTCACCATCGCTATGCACGGCGCGTTAATTCAGTCAATGAATGGCGCGGGCATTTATGGCAGGAGCGTTTTCACTCAGTTGTAATGGATGATGTTCATTTGCTCACCGCGGTTCGCTACATCGAACTTAATCCGGTTCGCGCCGGTCTGTGTGCCCTCGCAGAAGAATGGCGTTGGTCAAGCGTTCATGCACATCTTCGTGATATGCCAGACAACCTGGTAAGCATCGCACCGATGCGCGAGCGAGTATCAGACTGGCGTCGGTACCTGTCGGAAGAGAATGAACCCGGTCTCCTGGATAATCTGCGAGAGCACACGAGAACCGGGCGACCAGCAGGCGACAGGAAATTTCTCGAACGATTGGAAAAAGTGTCCGGGAGGAGGCTGCGACGACGAAAGCCCAAATAGATAGGGTCACTGTCCCCCTAACAAATAGATAGGGTCACTGTCCCCCTAACCCCTTACGCCGTCATTGCGTGGCGGTAAATCACTTAACCGGTTGATTGTAAAGACAATCAACTGATCTGCCCATGGTTGGAACTGTGAAGTGGTTGGCAGTTTGGAGCAATCCCAGAAGACATAATTATCCATCGCCTGTCCATCCATTTTGGAGATGTCTCAGTGGGCATACGCTCATCTTTACAAGTACTGATGGTTCTCTGCATTTCGCTCGTTGCGGCTTCTGTTGCAAGTGCAGGCGAGATGTACATTACGCCATCCGTTAGCTATATCGATGACGACTCAAAACGTGCTGCCGACGATACTGTTGGCGGCCAGGTTGCTGTGGGCTGGAAATTTTCAGATCGCGTGTTTGCAGAGGGTGTGCTCGGTTACGCTGATATGCCCGGCTTTTTTCAGGACATAGACATCACGGAATTGTCCGCAAATGTGCTGTTTTCGCTGGGACCCGAGACGCGCTTGTCTCCGTATGTCCTTGCCGGTACCGGCGTCATGAGAACCACCTCGAATGTACTCGAGTCTGAAACCTCGGCGTTGGCCAACCTTGGCATCGGTGTGATGTACGGCTTTGGCGAGGGTCCGTTATCTTTGCGGCTTGAGTGGCGTACGCGCTTTGAACTCTTCAACACCACGACTTACACCGATCAAATCGCCTCACTTGCTTTGCAATACGCATTCGGCAAAGATCCTTATGTCATGCCGATACCGGAGCCGGTGGAGCGTGATTCGGATTCCGACAGTGTTCTCGATAACTCTGATGTCTGCCAGCGCACGCCCGCAGGGCAAAGTGTCAATTCACGCGGTTGCCCGCTCGATAGCGATGCCGACAGCGTCGCTGATGATTTCGACAGCTGCCTGAATACTCCCAGGGGTGCGATAGTCGATGCCAGTGGTTGTGAACCCGACAACGATCACGACAATGTTCCCAATCATCTTGACCGATGTCCCGCTACGACCAGCGACGTCCGCGTTGACTCGAAGGGTTGTGAAATCCGCTCAGTTATCGAACTGCCCGGTGTTAGTTTCGAATCGAATTCAGATGAGCTTCTGCCAGGTGCAGAGTCAGTGATTATCGATGCCGCTGCAACACTGCGTTTGAACAACGACTTCATCATCGAGGTTGCGGGGTACACGGATAGCTCCGGCGCCGCCGAATACAACCTCATGCTATCGAGAAGCCGTGCTAATACGGTATTGAACTACCTGATCACGTACGGCGCGAACCCCGCCAACCTGACGGCAAGAGGTTACGGCGAAGCGGAGCCTGTCGCTGACAATACAACCGCTGAGGGCAGGGTTGCCAACCGCCGGGTAGAGCTGCGAATTCTGAATCGTTAAGAGATCGGGGCGCCAGGTCGATCGGTCAGGCCCTAACCGCATCGATTGCCAGCGCTGCCCGGATGATTACCGGTCATTCTTTAACCCCAGTAATCTTGCCTGTTTCCGGCGCGCCGGGATATCTCCGCTACGCTAACCAGCTCCGGCATGCCGCCGTGCCGTGGATCGTAACTAACTGTTTTAAAAATAAAAAACACATACGAGCGGCAATTCAGGTACTCTTGCGCGAGCAGTAGTCTGGACCATATCGACAAGACGTAATATGGTAGCAATTGCCTATGTGCAGGCCTGCATAACGACGAATAGAGCGAGCGCGGATCTATGGATAATCTGCGCCGTGCTTACAGGCCTTGCACGTTCGTGCGAATAACACCCCAGTCCATTCAGTTCGGAGCGATTTTGATGGTAAACGGCACGTTCTTGCGAGCAGGTATCTTGTTCGGAATCTTTTGTATGGCAGGCCCTGTTGTAAACGCCGCCGAATTGTATGTTACGCCGGCAATTACCTATGTCGATGACGATCCGGACCGAGCTGCAGATGACGTTGCTAGCGCTCAGCTTAGCGTTGGCTGGAAACTTTCACCACGCGTGTTTGTAGAGGGCGTGCTCGGTTACGCGGATATGCCTGGTTTTTATCAGGACATTGACATCGTGGACTTAACCGCAAACGTGCTGTTTTCGCTGGGACCCGACACGCGCTTGTCGCCGTACGTCCTGGCCGGCACCGGCATCATGAGAACCTCCTCGAACGTGCTTGAGACTGAAACCTCGGCGTTAGCGAATCTTGGTATAGGTGTAATGTATCGTTTTGGTGAGAGCCCGGTGTCTTTGCGACTGGAGTATCGCCAGCGTTTCGAGCTTTACAATACGGTTACCTATAATGATCCAATCTCCTCACTGGGTATTCAGTACTCCTTCGGCAAAAAAGCAGAACCCTATGTCGCGCCAGTATGGCGTGATGGAGACGAAGACAATGACGGCATCCTCAACAGCGCTGATGTATGCCCGGGCACTCCGGTAGGACAATCAGTTAACGCACGCGGTTGCCCACGAGACAGCGACTTCGATGGCGTGGGTGATGATGACGACCAGTGTCCGAGAACCGCCCGCGGGGCAGTCGTGAATGTGGTTGGCTGTAGTGATGATCAAGACGTCGATGGCTACAAAAACACTGTCGACGAGTGCCTCGAGACCAATCTGGGCGCACGGGTTGACGTAGGTGGTTGCCAGATTCTCGCGGTCATCGACTTGCCGAGCGTCAAATTCGAAACGGGTTCGGATACGATCATAGACGGTTATCAAATTGAGCTGAATCGCGCTGCTGAATCCCTGGTAGCGCACCCGGAGTACGTTGTAGAAGTTGCCGGTTACACGGACAACGCCGGGGTCTATGCGGCTAACCAGGCATTGTCCGAAGTTCGTGCTATCAGGGTTCGCGAGTATTTGATCAGCCAGGGTGTTAATCCGGATAGCATAACCGCACGAGGTTATGGTGAAGCAGGACCGGTGGCTGACAACGGAACGGCGGAGGGCAGAGAGACCAACCGCCGTGTCGAAATTCGAATTTTGAATTTCTAATCGATTTAGACAATTTGTGTGCTCCGACAGTCTGTCATTGACTGCCGGAGCCGCTCCTTTCTCTGCGATTCTGCGGCTCGAAAAACCAACACACAGGCCGCGCTAACGTGGCTGAAAACTCCATGTACTGCGCACTTCGCGCACTTCGGCTCAGGTGGGCTCTTCCTGACTCTCCTGGTAAGTCCTCATAACTTCCTCAGCCAAACATTAGGCCTTCATCAGGCTACTGGTGTCCCACAGGCAGAAGCTGTAGTCGTCGGAAGTTGGCACTGATTAACAGTGCCGTCCGCCGGCGAAATTCGTCGCAAATTGTTGTGGCGAATGCAACCTTTCTGTGGAGGAAAGAACAATGAAGAAGCTACTAGGTACCCTCACAACAATGCTGGGGGTTTTTGCTGTGCTGCTCACGATGCCGGGAATAGCTTCGGCCGACGACGATAAGATAAAGGTATTGACTCAGAATCTTTATGTCGGCTCGAATTTATTCCAGATCCTGGACGATACTAATCCGGTGCCAGTCGTTGCGGCACAAATTTTCAGCGACGTACAGATGACGGACTTTCATTCGCGTGTCGAGGTCATTGCCGACCTCATAGCGAAGAGGCGTCCGCACCTGGTTGGATTGCAGGAAGTGTCATTGCTAAGAACCGAGTGTCCAAGCAATATCCTGGGCCCATCAGGCGACCCGACCCCAAACGCGATGGACGTGTTTGCTGATTATCGGGAGATTTTGCTTGATGCGTTGATGGCGCGCGGACTGGACTATGAGGTAATCGCAAGTATCGAGAACGTGGATGTTGAATTGCCGGCGCTAAATATTTCGGGGTTGCTACCGGACTGCGGCGCACAGTTTTTCGATGTTCGCCTGACAGACTTCGACATTACCTTGAAGCGGGGTGATGTTGCGGCGACAACGTTAATAGAGAAACGATTTGAGGTAAATTTCCCGGTGCCGACGCCTGCTGGCCCGGTTACCTTCTACCGCGGATTCACCGTAGTCGATGCCGATATACGAGGGCGAAAGGTTCGCTTCGTCAATACGCACCTCGAAGTGGATGGCAATGCTTTTGCCAACTTCTTTCAGTTCGTACAGGCGTACGAGTTGACGCAAACGCTTAACGCTCTGGCATTATCGCCGTGGGGCGACAGAGCGCTTATTGTCGCAGGAGACTTCAATTCTTCGCCGGATAAATTCTATGCGGATTGTTTTCTGCCAGAACCGGTAACGGGTGTGTTTGTAGAGAACGGATGTCTTAGTGCTTACGGCTTAATGGTGGCAAACGGCTTCGCCGACACCTGGGAACTGCGCGATGACGATGAATGGAAGCCGGGATTCACCTGCTGCCAGGCGCCGTTGCTCGATAACAGGAAATCTGAACTCGACAGGCGCATCGATCACGTCTGGTATCGTGGTCCCTTGACGACAGGCGGAGGTCTCGAGCAACTGCATAAGGTCAAGGTAAAAGTCACCGGCGCGAAAAAGAAAGGCAAGACCGTCAACGGTCTTTGGTCATCTGATCATGCTGGTGTTCTTGCTGTCCTGAAGTTTGAGAAAGAGGACGATGACGATTAGATCTTGAGCGTTCGCTCGGGAAATGTGTGGGGGCGGTGAGCCGGCTTGGCTCATCACCCCCTTTTTTGATCTGCTATCAAGCAACGGGCGAGTTATTCTCCGCATAGTCGTTAGCAATAATCGTATACTGTTTGCCGACCCTAATCGCGGCTGAAGCCGCTCCCACGGTAATTGTGTTTCTTCTGTGGGAGCGGCTTCAGCCGCGATTGCCCAATACCAGAGTGAACCAGACCCGGAGAGATTGATGAGGCTTTATGCAGTGTTGTTGTCAGGATTGATCGGTTATTCGTCGGCGGCACAATCTCAGGAAATTAGCTGGCCCCAGGAGTTAACCGGCGAAAATGGCGATGTTGTAATAATTTACCAGCCACAGGTAGAGGTATTCACGGGCAACGATCTCGAAGCCCGGGCCGCGGTATCAGTAAAGTCATCACAAACAGGGAACACTCCGGTATTCGGTGCTGTATGGATTGAAGCAAAGCTCGATACCAATCGGGACACACGTACTGCAGTTATCCGTGATATTGAGGTCAGTGACGTCCGGATCGCAGACGCGAGCAATGAACAATTGGACGCGCTCGCCGAATTTATAGAGGGAAGCCTGCAGGGTTCATCCCTTGAAATTTCCGTTGATCAGCTTCTGTCTGACCTTGACGCGGCAGGCAACGTTGTCGGTGAGGCTGATCTAAAACACACACCGCCGGAAATTATTCTGTCTACGGAACCGGCGATGCTCGTAAGCATTGATGGTGATCCCGTACTGCAGGAAATCGAGGGGTCCGAATACCAACGTGTTGTGAACTCGGCGTTTCTCATCGTCAACGCTGGCAAGACGAACTATTTGTACGCTGGCAGCAACGCGTGGTTCTCGGCAAGCGAGGTCAGCGGGCCCTGGAGCCTGGCCGCGCGGGTGCCGGATGACATCAAGAGCCTGGTCGAACCCGCCGAAGATGACGGTACCGATCTTAGTGAAATGAAAATCATCATTGCGACCGAACCAACCGAATTGCTGGTCGCAGATGGCAAGCCATCGTGGACACCAGTAGAGGGAATGAATCTCCTTTATATGGATAACTCCGACAGCAACGCTTTCCTCGAGTTGTCGACGCAGAAATACTACCTGCTGCTTTCTGGTCGCTGGTACCGGGGCGAGGGTATGGAGGGAGACCTGCAATGGATTCACGTACCAAATGATGAATTGCCGGAGCCGTTTAAGGATATCCCGGTAGATTCGGTCAATGGTGCTGTCCTAAGCCAGGTCGCCGGCACACAACAGGCGCGAGATGCAGTGCTGGACAATACGATCCCGCAGACCGCCGCCATTAATCGCGATGATTCGTCTTTTACTGTTGCCTACGACGGCGATCCGGATTTCGCACCGATAGAAGACTTACAGGTTTATTACGCACAAAACACATCAACAGCCGTCTTTAAATACGGCAATTCGTACTACGCCTGCAACGATGGTGTCTGGTATATCTCATCCTCATCTACCGGCCCCTGGGCTGTAGCCACAGAAATTCCCGACGCAATCTACAATATTCCGGCATCAAACCCGCATCACAATGTTACTTATGTGAAGGTCTATGACGTTACGCCTGAAGTGGTTTACGTCGGCTATACGCCAGGCTATTACGGTAGCTATTACTACCATGGTGCTGTTGTTTATGGTTCAGGCTGGTATTACAGGCCGTGGTACGGACCGTATTATTATCCGCGCTACCCAACCTGGGGATTCCACGTAAGTTACAACCCATGGACCGGTTGGGGCGTTGGCGTGTCTTGGACCAATGGTCCGTTTCGCTTCACCTTTAGCCGTCACGGCGGCTGGTGGGGTGTCGGCGGTTATCGCCCTTATCGACGCGCATACGTTCATGGCGGTTATCGCAAGACGAATATCAATATCAACAACAACATCAATATCGGTGGCGTTGGAAATCGCCCCGGCGGGGTTGATCGACCGGGCAATGGGAACCGGCCAGAAACAAGACCCAATGTTTACGATCGGCCGAAAAATGAAACCAGAAATGCGGCGCGACCCGCTACGGCAGATACGCGCCAGGCGAAACCGGCCGCTAACGCCAAAAATGACGTGCTCACCGACCGCTCCGGCAACGTGTACCAGCGTGGCTCCGATGGCAACTGGAACCAGCGTGATAACGGGCAGTGGACACAACCCGGTAACCTGGATCGCTCAACTGCCGCGCAGCCACGAACGTCTGATCAGAGCAGTCGCCCTTCAACGGGGAATACGGCGAGCCAAAGACCATCGCAACCCAGCTACTCTGGTAATTCCGCGACACGGCCGCAGTTGGAGAGAGATTACGGCGCCCGTCAGCAAGGGGCACAGCGAACGCAGAACTATAATCGACAACGCAGTAGTGGCGGCGGTAGACGGCGGCGTTGAGCTGTAAGCTCAAGGAAGTAGCAGATCATAGTATTCGCGGCATCTTAGCTCTTGTGCTCATCTGTACGCTGCAACTAAATACAATAGTTTAGACAGCCGCTCCCACGAGCCTGCCGGTAGATATGTGGGAGCGGCTTTAGCCGCGAATACCTATGATCTGGCAACACCCATAAATAGGGGCACCAGATCTATTTCTTCTTGATGATATACAGCAGATCCATCGATTGAGAATCACCAGCGCCAACCTCGATCGTAAACCTCTCGCTCAACTGATAGCGCAACAGCAAGTTGCCGATCCGCGCAAAGACGCCATACGCATAACGCGCATACAGCCGCGAATTAATTTGTTTGCCGGCAACCAGCGACACCGTGCTTTGATTGCTTCCCTCTATCGCAAGTTCGTCCAGCCCCAGCGACAGACCAATCTGATTAGTAATTAATGCAGCCTGCCGTACGCCGAGCGCGAATGCGGCATCTGCTACCTGGTTTCCATCGGCAGTCGATGCGCTCTGCAGAGCTCGACCAAGAACCAGGTATGAAAGTGTATCTGTCTCGGACATTGCAGGGCTTGAAAAGAGAGTTGACGATGGATTCTGTGCGCGACCGCCCAGTTGAATGCCGACTGTTACTGTTCCGGAGACTGTTTCGATTTTGCGTACGGCGCGCACATCAACGATCGGATCGTCAATGGGTCCTGTGAATGTCAGCGTGCCTTTTTCGATCTCAAGTTGTTGCCCGTACGCGCCGAAAACCCCATCTTTCAGTTCGAGCTTGCCCGCGGCCCGTGGTTTGCCTGTTTCCTGCTGCGAAAAACGCAGGGTTCCTTCAAGCCGTGAGTCGAGACCGAACGCGTCTATATGAACATTTTCGCTCAAGGCTACTTCGACATCACCGGTCAGTAAAATGCGTGACCTGGCTTCAAGCGTTTCGCCTATGACGACCGCATCGGCTGACGGGCGAACCGCACCCTCCGACAGTTCATGGACAGAAATCTCCGCCTTCTCTACGTCAAGTTCTCCATTGAATGCAATGGCGCCTGTATTACCGGAAATATTGAGATCAGGCGACGCGGTTAGCTGATAGTCCGGCCAGTTGAGTAGCTCGGCATTGTCGCCCTTAAGATCGACGCTGAAAGAGCGGCTGGCCTGGACGATATCTTCAATTCGTCCATCCACGAGCAACGTTCCTCCGCCGGCAGTCGCCTGACCGACAATTTTTGCATCATCGTCAGAGGCAGCGGTCATCGTAACGTCAATATTGGTCAAGGGAGCGTTGAGTGAAGGAATGGCAAGTTGCCCTTGTTTCCAGCGAATATCGCCATGCAGACGCGGTGATTGTGGGCTGCCTTCGGCCCTGATGTCCGCAGTAATTTCGCCCTGCACATCGTCAATCTCCGGCAAAAGAACCGGAATCCAGTCCCACTCGCTGCCACTAAGTTGTAGTCGGCCATGCAGTTCCGATTCAGGCGACAAGTTATCGACAGATACCTCCAGTAGCCCGTCAAGACCCGGCGCGACTTCGATTTCAGCGCGTGCTGTCGCACCCGCCGCGTCAAGATGTACATCAAAATTGAATACGGGGACGTCAATCTGAAATTCCTGAACGTCTGGCTGTGATAACCAAACGTTGGTATTGTTTTGCTCCCAGCGCAGATCACCGGCCCAGGTTTCATCCTGCCGGCGCAACGAAATTTCCACGTCGGCGAAGCCGCCGAGACGAATACGTTCTGGCAAAGCGTTGTTGGCGACCGTCAGCGGCATGTTGCTAAGCGTCGCCCCAAGCTGTAAATCACCGCCTGCAATTTGGAGACGATCGTGTTGCAGTACGGCGTCGCCGTTAATCCAGGAATTGGCCGCAACTTGTATCTCGTTAGCGCCAGCGCTGAATTCGAGCGGACTCGATAATGTCCATGTGCCCGAGTAGGGCTCAGCGAGGTTAGCGCGGGACACCGTTCCAGCAATGCTGTCATCAGTAAGCGCAATTGTCGCCCGAGCCGATGAGCTAATTTCGTTGACGGCCCAGTCAGCGTGCACGTCAATAGTGTCGAGATCACCTTCAGCCAGCAGCTGGCCACCACCAAAAACAGAGTCTCCGTGCGTTAACCCATCGATATCAAGCTGCAGGTCAATCTTGTCCAGCTCAGAAGTCCGGCTTAGCACCGTAAATTTCCCGATACTCCAGTTTCGCCACGAAACCAGGTTGCCCGTAGCATTACCGGTGAGTATTGGCAGATCGACACTGCCCCGCAAAACTCCGTCACCTGTAATCGAACCACCAAGCTCCGGCCACAAATGGTCAAGTGAGTTTGCATCCACGACAAAGGAAGCCGCGATACTACGATCACTCAGTGAACCGTCAAAAGAAATGCTGTTTTGCCCGACAGTCAGTTCACAGTTAGTGCAAAGGTATGCAGTATCAACACTGGAAAAACCGCCAAGCGCGCGAATGTTTTGCTTGTTGTAGGTTCCGGCCAGTGAGGAAACATTCACCGTATAATCCGTCGGGCTACTGGCGACGAGGGAAAACGTGGTATCGAGTTTTCCAGGTGCGACGGGCAAAAAGTCAGCCAGATCGATGTCTTCCCCCGTGACCTGCAATTCGAGCGCGGGGTTCGGCGACCATGCAATATTGCCGCTTGCCATCACCCGGCCAAGCGCCGATTGTGCCCTGACTTCTACAGCTTCGAGGCCCGCGCTGCTACCACTCCCATTGGCCTGGATTTCAGCTGAATATGACTGCTCGTTTGTAACAGTCGCGGACGCGGTCGCACTATACGCATCCGTCGTCCCCTTTATGACTAGCTCGCCGTTGGCAACTGTCCATTGATCGAATAGCCAGGAATTGATATGAACAGTTGCGTCGATCAATGGCGCAGTCTGATTCAGCAACCGCACGGAGCCGAATGCAGTGGCTGTTTGTGGTGCTAACAGCTTGTGTTGAAAACGCAACTGACTAAGGGATCCCCCGACGGACGCTCTGCCGATCCATTCACCGCCCGAGTATTGCCACTTGAGCTGTCCGTCTACTGAGAGATCATCGTCAAAACGAATTGAGAATTCGCTGATAATGATTTCAATGTCGGAAAAGCTGGCCGTGGCTGCGAGCGTTCGCAGGCTATCACGACGAAGTTCGAGCATCCGCGTCGTGACTTCTGTAATAAGTTTGCCATTAACAGTTACCTCTTGTGCGGCTACGGTGTCAACGAATATGGAGAGCGGGATATCCGGAATGGGTACTTCCAGTGGCTTCGGTTCAGTACCTGCGGGCTCGAGATTTTGATAGTGAATTTCGCCTGCCGCTAAATGTTGCAGCGTCAGTCGTCCCATAAGTGTGCGTGACCAGGCGATATTGAGATCTATCTTTCTCAGCGCCAGTGCCGCGTTCGGATTGGCATAGTCAATTCGCCCGACCTCAAGGTTCGTCAGCAGCGTGCCCCGAATGTCGTGAATATCGAGTCCGGCGACACCGCCAAGCGCTCTATTTAGCGCCCAGCGTGTGCCGGTTTCGGTAGCGACGATCCAGGCCATCGGCACAATCAAAAAGGTGACTATGATACCGACCCAGAGCAGGGGTTTTTGTAAGCCCTTTTTCACAAATCAGGCCCAAGCGTAATGTGCAAACGCGTACTGCGACCTGATTCACCCAGCGGATGGGCTACATCGACGCGAATGGGCCCAAGCGGCGAGTACCAGCGGATGCCAATGCCGGCACCGGTTTTAAAGTCCACGTCAAAGTCGTTGAATGCGGAACCTGTATCGATGAATGCCGCCAGCGACCAGGATTTAGTAATCAGGCGATCGTATTCCAGGCTGAAGACTGCGAGGTTATTGCCACCAGTAACGTTGCCATCCACATCGACCGGGCCAATCGTCTCAAAATCATAACCACGCACGGAATTGTCCCCGCCTGCGAAAAAGCGCACTGTCGGCGGCAGTTCATTGACGTCTGTTTTGGCCGTGTAACCGAGATCCCCCCTGATAAGCCAGCGATTCGCTTCACTGAAAGAGACGACCCACTTGGCAGAGGCTGTTAACTGCAGAAATGAAGTATCCGAACCCAGGTTCTCGTGAGCGCCCTTGATATCGAGATTAATTCGCCTCCCGGAAAGCATGCGACTAATTCCACGACCGACAGTTGACTCCCAGTTGATGCCCGGCGTGAGCAGGCGAGTGCTGTCGACCTGCTCACCGATCCTGAAGTCCTCGTTGGCCAGGTTAAGGTAGGGCGATTCAAGCCAGTGTTCACCACGATTGCGCGCCACCCGCACTCCGAGGGTTACCTTATCCGATTCGCTGGTCTCAGTTCGTTTGCGTTGAAATCCGCCGAAAATGCCGACCCATTCCTTGTTCGGGTTTCCTCGCGGCCAACGGTACGTACCGGTGATTTCCGAGTTGACACGTGCCAGGATCATCTGGCTCTCGAACTGATGCCCTTTGCTGTTGCGGCGCCGGTTCGTGTAGCCGAGCCGACCCTGTATACCTATATCCGTGGCATACCCCAGTCCGGTTGTATAAATTCGACGTATGCCCGGCGTAAGCGAGACATATACTGGAGCCGTGTGGGTGCCATCTGTAGTTGGTACGGTGTCAATTGACACCGACGCAAAGTATCCGCTGCCATTAAGCGACTCATACAATTTGGCAATCGCCACATCGTCATAGGCATCGCCGGGAGAGAATGTGGCATAACGGACGAGCAGGCTTCTATCCAGAACGAGGTCACTGAACTCGATAGGTCCGAATATATAGCGGGGGCCGGAGTCGACCTCAAGTCGAATATCCGCAAAGCTAAGCGTTTCATCAACAACGATAGAGTGCTCGACAAGTTGCGCTGAAAAATAACCTCGCGCTTTTAACATGCTCATGACGAACTGTTTGAATGTTTCGTACTGACCGTGATTGAGAACGCTCTCAGTCAGCGGTTTTCTCGGGTTGATACGTTGCGGAATTGCATTGTCGGTCTGTGCAGCCCCGGTTATGCGCACATCAACGTTGCGCAATAACACGGGATCACCCAACGTAACTTCAAGTGTGGCGGACCAGCATGCTGAATCCTCGAGCGAAAGCGTCTTATCGAATTCAATTTGATAATAGCCAAGCGCACGCAATGCGTCGCGAAGCTGCCTATCCATGTTTCGATACGATCTTTTGACTCGCCAATGAGCGGTGTCACATGATGTGGACGCGAGCCTTATCAAGGATCTGGCGTTATTCTCCAGCGCTTCCGGCAGTCCTGTAATGGTTACCGCTGCAGATGCCGGCATTGAGAAGACTGCAGTGATGCCGAGGAACACCAGCGTCGGGAATTTCAAGCAACCTGGCCCGCAGCCTGAGCAGATGACCAGGCCCATTGGAAGTTGAACCCACCGAGGTGCCCGGTCACGTCGACTACCTCACCAATGCAATAAAGACCCGGGTGCTGCCTGGACTCCATCGTTTTTGAAGACAATTCATTCGTATCGATACCGCCAAGGGTTACTTCCGCTGTACGGTAGCCCTCCGTACCTGCCGGTTTCAGCGTCCAGCTCCCTAACTGGTTTGCCAGCTGTCGCAATTGGTCGTCAGGAACTTCGGCCAGTATTTTCTCCGCTGTAGCGGACCACAGAATCGCCTGCAGCTCGAGTACGAGTGCACGCGGCAGTATTTCAGACAGCACCGTTCGCAGCCTGACTTTCGGTTGCGATGCCTTAGCTTTTAGCAACAAAGCTACTGCGTCCAAACCTGGTAACAGATCAAGTTGAATCTCTTCGCCAGGAATCCAGTAGCTGGATAGCTGCAAGGCGGCCGGGCCGCTGAGCCCGCGATGAGTGAACAGGATATCACCGGCGAAAGTTACACCAGCGGTGCCAATCGCGGCATGCAAGCTTATACCGGACAGGCGCCCTGTCAATTCTTGTATGGGCCCTGTGAATGTAAACGGAACCAAACCGGCGCGTTTATCTAGCACATTCAGGCCGAACTGTTTCGCCAGTCGGTAGCCGAAATCAGACGCACCCATTTTCGGAATGGAAAGCCCGCCGGTAGCAACGACCAGCGATTCGGACTGGAATTCTTCGCCGTCACTGGTTACATGAAACTGTTCATTCTTTGCGACGGTCGTGATGTCGCACTGCGTGATTATGCGTACATCAACTTGCGCGCATTCTTTTTCAAGCATCGCGAGAATATCTTTTGATGACTTGTCACAGAAGAGTTGTCCTGCTGCTTTTTCGTGATAGGCGATGCCATGTTTCTCGACCAGCGCAATGAAGTCCCATTGCGTGTAACGACTGAGTGCAGAGATACAAAAATTCGGATTGGCCGAAATAAAATACGATGGCTCGCAATGCTGGTTGGTAAAGTTACATCGTCCACCACCCGACATCAGGATTTTCTTGCCAATCTTGTTAGAGCCTTCGAGCACGACGACGCGGCGCCCACGATTGCCTGCCGCGATGGCGCACATGAGGCCGGCGGCGCCACCACCCAGGATAATTACATCGAATTTGTTCACGGCGGCAATATAGCAGGAGAGGCTACAAAGTAGAGCGTGCGGCACGTAAAACGTGAGGAGTTTCCCCGAATTTCTTCGCAAAAATCAGAAAATAGCAGGCAGGGTCAGATCGGAGTCCGATTATGTCCGGGCGGCACATCATATTGATAACACCGGTTCTGTTAGCGCCGTTGGCTATGGCTGGCGAGAGTCACTATTTCAATAATATACCGGCTTTTCCGGCTGCCTTACAACGAGCACCCGGCAGGTAGGGGCTCCGGTATATTCCAGCGTCGATTTTCCTCATCCAGAAACTGCTTCGCGCGTAATTGACCGTCATGCATGCGGAACCATTGCACGAGTGTGTCACGGATTAAAGGTAAGTCATTTGAATATTGGTAGCCGCCATCTGGCTGGCCGGGGTCCAGCATTCCGCCCCCACCAAGGGCAAGGAAGTCATTCGTCAGGAACCTGATATTTTCGTCGTCCTGTATTTCCCGACCGTTGGCAAGCAGCATCGCGATGGTCATTTTGTTGTCATCGCAATCGACGAAAACCTGCATTCCGGAAAATCCGGCACGGCGACCAACGTTGTGGACTTGTTTCTCAATGATACGTCGCAGGACGGCGCCAGGCATGTCCAGGATAACCACACGATTATCAAACGGGAACATTTGGTAAACACTACCAAAGGTGAGCTTCCCGGCCGGCAAGTTCGCACGAATGCCGCCGGAAACATTGTGAAAGGAAATATCAGCATCGTGCATTTCAAGTAACGCGTCGACCATCAGGTTGCCGAGCGCAGATTCCGGTTGCTCATTCAGCACGATAGCGTCTGGCAAAAACGGGCCGAGCTCTTCTGCCTTAATTTCACCAACACGAAGAGCCTCTCGCTCGGCGATGGCAAGTACCGTTTCGGAGGGCACGATCATCTGACCTTCATAGCTTGCCGGAACAATTGAAGTGGACTCGTCACCTGGGGATGCACACTGATCATTTTCGGCATCAACAAAGCGGCAGATACGCTGTGGTGGATATACCTGGCGGCTTTGAATAGCCTGATTCCCGCGTTCGATTGTGAAATCGACGCGACCAAAACCGCGTGTATTGGAAAAACTCTCGGTGATAGATATACCGTTTACGACATGTGCAATACCGGCATGCGTATGACCGGCAATGATGTGATCGACCAATCCTGCAGGCAACTCACTGGCTACCTGGAAAATCTCTGCGGAAATCCGGCACGAAGATAAATCCGCTGGATCATCGAACTCGTTACATCGACCACCCGCATGTGCGGTCACGATAACCAGCGAAGCACCGCTGGCGCGAAGCAAGGTTGCTTCGCGCGTAATCGAATCTGCCAGCGGCGCGACACGTAAACCGACTACGTTTGCAGCAATGGTCGCATCCAACGCTTCTGACGTCATTACGCCAATGATGCCAACCTTTATGCCGGCCACTTCAACAATGACAGAAGGTCGAACGTTATCCCAGTTGACTGGCTGATCGGTTGCGATGTCGAACAGATTTGCAGCCAGCAGCGGAAAATTCGCCTCTGTAGCGCGCTGTTTAAGCGCCCCCCGAGCATCATCCACATCGCTTTCCGGCGTGGGCAATGAACCGACAGGACCGAAGTCAAATTCGTGATTGCCAACTGCTGCAGCGGTGTAGCCGAGGGCGTTGAAGGCCTCCACCATGGGTTCGCCTTCCGTTGAGTTGGACTCAAGCGTTCCCTGCCACATGTCGCCCGCATCTATTAGCAGCATTCCGCCGTCGTCTCGTGCCCGAGCCGTTCTTAATGCGTTGACGTAACCCGAGAAGGTTGTCAGGCCGCCGCGGCCGGGTTGCGGTAGCAACTCACCATGCACATCATTGGTGCCCATAATGGATATGATGACGAGATCGTCTTTCGCATCGGGACTGCTGGTAGTCGTCGTGCAGGAAGCTGCAATGAACAGCAGAAATATGGCCAGCGCCGTGCGGTAGCAGGAGGTCAGGACTCCGGATTCTCTGAACGACATCTTGAACACCCTGTAGTATTACGCGATCAGTATACGGAAAACCCTGGCTCGTCTTCAAAATTAGTCGGGTCATATGTTTATAAAGGAGAAACAGAAGTGCCGGTCAGGAAGCAGTGGTACTTAATACCAGTTATCGCAGCCGTACTTGTAGTCGGGAACGCAATCGCAGACGAGCGCCAGGTCGACTTCTTGACTGACGATAACGTCACTATAGTCGCGACGGTGTCAGAGCCGCGTAACGTGAAGGGCAGCATGGCTGCTGTCATTTTTATTCATCAGGGTGGTTCCTCAAGGGAAGAATGGACCTCCCTCGAAATTTTCCAGAACATCAGTGAGCAGGGCATGCTGGCACTCGCATATGACGTCAGGGGTCATGGAGCATCTTCCGGCGAAGCAGATTTCAGCACGCTGTTTGATGATCCGCTGCAGGCGCCACGTGATCTTGCAGCTGCGATCGACTGGCTGGAGCAATCGGGCCAGGTGGACATGTCACGAATTGCGGTTGTTGGAGCATCAATAGGTGCGAACCTGGCGTGTGTTGCGGCAGGTAGTCGCGAATTCTCAGTTAAGACCGCGGTCGCGATGTCGGGCAAGGTTTCAGCTGTTTATAACCTGGCGGGTGGTGAGGAGAAACTGACTGATCTTAAGTCCGTATTTTTGATTGCCTCAGAGCTGGAGCAGGACGGTCAACGAGCGATATGGGCTGCTGATTTGTATGCGATGACTGAAGCGCCGCATCAACTGGAAATTGTTGCCGGGTCGAGCGGGCATGGTGTCTCTGTTTTTGCGGACGATCCGACGTTGCAGAAACGCATTTTGGATTGGTTGTTGAGGACACTTTGATCGCCCGCTGGGCGGGCGACGAAAAACGGGCAAAGCGCGTTTTTCCCTACCCCCAAAGATGCATGTCTTTCTCAATCACCTGCGACGGCGTGCCAACGATCAACGGATCAGGCCCATGCACAACATGATGATTCTTGTCCGGATAATCGAGGTTAGAAAGAAAATGTTGCATGCAATTCAGTCGTGCGCGTTTCTTGTCATCTGACTTGATGACCGTCCACGGTGCATCCGCAGTATCTGTGTAGAAAAACATAGCTTCTTTGGCCTGCGTGTACTCCAGCCACTTGTCCCGGGATTGTGCATCAATAGGACTCAGCTTCCATTGCTTAAGCGGATCGCCTTCGCGACATGAAAACCGTCGTTCCTGTTCGGTTTGCGTTACCGAGAACCAGTACTTGAACAGGTGGATGCCAGATCGTGCCAGCATGCGTTCAAGGTCCGGTGCCTGGCGCATGAACTCGAGATAGTCGAGAGAGCTGCAAAAACTCATAACGCGTTCAACGCCAGCGCGGTTGTACCAGGAGCGGTCAAAGAACACCATTTCACCATTAGTTGGCAAATGTTGTATGTAGCGCTGGAAATACCATTCGCCTTTTTCACTGTCAGTTGGTTTTTCGAGGGCGACGACACGAGCTGCACGAGGATTCAGATGTTCCATGAAGCGTTTGATCGTGCCACCCTTGCCCGCTGCGTCACGACCTTCGAATAGCCCGACAATTCGTTGTCCGGTTAGTTTTACCCAGCTCTGCACTTTCAACAGCTCAACCTGCAACTCTTCTTTGTGCAGCTCATAGACGGAAGCTTTGATCTTCGTCTTGTAAGGATAGGTTCCATTGCGGAACAGGTCCTTGATTTGCTCCGGGCTATGTCGAATCTCGCTAAATAGTTGCGAGGGGTTAACCGGAGATTCGATCTCCTGACGGGATTGTTGCATCTCTGGTTCCGGTTCCGCAGCAGAGTCAGCCGCTTGCGGTGCGGTATTGACATCGGTCAACAGGTCTGCGGCGGCTTTGCCGTCCGGTTTTCTTCTCGTCATGTGCAATGATCTCCTGCAAGCCACAGCTGGTGGGCCGAATTGGCTGAATGATAGCGTCAGAACTGCCCTTTTTCTCATAGCGTGCGGATATCGAACAATACGGAAATACCGCAGCGAAACAGTATATTCCACGCTGGATGGCGGAATCGGCAAGATTTTCAGGAGTGATGGAATGCTTATTCCGGTCGATCCCGATCGTTGCAGCCGGATAATTTCACTGCTTTGAATACGTGTTTATACGCCTTCGGCTGGCCATTCCTGCACATATAATAGGGCCTGGTCCGGGCCCGGTATCGGGCCTGCAAACATGATGGAGAATTTTAGTGATGAAGACAGTCAGGTCTGGCGGGCACTCAGCGCGGGCGAAATATCGGGCAATCATTTTTGCCTTTATCAGCAGTTTCGCAGTGGCTTCCTGTGGTTCCCAGCCGACAATAGGGACGGATGTTGGCTACTGCTGTCAATCCAGTGCCGAAAGAGTTCACAGCTACCGAATCGAATTCGAGGATATGCCGGAATTCCTGAAACCAATGCTGCGGGACGAAGTCAGCCTTGTGCTGTCCAGCAAGGGCCTTGATTATACCGAGGGCGACGCAGATTCTGTTTTAACCATGGCGTACGTGGACCAACCACTTACGCAGGAAGCTATAGACGAGAATGAAGCGTGGGGATCACTCTCACCAGGAGGCGATACACGATTCATCGCCGAGGTTCACTTAAAGTTGAAAAATAGCGTCACACAGGAACTGGTCTGGTCCGGAGTGATGTCAAAATTGCACAATGTGAGTGTAGGTTCCTATATGCATGAGGCACCGGCGCGAGCGGCGATGCGTGATGCGTTTTTCGCGTTGTTCGCAGACTATCCGGATCGAAATATCACGTGATGGGGATGGACGTAAGGCGCCATTTTCCATGTTCCGTTCATACCCGGAAACTGATGGCGTCAGCGCGAGCTGATCTGGATTCGACTCAAAGGAACGATAGGGTGATTTGGCCACGCGTGGTCCCTGGATAAATTCAAACTCAATAATGCGACGAAGAGAAACCGGGGTCAGACTTCGGTTTTTCCATTATCGGGTTAAGCGCACTCGCCCGCTGGGCGGGCTCCTACATTACCAATTAGCACTGTAGGAGCCCGCCCAGCGGGCGAGTGTAGCAATCTATGCCAGCACACCGATGTCATTAGAGATGACGTCGCCGTAATATGCCCCGCGCAAGTTGCCAGGTCTGTATTACAAATTGAGCGTCGCGATTGTTCCACCACCTTCCCGCGGACTGAGCGTAATTTTCCAACCATTCTTATCCGCAAGCTGACGCGCAATCGCCAGACCGAGCCCGCTGCCGCCAGTACGATTATCACGGGCACTGTCGAGCCTGTGGAAAGGGCGAAACACAGCCTCGCGTTGGTCTTTCGGAATACCCGGACCGCGGTCACTTATCAGAATGCACGGTTCGTCGTCAGCGCATTGCAGTTCGACATCGATAGCTTTGCCATCTCCATAATGTGCTGCGTTGTCGAGTAAGTTCGCCAGGATACGCTCCAACGCATCAGCGTCACCAACGTAACGACAGGTGTCCCCTTCGTTTAGGCGTACATCGTATCCCTGACGGCGTAAGTCTTCCGATTGACCGGCAAGAATCTGCCCCAGGTCTAGTTCGTCCGCACATGCCTTCGTTAATCCCCTGGCCAGTTCCATGAACTGCTTGATCAATTTCTCCATCGCGTCTAAATCACGCCGCACGCCAGCGACAAGTTCCGGATCTTCGCTGTCATTCAGCATCTCGACGGCCAGGCCAAGCCGGGTCAGAGGCGTACGCAGGTCATGCGAGATTCCGGCAACCATAACGGTGCGGTTTTCCAGCAACTCCTGCACCTCGAGCGACATGCGATTGAAGGCGCGCGCCAGCGCTGCCAGTTCCTCGGGTCCGTCTTCAGCGAGCGGCTGAGGATTTTCGCCCCGGCCGACTTCGCGAACCGCCTTTGACAATCGTACCAAGGGTCGGGCGACACGACGGACCACGGTGAGGCTGGCAAAAAGTGCGAGCAGGGCACCGCCGGAAACAACCAGCAATAATACGATTGGCGGACTTGCACTAATGCGTGTTCTCTCAACGCCCACGCGAACCGTTTTGCCCTGTACCGGTATATCCACCCAAACCCGTGGTCCACCAGGGTTTCTGAGTATCGAAATATCCGTGCCGGTACGTCGGGTAAGCGCATCACGCAAAAACAGAAAGTAGGGATAATCGATCTTCAGCGCAGGCAAAGCGGGCGCCTGCGCAGCAATGGACAAACCGTGATCCGTCAGGAGTTGCTGGCGTAAATCTGCGTGCGCTACCGGCGCAGATTCGTACCAGGTATTGGCAGCCAGAATCATCAGCGCGGCGAGATCATCGGCTGAACGTTTGCCAATTGGCATGGCAACGAAATAGACGGCAGCCCCGAGCGTAATGATCATGAACATCAGCAACGCGAGCGTAATTGTAATCGCCGTACGAAATAGCAGGGAGCGTGGTTTACTGGTCACCGTTCTGCCGATTCAGGATTAAATTGATAGCCCACGCCCCACACTGTTCGCACATAACGCGGTTTGGTTGGGTCATCTTCTATCTTGTGACGCAGCCGCGTTACCCGAACGTCGATGCTGCGGTCAAACGGATCCCGCTCATTGCCGGCCAGCGTTTCCATGATGAAGTCGCGGCTCAGTGCGCGATTCGGGTGCCGGACAAAAACATTCAGTAAGTCGAGTTCGGCCCTGGACAGTTCGACTTCCTGCTGGTCACGAATGAGAGTTCGTCGTTCCGGGCTAAAACAGAACGGGCCGAATGGATATTCATCGGCTTCCTGTTTCGCGGTATCTACATGACCCGGGTTGCGGCGCAATACGGCACGCACGCGTGCCAGCAATTCGCGTGGATTGAAGGGCTTTGCGAGGTAATCATCTGCGCCAACCTCAAGACCGACAATACGATCGACGTCCTCGCCGCGAGCCGAAATCATGATTATTGGCAGTTTGTGGTCACTCCGCAGGCGGCGCGCCAGAGACAGGCCATCCTCACCCGGCAACATTAAATCCAGGATGACCAAATCCGGCGTGAACTCATCCAGCCAGGCATCCATCGCCTGACCATCCCCAACGGCATCTACCCGAAAACCTTGCTGTGTCAGGTAACGGCAAAGCAGGTCGCGAATGCCCTTGTCGTCATCAACGACCAGCAACTGTAGTGCATCGAGCGAATTGTCCGAAGAGCCTGAATTCATAGGAAACAATTTGTAACAAATTACGTGGTTCGTGAAACACGCGCGAAACACGATCGCGGCATGCTTACTACAACGGTCAATTATAGCCACATAAACGACTGAACCATTGCTTGAAAAAAATCAGGCAGGTCTTCGCAATATTGAGGAGAAGCGACATGAAACCGGGAATCGCACAAATTACAGGGTTATTGCTTGGCGCGAGCTTCATGTTCGGTGGCGCAGCATTTGCCCAGGAAACTTCAGATTCTGCCGGTCAGGTGCCGCAACAGCGTACCCAGGAACAGAATCGTGAGCAGAACAGGGAGCAAGTCGCGGATAGCGGAAAACAGGTACGAGAGCAGAACCGCTACGAAAACCAGGCGCAGCAGCAGAATCGCAAGCAGAACCAGGAACAGATGAAAGGTAACGGTAACCAGGCGCAGCAGCAAAATCGCAACCAGAACCAGGAACAGATGAAAGGTAATGGTAACCAGGCGCAGCAGCAAAACCGCAGCCAGAATCAGGAGCAGATGAAAGGTAATGGTAACCAGGCGCAGCAGCAAAACCGCCATCAGAACCAGGAACAGATAAAAAGCAACGGACAGCAACAGCAGAGAAATCGCTACGAGTCTCAGGGTCAGCAAGGCCAGGGACGAGAACATGGATCATCCGGCGACCAACGCAGAGGTCGCGGTCGCGGCTAACGTAATCGGGCGTTGTCGTTGAACCGCACTACAGGAGAGCAGCTTAGTCATGTGTAAATTATGTTGGGCCAGTACAGCCGCTATAGGACTCGTGTTCTTTGCATTCGTCGTCAGGTTCATGGTGGTTGGTGCTACCGAGCTGTCCGCTGATGGTCGTACAGCGATTGTTGTTACGCCAGTAGAGCGTGAGCAGATTCTCGGCGAAATGCGTGGCCTGCTCGAAGCGGTGCAGATAGTCATCGTCGCGAACAACGCTGGTGACCTGAACACGGTAGCAATCGCCGCCCGGGAAGTCGGTAAGGAAAATATGGATCCGCGCTCGGCGGAATTTGCCGCGAAACTGCCCATGAGCTTTCGCAAGCTTGGAATGGACACACACCTCAAGTTCGATTTGCTGGCTAAGAATGCTGAGCAGATCGAGAGCACAGAGCAGGTTTTCCAGGAGCTTGGCGTGCTAACCGGGAATTGTGTGGCATGCCACCGAGCTTATCGTCTTAGTACTGGTGAATCGGAGTAATCAGCCATGAACATTTCAACCAATATGCGCGCAATAACATTACTGGGTATCGCGATGATGTTCACGGCATGCGGTGGCTCCGGAGGTTCAGCAGATCCCACGACTGTTCTGCCCCCGGCTCAGGATATTCCGCTGTCAGGATCCGGCAACAGCAACGGCAATCAAACTCTGTGGGACCAGATCGACGCGCTGCCCTTTGAACCGCTCAGTGATGAAGAGCTGGCGGCTATTACATTCATGCGAGAAGAAGAGAAACTTGCGCGGGACGTTTACCTGTATCTCCACGAACTTTGGGGTTCACAGATCTTCATCAACATCGCCAACAGTGAACAAACGCATACCGACGCAGTGCTGCGATTGATAGAGAAATACAATCTGGACGATCCGTCCCTGGGAAAACAAGAGGGCGAATTCCTGAACCCGGTTTTACTCGGGCTCTATGACATGCTCATTGCGCAGGGTACGCCGAGCCTGATGGATGCATTGCTTGTCGGCGCCACCATCGAAGATCTGGATATCTACGACCTGCACAGGGTGATGACGGATGTCGATAACCAGGACATCACATTAGTGTTCGAAATGTTGCTGAAAGGATCGCGAAATCATATGCGCGCTTTTTCTTCCCGGCTGGAGGACATGAACGTTGTGTATACACCGATCTACATCAGTCAGGAAGAGTACGACTCGATCATAAACAGCCCGCAGGAAACCGGTCAGTAAGGTCACTGCGGTACGAGAATAATCTGCGAATTGAATAATAAGGAGATAGCCAAATGAAACGTAATATTTTTTCATTGCTGATAGCAGTTGTGGCGATAGCTTTCGCCACGACAGCGATCGCGCAAGACTCATCCAGGGGCAAGGGCCAAAATGCGCCGGTGTTCTCTGATATTGATGCCAATGGTGACGGCGCCATTGAGGCAGAGGAGTTTTACCAGTTCCGCAGTCAACGCATGGCAGAGCGGGCAGCGGCTGGCGGCAATATGAAAAATGCGGCTAACGCACCGACCTTCGAGGATATCGATACGAATGGCGACGGCGGGGTGAGTCCTGATGAATTCACCGCGTTCAAAGTCGAGCGTATGGCGAAGAAACAGGCTGCTAAAAACAGCTAATCAAAGTCTGACAATCGTCCGTCGGGATGGGCTCTTGCTCTCCCTTCCCCCCTGGCACCGCAGGGGCTTGCCCAGGCGGACGATTTTTTTACCAATTTGCCTGTCACGCGACTGGTTACCAGAACCCCAATACGCGGTCGATCGTCCAGTAGGAAGCGACCATTCCAATCGCATAGGCGGTGGCCGTGGGCATCCACTTTGGCGTCGTACCCAGGACACGTTTCGCCAGCGCTATCGACAGCAGGACAGCGGCAACAAAAGCAAGTTGGCCCAACTCGACGCCCACATTGAAAAACAGTAGCGCGAGCGGAATTGCTTGTTCGGGCAGACCAACCTCGGTCAGGGCGCCGGCAAAGCCTAATCCATGTAACAGCCCAAACGTAAATGCAACGATCCATGGTCTGCGCTGCGTCAACCCGGGCCGACCCTGGCTGACATGAATGATTTCAGATGCGACGAAGACAATAGACAGTGCAATTACCGCCTCCACCGGTGGCTGCGGAAAGTTCACAAAACCAAGCGTCGCCGCTGCGAGCGTAATGCTGTGAGCAACAGTGAATGCGGTTATCGTCCAAATCAGGACGCGCATGTTTGGTACGAGAATAAGCAATGCGAGCACAAACAACAGGTGGTCAAACCCACCCAAAATGTGTGCAAAACCAAAGAGCAGGTAACTGCTTACGACAGCAAACGCGTCCGGCGTTTCCTCTACGACAAATGACGGTGCCGATGGAGTCAGGCGCGCAACCTGTGTGGCGCCGTCCGGTCGGATAACTCGTGCAAGTACTTCCGTGAATGTGCTCGAGAGCCCGTCGATAACAACGGTCTCACCGACGATTCCACCAGTGCACTGGAAAGTTGCTCTCTCCGTATAGGCGTTGTCAACAATCTGGGCCGAGGGCGGGAAGGTAGCATCACAGTTGTCCGGCAATTTCGGGTATAGACCCAAGCGCCTGTTGCCGATTGCGGGTACTTTGAAAACCATGTTGACGCTGCCCGATTCGGTTAACGTCAGTTGCAGGTGAGCAGGGCGTGATTCGTCTGCATTAGCAGTGACGGCAAGAACGCAGCAAAAAATCAGAAAATAAAATGCACGTGCCGCAAAGGTCATCGTTCTGTAGCTTCGTATGGCTCGACTGTAACGGTGTATTTCGCCTTCATCTGGTCAATGATTTCCTGCTGAGCTGACGCCCGAAAATCGACCAGCCACTCCCGCTCCACTTCCGCTCGAATGTCGGCGAGTGCGGGCACTGTGCCAGGGACGATTTGCTC
>RCNB010000206.1_pt1 | contig 40740 bp, 39 predicted proteins | sample 2041321 | NCBI WGS metagenome assembly RCNB01 (sample SAMN09708232, study PRJNA481090) | Marine sediment metagenome, whole genome shotgun sequencing project.
ATTCCGATTTTTGGTTTGCTCTCGGGGGAACGATTCAGGAGTTTCATGCGGCCGGCGTGTTTCATGCGGATATGAACGCATACAACCTGCAGATTGATGCCCAGGGGCGCCTTTGGATGCTTGATTTCGATCGTGGCCGGTTGTTGCAGCCGGGTCAGTGGCAGCAAAAAACGCTCAGTCGCCTGCATCGGTCACTGCAGAAAGTCCGCACGCTCGATGCGAAGGTGCACTTTGCCAAACAGGACTGGGAACACTTGCTTGAAGGCTACTTCGACGCCTCAAAATCCGCGTAGTAATCGGGGTAAGTATCTGGCAGACCTTTGAACTTGCGGTGGATCCAAAAGTACTGTTCCGGGCAGCGCCGAACATGCTCTTCGAGGACCCGCACGTATTGCTGCGTATCTTTGACGGCGTCTCCGCAGGGAAAACCAGCCAAGGCCGGCAAGACCCTCAGCAAATATCGTCCATCCGGCTTTCTTTCCGGGAAGAACGGAATTACTGACGCCTTGCCGAGGCGCGCCAATGTGGATGTTGCCATTGTATGCATTGAGGGCACACCGAAAAAGGGAACGACTTCTGCGCCCTTGCGGTTATAGCTTTGATCCGGCGCGTACCAGACTATTCTGCCATTGCGCAGGCTTCGTACCATGCCCTTGATGTCTCGCTTTTCGATGGTGTATTCGACGGATCGCTCGCGTCCAGCGAGGAGCACTTCCGTTAAGAACGGACTGCGGTTTTTGCGATATACCGCGTCGAAGGGAGGCGCATGCAGCTTCAGGACGCGGCCACTGAGTTCAAGCGTCGTAAAATGTGCGCTCAGCAAAATGACACCATTGCCATCGTCGAGAGCGCGCTGCAGGTGTTCGATGCCGACGATATCCGTCAATGCGGCCAGGTGTTGATCCGATGCCCAGCGTCCGAGACCCATTTCGATCAAGGACATGCCGAGCGCTTCGAAATGCCGCCCGACGAGGGCGTCGCGCTCTTCTGCCGGCATGTCTGGAAAACACAGTTCCAAATTTCGTTTCACGATCGCGCGGCGTTTGCCCGCCACGTGGCAACCGGCCCTGCCGATATATCGCCCAACGCCCAGAGCCAGCTTGTGCGGAAGCCAGCAAATGACGCGTAATAGCCCGAGCCCTAGCCAGGTCGGCCAGTACGCCGGAGCGACGTAGGAATAAAGGGGTTTACGATTGTCAGCCATCGCAGTTGGAGCTTATGAACAGCAACGGCCGGAGTCCAGCGATTTCGAATTATTTAGCGTAGGACGTTATTCAGACATGCCGTCGATGTAGTCATCAGGGTCGGCAACTTTTTCGGCCGGCGTCGGCATTTCCTCGATGATCTCGACCGGCGCTTCATCGGTCTGAATGCCGACATGGAATGCAGCGAAGCCGGGCATTACGACCTGGTTGCGGGCCATGCCAATAATCCGACCCGCGTACGGTGATCGCACTTCCGCTCTTGCGTTGTTCATCGGGTCGGTAATCGTGCCAAGTAGCGTGCCCTTGCGCACGGTGCTTCCGAGGCTGACATCAGCCAGCAATATTCCACCGTTGTCGGCACGCACCCACGAAGAACGATAATAAACAGGTTCGGGCTGACCCCAAAAACGATTCTTCTTGATCATGCCGAGCGTATAAACGAGGGTCTCGATACCCTTAACGCCATGTTTGACTTCGCTAAGCTCAAGCTGCGACGGGCCACCGGCCTCAAGTGTAACTGTCGGAATGCCGGCTCTGGTCGCAGCGTAACGCAATGTGCCAACTGCCGGAGTGCTGTGCAGGATTACCATTGAGCCAAGACCCTGCGTGAGTGTCACGACATCGGGATCGCGAAGATCCGCGCGTATCTGCGGCAGATTCGCGCGCTCGAAAGAGCCAGTGTGAACGTCGATCAGGGCGTCGCAGCCTGCGATGACATTCATGAAGAAGGAGTGCGCAATTCGTGCTGCCGCGCTGCCGCTGGGGTTGCCCGGAAAGTAGCGATTCAGGTCGCGGCGGTCAGGAAGATAGCGCGAGCCGCGCCGAAACCCCTGCACGTTCACAATGGGTATTCCGATTACGGCACCCGAGACTTTCGTCGGATCAAGGTCATGTAATACCCGGCGAACCATCTCAATTCCGTTGAGTTCATCGCCGTGAACGGCTGCGGTCAGGCAAAGAGTCGGTCCCGGAAATGCGCCATTGACCACGAGCACCGGAGTCGAAACGGGCACACCTTCAAAGAGCTCTGTCGCCGACCAGGAAAGTCGTTGCGCTGAACCGGGCAGGATTTCTGCGCCAAGAAACTGCAGCGGTTCCGCGAGACCTTCCGCCGAGTTAACGGCATCCGCCAAGGGGATTGCTGGCCGGTCTGCTACAACCGGATCGACCATTTCTTCCGCGGCAACTGCAACTTCACTTGAACGCGAGTCGACGTCGTCGGTCGTATCTTCCAGGATGTCGATGCCGTTATCGCCGGGATCGACAGCGACTTCGCCTGCCATCGCCAGGTTTGTGGCGAATACAAGCCAGGCCGCGCTGAAACAGGCAGCCAGTAAGGTCCGGGATGATCGGGTAAGTCTCGTCATGGGCTCGCGAGCCTCTTGTCCTTGCCAATAAAGACGTTGCTGTCGCCGGCAAGGCTCTTTAGCATGCTTAATAATAAGGTAATGTCCTGTATTTTTCTGTGAACTAATCAATAATTTACGATTGAAACTTGATTTAACTTAAATGACAAGAAAAACTCGATTTAGTTTGGTTCTGATCCTGCTCACGTTTGCTGTTGCGAATGCGGATGAGACCTTTCCACAGCCCGCTGAATTGCAGCGCGATGTCGATTTCTGGGCAAACATCTTCACGCACTACAGAACTGATCAGGGCGTCTTGCATGACAATCGGAATCTGGCAGTTGTTTACGAGCGTGTAGATCTGCCGGCGAAGATGAGTCGCCGCGAACGCCAGCGCCAGGTCAAGAAGCAGCGTGAAAAGTTACAGGCCGTACTCAAGACGCTGGCCAGCGGTAAGCGCGACTCCCTAAGTGCAGAAGAAGCACGTGTGTTGGCGCTGTGGCCTGACGACGTAAGCAATTCGACGCTGAGAGCAGCGGCCAAACAGATTCGATATCAGCAAGGCTTGAAAGATCGCTTTCAAGAGGGGCTGGTTCGCGCAGGCCGTTATCGTGCCCACATAGAACAAGAGTTCACCGCTCTCGGTGTACCGGTCGAACTGGCAGCATTGCCGCATGTCGAGTCTTCATATAATACGGATGCACGCTCGCACGTCGGTGCATCCGGTATATGGCAGTTTACGCGCAGCACGGGTCGAAGATTCATGCGCATTGATCACGTCATCGACGAACGCAACGATCCGTTCGCCGCGACGCAGGCCGCCGCAAGGCTCCTTGCTTACAATTATTCGATCACTGGCAATTGGCCCATGGCGATCACCGCCTACAACCACGGTCTTGCCGGTGCGCGGCGCGCGATGCGCAAGTACGGCGACACTGCTTATACGGACATCCTGCGCAAGTACGACGGCAGGACGTTCGGATTTGCGTCGAGGAACTTCTACGTCGCATTTCTCGCGGCGAAAGAGGTCGATCAGAATGTGGAGAAGTATTTCCCTGGCCTGGTAGCAGCTCGCGCGACCGACTTCGAGGAAACTAAATTGCCGGCCTATATTGCGGTCAAAGACCTGACCGCAGCGCTTGACGTTACTCCGGCGCAACTGGCCGCACACAACCTCGCTCTTCAGCCGACGGTTTGGCAAGGCAGCAAGCACATGCCAAAAGGCTTCGAAATTCGTCTGCCGAAGACGATGCTCGATGCGCCCATCGACAATCTCATCGCGAACATTCCGGGTGACAAATGGCAAACAGCGCAATTGCCGGATCTGTTCCATACGATCGCGCGAGGAGACACTTTGTCGCAGATCGCAGAGGCCTATCACACACGGGTTTCGACGCTCGTCGCTTTGAACGGTCTCGGCAGTGCGGGTCGTATTCGCGCCGGTCAGCGGCTGCGCTTGCCGGCAGCCGGGCCGGCACCGTCCGCTGTGGTTTCACAAACAACGCAGGCAGCTGCGGTCGAAGCCGCGGTCGTGGCTAATATTGATGCACCAGCCGAGGGTTCGACGGGTGTGGAGGAGCCTACGCCTTCCGCACTGGTCGGTGATCTCGCTTCATCCTTGTTGGGTACTTTGCAGACAGCCCTGTTGTCCGATCCGAGTGACTACAGCGTTGCGACTGACAAGACGATTGAGGTGCACCCGCTTGAGACCTTGGGTCACTACGCCGACTGGCTCGGTATGCGCACGCAGCGACTGCGCGACATCAATGGCCTGGCGTTTCGAACTCCGGTCGAGGTTGGCAATCGGATTCGTCTCGATCTGGGTGTGGTCGACGCAAAGACCTTCGAGGATCGAAGGGTGGCATTCCACCGAACACAACAGGATGGCTTCTTCCGCAGCAACATTATTACGGGTGTAACAGAGCATGTGATTTCTGAGGGTGAGTCCATCTGGATCCTCTCACTCAGAAAATACGATGTGCCGGTGTGGTTGTTTCGGCAATACAATCCGGAACTGGATCTGCACAAGGTCAGGCCGGGCGTAACCGTCAACTTTCCGCTACTGGCGCCGGTGGACGCATCCTGATTCGACGATGACACGACTCATACTCATACGACTCTTGCCACTCGGACTGCTTTTCGTAGCAGCCGTCGTGTGGATCAATGATGTTCAGGAAGGTGGCCCGTACGTAATGCGCAACCTCTTGCCCCCGGCCATCATATTGTTGCTTGCAACAATGACCCTGGTTCGTGGCGCTGGCACGTGGACGGGCGCGGGGTGGCGTATGCCAATGGGTACGCTCGGTTACTCTATTCCGGCGCTTGGACTGTCGATTTACCTGCACTACGCCTATTCGGTCAATCTAAATGACCTGTTCACTGGCTCGACAAACCCCGGGCAGCTGTTTCGCTTTCTTCCCTTATATACGCTTGTGGCAGGCGGCATCGGGTTCGCAATCGGCTGGATAGTCGGAAGAAATTTGTGAATGTCGACGTATTACTGTCACATCAGTTTTGCTAGTCTTCCAGCAACCAACATTCCGGTAACAAGGTATATCCCCAACGCCTGCTCATGATCAGATCGCCACAACGCATTATCTTCACCGTATTCCTGCTACTCGCCTGGCAGGGCGCGTTGCATGCCGGTCAATTCCCCGTTGCGGAGAAGATCATAGTTGAGAAGGCTGCGCGCAAGTTGCACCTGATCGCAGACGGCGAGCCGTTTCGTACTTTTGATATTGCGTTGGGTATTCGTCCCGAGGGCGATAAGGAGCATGAAGGTGATTTCAAAACTCCGGAGGGTGCCTACTGGCTTGATACCCGCAATCCCGCCAGTGAGTTTTTCTTGTCGATTCACGTTTCCTACCCTAATGTCGACGATGCAAGACGAGCCAGGTCCAAAGGTCTGCAGCCCGGTGGCGCGATCATGATCCACGGCCAGCCAAACGAGCCGACGCGATCCGAGACCTACTATCGCACTCAGGACTGGACGAATGGCTGCATCGCGGTTTCAAACTCCGACATGATCGATATTTGGCTCATGACGCCCGATAACACGCCAATCGAAATCAAACCCTGACTGGGGAACCCGTGTCTAGTACCCAAACTGTAGACGCCGAGGTTCGGCCGGTTGGCAGCCTTGAGGTTCTCTCAAAGCTCGAAGCCGATCAGCTTCGCTGCAGCAGTGAGGGCGGCCTCTACAACCTGTTACGGCGCTGCATGCTCGCCGTCCTCAAATCCGGCAGTAACGAGGACGACGCGGGTGCAATGCTTGAGCGCTATCGGGATTTCAGCGTTGGTATCATCCAGCCGGACCGCGGCCTCAAGATAGCGTTAGTTGGGGCGCCGCAACGAGCATTCGTCGACGGAAAGATGATTCGTGGTATCAGCGAATTGTTGTTCGCCGTGCTGCGGGACATCGTCTATACGCGCAACGAGATTGTCGATAGCGGTCGTTTCGACCTGGAGTCGAGTGGCGGCATAACCGACGCGGTGTTTCATATCGTCCGCAATGCCGGGCTGTTGGGGATACCGGCTGAAGTGGATCTGGTGGTCTGTTGGGGCGGCCACGCGATCAGCCGTGGCGAGTATGACTACACCAAACTGGTCGGTTACGAGCTCGGGCTGAGGGGCCTGAACGTTTGTACGGGATGTGGTCCCGGCGCAATGAAAGGGCCGATGAAGGGCGCGACGATAGGTCATGCCAAACAGCGCATTCGCAATGGTCGCTACGTCGGTATCACTGAGCCGGGCATCATCGCTGCCGAGTCGCCGAACCCGATCGTCAACTCGCTGGTTATCATGCCGGACATGGAAAAACGGCTTGAAGCATTCGTTAGGGTCGGACATGGCATTGTTGTCTTTCCAGGCGGCGTTGGAACAGCCGAAGAGATTCTCTTCCTGCTGGGAGTGCTTTTGCACCCGGACAACCGGGATCAACCCATGCCGATGGTCATGACCGGGCCGGCATCAGCGGAGTCGTATTTTCGAAAGATTGACGAGTTCGTTGGAGCAACTCTGGGGCCGGAAGCACAGCAACGTTACTCCATTATCATCGACGATCCGAGTGAGGTGGCGCGCACGATTCACTCGTCGCTGAGTGATGTGCGCGATTTTCGAACCGAACACGGTGATGCTTATTACTTTAACTGGCGGCTTGCCATCGATACAGAATTCCAAAAGCCGTTCAAAGCGACGCACGATTCGATGAGTGCGCTTGAGATCCACGAGGACGTGCCGCGGCACATTCTTGCGGCCAATCTGCGGCGCGCTTTCTCAGGGATTGTGTCGGGTAACGTTCGTGAAGATACGGCGGCGCTTATCGGTCAGCGTGGCCCCTTCGAAATCAACGGCTCAGCATCGATCATGCAGTTAATGGACGATTTGCTGGCTGCTTTTGTCGAGCAACAACGCATGAAAATCTCGGGTGGTGATTACTCGCCCTGTTATCGCGTGACCTGACTTTACTCTCCGATTATTGTCGAGTTGCACGAGTTTTTCGCCGCACTATAAGCGTGATTAAGTAAAAACGCGATATAACATATTGAAAAATAAGCAAAAAAGTCCGAACTGCATTGTGATGCAGTTCCTGTGATTTGCACGGTGAGACGCTTAGCATTTGTTCAAAGGACTTACTGAGCAAAGACATGCCAGATAGCAAGCACCTTCGATGGATGGACGACTACAGCACGGATGCGACGTCGCCAGCCGATGAATCGACTGAGGCGGTGACGCCAAGCCAGCCAGCCGCGAACGATGCGGACGGATGGCAGCAGTATCGTCAGTGGATATCCAAGGCACCGGCACCTCGCGGCCGTCGTGTCGGAATTGATCCGGCGTTGTACACGTGGAAGGGCTATCGCAATTGGTCCGAACAAGTGAAACGCGACTGGCAACCTGAACCAGGTGATGACGTCGAATAGACTTCAAGGTAGCCTTAAACCGATTCTAAAACGCCGACTTTTTGTCGGCGTTTTTTGTGCGCAATTTTAAAGGGCGGCAAGTGTGATAACGGTCACCAATTTTGTGTGGACTCGACGTCATCTAGAAGCGGTACTGCGTCTGATTTTTCGAGATTAGGCAGGTCGCTCAGTAACTTCTAAACGAAGCTGTGATCTGCCTCACGGAGGCAGAGCGTTTAGCTACCTATAGTCGATCTTACTGAGCTTTCAACTGCGATTTAAATAGTATGTCAAATAAGTACAAGGAAACTGAATCGCCAGTGGTCTTCCTTAAAAACGAAGCCGCCAGGCAGCGTTGGGAATTGTTCCATCGGGCTATCGCCCACGCGAAACAATCGAACAGCGACGTATTGAATGAGGCTGATCCGAACGCGATCGACGCCGAAAGCATCCGTCCGTTGCTCACTATCGTTCGCTAGCGGATAAGCATGGAACGGTTGATTCAATGGCTCGATGACCTGGATGACCTCGTCTATATGGTCGGCCTTGTCGGCGAGAGATTTCGCAGAGGTCTAAGGTCATTGCTAATGACCGGTTTCTTACTAACTATCCAGATTGGCGGCGTCCTGCTGGCTCTGCGGCATCCGCCACTCGCTATGGCCACAGCGATGCTCCTTTTCGTGTCCCTTTTCTACCATTTGGTTACTTCATCCCATCAGCCCCTTGAAATAGGCTGACAAGCCCCTATCGTGTCTGACTCGATGCTGCCGATTCTTGTCGGTGGCACAACGATATTGATGTGGGAGAGATACAGGCGTGAGCACCGAGACGGGCCGGGAAACACTCGGCTTCCAGACCGAAGTACGTCAGCTTCTGAAGCTGATGATCCATTCTCTTTACAGCAACAAGGAGATCTTCCTTCGTGAGCTGATTTCCAATGCTTCCGATGCAGCCGATAAGCTGCGCTTCGAAGCGCTTGCCGTACCCGATCTCCTGGGTGAGGACACGGACCTCAAGATTAGAATCGAGTTCGACAAAGACAACAACACGATTACGGTGATTGACAACGGCATCGGTATGTCACGTGACGAGCTCGTTGAGCATCTCGGTACGATTGCGCGTTCCGGCACGTCTGAATTCCTGCAACAGATGACAGGCGATCAGCAAAAAGACGCACAACTTATTGGGCAGTTCGGTGTCGGTTTCTATTCAACTTTCATCGTCGCGGACAAGGTTGTTGTCGAGTCTCGTCGGGCTGGGCTTGCGGCGGATGAGTCCGTACGTTGGGAGTCGGATGGCCAGGGCGAGTTCACAATTGAGAACATAGAACGCAGCGAACGGGGCACAGCCGTCACACTTCATCTCAAAAAAGGAGAATCGGAATTTGCCGAGCCGCTGCGAATTGAGAATCTGATTCGCACTTACTCAGATCACATCGCTTTCCCGGTAACTCTGGCGAGCGCCAGCGAAAAAGACCAGGAACCGAGGATCGTCAACGCGGCCACGGCGCTGTGGACGCGATCACGATCCGAGATCGACGATGACGAATACAAAGAATTCTACAAACACCTGTCGCATGACTTTTCTGATCCGGTGACATGGAGTCACAACCGTGTCGAGGGTAAGCGCGAATACACGAGTCTTCTCTATATTCCGGCGAATGCGCCTTTTGATCTTTGGAACCGGGATGTACCACGCGGACTCAAACTGTATGTGCAACGCGTCTTCATCATGGACGATGCGGAGCAGTTTCTGCCGCTGTATCTGCGCTTCGTCAAAGGCGTGGTCGATTCCTCAGACCTGCCGCTAAACATATCGCGAGAATTGTTGCAGCAGAACCCGGAGCTGACAGCAATGCGCAGTGCATTGACGCGTCGCGTTCTGGACATGCTCGGCAAGATGGCGAGTAAGGCACCGGAGGACTATGCGAAATTCTGGGGCGAGTTTGGCCAGGTCTTGAAAGAGGGTGCTGTTGAAGATCATGGAAATGTGGACAAGCTGGCCGGACTTTTGCGGTTTTCAAGCACTCACACGGAGGGTGATGCCCAGGATCAGTCGCTCAACGACTATGTTGAGCGTGCCTCGAAAGATCAGGACAAAATCTACTACGTGCTGGCAGAAAATCACGCAACGGCTGCAGCCAGTCCGCACATTGAAGGCTTAACAGACAAGGGTATAGAGGTACTGCTGCTAACCGACCGAATTGATGCATGGCTTGTTGACAGCCTCAATGAGTATGACGGCAAGACACTGGTTGACGCCGGCCGTGCCGGTATCGAACTTCCGGAGGGCGAGGGGAAAATTACCCAGGAAGCGATGGACGACGAACACAAACCGTTGCTCAAGAAGGTTAAGAAAGTACTCAAGGACCGCGTCGAGGCCGTGCAGGTAAGCCGACGCCTTGTTGAGTCGCCGGCTTGTGTTGTTGCCGGCGAAAGCGAACTTAACCCGCAACTGCGTCGCATGCTCGAAGCAAGCGGCCAGTCCCTGCCTGAATCAAAGCCCATTCTGGAGATTAATGTTGAGCATCCATTGGTCATGCGCCTGTCGGCCGTAACCGATGACAAGCGATTCGGTGAATTCGCAAATATCGTGCTCGACCATGCATTGCTGGCCGAAGGATCGCAGCTCGATAACCCGGCCGAATACGTCAAGCGAATGAATGCCTTGTTGCTCGAACTTGATTCGAATGCGGCCTCGGGATAAAACAGCAACTGACATGACGACAAAGAACCCAGATAAAAATGTGCTCAGATCGGAACTAACCGACGAGCAATACGCGGTGACCCAGAAAAAAGGTACCGAGAGAGCGTTTACGGGCAAGTATGTCGACCACAAGCAGGACGGTACGTACCGTTGTGTTTGTTGCAATGCAGAGTTGTTTTCTTCGACGCACAAGTACGACTCAGGGTCGGGATGGCCGAGCTTCTGGCTGCCGCTCGCGGGTGAGGCTGTACGCACGGTGGTCGACACAAGCCATGGCATGGCGCGAGAGGAGGTCGTCTGTAGTCAGTGCGAGGCTCATCTCGGGCACGTATTCGCAGATGGACCGCAACCGACAGGGCTGCGATATTGCATCAATTCAGCATCACTGGATTTCGACGGCTCAGAATGAGCCCCTTTTCATATTTATCCAAAGGCAACACATCATGAAGATCAGCCATACCATATTCGCGCTCGTTCTGGCGACAGCTGTAGCCGCATGCGGCCAGCAAAGTGAGCCGGTAAGCGATGCGGCTACGGACAACGCAACAACCGAGGAGCAAGCAGTGACTGAAAGCGAAACCAATGAGACTGAGTCTTTCGAAATTACAGCGGGCCTCAGCGCGAAAATCCTCAAGAATGGTTATGGGCGTGCGGCCGAAGCCGGCGACATGGTCGACGTGCATTACACGGGCTGGTTATTTGATGAAGCAGCAGCTGATAATCGTGGTGACAAGTTCGACAGCTCGGTTGACCGTGGCGAATTATTCTCGTTTCCGCTCGGTGCTGGCCGTGTGATCCAGGGTTGGGATCAGGGTGTGGTTGGGATGCTAATCGGTGAAAAACGTGAACTGACAATTGCACCGGCAATGGGGTACGGAGATCGTGGTGCCGGCAACGTCATTCCTCCCGGTGCGACACTCATATTCGAGGTCGAGCTCTTCAGCCTGTTGGGGCCCGGCGACTCAGAGTGACGGTTGCAGCAGTTCGAATTCTATTCGTCGGTTGAGGCCACGGCCGACCACCGTTGAATTGTCGGCGATAGGTTTGGACGATCCAAGGCCGGCCACAACAAGACGGCCGGCATCGATGCCGCGAGCAGTGAGGTGGTCGGCGACCGCCTGCGCACGGGCACGGCTCAGTTGCCGGTTCCAGGCCTCATCGCCCGTCGCGTCGCTATGACCTCTTATCCCAATGGTGCCAGCACGGCAGTCGTTCGCGACCTCGACAATTCGATCCAGAGTTATGTATGAGGATGTGCGGATTTCAACACTGGATTGACGGAAATCAATGGCCATGCCGAGCGACTGGGCGAATGCACGCGCGCACAACGCCGACAGCGAGCTGACGTCGTCAACGAAAACTACGTCATGATCGATCGTCATCTGCTCAGGCAACACCTCAAGCAGTGCGTTGAAGCGCTCGTACCAGAGCTCAGGTGTTGAGGAGACACCATGGATCTTTATCGCGTGCTCTGTGACCGTTGCGCTGGCAGACAGAGTTGTGGCGAAGGCAGAAAGAAGCCGTGTGGTTAAGGGCACCCAGTCATCGCTCAGTGCCACACCCGGCCGGTAGCGAAGTGTAGGTTCGCTTGCACTGAATTCATTCGCGATGATTCTTGCAAGAGCCTGCTCATGTTTGGCAGAGGCGGTAAATCCGCTGAGCACAAGTTGGCCACGGTGAAATTCTATCGAGAAATCCGCGGGATCCAGAGCTGAGGTATCGCCTGCCACATCGCTTGGCGAGTTTGTCCCTTGATCGATTGATACTGAGACCAACAGGCCGGCAGCCAGCAGTAAAGCAAACGCCAGGATCTTTAGACGATGCTGTCCCGCGAACAAAATTTAGCCACCGACTTTTTGGTCGTGCAGGTCCCTGGCCTGGCCGATCCAGTCTTCGCGGTAAATACGGCTGCGAAAACCCTTCATACGATGAGCGACCCGGTCCATTTCGTACTCGCTCATCTCGGCGATTTGGTTGAAGCGCAAGATGCCCATTTCGTTCAGCGTCTTTTCTATCGCGGGTCCAACACCCTTAATCAGTTTGAGGTTGTCACGCGCATCGCCGTTCAAGAGGTTATCGACGTATTCATAGCTTTGGTCTGCGGAGTCTTCTGCCTGAAGCTCCGCTTCATCAAACTCGACCGCGACGTTGGAGGTTTCTTCGATCGGATCGTTTGACGCATCAAGCCCATCTTTCATCGCTTCCGGATCCACCGGTTCGACGCGCGTCTGATCCGAACCGACCATGGACTCCAGAGCCGCAATCCGCTCACGTGCAGCGTCAAGCTCCGCTTCGAGAGATTCGGCTTCTTCGTTTCTCTTTTGGTAGCGCTCGATTAGCGGCGGTAGCCTGTCCTGCCAGTTCTCAAGTTCGCGACTCAGGTCAAATATCTTGTCATCGCGATCCTTTGTCGCAGCGCTTTCGTTATCTGCTTTGGCAACTCTGTTCGCAATGTCGCTCTGTAAGCGATCCCGCTGGGTAACGGTCACCTCAAGATTGCTGCGGATGTCCTTGATCTGTCGTTGCAGTTCGTCGCGTCGCTCGAATGTTTCCTTGAGGGCGCCGGACAGTTCGCCGGCGCGCATCTTCGCGTCTTTGTTCGAAGCCTGAAACTGGCTGTTCTGATTCATCAGGCTTTTGTTCTGCGTCAGTAATCGCCCGTGCTCAGTGCGTTGCGCCTTAAGTTGCTCCTGCCAACCGGCATTGATCGCGGCTTTTTCTGTCACGGTTCGATTGCCGCGGACAAGCCAGCCTAATATCACACCGACTATTAGCGCGCCGGCCAGAAGAGCAATGTGCGTGACTGTGATTTCGGGCATACAGGTCTGTCCTTACGAAGCGAGCCTTTGTGTGTCGATTTCGCTGAGCACATCGCGGATTTGTGCAACAGCCCATTCAATCTCGGTTTTGTCGATGATCAACGGCGGTGCGAGTCTTACGACTGTCACATGCGTCTCTTTGCACAACAATCCGCGATCCATCAGAGCTTCACAAATCTCGCGCGCACTGCACAGCGCCGGGTCGGTTTCGATGCCTATAAACAATCCTCGGCCTCTGACTTCGCGAACCAGCGGTGAATCTATCTCCCGTAGCGCGTTGATCAGGTAATCGCCCATTCGTGCGCTTCGCGCCGGCAGATCGTCGTCAACAAGGATATTCAGCGCTTCCAGCCCTACAGCTGCCGCGAGCGGATTGCCGCCGAACGTACTGCCATGATCACCAGGCGTAAACACGTCCATGACATCGCGGCGACTGAGGAACATCGACACCGGTAAAATGCCGCCGCCCAAGGCTTTGCCCAGAATCAGGCCGTCTGGGTGAACATCCTCGTGCTCGCACGCCAGCAGTCTGCCTGTGCGCCCGAGTCCGGTCTGAATTTCGTCGGCGATCAGCAGCACGTTGTGTTTGTGGCACAGTTCCTCTGCAGCTTTGAGGTAGCCCGACGGCGGCACGATGATGCCACCTTCGCCCTGGATGGGTTCAACGAGAAACGCCGCTGTATTTTCATTGATGGCGGCCTCCAGCGAGCTGATGTCACCGTATTCGACGAGTCGAAAGCCCGGCGGAAACGGCCCGAATCCATGTTGATATTGCGGCTCGTCGGACATCGCAACGATCGCTATCGTGCGACCGTGAAAATTGCCGCTACAGGCGATGATCTCGGCCTTGTCGGCGGCGACACCTTTCACGGTATAGGCCCACTTCCGCGCCGCCTTGATAGCCGTCTCAACGGCTTCAGACCCGGTGTTCATGGGTAACGCCATATCCTGGCCGGTTAACGTGCATGCTTTTTCGAGGAACGGGCCCAATTTGTCCGTATAAAACGCCCGTGAGACGATACTCAGGCGCTCGACTTGTTCTTGAACGAGTTTCACAAGGCGGGCATGACCGTGTCCATGGCTGACCGCCGAGTAGGCGCTCATCATGTCGAGGTACTTCTTACCTGCCTCATCCCAGACATAGGCACCCTCCGCGCGCGTTAATACCACGGGCAGCGGGTGGTAATTCTGTGCACAATAACGTGCTTCGAGATCGATGCTGTTACTCATGACATTACCAGTCAGCGCGAGCGCTCGGCTTCCACAATCGCTACAAAGTCAGAATTTTACAGCAATAACATCCACTTAAGCTAATACAAATAAAATGAAGAATGCTCAGATCAGTGCTTATTCCATTGGGAAAACAGACCAAGTAGAAGGAAAAATGCTCAGATCACCTAAAAACTCATCAGGAAAACAGACCCAGTTGGCGCCGTGAACAGAATACCGCGATCACAAAAACTCTTGTTGCAAGGCCCGGTCGGAAAGCTCGAGTCGATTCTCGATGTTCCCGGGGATGCCGAAATCTTCGGCGCAGCTGTCGTTTGCCACCCGCATCCGCAACATGGCGGGACGATGCACAACAAAGTGGCGCACACGCTTGCGCGAGCTTTTGTGCGGTCTGGCTTCGAGACATTGCGATTCAATTTCCGCGGTACTGAGGCGAGCGAAGGCCAGTACAACGATGGTATAGGCGAACTGGATGATGCACTTGCTGCGCTCGATTGGATGCGGGAGCGTCGTCCTGCTGGACCGCTTTGGCTGGCAGGGTTCTCTTTTGGCGCGGCAATTGCTATTCGCGCCGCTGCCAAAGTTGAGGTAAACGGGCTGGTGAGTGTTGCACCGGCGGTAAGCAGATTCGCTAGCGACATGGCGGATCAGCCGGAGTGTCCCTGGTTGGTCGTGCAGGGCGACGAGGATGAACTTGTCGATATTGAGGAGACTCTGGCTTGGCTGAATGCCCTGGAACCAGGTCCTGAGTTACTCGTGCTTGCTGGCGCGGAGCACTTTTTTCACGGCAGGCTGATTGATGTGCGTGAGGCGGTAATGGACTTCATCGCGCGAAATGGGGGCAGTGGCTCTAAATGAAAAAAGCCGGGGCATGCCCCGGCTTTTCGTAACGTCTGGTGAGATTCAAGCAGTCAGACCATATCCTTCAGGCCTTTCAGGGCCGAAATCTTGACGACTTTTGATGCAGGCTTGGCCTTAAACATCATTTCTTCACCGGTAAACGGATTAACGCCCTTGCGTGCCTTCTTAGCGGGTTTCTTTACAACTCGCATTTTCAAAAGACCAGGGACGGAAAACATACCCGGCGCGCCACGACCGCCGAGGCTTTTCTTGATTTGACCATTGAGCGAATCGAATACGGCGGCAACGTCTTTACGTGCCAATCCGGTGTCGTCAACGATCTTTGCATAGATTTCTGATTTGGTAGGTGGCTTCTTGGTGTTCGCTGCCATGAAAAAATGACTCCTCAAAGATACAAAAAGCGGGTATTACCCGCGTCAAAAGCAGCGCGACGATAGCACAAGTTCAGCGGTCACGTAACCGCAAAGCGCGCCTTTTTAAAAGGATTGGTGTGTGGTCAGAGCGGGACGATATCAGTCAGTAAAAAATTGACGCTTAAATCGGACGTCGGATGACTCGTCGCTACCATCCGGCATCACGCTGATATCGAAGATCAGGGTTTCGCGGTTTGCCACGGGCACCTCGCCAATGTAGTAGATAGCGTCTTGCTCATTGATCTCACGCATCGTAACGCTCTTGAGTTGGCCTGTGAGGTTCACGGTCTTGACCGTGACCGCCGCAGCCACAGGTTTGCTGGTCGCCTCATCCAGAACAGAGACATTCAGCATCGCGCGGTTCTTGCTGCGCACAATGTTGTAGGCGCGCGCCACTTCGGGTGGCAATTGATCCGTCGACTGGGCACTGAAATGAACGACATGATCGCCAATGTCGGTACTTGTGGCACCCGCTGGTTGAGCTTCAGGAACAGCACTTGACTCGGTCGGCCCGCCACAGGCAGACGCCAGTCCGAGTAGTGACAAAGCGATCAGTATTTTCTTGTTTTTCATGAAACTCGCCTCCGGCTGCGGCAAATACTATAAACCATTTGCTACTCGTGTCGCGACCGGCAGGTCGCCAGGCACCTTCATCGGGCCTGCCACAGAGACTTGTTTGTTGCGGTGCGTCAGCCCTCGGGTCAGGGTGATGCGCGACTGAGGCACGCCCAAATAGTCGGCCAACAAACGGATAACAGCCTTGTTGGCTTTGCCATCCGTTGGCGCGGCCGTGGTTCGCACGCGCAATTGACCGTGTTCCACGCCTTGAATTTCGTTCTTGCTTGCGCGCGGCTGAACCCTCACCTGCACGATCAGATTTTCACCCTGCCATCGCGCAACGCTGCGATCAATGCTGCTCAAATCGGGAAGGGTCGTAGTGTGCTTAAGAATATGGCGGCAGCCTGCAAAGCGATGATCGCGAAGATCGGGGAAATGTCGAGCCCACCTATCGGGCGTATGACGCGTCTGAACGGCCGCATCACGGGTTCGACAAGCATAGAGATAAACGCGGTCGCCGGGTTATATGTTCCGGGTGCGATCCAGCTCAATATGATGTGGATGAAGATCGCAAACGTAAACAAGCGCAACGACAGCAAGACAAGGTCGATCAAAGACGTTAATGCGACGGGTCCGATCGTTGGCGTCACCGCGCTAAGTGCCAATATTACGAGCACCGTCAGATACTGGATAGCGAAGGCGATTACAACCGTGGCGGTATCCAGACGTCCGACGGGCGGAATTATTCGCCTCACCGGAATTATGAGCGGAGAGGTTATTCGCAGAATGCCCTGCGCGATAGGATTGCGGAAATCTGCTCTGAGCCACGGCAACCAAAAGCGCAACAACATGACGAGCAGAAACAGCTGCGCAAGAGTACTGATGATAAATATAAGTGCGGGTTTCATTGCTCGGAAGTCTCTGCCAGTTCGACGGCTCTTTGTCTTGCGGCCGCAAATGCGGCTGCAAAGATATCACGAACGTTCTTTTCGTCGAATACCTCAAATGCCGCAGCTGTCGTGCCGCCTGGTGAACGCACATGCGCGATCATTGCTTGCATCGATTCGCCGCTCACGGCCGCAAGCGAGGCAGAACCCTGCGCTGTATCCATGACGAGCTTGTGGGCGGCCTGTGAGTCCAGGCCGAAGTTCTCTGCAGATTGAATCAGCATGTCGATTAACAAGTAGAAGTAGGCGGGACCCGTTCCCGATATCGCTGTAACGGCGTCGATATGACTTTCATCCGCGACGTGCACAACGCTGCCCACCGCAGACAAAATCTCAGTCGCTCTGTCGCGTTCTCTGCTGCTGGTAACTTCATTAGCAAACAGACCTGAAGCACCCTTCAACAACAGCGCAGGCTGGTTTGGCATTACGCGGACGACTGCTAGTCCATTGCCGAGCCATGCGTCGATATCGCGACTGTGAGTGCCGGCCGCGACTGAAATAACCAGTGGCCGGCCAGCTTGCACGGTATCGGCAAGTTCGAGACAAACTTCACGCATCAGTTGCGGCTTTACGGCCAATACCAGGCAGTCTGCCCGATCTGCGATGGTGCTATTGTCCTTGCTAACAAGAACCCCCGGAAGGTCCGCTGACAAAACACCGCGACGCTCGGCATTGGGCTCGGCAAGCATCAGGTTTTCCGGCCGATAGCCACTTGAGAGCAGACCGCCGGCAAGTGCCCGTGCCATGTTGCCGCCGCCGATGAAACCGACTTTGTAATTGCTCATGTTGTATTCCTGGGTCCAAATACGGCCGTACCGATGCGCACGATTGTAGCGCCTTCGAAAATTGCCGCACGATAGTCGCCGCTCATGCCCATGCTTAGAGTGTCAGTAGGTATTCCACTGGCACGAAGTTGATCAGCAAGGCGGCGCAGGCGAGCAAATGGCTTGCGCTGCGACTCAAAATCGTCGCGTATTGCCGGCAGGCACATCAGGCCGCGCAGCCTGATGCGTGGCAAGCCCACTATGCGCCTGGCCAGATCGGCCACATCCGTAACCGCGATTCCCGATTTGCTCGTCTCATCGTCCACGTTTACCTGCAGGCAGATGTTGAGATCATCGACGCCGGCAGGCCTCTGACGACTGAGCCGTTCGGCCGTTTTCAGGCGATCGACTGAATGTAACCAGTCAAAATGCTCGGCAACGGCCTTCGTTTTGTTGGTTTGGAGGTGGCCAATAAAGTGCCATTTCAGGGAACTGTCGGCCACGATCCTGATCTTCTCCAGCCCCTCGACGACCTGGTTTTCGCCGAAATCGATTTGGCCGGCAGCCGCGGCATCATAAATGGCAGAAACGGGCTGCCGCTTGCTGACGGCCAGCAATTTCACACTAGCCGGGTCGCGGCTCGCATCAGCAGCGGCTTTCGCCAGCAATTCTCGGATTTCTCGCAAGTTTTCCGTGACTCTAATCACGTTTTACTCCGGGTGCTTCGCTATACTAGGCTTCGATCAGTGCCGGGTTATGGTAAGTCCGGCCATTCATAATATGAGGGAGAAGCATGGCCGTCGATGTTGCCCAATTGCTGTCGTTCACGGTAAAGAACAACGCGTCCGATCTGCACCTGTCTGGCGGTGTACCACCCATGATTCGCGTCGATGGCGACATCAAACGTATCAACATGCCTGCGCTGACCCATAAAGATGTCAATAGCATGGTTTACGACATCATGAATGACAAGCAGCGCAAGGACTACGAAGAATTTCTTGAGACCGATTTCTCTTTCGAGATTCCCAAGCTCGCTCGTTTTCGCGTAAATGCATTTAATCAGAACCGCGGTTCGGCCGCTGTGTTCAGAACCATTCCCTCAGAGATACTGACACTTGATGATCTGGGCGCCCCTCCGATATTCAAGGATATTTCCATGCATCCGCGTGGCATCGTTCTTGTAACCGGCCCGACAGGCTCTGGTAAGTCGACGACGCTTGCAGCGATGGTCGATTACATCAACGACAACAAGCCAGACCATATTTTGACGATTGAAGACCCAATCGAGTTCGTACACGAATCCAAGAAATGCCTGATCAATCAGCGCGAAGTACATCGCGACACGTTGGGCTTTAACGAAGCGCTGCGCTCAGCCCTGCGCGAAGATCCGGACGTGATTCTCATCGGCGAGCTACGTGACCTCGAGACTATTCGGCTGGCGCTAACCGCCGCAGAAACCGGACACCTTGTATTCGGCACGCTGCATACGAGTTCGGCCGCAAAAACCATTGACCGTATTGTCGACGTGTTTCCTGCCGCTGAAAAGGAAATGGTTCGATCCATGTTGTCAGAGTCGCTGCGCGCCGTTATTTCGCAAACGCTGCTGAAGAGAATTGGCGGCGGACGAATTGCCGCACACGAGATCATGATCGGTACGCCCGCAATTCGTAACCTGATTCGTGAGGGCAAGATTGCTCAGATGTACTCTGCCATTCAGACCGGACAGGCTGCAGGCATGCACACACTTGACCAGAACCTGGCTGAGCTGATGACGAAGGGTCTGATTAACAAGGAAGAAGCACGCTTCCGTGCAGTACAGAAAGAGAATTTCTAGGAATAGCTGCTTACAGCTCTTCTGACTGGAGAAAGGAAAGATGGAACGCGAACAAGCGGTAAGACTGACGCAGAATCTGCTCAGAAAAATGGTCGAGCGCGAAGGCTCTGACTTGTTTCTCACCATGGGGTTTCCGCCGGCGATCAAAGTCGACGGCACGATCCACAAAGCGACAGATACGCCGTTAACATCTGATCAGGCTGCGATCATGGTTCGCGCGATCATGAACGACAAACAGATCAAGGAATTTGACGCGACCAAAGAATGTAACTTCGCCATCGCACCACAGGGCATTGGCCGTTTCCGCGTCAGCGCGTTTATTCAGCAGGGTCACGTCGGTGCAGTTCTGAGAACGATCACGACGGAGATACCGACTCTCGAAGATCTTGAGTTACCACCGATTCTCAAAGACGTCGTCATGAACAAACGCGGCCTTTGCATCATCGTTGGTGGTACGGGCTCCGGTAAATCAACAACGCTTGCGGCGATGATTGGGCACCGTAACCATAACTCTCGTGGCCACATCGTTTCCATTGAGGATCCGGTTGAGTACGTGCATCCGCACGGGGGTTGTGTGATCACACAACGAGAAGTAGGTGTTGATACAGAAACATGGCATGCAGCCCTGAAAAACACGCTGCGCCAGGCACCGGACGTCATACTTATCGGAGAAATACGCGACAAGGAAACGATGGAATACGGTATTCAGTTCGCCGAGACGGGGCACTTGTGTCTTGCGACCCTGCACGCCAACAGCGCGAACCAGGCGCTCGATCGAATTATCAACTTCTTCCCCGATGAGCGGCGTCAGCAACTGCTGATGGATCTCTCGTTAAACACCAAAGCTTTTATCTCGCAGCGCCTCGTACCAAGAGAAGGCGGCGTCGGGCGAGTCGCGGCGATGGAAATCATGCTAAACACACCGCTCGTTGCAGACCTCATCTTCAAAGGCGAAGTTGGGCAGATCAAGGAGATTATGGCCAAGTCCACTCGCCTGGGGATGCAGACCTTCGACCAGGCGTTGTTCGATTTGTACGAGCATGCCGCAATTTCCTACGAAGAGGCCATGCGCAACGCCGATTCCAAGAACGAACTCAGGCTGCGCGTCAAACTTGAGAGCAAGCGCGATTCCTCCATTGCCGACCAGCAATCCGAGAGCCTCAAGATCATCGAGGAAGATACCGCTCAGATTTTCTGAGCGTCACTCAAGAGTGCATAAATGAACGTCAAGCCGTTATTCAAATTGATGGTCGAAAAGAAAGCGTCGGACCTTTTCTTCGCGCCTTTCTCGCCAGCCAAGATCAAGATCGACGGCAAGATAATGCCCGTCAACAAGCTCGAGATGACGCCGAAGATGGTCAGACAGGCGGCCATGGAGCTCATGGACGAGGATCAAATGGAAACCTTCATGCGCGAGCTCGAGATCGATTTCGCGATTTCGGAGCCCGGACTGGGTCGTTTCCGTGTCAACGTCTTCCACCAGCGCAGCAACGTTGCAATGGTGTTGCGGTATATCACCTCGGAGTTGCCGACGCTCGAGGAGCTCGGTATGCCGGAGCAGCTCAAAGATCTGATCATGTTGCGTCGTGGCCTTATTCTAATGGTGGGCGCCACCGGTTGCGGCAAGTCGACGACGTTGGCTGCGATGGTTAATCACCGCAACGAGAAAACGTCATCGCACATTATTACGATCGAAGACCCGATTGAGTTTCTGCACCCGAACAAGAAATCCATCGTCAATCAGCGCGAAGTCGGACTGGATACAAAGTCGTACGGCAGGGCGCTAAAGAGCGCGATGCGCGCGGCACCGGACGTGATTCAGATCGGTGAGATTCGCGATACCGAATCCATGCAGGCGGCGCTGGATATGGCTGGTACTGGCCATCTGGTAGTCGCTACTTTGCACTCGAACAATGCAGCTGAAACACTCGATCGGATTATCAACTTTTTCCCGCAGCAACAGCACGATCAGGTCTTTATGGATCTGGGGCATTATCTGCGCGCAATTCTGTCGCAGCGCCTGGTGCGCTCCCGCGGCGGCAAGCTTGTTGCGGCCGTGGAGCTCATGCTTAACACGCCGCATATCAAAGATCTTATGCTCAAGGGCAAGATTTCCGACGTCAAAGAAGCACATAAAGATAGCGGCGAACAGGGCATGCAGACCTTTGATGAAGCGCTGCTTGGCCTGTACAAAGCGGGCTCAATCACGCTCGAAGAAGCTATGTCGCACGCGGATTCTCGCTCCAACCTCGAAGCCAAGATAAACTTCGGAGGCTAGGCTGGCGCGCTTGGCGCGATCTCAGTAAACTTGCGTCGCCATGCAAGCGACCGAGATATTTCAAACCACCGTTGATGAGGCAGAACTGCAGCTCAATGCCGATGGTAGTCTGCGTCATTTGTTGACGCTCAAGGGTCTGGACAAGACCATGCTCATCGAATTACTCGATGAGTCTCAGAAGTTCATCAGCCCATTTGGAGCTATACCCGCCCGCAGTCGATCCCTTGAAGGTCGCACGGTGGCGAACCTGTTTTTCGAACCCAGCACGCGCACGCGGGCGTCATTCGATCTTGCTGCGAAACGTCTTGGTGCCGACGTGCTCAATCTTGACGTTAATACCTCCTCGCGCAAGAAAGGCGAGAGCATTCTCGACATGATTTACACGCTGCAGGCTATGCACGTGGACATCATGGTGGTTCGGGATGCCAGCGCGAGCGTGCCGGCTCATATCGCCCGCAACGTCAATGACTATGTCAGTATTCTCAACGCCGGTGAGGCAGATGTATCCCACCCGACTCAAGGCTTGCTTGATTTACTCACCATCCGCCAGAACAAGGGCGGGTTTGAAGGCCTGACTGTTGCGATTGTTGGCGACATTGCGCATTCGCGCGTGGTTCGATCAACGGCACACGGACTAAACACGCTCGGCGTTGGAGAGTTGCGGCTTGTTTCTCCGGCGGCAATGGCGCCCGACCCGGATGAGATGCCATTTGCGTCATGGATCGATAACCTCGATGACGGCATCCGCGGCGCAGATGTTGTCATGGCTTTGCGAATTCAGCGCGAGCGCATGGATAGCTTAGAGGGCATTCCCGGTATGGACGAGTACTTTGCCAACTACGGAGTGAGCGCAAAGCGCCTCGAACTGGCCGCAGCCGATGCGATCGTGATGCACCCGGGGCCAATGAACCGCGGTATCGAAATTGAATCAAGTCTTGCCGATAGTTCGGCTTCGGTCATTACTCAGCAAGTCGCAAACGGCGTTGCTGTGCGCATGGCAGTCCTTGAGCGCGTCAGCAAGACGATGGCGGCGACTTGACCACGGCGGCGCAGAAACACGCACAAAGAAATCGCGGAACCCTGTTCGTTGAAGACGGCGAAGTAGTGTCGATCGAGGCGTATCCGGGCGATCAGTTCATCATGTGTATTCGCGTGCCAAAGTGTGCTGCCGCGGCCAAAGCTGGCAGTTTCGTGCACATAAATTGTGATTCGACTTTGCCCATGCGCCGACCGCTGTCGATCATGCGAGCAACGGACGATTGCATCGAGGTGTTGTACAAAATTGTCGGTGAAGGTTTGCACCTGCTGGCCGGCAAAAGGCCGGGCGATTTATTGAGCATCCTTGGCCCGATAGGACGGCCGTTTGAGCCGTCTCCGGAGCGCCCGAACGCCTTGCTCATCGGCGGCGGTGTTGGCATCCCGCCGATGGTGTTCCTGGCTGAGACTTTGCGTGATACGGCCTGGAAGCCCTTGGCTATCCTGGGCTCAGAGATTCCGTTTCCCTTCGCTTTGGAGAAATCCAAAATTCCTACACCCTGGCTGGACGATGACATCGATAGTGCGATGCCATTGCTGGAAAGCTGGGGCGTGCCCTCACGGCTAACGAGTTTGTCAGACTTTGACGGTTGCTACCGAGGCTATGTGACGGATTTGGCCGACAAGTGGATGCAAAGTCTCGACGATAGCGAAAGGGCGAAAACCGAGGTCTTTGCCTGCGGCCCGACGCCAATGCTCAAAGCGGTTGCAGAATTTGCGAAGCGCTATGACCTGCCGTGCCAGGTATCGCTGGAGGAATTCATGGCCTGCGCCGTCGGCGGTTGTGCCGGCTGCACCGTAAACATCGAGACACCAGATGGCCCGGCGATGAAACGTGTTTGCGTCGACGGCCCCGTCTTCGATGCCGCGACGGTAATCTGGCAGTAGGAGCGCCTTTATGCCCTGTGTGTCCTACCCGGGAGCAGACCGTGTAGAGGTTCGATCGGGGTCAGTTGTGGCTTGCCAAATACCGCTCCGCAATGAATACCGCCGCAGCGCTATCGATCATTTCTTTCTTGATTCGTCCACGAGATCCCGTCGCTCTGGCATTCTTCAATACCGCCCTGGCCTCAGTCGAAGTATTACGCTCGTCTATTGTTTCTATGGGCAGGTCGTAACGTCTTAGTTCTTCGATAAAACGCTCGACATGCGCAGTCATGTCACTCGGCGTGTCGTCAGCATGGCGTGGCATGCCGACGACGATCAACGATGGCCGCCATTCGTCGATTAATTTCCCGAGGCTATCGAAGTCGGGGCCCTCTTCGCCATTTCGGACAACACCGAGCGGGCTCGCAGAACCGGTAATCGACTGGCCGACCGCAATACCAATGCGGCGCAGGCCGAAATCAACCGCCAGTATGGTTTTCGGGTCGAAGTCAGGCGTGTCCGGCATCGGGAGAAATCTGGCTGATGTCGATGCCGATTGACTGGGCGGCAGACATCCAGCGTTCGCCAAATGGTGTATCAAAGACGATTTCGGGAGTGGCTGGCACACTCAACCAGGAATTTGCCAACATCTCTTCCTCCAACTGGCCGGCGCCCCATCCTGCATACCCCAGCGCGACCAGGGTTTTGTCAGGGCCGTTGCCAGTTGCCATTGCATCAAGTACGTCGCGAGATAGTGTCAGTAGAATATCGTCCGATACGGTCAGCGAATTCTCAAACATCTCGGTCGGGCTGTGCAGCACGAAACCGCGTTCTGGGCCAACGGGCCCGCCCATAAGTACCGGATCCTGGCTTGCAGCAGGGTTGGAATTCTCGGCATCAAGCTGCTCGAACAGGCCGGCGAGGTTCAGATCCAGTGGCCGGTTGATGACAATGCCAAGTGCCCCGTCGCTGTTGTGTTCACAGATCAAGGTGACCGTGGTGCTGAAATTGGGATCCGGCATTCCAGGCATGGCGATGAGCAACTGATTTGCTAAAGAGCTATGGAAACTCATGCTTACAGTATCGGGCCTGCGGCGGGTTGGTTCAACCACGCGGAGAATCAATTATTCGCTGGCAGCGGCGGTTGGCTCAACATCTTCGCTAAACAACCATTTGTACGCGAAGCGGAGCCGGTCGTAGTCGGCGCTGACTTCTGCCGGGAATGGGTCAAACGGTGATGCACGTCGAAGGATGTCGAGTGCGGCCTTGTCGAGCACCGGCGAGCCGCTCGACTTGCGGATGATCACTTCTGACAGTTGCCCGGATGCTTCGATGCTGACTTCGAGCGTGGGGCTGCCAGTCAGGCCGTCCAATTCACCGAGTTCCGGGAAGTACTCGTCGCCAACCGCCTCAATGCGCCGTTTCCAATTGTCGAGATAGGCCGCGATAGTTGACTCACGAGTGTCCGCGCTGATGACTAACTGGCGGGGGTCGTGGTCATGAATCAACAGCGTTGCAGCCTCATCCTGCGGCAACGGCAAGGTTTGTTCGCTGCCGGATTCAAGAGCGATTGCGGTGCGGTTATCGGGTTGTGGTTCTTCGCGAAGATCATCTACGACTTTGCGATCTTGCTCTCTCTGCGTCGATATCACCTGGTCGGCGAACTGCTCGTGCGCGCTTGCATCGAGCAATGACTCGCCACTCTCCTCGCCGACATTATCAATCGGTGACGCGCTTTCCAGCGGCGCCGTCGGGCGAACGTCATCGGTAGTATTGCCACCGCCCTGTTGAGATGCCTGGGCGAGATACTCGGCCTCGTCGGGTCTGTCGATGCGCTGATCGGGGTCGGCGACAATCGTAACCTCGAGCGAAATCGCGTCGCTGATGTCGTCGATCGAATAAGGGTTAAAAGTAATACCGATAATAAGGACGCCGTGCACAAGCGCGGCCAAAAACAGCATCGCCGGCAGCCTGTCCCGCGTTTCAGGGGCGACGAGCTGAATGTCGTCAAGCGCATTCTGGTTCAGGGCAAAACCTGCCATCGTTAGATGAGTTCCTCGATAGCATCGAACAAAAGACCTGCAATATTGAGATCAAATTGCTTGTCAATCTCGCGTATGCCGGTTGGGCTCGTAATATTCACTTCGGTGAGGTAGTCGCCGATGATATCGATACCGGCGAACAGGACGCCTGCATCTCGCAACACGGGTCCGACACGTTCGCAGATAGCCATGTCAGCGGCGGAGAGCTCCTGGCCGACGCCCGTTGCACCCATGACGAGGTTGCCGCGGTTGTCATCGTCGGATGGAATGCGAGCGAGCGCGTAAGGCACGGTCTCGCCGTTGACGAGCAGGACGCGCTTGTCGCCGAGATTGATCTCAGGGATATAGACCTGCGCCATCGCAAACTGCTTGCCAAAGTCCGTCAGCGTCTCGAAGATTACGTTGGCGTTGTTGTCGCCCTTTTTCACGACAAATATCGAACGCCCACCCATGCCGTCCAGCGGTTTGACGACAATGCGGTCGTGCTCGGCGAGAAAAGCCTTCATTTCGGCCATTGATCGCGTAATCAGCGTTATGGGCGTGCACTCGGGGAACCAGGCCGTATAGGCCTTCTCATTCATGTCGCGGAGTGCTTGCGGGTGATTGACGATGAGTGCGCCCGCTTCCCGAGCCCGATCCAGGATATACGTCGTGTAGATGTACTCCATATCGAAGGGCGGATCTTTGCGCATCAAAATGGCGTCGAGATCGCCCAAATCTACTTCGGCGGCGTCGCTTGTTTCGAACCAGTCTGAATTGTTATCGGTGACTTTGAGCCGCTGAGAGTGGCCGATGGCTCTGCCGGACAGCAATTTCAAATCACCCTGCTGAAAATAGTGAATTTCAGCGTCTCGCCGCTGTGCCTCAAGCAACATCGCGAGCGAACTGTCTTTGTATGGCGTAATGGACTCGATCGGGTCCATGACAATACCGATTTTGAGCGCGCTTTTTGCCATTACTGCGATTCAGTCCTGTGCCTGCAACAAGCGGCCAACTATACAACGGAATCGGTGGGTAAGCGCCCAAAATTCCTCGATTTTTGGTGTCTGCGGCGCGCTTCGTAGCAGGACTTATGTCAATATGGTACAAGTCGGTTTTGCTGGGCAATTTATGGCTGTTCGCCACCACGCCAGCGGGAAAACGATAAACAGAATGAATCCCAGGGGATTCCAGTCAAGCGTGAGGAAATCCGGTGTCAAATAACGCATCCCGAAGTCTGAGCGGACTCAAGATTCTCGTTGTGGACGACAGCAAAACGATTCGGCGAACGGCGGAGACGCTGCTTAGCAAGGAAGGCTGTCAGGTATTCACAGCGATAGACGGCTTCGATGCCTTGTCGAAGATTGCAGATCACCAGCCCGACCTTATTTTCGTGGACATCATGATGCCCCGGCTTGATGGTTATGAAACCTGCTCCCTGATCAAGCACAACAAGATGTTCAAGGAGATTCCCGTCATCATGTTGTCGAGCAAAGATGGGTTGTTCGACCGCGCGCGCGGACGCATTGTCGGCTCCGAACAGTATCTAACCAAACCGTTCACCAAAGACGAGTTGTTGGGTGCGATATCCAACCAGATTAACTAGCCACCTTTCACCGAAAGCATCGAAAAGGAAGTTTTGATGGCAGTAATACTCATCATCGACGATTCACCGACCGAGCTGCACTTATTTCAGTCCATGCTCGAGAAGAGTGGGTTCGACACATTAGTTGCCGATAGTGGCGAAGAGGGTCTGCGCCAGGCGAAGCTATCGCGCCCCGACTGCATCCTGATGGATGTTGTCATGCCGGGCATGAATGGTTTCCAGGCGACACGCAAGCTAACGCAGGATTCCGATACCGCGGGCATTCCCATCATCATGATCACGACGAAAGATCAGGAAACCGACAAGATATGGGGCATGCGCCAGGGCGCGGTCGAATACCTGGTCAAGCCGGTCGGAGCGAAGCGACTCGCGGAAAAAATCAACGCGGTAATGGCTGGCTGAATGAGCGGATCCGTTGATCTGGCGACGTTGGTCAAGCAGCCATTTGAGCTGCTTGCAGAGATTGAGCGGCGTAGTCGCCAGGCACTCTCGGGGCAAAGCGGTTCGGCGATGCCTGCCGAGTGGGTGGGTGTTGGATTTCGTATAGGCGAAGAACAATTTGTAGCAAGTCGCGAACATGTCCGCGAAGTCCTGATGTTGCCGGAAGATATGACGCGCGTGCCCGGCGCACGGCGCTGGCTGCTCGGTATTGCAAACCTGCGCGGCCATTTGTTACCGCTGGTCGACGTGAAATTATTGCTCGGGAGTGGGCGCACAACATTGCGGCGCACAACCCGCGTTATCTCGGTGAATCATCGCGAAGTTCCGGCGGGTCTAGTCGTAGACGAGGTGTTGGGTTTTCGCCGCTTTATGGATCACGAATTCACGGATGTCTGGCCCGAGACCGTCGTCCGTTGTGATCGCTTTCTGACGGGTGCGTATCAACGCAACGATGACTCGTGGCCCGTGTTTAATCTGTTCGACTTCGTCGAGAGCAATTTGTTCTTAAGGGCGGCAGCGGATTGATTGCCGCCGAAAGACAGCTCCGCCGCGACACCGGGCGATGAGTAACTCAGAGTTTCAATAGCTATGGCCAATAAAACAGACACATCATCTATTTTCAGAATCGTCGCGTTTGTGACAGTGATATCGCTGCTGGCAGCAGCGGCGCTGACGTATCTGCAAGGCGGCGGTAACGGTCAGGCCGCGGAGCTCGCGGCCTTGTCGCAGTCGATCCCATCTCAAGCGGGTCGGGCCATAGCAGGCGAGGAAAACGAGTTCGATAAACTCGACGCCAGTCTTAAGCGCCTTGCCCAACTGCGGCGCAGTGCCGGCCGGTCGGTCGCTGGTTCCTCGTCTGAGTGGCAGCAGCTGGAATCGCGTGCAGCGGCGATCGTTGCGAAGCGTGATGATGTAGAGACACTCGCAAACGCGGGCCGTGTTATCGAAGCCACCTCAACAAATATGCTCGAGTTGTCCAACGAGTTGTTGGATAGATCAGGATCTACAGCCGTAATTCAGGATTTCCAGCAACGCCTGGCGCGCATCGGCCGGGCCGCGCCAGGGATTACAACCAACCCGATTGCTGCAGCGGTTGCGACAGGCATTGCCAATGATGTTGCATTCTTGCGTACGGTCGCGGATGCCTTGGGTGGTGAATCCACTGAGCTGGATGTTCGTGCTTTGAACGACCAAGGCAAAGAGGTCGCTTTAGTGCCGCTGGCCGACCTGCTAACTGAACTCGAAAACCAGGTCGATCGTGTTAGCAGCAGTGTTGGCCAGGTTAGTGGCCTTGCGGATGTTCACAAAGAGTTGGTGGCCAGTGCCGCGACCCTCTCCAACGCGTTTGCGGGTGCCGAATCCGCCAGCCCCTTGCCGGGTTTCCTGCAGATTGGCTGGTTTCCACTCGGGCTTATTGCGCTGGCGATCCTTCTCGTCGCTGGTCTTATGGCGTTGAATTCCCGGTCTTCGCATTTTGAGGCGACCGCCAAGGTTCAAGCCGAACAAAACGAACGTAACCAGCAAGCGATTCTGCGTCTGCTCGACGAAATGGGCAGCCTTGCCGACGGCGACCTGACTGTCGAGGCAACGGTGACCGAAGACATTACCGGAACCATCGCCGACTCATTCAACTACGCAATTGAAGAACTTCGAAAGCTCGTCGCAACGGTTAACGAAACGGCGATCATGGTCGACTCGGCAGCCAAACAGACGGAGAGTACCGCGTCGCATATGGCCAAGGCGGCGGATAACCAGGGTCGTGAAATTAACGCGGCGACAGAGTCTGTCGTGTCCATGGCCGCATCAATTGAGGAAGTGTCCGGTAACGCCGAACGCTCCTCCGATGTTGCGCGGCATTCAGTGGAAGTCGCACATAAAGGTGGTGAGGCCGTGCGTCGAACAATCGACGGCATGAACGCTATTCGCGAGACCATTCAGGACACATCAAAGCGCATCAAGCGGCTGGGTGAGAGTTCCCAGGAGATTGGCAATATCGTCGAGCTGATTAACGATATTGCTGAGCAGACCAACATATTAGCGCTCAATGCTTCTATTCAGGCGTCGATGGCCGGTGAGGCGGGCCGGGGTTTTGCGGTCGTTGCGGACGAAGTCCAGCGGCTGGCAGAGCGGTCCACGAATGCGACCAAACAAATCGAGGTGCTGGTACGCACAATTCAGGCTGACACCAACGAGGCCGTTGTGTCGATGGAGCGCAGTACAACGGACGTGGTGGGCGGTGCATTACTTGCCGAAAACGCGGGCGCTGCACTCGACGAAATCGAGCAAGTCTCGAATCAGATCGCAAGCCTTGTACAGAATATTTCAAGTTCAGCGCGGCAACAGGCCGGATCGGCAGCCGACGTCACGCGACGTACAACGCGGCTGCGGGAAATCAGCGAACAAACGGGCAAGGCAACAACCGCAACCGCCGCGGCTATCGCGAAATTATCCGAGCTTGCATCGCAGCTTAGAAAGACCGTCGCAGGATTTACGTTGCCGAATGAAGCGCTGCAAGCCAGTGCCTTGTCGAGCACCTCATCGAGTGTCCTGGCCAAACAGGCTGACGGGCAATCACAAACCGGCCAGATCTAGAGGCACCGAGGAAATACGGACTGCTTGATGACAGGCGATACCGGCATACAAGAGCATCTCATCGGCGATGAGGGTAGCGGAGCGACGATTAGCGCTCTCTCTATCATCAGTGCGGAGCTCATGGAGACAATCCGCAATGCGCATCTCGCGCTTGAGGATTGTGTCGACGGACGAGGTGGCTCGGCCGCGCTCGTGCGCGCCGGCGAACTGCTGCATCAGGTTCGTGGTGCGCTACAGATCACAGAGACCTACGGGGCGGCACTGCTCGCCGAAGAAATGGAACTTGGCTGCAAGTATCTTGCGGCTCTGCGCGCTGGCAAGGGTCGCGAGGACGGGCTCGACGCGCTAACGCGTTCAATGGTGCAGCTGCCAATCTACATTGAGCGCCTGCTTGCCGGTGGCCGCGATATTGCGCTGGTGCTATTGCCAATGCTCAACGATCTTCGGGCTGCCCGCGGCGAGCCGTTGCTTTCCGAAGGCACACTGCTGCTACTCAATCTCTCGCCGAGCCAGGCGAAGCAGAAGGCGGAAAAACGTGAGGGCAGCGGTGAAGACCCTGTTGCCGTTGCGACACACTTGCGGCCAAAGTTCCAACTGGCGCTGCTGGGTTGGATCCAGGGTGGTAATACCAAGCGCCACCTCGATACGCTTGCAAGCGTTGCCCAAAAACTCGAATTGTCAGCAACTCGCGATGACATGTACCAACTCTGGTGGATCGTCGGCGGCGTCCTTGAGTCGCTGCAAGACGGTGGCCTTGAGACGTCGGTTGCGATCAAGCGGTTGCTGGGTAACACGGATCGTCAGATCAAACGGGTCATTGATGAAGGCACCGGAGCGTTCGATACGTATCCAGTTGATGATTTGTTGAACAATCTGCTCTATTACGTCGCCAGGTCGAGTACGTCTGGCGTACGCATTAGCGAAATTCGGGCGGCCTTCAACCTTTCGGAACTACTGCCTGGGGACGAGCAGGTTGAGCATGCGCGCGAAGCGCTATCGGCGCCAAGCGTCAAGCTCATGGAAACGGTCGCGTCAGCAATCAGAGAAGACCTGGCTCGAGTCAAAGACGTGCTCGATATTTTCGTTCGGACGGGCATGAACAATTCGTCCGAGCTGGTGCCGCAACTCGAATTGCTTAAGAAGATCAGCGACACATTGGGTGTTCTCGGTCTCGGTGAGTTGCGCGGCGACATTGATGGCGAAATTGATCGTCTCAAAACGGTTGTAGAAAAGGGCGGCACGGCGTCGGACCAGGTCATTCTGGAAATCGCGTCGACATTGTTGCGCGTTGAGGATCGTCTTGATCAGCAACTTATCCGGCTGATTGATCCAACACCTGACGGCGGCGAAGTCGCGGGCGCAGATATGCCACCGCAAGAGCAGGCCGATTACCAGGAAGTAGCGGAATCCGTTATGCGCGAGTGCATCATCAACCTCGCACGCATTAAGGAGACCGTCGGGCAAAGTCTTGCATCACAAGCGCCGTCACAGGGCCTGGACAGCGTGCCGTCGTTGATACGCGGTATCAAGGCCGGGTTGTTGATGCTGAACAAGACTCGTGCGATGGAAGTCGTAGATAGAGTAGGCACCCTGATTTCGCTGGCACTGACCGGAAACGGCGTCGCACGATTGGCACAAAAGGAAACAGATCGCCTGGCCGACGCGATTGTCAGCATTGAATACTACATGGAGACAGTTAAAGCGGGGCGCAATGAGCCGTGGTACATGCTTGATAATGCTGAAGCGTGTCTCTCTGTGCTGCGTGATGTCGAACATCGCCTGAAAGAAGAGGCCGAGGCCGAGGCCGAACTCGGACATACGATGAAGCTCGACGGTTCCGAGATAGCAGCGCAGGCAGCCGAGATGGCGGCTGCAGAGCAAGCCAGAATGCAGGCGACCGAAGTCATACCTTTACCCGTGGTTGCCCCGGACGCCGAACACCTCGACCCGGAATTGCTCGAACTCTTTATTGAGGAAGCGAAAGAAGAGGTTGCTTCAATAAAGCGCAGATTGCCGGCGTGGCAGGAAGACCCGAGCAATATAGAGGCGCTGATTACGGTCAGGCGCTCGTTTCACACGCTCAAAGGCAGCGGCCGGATGGTCGGTGCCGAACGAATTGGCGAGTACTGCTGGAGCATTGAGAATCTCCTGAACCGGCTTATCAATCGAACGCTGGTTCAAACGCCGCCGATGGTTGATTTCATCGTTGCTGCTGCCGCAGCGGTGCCGGAACTCATAGAACAGCTCGAAGTTGGCGTTGAACCGTCTGCTAATACCAGCCTGCTCATAGCGAGAGCCAATGCATTCACAGAAGGCGATCCGAATGCCGCAATTCTGACAGTCACCACGCAAGCGCAGGCGGAGGCTATCGAGGAAGAGGCTGCACTCGAGATGGATCCGGTACTACTGGATATTTTCTCCAAAGAAACGGCCGGTCATGTGCAGGTCATCGTCGATTACCTAGAGGCATGCGAAGGGCACCAACCACCTTTCGACGTTACGGACAGACTGCATCGCGCCTGCCACACACTGCATGGTAGTGCGAATATGGCGAATGTCGAGCGTGGTGTTGCGGTAGCAAGTGCGCTCAATCGCTTTGTTCGACGCGTCTACGATTACAAGATCGGTTTTGATCAATCGGCGCTCGACGGCCTGAGGGCGGGATCCAGGGCGATAGCCACTATCGTCGGAGATATCAATCAGCCTGAACGAACGCGTGCCGATTACACGGCATTAATAGATCACCTCAACAATCTGGCGGATGCAGTACAGCCGCAACAGCTGGAAACGTCGGAGCCTGTTCCGGAGCCGGTGTTGGTTGCGGAGCCAGTTGTCGAAGAAGTAGAGCAAGAGGCGGAGTACGACGCGGAGATCGCCGCGATTTTCACGGAAGAGTCCGCCGAATTACTCGAGTCTGCCGATAAGGCTCTGATTGAGTGGAGCAAGAACAAGTCGTCTAAAGATTCGATGGAAGAGCTGAAACGCCATCTGCATACGCTTAAAGGCGGTGCGAGAATGGCGGGCATCACTGCCATGGGCAATCTAAGCCACGAGATCGAGACGCTGCTGATTTCAGTTGATAGCGGACGGGTCAAAGCGACGTCGATGGTGGACGGCCTGTTACAACAAAGTGTGGATGAGTTGCATCGCATGCGTGATGCTGTCATCGCCGGTAAAGCGGTGCCTGCAGCCGGGGTCCTTGAGAAGCGAATTCAGCAGGCAAATGCCGGCTTTGAAGTCGCGGACGATTCTGCCGTAGAGACAGCACCAGCGGACAAAGACGTTGAAGAAGCCAAACCGGCAGAGTTTTCGATCGTGCCCGAAGATACCGTCAGCATGGTTATCGTCGACACTCCGTTGGCCGACGAGTTGGCGCAAATCGGCAAGCCGCCGGAAGGTTACCAACCCGAAGTGCCACCGAGCGACGAACCGGGTCTGGAGCTCGAGCTGGAGTCTGAGCCTGAGCCTGAGCCTGAGCCTGAGCCCGAGCCAGAGCCCGAGCAAGAGCCGGAACCAGAACCAGAACCAGAACCAGAACCAAAGCTCGAGCCGGAGCCAGAAGAAAAGCCCAAGCGCGGCAAGCCGGCCGCGGTACAGCCCTTGCGGCAGGAACGGCGCCAGGAACAGCGCCAGGAACAGCGCCAGGAATTTGCTCGCATCGATGCCGAGTTGCTGGAGGACTTGCTGAATGCAGCCGGCGAAATCAGCATTTACCATTCTCGTCTCAGCCAGCAGGTCAGCACATTCGATGTCCACGTCGTCGAGCTCGAACAGACGATCAGCAGACTTCGAGAGCAGTTGCGCAAGCTGGAGGTCGAGACTGAAGCACAGATCATGCACGGTCATCAGGACACATTGGTTGCACGTGACTTTGATCCGCTGGAACTCGATCGCTATTCCAATATCCAGCAGCTGTCGCGTGCGCTCGCTGAGTCGGCAAGCGATCTCGGTAGTCTCAAGGATCTGCTTAAATCAGTTACGACCGAAGCTGAGGGTCTGCTTGTTCAGCAATCTCGTGTAACCGCAGAGTTGCAAGACGGTCTCATGCGTACCCGCATGGTTCCTTTCGAGCGCCATGTTCCGCGGCTGACTCGTCTGGTTCGACAGATTGCCAAGGAAGCCGGGAAAAACGCAGAACTCGCCGTCGAAGGCGCGTCTGGCGAACTTGATCGCCAGGTGCTCGACAAGATGTTGCCGCCGTTCGAACACATGCTACGCAACGCGGTTGTGCACGGCATGGAAACGACCGCGCAGCGCCAAAAAGCAAACAAGCCTGCGACCGGCCGTATCACTATCCGCCTTCACCGCGAAGGCTCTGAAATGATTATCGACGTTTCGGATGACGGCAAGGGCCTTGATGTAGATGCAATTCGGCGCAAAGCCTACGAGCTCGACATGCTCAAGCCGGACAGCAAAGTTACCGACGAAGAGATTATGGAGTTGATCCTGACGCCCGGATTCACGACGGCGAGCAAGGTTACCCAGTCTGCGGGTCGCGGTGTTGGCATGGATGTCGTTGCCAACGAAGTCAAAAAGCTCGGCGGTTCTCTGCGCATATCTTCCGTTACGGGGCAGGGTACGAACTTTACGGTTCGCCTGCCGTTTACTCTCGCGATCACACAGTCGCTCATTGTGCGCACCGGCGATGAGGTTTATGCCTTGCCGCTGCCGTCAGTCGAAGGTGTCGCACGCATACCGCGCGCCGAACTTGAGAACCTCCTGAGCCAGAGCGAGCCCAGCTACCAGTACGGCGAAGAAACCTACAAATTCCGTCACCTTGGAATGTATCTGGGTGGTCAGGCAGCCGAGTTGCCGCAGGACGAGCCACATGTTCCGGTGATTTTGGTTCGTGCGGGCGAGTATTCCGCTGCACTCCTGACCGATGAGATGATCTCGAGCAGAGAAATCGTCGTTAAGTCTGTAGGACCGCAGCTGGCGAGTATTCGCGGTATTGCGGGCGCTACGATTCTGGGTGACGGCCGCATCGTACTCATTCTTGATATCGCCGCACTTGTGCGTACCGGTGCACCCGTTGTTGAGCTCAAGAATGCGGCGCCGGCGCCAACGGACGATCGCCCTCTTGCGCTTGTCGTCGATGACTCCATAACGGTTCGACGCGTCACCGAACGCTTCCTGCAGCGTCACGGCATGCGAGTCGTTACAGCAAGAGATGGCCTCGACGCAATTAGCGTCATGTCAGACCACAAGCCTGACATTATCCTGTTGGATATCGAAATGCCGAACATGGATGGTTATGAATTCGCGTTGCATGTGCGTAACGATGATCGCGTCTCTGATGTGCCTATCATCATGGTGACCTCGCGCGTTGGTGATAAGCACCGTGCTCGTGCAATCGAACTCGGGGTCAATGACTACCTGGGCAAGCCATTCCAGGATTCGGCGTTGCTCGACGCTATCCAGCGCTTGCTTGATGAAAAAGGAATCACGTTGTCGTGAGTGCTGAATCTGACGAACTGTATAGCCTGCTCGTGCCGCTGTCCGAAGATCGCCTGATTGTGCCGCGTGCCTGTGTGGCGGAGGTTGTTCGTTTCACCGCGCCTGAACACGAGGCCGGCGCGCACAGTTGGATGCTTGGCACGGTCAACTGGAACGGTCGTCAGTTACCCGTGGTTTCGTTTGAAGGTGCATTGGGCAAGGATGTTCCAGTAGCGACCGGGCGCACTCGAATCGTCGTTTTCTACGCAAGCACTGGTCAACTGAAGACGGGCTACTTTGGCCTGCTCACGCAAGGATTTCCGCAACTCGTGCGCGTCAACAAGGATGTCCTCGAGTTACACACAACAGATGGCTGGCCCGACGATGCGCCAGTGTTGTGCCGTGTCAAAATGATTAACGAATTCCCGCTCATTCCCGACCTCGAAAGACTTGAGGCGATGTTGGCGCGCGAATCAATCCAGGCGTAAGCCGTCCACAAGTATCGGTGGACAAATCCGGGGCGTGTCGGGATATAGGCATGATTGCGGATGATTCGCTGGCCTGATCGTGGTGTACATTGGCATTCACGGGGCCGTAGCTCAGCTGGGAGAGCGCTGCGTTCGCAATGCAGAGGTCGGGAGTTCGATCCTCCTCGGCTCCACCAATTCTTGCTTACACTTCAATTGCTTGCACTTGGTCCACTCGATTACTGCCATTTTGTGTGGGCGGTTGTGTGAGAATCGTGTGAGTTGCAACCCGTAGTACGGTGTTTGGTCGCCTCGCACACACGTTCTCGGCAGCTGCCACCAGCCTGGCGATATCGGGCGCCGAATAATGCGTCGTGATTCGCTCGGATTTATGGCCGAGTAAATCCTGACGATCCTCGAAACCCACCCCGGCAGCGCGTAGCCGATGCCCGAACGTATGCCGAAGATCGTGCACCCGGATGTTGGGCAGTCCAGCAGCAATACGCACTCTTTTCCAGCTAGTGTTGAGTATCTTGCCGGTCGGGTTGCCCTTGTAGGTGAATACGAACTCCGGATGCTTGCCCCGTTGTTCGTCCACGATGCTTCGCGCAATCGAGTTCAGCACGACGATTCGTTCCTGAGCGTTCTTGGTCTGGAACTCATCGTTGCTTGGTAGCACAAACACACTTGTTTCAAGCTCCGGGAGCTTTACCTCCCAGTTCCATCTGAGCTGGCACACTTCCTGTTCCCTGCAACCGGTGTTGACCTTGTACAAGGCCATCCTTTGCAGGTGCCCAGGCAGCTCCTTGAACAAGCGGTCCTGTTCTTCCCAACTTAACGGATAGGGCTTTCTTGCCGGCCCCTGCTCCATCTCGATCAGCGGCGGTGAGCCCAGCCACGACATGCCATTGTCGTGTCGCCACACTCTCGTAGCAAGATTCAGTATCCGCCGAATGCAGCACAACTCCCTGTTGATAGTGCCGGCCGCGACCCCGTCCGTGCGACGGGCCTGCCGGTACTGCGCCAGAGTATCGTTGTGAATGCGATCCAGAGGCAGATCGCCGATATGCGGCATGATGCGCTTAAACGAATACACGTCCCGCTCCAGGCTTTTCTTGTGCTGATAGTCGTTGAGATACTTTACTGCTGCCTGCTCAAACGTCCGTGTCGGTCGAATGCCATAGACTGTCGCCTGACGAATCTCATTGATACGGTGCGCTAGGTAGCGCTCCGCTTCTTCGAGATTATGCGTGCTGCAGCTTTCTGCCAATCTTCCGTATCCCTTGATTTTCTTGTCGATCCACCAGATGCGGCCTCTTTTTTGGAGGCCCGGTGATTTCTTGCGTCCCATAATTCACTCCTTTTGGCGGGACGCCCGTTGCGTGAGACATAGTCCTCCACCCAGGCATCCAGTTCAAGCCGGTCGAAGGCGATGCCTTGCTGGCCGATGGGGATTCTGGTGAGACAAGGCCGGACCTCGCTGTTGAAGCGGTTGCGGTCCATGCCGAGATACGCAGGGGCGTCGCGAAGTCGTACGAGCCGCGGTAACAAGGCGATGGATGCACGCGCAGATTTCATCGGCCGAGATACACCGCCGCTATTTCAACTCGAGCGTGGCCAAGTTCGCTGCTGATGATGGCTCGCGTTTCATGGTCGAGTGCTCGTTGCTCAGGGTTCAGCTCTTTCGACGGCAACCCACCCGCCACTGGACAAACCAGTTCGGTGAGCTCGAAATAGCGCCGCTGAGCATAGCCATGTCGTAAACCGTGCAGCCGCGATAATCCTGCTTTTCGAATCTGCTTCTCGTAGCGGTGCAGTTGCTGCACATAGTTCAGGTGGGGCGGTATTAGTGAGCCGCCCCTCGCCAACGCTTTAATTTCTTCCAATAACCGCCGCTGATTATCATTTGTAATCGGCACCGTTCTCGCTCGCCCGCCCTTGGTCCAACTGGATTTGAGCTTGATGTGATCGTCCTGCACTGCGTAGCTCGGACTGAACTTGATCGATTCTTCACGTCTGAGACCGAAGGCCGCTTGCAAACGAATACTCAGGCAGACGTATTGATCCGAGATCAACGACAGTTTTCTCATATCCAGTTGCTGTGCCTTGGACTCCTTCGCGACGTACTCCCGCTTGCCAATGCCGTAGACGCTGTTGTCCCTGGCGATGATGCTCGGCTTGTTCACCTTCTTCGCCCACCAGCGAAGTGCCGATAGGCGATTCTTCAACGTACCGGTACTGATGCCCTGCTCGCGCCATTTTGCGAGCAGGGCATCAATATGCTTCGGTTTGAGTGAACTCGCCTGCATGCGCCTAAAGCCCAGCGTCTGCAGTTGATTGGCAATCAGGTCCAATATTCGGGACCGGGTTGCTTGAGTAGAAAACCCGCCGTCACGATTGTCACGGCAGAGCTTACTTAACTGGTAGTTCAGGTCTTTCATGGTGCATCTTTCCTCATTGGTGAGTTTGGATGACCAGCTCGCAGCCTTGTGGCATGCGAGGTCCGATCAACGATCGGAAAAGGTCACGGGACACCAGTCCCTTAAGGCCTGAAGCCTTAATCAGGTTCGCCGGGGGATCTTTGTGAAGCTCCACCGGGGACCACCAGTTGGCCACTCGGTCCAAAATCAGAACGAGTGGATATCTACCTCCTTTGGGTATGAGTAAAAGAAACGCCATAGGCGTATGAGAACGCGTAGCCGAACACCGAAGTCCAGCCGAGCATGAAGATGCCGAGCAGGGAGCTCAGGCTTTATCGAAGATGCTGAAACGTAGATGTTCAGCTGAGATGGAAGATGCCGGGCTCTCTAATCCCGACTTGGGCCAAAAAGCATGCAGAGCAAGCTCTGACCCCAGGCAGGATGACCCCTGCCAGGTACCGCTTTGACGCAGCGGTTGCGTATCATGCAAACCACGCTAGTACAAATCGCGAGACTTGTCTATAGATAAGCCCTGCAGGTTAATTCAGGGCGATATTCGCATCACTCCGAAGGCTTCCGACTTTGTTCAGGGAGGTTCTTTCACGTCCGGGCAAGAAGGGGCATTTGCATCCGCGTCACTCACCGGGAACTTGCGAAATCCCGCCAGAACGTGCGTGATTGCTGGTTCAGAGTACCGCGTCACTACAGCGCTTCGCACTTGGTAGTGACGCGGCACATCGCAGCGTATCGCCAGTGCGCCATGCGTTCGCCTGGCGCATTGACTATTACTGTGGTTCGGCAGCAACCGTCAGATCAGGGGGCGAACCGCGGCAACTGCCTGTTGCGATCCTATCACCTGAGCAACGACCACTTGCGTGCAGGAGCCGTCGCTCGGCCGATCACTACAATGGCCTCGTGACAGGAGACGGTCGGCTATTGTACGTCGTTGGGATCATCCCCGCGCAACTCCGCTTCCACGATCTTGTGGCCTTTGGTGTCGGGTGCGCCCTCGATATCGGGTGCGTAGAAGAATACGTCCTCTATTGCCAAATTGAAAAAGCAAGCGATCCTGAACGCTATTTCCAAGGAGGGCGGGTACTTACCGGCCTCGATGGCCATCATCGTTTGACGGCTCACACCAATGATTTTGGCCAGTTCCTTCTGTGTTATCTCACCGGACAGGAAACGACACCGCCTAATGGAGTTGGCAACGGCCACGACTCACTGTCCCCGCCGACAAAGAGGCAGTTGCATGATAGACGTGAAGACATCCGTAGAAGCAACAACGTCCAATAGGCGATCCAAATACCCACACACCGCGAGGATGAGGTGCGGTGCGCTGCCAAAGCTTTTTGCCTGAAAGGACAGGGCCATTGAAAATCTCCAAGTTAACTAAACTGGACCAAATATCCGATATCTTCGACACAAGGTCAATCGAACAGGACCGTAGGTAGACTATATTGGACCTTAAGTAAAGCTTACCCAAGGCATGCCTGCAAAACTTACGATAGAGGGACTCTCAATGTTGGGTCGTTTTTGATTGGTCGACTTGCTATCAACTGACCAGGCGACTATTCACACAACGCGCATGTGGTTTGGAGTTTATGTCTCGGTCGTCGGCAAGCGCGGTCCATTCCCCTCTTCCATCCAGAACGCTGATTTACTAGCGATAATGCCGCTTCTCGCTATCCAGCGGCTGTACTCGGCGACAAAGCACCCACTCAGAAACAGTTTTGCAGAAGTCTCTGAGCGAACGTCCGCTTTTCCCGATAGCGGCCACTCAAGACGCTTCAAATCGAGTTATTCGACCGGCTGGTTTCGGCCAGAAGCAGCCCCTCGTGCGACCAAGCTAGCTACGTCTCTCCCAAGTTACGAAGGTCTGATTATCTATGCAGTTCATTCCGTCAATTAGCTGGCTGCGATCCTTTCCGGTTACGGATTGTAGTTTTTCAAGGGCCTCTTCCTCCCCGGTTGCGCCCATCGGGAACGACAC
>RCNB010000209.1_pt1 | contig 40441 bp, 29 predicted proteins | sample 2041321 | NCBI WGS metagenome assembly RCNB01 (sample SAMN09708232, study PRJNA481090) | Marine sediment metagenome, whole genome shotgun sequencing project.
AGGCGGGAATCTCATTAAATAAAACGGAGGTGTTGAGTAATCAAACGGAATGAATTATTAAAAAGTGGATTCCCGCCTTCGCGGGAATGACAAAAAAATGTGGAATCCATTATATAAGAACTAATATTAATAAGATTCCTGCCTTCGCAGGAATGAGGAATATGAATAACAAGAACTATTACGCAGTATTAATGGCAGGTGGTGTCGGCTCACGATTTTGGCCAGTGAGCACCCAAGAGTTTCCGAAGCAATTCCATGATATGCTCGGAACCGGCGATACCCTGATTCAGAAAACCTTCCAGAGGCTAAGCCATCTTATCCCGAAGGAAAATATTTTCATTCTTACCAATGAACGCTACAACGATCTGGTATTCGAGCAGCTGCCCGGCATCACCAAACGCCAAGTGGTATTGGAACCTGCCATGCGAAACACAGCGCCTTGCATCCTATACGCCTCCCTGAAGATCCAAAAGGAAAACCCAGATGCCTTGATGATCGTGGCGCCTAGTGATCATTGGATCGAAGACGAAGCGGCTTTCAGTACCAATGTAAAACAGGCCTTTGACTTCTGCGAAAATAACGATGCCCTAATGACCTTAGGGATCACACCTGCCTTCCCGAACACGGGCTATGGGTATATCGAGTATGATAAAACGGTGACCGAGGCCATTAAACCTGTGCAGCAATTCCGTGAAAAACCAGATTATAAGACCGCACAATCCTTCATCGAACAAGGTAATTTCCTTTGGAATGCCGGGATCTTCATGTGGAGCGTGGGAAGTGTCATAAAGGCCTTTCAAACCAATCAGCCTGAATTGTTTCAATTGTTTGAACAAGGATATGGCGTTTATAATACCGAGTTTGAGGATGATTTTGTGCGCGATAATTATGGTAAGGCCGAGAATATCTCTGTGGATTATGCTATCATGGAAAAATCATCCAATGTGTTCGTGCTTCCTGCTGAATTCGATTGGAATGACCTAGGGACTTGGGGATCCCTATACGATAAACTAGATAAGGACGAAAATAATAATGCCGTAGTGAATGCACGAACCTTAGTGGAAGATGCGTCTGGGAATATGATCAAGACCAAGAGCAATAAAATTGTGGTCATCGATGGTATCAGCGATTATATTATCGTGGATAAAGATGATGTTTTGCTTATCTTTCCGAAGGAAAAAGAACAGGATATCAAAAAGACACTGCAAAACGTTAAAGATAAATTTGGCGAGCAGTATGGCTAATGAAATACGGTTTCTTCGAGTTAAAACGACACTAATGAATCGAGAAGCGCTTGATAGTTAAAGGTCATTTCAACGCGAACGGACACTATTGGTGATAAAGTATGGAAGAAAATAAAATAAACCCGGAGGAGGAAGAAGCTGCTAAAAAAGCCGAGGCGCAAGCCACTGAAAAAGTGGAGCAGGCCAAGGAAGACGTCAAGGAAGATGCCAAGGGCTTGATAAAAAGCTCCAAGAGTTTCATATATGAGATTTTTGGGTTCCGTCAGGATACCGACCGCGATGCTACCATACAAGCCATTAAGAGTGACATTCCGTTCAAGGGCGCTACAGCATGGATCCTCATCTGTTCGATCTTCGTTGCCTCAGTAGGGCTAAATGCCAATTCGACCGCAGTAGTGATCGGTGCCATGTTAATATCACCACTCATGGGGCCTATTCTCGGTATTGGGATGGCCTTGGCCATTAACGATATCGATACCCTAAAAAAATCACTGATCAACTTTTTGGTCATGGTGGTCTTGAGTGTTTTGACGGCCTTCCTATTCTTTAAGTTTTTTCCCCTGCGGGAAGATTCCTCAGAATTACTGGCACGTACGGCACCTGATATTCGGGATGTATTGATCGCCTTTTTTGGTGGTCTGGCCCTCATTATTGCCCGAACTAAAAAAGGGACCATCGCTTCGGTGATCTTTGGTGTGGCCATCGCCACAGCCTTGATGCCGCCATTATGTACCGTTGGTTACGGTCTCGCTAAAGGTTTCGAGCCTGGACTAACGGCCGGAACCACAGGCTATACCTATGCGCTGGGTGCCATATATCTTTTTGGGATAAACACGATTTTTATTGCATTGGCCACCTTCTTGGTGCTCAAGCTCCTGCGTTTCCCAATGATCAAGTACGCGAATTCCAAGAAACGACGACGCATTGCAAGATTTGCAGCATTTTTCGCCGTTATAGCCATGATCCCAGCGGGTTATACCTTTGTGAATGTTTTGAGTAAAAGCAATAAGAACAGGGATTATAAATCGTTTTTAAAGAAAGAAGTCCTATCGAATAATGACCTCTGGCTACAACGGGAAAATATTGATATTCAAACGAAAAAAGTGAGTCTTTACTTCAATGGAGAAGTTTCTGATGCTACGCGATCAGACTTGGTTAACGAGCTTAAAGGCTATACGTATCTTGAGGGATTCGACTTATCCATTAATGCGAACAACAGCAGGAGCGTAGATAAGATATCGGAAGCGTACGACCGGGCCATTGCAGAGTTGGACAAAAAAGATAATATGATCAGTGAGCTCCAATCTCAGATCATGAAACTGAATGAGAACATCACTGGATTGAACCAGCAGATCGAAGCCCAAAACGCTGCCAATAAAAGTGGAATTGCCTTTTCGGCCATTGCCAAAGACGCCAAGATCAGATTCAAGGAACTGGAATATTTTGGCTATGCGAAGATGCTGGAGTCCAAGGATTTCATTCAAGTGGATACCGTAGTCGTTGCCAGTGTGCGTTGGGATATAAACCTAAATGACAGTCTGGTGACTATTAGGGAGGATGCACTTGGCGTATGGTTGAAAGAGCGTCTTAAGGTAAAAAAGGATGTGGTTATTAAGAGGGAATAGACAATAGACTAGAGATAATAGATGAGAGACAATAGACTAACTACTGATTCTCCTCAATATACATTTTACGGACTTTCTTGAATAGATTTGACGAATAGACAAAATCGGTAACCACTTTATTATCGGTCTTGAAAATAGTTTCTTTGGAGCCTTCCCAAGCCTTGTGACCATCTTTTAGGAAGATGATCTTTTCACCGATTTCCATCACAGAATTCATGTCATGAGAATTGATCACTGTGGTCATCTGGTATTCATCGGTAATTTCCTGGATGAGATTGTCAATGATGATCGCCGTTTTAGGGTCCAAACCTGAATTAGGCTCATCACAAAAAAGATATTTTGGATTGTTGACAATAGCACGTGCGATGGCTACACGCTTTTGCATACCCCCAGAAGCTTCTCCAGGGTATTTATTATTTGCATCCACAAGATTCACGCGCTTCAATACAATGTCTGCACGTTCTTCCATTTCACTTTTAGATTGTTTTGTGAACATTCTCAATGGAAACATGACGTTTTCCAAAATGGTCATCGAATCAAACAAGGCACTGCCTTGAAATACCATGCCCATATCCGCTCTTAAATTTCGTTTTTCGGCATCCGTTAATTCTGAATAGATCTTACCATCATAGGAGATGGTGCCACTGTCCTGTTCGAACAATCCTAGAAGACACTTCAGGAAGACCGTCTTTCCGCTACCACTCTGCCCGATGATGAGGTTGGTTTTTCCTTTTGAGAAAGTGGCACTGATGCCTTTTAATACATGGGCATCACCAAACGATTTATGTATGTCTTTTACCTCGATCATTAGCTTAGTAACATATCAGTTAAAAAATAGTTCACAACGATGATCACAACACTTGTCCATACAAAGGCTGCAGTACTGGCTTTACCAACTTCTAGAGCGCCTCCTTTCATATAAAATCCATGATACGAAGGAATAGTCGCTAGGACAAAGGCAAATACCAATGTCTTTATAAAGGCATAGGTGATGTGAAACGGATCAAAACCATCCTGTATGCCAGTGATGAAATCGGTATAGGAGCTGAATCCGCCATAAACACAAGCCGCCAATCCTCCAATAACGCCCAAGAACATAGCAATGGAAATAACAAAAGGATAGAGCATCATGGCCACCACCTTAGGGAAAACCAAATAATTCAATGAATTGATGCCCATGACCTCAAGGGCATCTATTTGCTCGGTCACACGCATGGTGCCGATACTTGATGTGATGAATGACCCAACTTTACCCGCCATGATTATCGACATAAAGGTCGGGGCAAACTCCAAGATTATAGACTGCCTTGTCGCAAAGCCAACGAGGTACTTAGGGATCAAGGGACTATTAATATTCAATGCTGTTTGAATGGTAACCACGCCACCTACAAAAAAGGAAAGGAATGCCACAATACCTATAGACCCGATGATCAGATCGTCAATATCCTTGAATATGAGCGTACGCATAACAGACCACTTGGTGGGCTTTCGGAACATCTCTACGATCATTAGGAAGTATGTGCCAATATTATGCAGAAAACTCATAGGTTTTTAGTTAGTGCTAAAATAATTAATTCAAGCTAGATAATTAACGAATATTTAAATTAAGGGAATTAATAAATATCTTATTTTTGAATAACTCACAACGTCATATTATGAATAAGTTTGCTTTGTATATTGTTTTTGGTATTTCCATTTTATCCTCTGTTGCCCAAGGCACCTCCAAATCCATTGATATTCCTGACTTTGATATCCTAGCAGATAGTAAACCAAAGCTGGTAGTGGGGATTATTGTGGATCAAATGCGATATGATTATTTAACGCGGTTTGCCGATAAATATGGCCAAGGTGGTTTTAACCGTCTGATCAGTGATGGTTTTAATTGCAAGAATAATCACTTTAATTATATCCCGACGTATACAGGCCCAGGTCATGCCTCTGTGTATACTGGCACGACCCCTAAGTACCATGGCATCATCAGTAACCATTGGTATGATAAGGTTTCGAAGAAATCGGTTTACTGTGCCAGTGATGACTCTGTACAATCCGTGGGTACCACAACAACGGCTGGCCAAATGTCACCGCATAGAATGATAGCGTCCACGTTTCCGGATGAAAATAGGTTGTTCACCCAAGGTAGAGGGAAAACTATTGGAATATCGATAAAAGATAGAGGGGCAATATTGCCTGCTGGTCATAGCGCCAATGCGGCCTATTGGTTTCAAGGCAGTGACGAAGGGCACATGATCTCTAGTAGCTATTATATGCGGGAACTGCCAAAATGGGTGAAGAAATTCAATAGTTCAGATGCTGTGGAAAAGCATTTAACTGAGTGGAATACGCTTTATAATATCAAGACCTACGAAGAAAGTGGCGGAGATATGAACACGTTTGAGGGTGGATTTAGGGGGAAGGAATTAGCAACATTTCCCTATGACCTTAAAACACTGGCGCCACAAAATGGGAATTTTGATATTCTAAGATCAACGCCTTTTGGTAATACCATTGTGACAGATTTTGCCATAGCTGCCCTTGATGCTGAAAGCTTGGGACAAGATGATATTACAGACATCTTGACAATCAGTTACTCAAGTACGGATTACATTGGCCATAATTTTGGTGTGAACTCTAAAGAGGTTCAAGATACGTATTTGCGATTGGACCTTGAGCTTGAGCGCCTCCTGAACACCTTGGATGCAGAAGTAGGAAAAGGACAATACACTGTTTTTCTTACTGCAGATCATGGGGCTGTCAATGTGCCGGCATATTTACAAAGTGCTAAGATCCCTGCTGGTTATTTGGACAATAATACCATGAAGCAGAATTTCAATTTGTTCATGTCCAAGACCTTTGGAGCTACCGACCTCGTTGTGAATGTGAGTAATAATCAAGTATTCTTGAATCACAAAAAAATAGCATTATTGGATCTGGACTTGGAAGATGTGCAAGAAGCCATAGTGAATGAGATCATTACCTACGAGCATATTGATAAGGCCTATACAGCAACAGCCATGAGTTCTACTGCTTTTACCGATGGTATTGAATCATTGCTTCAAAACGGATATAATCAAAAACGTTCTGGAGATGTACTCTTAGTTCATGAGCCTGCCATGATATCTTATTCTGTAACTGGTTCTACACACGGATCTGGACGGAGTTACGACACACATGTGCCTTTGATCTTTTACGGAAACGGGATCAATAAGGGGAGTACTTTTAAAAGAACGGAGGCCATTGACATCGCACCAACAATGTCGGCCTTACTTGGAGTCAGTTTCCCCAATGCGGCAACTGGAGAACCAATAATAGAGGTTTTGGAAAATTAGCGTGGCGAATCGCAGACCGGAACCGCTATTACTACCATCTTATAAGCCAATGGATTTTTTCACGCCTTTCCAGCGTAATTGACGAATGAATTCACCTTCTTCTTCGGAGACTAGAGGTGCTATCTTCGCATTTTTTGCTTTGTAATATCCAGATATGGTATTCAAGGCATAAGACAGACTCTTCTTATTGAAACCGCTTTTCAGGGCCGTTAATAACATTAGTGAAAACCCATAGCGCATTTTGAAAAGCGCTTCTCCTTGAAGGTATTTGCTTTTGGAGGTGTAGGTTTGTCCTGTAGGTTTCAGGTGCTTGACGTGCAAAGTTTTATCTGTTTGCACTTTCCAACCATGGAATTGAGCAAGCAATGTGTCAAGGGTATCCCAGCCAATGGACCGTTTCAATCCGCCAATAGCCGAAAAGCATTGTTTTCTGTAGGCTTTAAATGGGCCTCTAACATGGTTTTTAGAAGCTACAGTTTCATACACCCACATATTATTCTTTTCTACATAGGCGTGTCCACCCGCAATCCCAATGCTATCATCACTCTCGAAAACCCTAACAATAGTTTCAAGATAGTCTTTTGGGAGTATGATATCCGCGTCGAATTTACAGATAATGTCATACTGGTCGTCAAGAATATCATAACCCTTGTAAAACGCATTGATGACTTTGCTTCCTGGGATGTGTTCGTTGGCGGAGGAGTGATTCAAGATAGTTAACCAGTCGTGCTTTTTTGCAAAATCCTCACTGATCTTTTGGGTGTCGTCGGATGAATTGTCATTAACGATCACCACTTTTTTTGGAAGAAACGTTTGGCTTACCAAAGATTCAAGCATCAAGCCAATGGTGTCTTGTTCATTGTGAGCTGGTATGACGATGTAAATGTTCAATCAGGGATATTTTATGCTTCGAAGTTACACTCTTTCTGCATAAACGATATAATAGCGATTGGTGAATAGACGGAGTATTGGCCGAAACCCAATTTTCTTGACGGGATTGGTCCATTGTTTACGGGCTTTTATTTGCCATCCCGCTTTTTCCAGGAGCCAATCGAATTGCCAATCTTCAAACTCATGGTAATGTCGGTCCCATACATCTGTTTTACTCTTATAAGCGGGCGCAAACCACAACCGCATAGGAATGCTTGCGACGAGCTTGTTGGCTTTTATTTCCTTTAAAATATTATAAGGGGCTAAGAGGTGTTCGAAGATCTCGAAAGCGGTGACAACCTCGGCCTTAGAATGCTGCACGGATGAAAAATCCTCGTCGAGGTCTTCTCCAGAGGTGTTTTCCACTTGGTATCCGCTCTCCTTCATGATGCCTGTAAACGGATTCTCGACGCCTAAGTCTAAAAGACTATCGGAAGAGGGGATATGTTCTTTTAAAAAGTCAAGTGTGAGTTTATAGCGTTTGTGAGGATACTTTCCTTCGTACATAATATTTCCCGCGAAGGCGGGAATCTTTTAGTTAGTACCTGTATGTTATAGCATTAATATGCATTCCGCCACCAACACTAGCAAACATGATGACATCGCCTTTATTGATTTCGTGATCATCCAGTTGATTCTTGCGTACCAGATCAAAAACGGTAGGTACGGTAGCAACCGAGCTATTTCCGAAGGTCCGGATATTCATTGGCATGATATCTTTAGGGACTTCGGTTTTATAGAGTCTATAAAATCTCTTGACAATGGCTTCATCCATTTTTTCATTCGCTTGATGGATAAAGATCTTCTTAAGGTCTTTAATATCAACACCACTATTGTCCAAGCAAGTTTTCATGGCATTTGGAACTTCTTTCAATGCAAATTCATAGATCTTGCGTCCATTCATTTTAAGATACCGTGTATCTCTGCAAAGTTCTTGATTATTGGAGTTGCCAAAGAACAAATAATAAGCTTCATCATAGGTAAAAGAAGATGTTTCATGCGAGAGGATCCCACCTTCATCATCTGTAGCTTCTATGACAGTTGCTCCAGCACCATCGGAATAGATCATGGAATCGCGGTCATGTTTATCTAAAACCCTTGAAAGGGTTTCTGATCCAACCACTAAACATTTTTTGGCCATACCAGCTTTAATGTATGCCTGCGCCTGTATAACGCCTTCAACCCAGCCAGGACATCCAAAAAGGATATCGTATGCGACACATTTAGGGTTTTTAATACGCAGACTATGCTTTACTCTTGACGCCAAGCAAGGTAAAAGGTCACTTTGTATGGTGCCTTGTTTTACATCGCCAAAATTATGGGCGCAAATAATATAATCTAGTTCTTCTCTATCTATTTTAGCGTCTTCAATGGCTTTTTCAGCAGCAAAAAACGCTAGATCCGATGAGTTGAGATGGTCCTTGGCATAACGACGTTCAGCGATACCCGTAATGGCCTTGAATTTTTCTACAATGACCTCATTGGGTGTTTCAATATTAGAGCCGTCAATATTTAGGAAATTATGTTTGTGAAAGTCATCATTCTTTTCAATGACGTCAGGAACGTAACTTCCAGTGCCCGTTATCTTGATATTCATAAAATGCACTTAATTAATTCAGTTATATCTGCAATATAATAACATATTGTGAAACATATAAAATGCAAGCTCAATTTTTACGATGTTCAAAAGCATCTTTATGCTTCAATAAAGTCTTCTATTGGTGCGCAAGTACAGATCAAATTCCTGTCACCATATGCATCGTCCACACGTCTTATGGAAGGCCAGAACTTATTGTCCCTGACATATTCCAATGGAAACGCCGCTTTTTCACGCGTATAAGGGAAATCCCAAGTATCGGAAGTTACCATGCCCATAGTGTGTGGTGAATTTTTCAAGACATTATTCGTATCTTCTTTTGAAGTCTTATCAATTTCCATTTTAATCGATATCATGGCATCACAGAAACGATCCAATTCAGCTTTACTTTCACTTTCTGTAGGCTCTATCATCATGGTCCCTGCTACAGGGAAGGACACCGTTGGTGCATGGAACCCATAATCCATGAGACGCTTTGCAATATCAGTGACCTCAATACCATTATCTTTAAAAGGCCTGCAATCCACGATCATTTCGTGTGCAGCGCGCCCCTTTTCTCCAGAGTATAAAACACTGTAATGACCTTCGAGACGTTCCTTTATATAATTGGCATTGAGTATGGCTATTTTGGTTGAATCGGTAAGACCTTCTGCGCCTAACATACAGATATAGCCGTATGAGATCAAACACGCTAGAGCACTTCCCCATGGGGCTGCTGAGATGGCTGTAATGGCATGGTCACCGCCAGTTTTGATCACTGGATTTCCAGGTAGGAACGGCACTAATTGATGAGCGACACAAATTGGTCCAACACCAGGGCCACCACCTCCGTGAGGAATGGCAAAGGTTTTGTGTAGATTCAGGTGACAGACGTCGGCTCCAATATTACCAGGATTCGTCAGCCCGACTTGGGCGTTCATATTCGCACCATCCATATATACTTGTCCACCGCCATCATGTATTATTTGCGTAATATCTTTTATGGCGGATTCAAAAACGCCATGGGTTGATGGATACGTTACCATCAATGCGGATAGATTGTCTTTATGTAATTCCGCCTTTTCACGAAGGTCGTCTACATCGATGTTGCCTTCTTCCGTAGATTTTGTTACAACGACTTTCATGCCAGCCATAACGGCGCTGGCTGGATTTGTGCCGTGTGCTGAAGATGGAATCAGACATATATTACGGTGCCCTTCTCCTCTAGATTCGTGGTATGCTTTTATGACCATGAGCCCGGCATATTCGCCCTGAGCTCCAGAATTTGGTTGTAGTGATGTGCCAGCAAAACCTGTGATTTCGGTTAATTGATCCTCTAGTTTTTTCAATACTTTTTGATAACCTTCAGCTTGTTCGATGGGTACGAAAGGGTGGATGTTTCCCCAATTGGCCCAACTTAGTGGTAGCATTTCGGCGGCGGCATTCAATTTCATGGTACAAGACCCAAGAGCGATCATAGAATGATTAAGCGATAGGTCTTTACGTTCCAATTTCTTGATGTAACGCATCAAGTCGGTTTCGGAATGGTAGGTATTGAACACATCTAAAGTCAGAAAATCTGTATCACGAGTTACAGAGCTATCAATTCGTTCGGTTGTTGATAGTTCTGGAATCGGAGATGAGACTTTCCCAAGACCTTCTGTAAATATATGAAGGATCGCATTGAGGTCCTTGATGGATGTCGTTTCGTTCACAGAGATCGATACGGTTTCTGCATCTGGATAATAGAAATTGACTTCGTGATTTTCGGCGATGTCACGAATAATCGAAGCTTCTGCCTTTACCTGTATGGTGTCAAAATACGATGTGTTGTTTTGCTGTAATCCAATTTCTTCCAGTGCGTTTGCCAAAGTAGTCGCGGTGTGATGCACTTTATTGGCAATATGTTTCAGTCCATTTGGGCCGTGATATACGGCATACATACCAGCCATAACGGCCAATAATACTTGTGCCGTGCAGATATTGGAGGTAGCTCTATCTCTTTTTATATGTTGTTCGCGGGTTTGCAAAGCCATACGTAAGGCACGATTGCCATCAGTATCCTTGGTAACGCCGATGATTCTTCCTGGAATGTTACGCTTGTAGGCTTCTTTAGTGGCGAAATAAGCGGCATGTGGTCCGCCATAGCCCATTGGAATACCAAAACGTTGCGTCGTTCCTACGACAACATCAGCGCCAAAATGTCCAGGTGATTCCAATTTCACTAAACTCAAGATATCCGCAGCAACTGCTACTTTTATGCCGTTGTTATTGGCTTTTGAAATAAAATCCCCCAAGTCTAGTATCTGTCCACTTTTACCTGGATATTGTACTATGGCCGCAAAATAATCTGATGAAAAATCAAAAGATTCAGCAGTGCCAACAACTAATTCTACACCTATTGGATTTGCCCTTGTTTGCAGTAATGAAAGCGTTTGAGGTAAGATTTCGTCGCTTACAAAGAATTTATTGATTCCAGCTTTCTTCTGGTCGCGTTCCCTAACAGCAAACAACAAACTCATGGCTTCTGCGGCAGCAGTACTTTCATCTAATAAAGAGGCATTGGCCAATTCCATGCCGGTAAGATCACAGATCATGGTCTGGAAATTTAACAGAGCTTCTAGTCGACCTTGGGCAATTTCTGCTTGATAGGGCGTGTATGCAGTATACCAACCCGGATTTTCTAAAATATTCCTTTGTATCACTGCGGGCAATACAGAAGGATGATAGCCCAAACCTATATAGGTATTGAATACTTTATTCTTAGCCGCCATTTCATGAATATGCCCTAAATACTCTTGCTCACTCATGGCTTCATCAAGAGTAAGATCTTTTTGTAGCTTTATATTTTCAGGAATGGTTTCATTGATGAGTTGGTCAAGTGAATTGGCTCTAACTGTTTTAAGCATATCAACATGGTCGGAGTGTCTAGGACCGATATGACGCAAGGCAAAAGAATCTGTATTCATTCTCGTTTTTATTAAATTCCAGCCCAAAATTAAGCAATATAAAGCGTTTTCGTTATGAGCTTTAACAAAGTTTTTTAACCATTTGACGAGATTATTAACACATTTCCTATTTTTGTTTAATGCACTACCTAAAGCGTGTTTTCGAATTTTACTTGAATAGTAGCATTCATGTGGCCTTGGCCGTATCATGCTTGTCTTGGGTCACACTTTTGGACTTCAACATCCCCTATAATGAAAACCTGTTGTTTTTCATATTTTTTGCAACAATTACCGGTTACAATTTCGTTAAGTATTTCGGGGTTGCGAAGTTCCATCATAGAAGCCTCACCCAGGAACTGAAGATCATCCAGGTATTCTCCTTATTGTCCTTCATACTGATGTGCTATTTTGCTCTTAAGCTGCAGACGAGGTCATTATATGCCATAGGTATATTGGGCCTTGTGACATTTTTATATACCATGCCATTCTTGCCTAGGAAAATGCTCTATGATGAGGCCATGAACCTAAGAAAGATAAGTGGATTCAAGATTTATGTTATCGGTTTTGTATGGAGTTGTGTCACGGTGGTCTTGCCTCTTGTGGATTCTGGATATGACATTGATACGGATGTCATACTAACCACTATTCAGCGATTTATCTTTGTGCTGGTGGTCATTTTACCTTTCGAGATCAGGGATATGCGTTACGATAGTGTCAAATTATCGACAATTCCGCAACAGATCGGGGTTAAAAAGACAAAGCTCATCGGTATTTTGTTACTGATCCCTTTCTTCTTTTTAGAATTCTTCAAGAACGAGATTTCGCCAAATTCGATTATGGTATTGTTGCTAATAATGTCTCTGATGGCTGTGGTAGTGGCTGTTTCTAAAATCAAACAATCGGAATATTTTTCTTCCTTCTGGGTTGAAGGTATTCCAATTATCTGGCTACTGGTCAATTTGGTAATAAGGACCTATTCATGATCCTGTAATTCTTTTTCAAAGGCCTTTTTCAAGTTGTCTTTTTTTGTAGTAGGCATCGCTTTCACCTCTTTATCCGTCATTAATTTCGTTAACCTTGTATTGTTTTTGGAATACTCTCTGCAAGCTCGGCAATAAAGCAGGTGAATATTAAGTTTGATCTTTTCCCAAAAGGAAGCTTCATTGTATTGCGTTTTATCGCAGGTATGACTTGCTTCATCACAGCTAAAGAATATTTTGTTAGAGTCTTTCATATGGGTCTATTAAAACCAATTTTGTTTGAGGCACTCAGCCATCGCTGTCCGTGCCCTATGGAGGATAACCCACAGATTAGACGGAGTGATATTCAATTCATTACAAAGAGCCTCCGTTTCATATCCTAAAAGTGTCTTCATCTTAAAAACTGTGGCTTGCTTCTCAGGCAATTTACCTATACAGTTGTGGATAGCCAATCCAAGTTCCTCATTTTCCAATGTGGCCTCTGCCGTCTTATCAAATGGATCTGCCACACGTTCTTCAAGCCAGTCACCTTCCGTTTCGGAGTCCGTGTTATACGAAATACGCACTTCGGCCTTTCCTTTGTTAGAGTTGATCTTTCGGTAATGATCAATGATCTTGCGCTTTAAGATGGATACCAACCAAGTACGTTCACTCGCTTCACCCTTGAAATTCTTCATGGATTTCAAGCCAGCAAAAAAGGTGTCTTGCACCAGATCCTGGGCTATTTCTCGATCACTAACACGCGTAATGGTGTAGTTGTAGAGATAGTCTGAATACGCGTCAATCCATTTATTTGGATTTATGATGTGCTCTGGCATTAAAGCTATTATTTGAAGAGTAAAAATAGGGTAAAAAAATCATTTCTCTATCAAGCCCGCTCGGCGCAATAAGGCTTCTGGTTTTGGTTCTTGACCACGAAATCTCTTATAAAGGGTCATCGGGTTATCAGTACCGCCTTGAGAAAGTACGTTATCCTTGAATTTGCTAGCCACTTCCTTACTGAAAATACCATGCTCTTTAAAATATTCAAAGGCATCGGCATCAAGCACTTCTGCCCATTTATAACTATAATATCCTGAAGAATACCCGCCTTGAAAAATGTGCGAGAAAGCCGTACTCATGCAATTTTCTGGAACATCGGGATACAATTGGGTGCCTTTAAATGCATTTTTTTCATAGTCTTTTACGGACTTTATCGTCTCTGGCGAGACGCCAGCATGCCAACTCATATCCAGTAGGCCTAAACTAATTTGCCTAAGTGTTTGCATGCCTTCGTTGAACGTAGCGGATTCTTTGATCTTTTCTATTAAGTCCATAGGAATGACATCGCCCGTTTTGTAATGGGTCGCAAATAACTCTAAAGCCTCCTTTTCATAACACCAATTCTCTAGCATTTGACTTGGTAATTCTACAAAATCCCAATAGACACTCGTTCCTGAAAGACTGGGGTATGTTGTATTGGCTAGAATACCATGAAGGGCATGACCAAACTCATGAAATAAGGTGGTAACCTCATTGAATGTCAGAAGTGATGGTTTGGATTCTGTGGGCTTTGTGAAATTACAGACAATAGACACATGTGGACGTGCATTTTCTCCATTCTTGATGTATTGGGGTTTGTAAGAGGTCATCCAAGCACCATTGCGTTTCCCTTTTCTTGGGAAGAAATCAGCATAAAAAAGTGACACGAATTTTCCGTTATCATCCATAACTTTATAGGTCAATACATCTTCATGATAAGTGTCGACAGTATCGGTTTTTTCAAATCGCAAACCAAATAGTTTGCCTGCTACTTCAAACACACCGTTAATGACATTCTCCAACTTAAAATAAGGCTTGAGCTGTTCGTCGTCAAGACTGAATAATTTCTGTTTGAGTTTTTCTGAATAATAAGAACTATCCCATTTTTCAAGTCTATCTATTCCATCCAGATCCTTAGCGAAATTCTCGAGAGTCTTGAATTCTCGCTCCGCTGCTGGTTTGGCTTTTTTGAGTAATGTACCAAGAAATTCCTGAACTTTTTCAGGTGTTTGAGCCATGCGTTCTTCTAAGACAAAGTGTGCATGAGACTTATAACCCAGTAGAATCGCTCTTTGATGCCTTAGGCTGGCAAGTCTAAGTACAATGTCCTGATTGTCATGCTTATTATTGTCGAACCCCCTTGCTCCAAAAGCGAGTGATAATTCCTTACGGAGATCACGGTTATCGGCATAGGTCATGAAGGGAATGTAGCTCGGGTAATCCAAGGTAATGATCCAACCGTCTTTACCAGTGTCTTTTGCCAATGACCTAGCAGCTTCTTTAGTGCCATCTGGCAACCCTGAAAGGTCTTTTTCGTTAGTTATATGTAGCTGATAAGCATTGGTTTCAGCCAGAACATTTTCACCAAATTTTAATTGTAGTTGTGATAATTCTTTATCAATGTCCCTGAGCTGTAGTTTTTTGTCTTCTGGAAGATTGGCACCATTACGCGAGAAACTTTTATATTTTTTATCGAGCAGTGTCGCTTGTTCTATGCTGAGGTTTAAGTCTTCTTTTTGGTCGTAAACAAATTTAACTCTCTCAAAAAGTGCCTTATTCAAGGTAATATCATTACCAAATTCTGCAAGTAGAGGAGATACCTCTTGGGCAATTTTTTGTATGTCATCATTGGTCTCTGCAGAATTCAAGTTAAAAAAGATACTTGTTATTCGATCCAACTGTTCACCGGCAAAATCCAAAGCCTCAATGGTATTATTAAAGGTGGGTGTTTTAGGATTCTGTACAATATCGTCAATCTCCTTTCGTGCCGTGGTAATTGCTTCGGTAATTGCAGGTAAGAAATGCTGGGTTTCTACTTTGGAAAAAGGTGCTGTATCGAAATTTTTGAGTAATGGATTCATAGTTAGTGATCTAGGGTATTAGCGTTCCGCGGTAATCGTAAAATATCCAAGTACCCAAATCTTGATTTTGGATTAGATATTGCAATACTTGCCAAAGTTATGAAAACCCTTCTCAAATCTCTTTATTTCCTGACCTTTTTGTCTTTCGGACAGCCCAATAGTGATGCTAAGTATTTTGATGGTATTGATGTGATTACTAAATGAACTCGAGATTTCAGGATTGAGTAAAGGAAAAAGCATAATTGTATTTCATCGATAATATTTGCATTTTATCTATAATATTAGTAGGTTTATACTTTCAATTTATAATAAATTGTAATAAAAGTCTAGAATCCCAAAATCTGACCTAATGAAACAACTGTACAATCTGGTATACTTTTTCTGTGTACTAACTTTCGCCCAACCGCCTAATGATGGCTTTTTCAACAATAGTTTAGAGAGTGATCATTTTAAGATTCCAAACTCAAATAACATTAATGATGCAACAATAAATAGTCGCACCTATGAGACTTATTTCAAAGCAAGTTCCACAACGTCACTTCAAATCATATTCATGGAGGGAGGTGACGATCGTGCGTTGTTTGCATATATTGAAAATGATTATTTAGTAGTAGGCGCCCACAATAAAAATGATTACAACCCGGAATGGGACGGCACATTTTTTAGAAAGCAAATTACTTCAGATACATGGTACCACATTGCATTGGTTTTTGATAATGTGCAACCACCTGTGAATGATCCAATTGACATTACCGATAACACCAATTTGAAATGGTACTTAGATGGCGTCTTGCAAGACGAACAGGCTGGGTTCCAAATAGGAATGGGAAATCACGCCGAATTATTAGTCGGATATAAAGATAAAAGACTATGGTTACCAAATTGCGGAAGTTGGACCTCTTCTGGGCTATCGGAGTATTGTTTCAATACATCATTAAATGATGATGGAGGCAACGAGTACCATTTTGATGGCTATTTATGGGGTTTCCGAGTATGGAATTATGCAAGATCCGCTGCTGAGATAATTGACAATAAAAGTAATCTTGTGCTCCCAGAAGATGACGTGAACCTATTAGCCGTACTTGATGGTGATACTATAACCTATCAAGATGATAGTGCAGTATTACAAGAAGAAGACAATGCCAATCCAGCGACTCTTAAAGAATGGGAGGGTGCTGACTCTGTAGATTGGACTAACACGCTTAATTGGAAAAACGGATTGGTTCCCGATGATGCAAAACAAGAACCTGTGAGAGTAAAGAATGGATCAACGTACTATCCAGAAATTACAGCAACGGTTGTTGTAGGTGATATAGAAATTGAAGCAACGGCATCTTTGACAATAAAGACCGGGAGTACACTGGATGTGGCATATGATGTCTTAAATGATGGCACTATGACCATAGAAGACAATGCATCATTATTTATAAGAGAAAGTAATGACGTCAGCGGTGCTGGGTCATATAGCATTGCGCGTGTTACACCCGATTATCCAGAAAACTTTTTTTACTCTATATGGTCTACACCAATCAGCGAAGCGGATTCGGAATTAGGTATTATTTTCACAGACGACATTGATGCATTTAAGTATGATGCAAGCCAGGATCCTTCAGCTTATGTTGCGGTACCTAAGACAGAAAACATGGAAGTTGGAAGAGGCTATTTTGTAAGGTCAAGTGTAGGTACAGGAACTACCAATCGTACATTTACCGGCACATTGAATAACGGAAATATAGTTGAACCAATTTATTTCAACAGTGCGGCAGACAATTTCAATTTGATTGGAAACCCTTATTTATCGGCTTTAGATTGGCTTAAATTTCAAGAAGATAACAGTGATGTCATAACAGGCACTATATATTATTGGAGACAAACTATGACGGGAGCTAATAATTCCGTTTCAGATTATATTGAATTCAATTCAACAGGTTCCAACCCGCCTGGAGCTTCAAAGAACATCGGTTCAGGTCAAGGATTTTTTGTGAAGTCTTCACAACCTGGAAATGTTACTTTTAAAAGCGATCATAAGGTTTCAGGTAATAATGACCAGTTTTTTAGAGGACCTGTAGATGATCCAAATGCAGGACGTTCTTGGTATAAATTAAGTGGTGATTCAGGTTATACCACTATTTTGGTTGGTTTTGTTGATGGAGCCAGCGATGCTTACGATAGTAATTTTGATGGTGAATTTGCAAACGAAGGTGCTCCCATAGAATTTTATAGCTTAATAGACACGGATAAGTATGCCATTCAAGGTCGTTCAAAACTGGTTCCTGAGGTAAATAGGGAAGTGTCTGTCGGTCTGGAAGTAATGACAGCAGGAACCTATACTTTATCCATTATTGAAGAATACATCAGCCCTGATTTCAATATTATTTTGGACGACACGTTTGAAAATGTGCAAACAAGCCTTCGGACAAGCGACTATTCTTTTGACCTGACAACGCCAATGGAGACAAATGATCGTTTTATTTTGAGATATGAATATAACGAAACCTTAAGTGTCCAAAACAATGCCATTGCCAACACTCATCTTAAAACCTATTTTGAGGAGAATACATTAGTGTCGCTTGTGGATAGCACGATTATACCAAATGCGATGGAAATATTCAATGTTTCAGGAAAGACTATCATGTCATCCATTTACCAGGAACGTTTGGCTTTTAATAGTTTGTCTTCAGGATTGTATTTAGTGAAATATCATTTTGACTATGGGGCATCTATTACGAAGAAGGTATTAAAAAAATAATTTATGTAAAGTGAAAAATGAAGAAGCACTTCGACAATACAGCTTTTTTTGCCTAAATTTGGATTCAAATTTCATATTATGAAAGCGCTATACCTACTATTGCTTTTGCTTTTTTCACATTTTTCGATTGCCCAAACAACCACTTGGGATGGCGCTATTTGGTCTAATGGAGTGCCGGACATAGCAACTAATGCTATAATCACAGGTATGTATGACACTTCTATCAATGAGGGATTCACCGCAAAGAATCTTAGTATTACCGCTACTGGTAGTATGATTATTACCGCTAATAAAACAGTCACCGTAAAAACCAATCTTGATAATTTGGGGAGCTTTACTATTGAAGATAAAGGATCCTTGATCATGATCGATGATGTAGGAACTGTATTCGGTAATTATATAGTGAAAAAAAATACGCCTGATTATGCACAAGTAGGTTCTACGTCATTCTTTTCCTCACCTATGATTGAATCCGATTCCAACATCACATCCATATTCAATCCTGACGACACCATTTTTTACTGGGACACAAGTGTCAGCCCGACGTATTGGGTTTTCATCCCTCACGAAGAAACTCCAGGTGTGAGCAATAAACTTGGTTTAGGAAAAGGATATGCAGTGAGGGCGGATATGACGACTGGTAGTGTCGCGCGCACATTTACTGGAGAGATGAACACAGGCGATGTGAGCATACCTGTGTATTATTCAGATTCATCAACAAGTCCAGGGCAATTTGGCTATAATATCGTGGGTAACCCGTACCCGTCCGCTATAGATTGGTTTGCCTTTAAGACAGATAACGCTTCTATTTTAAGTGGCACCATGTATTTATGGAGGGAGCAAGCTACAGGAGGCATTAATCATGCGTCTAGTTATATTGCATTGAACTCATTAGGGACAGTGCCTTATAATTCTGCCAATGAATTCATTGGTTCGGCTCAAGGGTTTGTCGTGAAGACAAATGCCACGAGCAATGTTGTGTTCAAGAACTCTCATAGAGTCAGTAATAATGAACAATTCTTTAGGAACCCTAGTGGCAGCAATAGAAGGGTATTGGGCAATTCTTGGTTGAAATTGGAAGGCACAACGAATAAAAGCACAATTCTTATTGGTTTTAATTCAAACGCAACAACAGCTTTTGATAATGATTACGATGGCACTTTTATTGGTGGTGCCGATCTTTTGCAGTTTTACTCCTTGAATGCCACGGATAAGCTACTGATCAATGGACAACCAGAACTAGTGGCGCCTAATAATACGTCTATACAGTTAGGGATAAAGGCTGCTGCAACAGGTAATTATACAATATCCATTGAAGAAGAATTCATAAGTCCAGAATACTTAATTAAGCTTGAGGATACACAAACCATGACCATGACGGATCTGAGAGTTAGTGATTATAGCTTTACAGTAAACACTACAAATGAAGATACTTCTAGATTCATTATTCATTATGAATATGACACCACACTTGGTATCCAGGAGGTAGTTGACGAAAAGGATTTCAAGATCTTCTTTGATGAGGAGCAACTGCATATCATAGTGGATGGTAATCAACAGCTCCCAGAATCATTTGATATTTACGATATGTCCGGTAAATTATTGTATTCAGATACGTATAGGTCTCTAATACACACGCAAAATATCTCTTCAGGAATGTATCTTATTAGGTTGAATTATAATGGTTTAGGCGCTATTTCTAAGGCAGTTCTTAAAAAATAGTGTAGGGCATATACTTCAATTACAGGGCTCATATACTTTTCGTCGAATAAATTAACGTTTAATCGATTATTCATTCTAAGTTTATACTACGAAATTTCCAAGTGACCTTAATAATAAGCATCTTTACTTTAGAGTTTTACAGGGTCTTACTTCTTTAAGAAGACCTAAAAAGATTGATTGATTAGTAATAAAACCTCGACTGATTATCGGGGTTTTTACTTTGTAATTTATTTCTTACAAAAATACAATAGAACGATTATTTCTGTATTTTGCCGATAAGAGTAAATTTCGAAGATTTTAATTAGCTTTTCACATGATTAAAAATGTGACCTTGCTTCATATTACGAGAGGGATATTGTGATATAAAATTTAGCTATTAATCGATAAGGCACTTCAATGAGGTGCCTTATTTTTTTAGGTCTTTTGAAGAATCTATTACCTTGGCCTTGAGGTTTTCTTTATACGCTTGAATTTTTTGAAGGATCGCAGCATCTGAAGATCCTAGTATTTGTGCTGCAAGAATCCCTGCATTCTTGGCGCCATTCAATGCGACAGTGGCTACAGGTACGCCACCTGGCATCTGCAGTATGGATAATATAGAGTCCCACCCATCAATGGAGTTGCTTGATTTTACAGGGACACCAATAACCGGTAGCGGCGATAATGAAGCTATCATGCCTGGTAAATGAGCAGCACCACCAGCGCCAGCGATAATAACATTAAAACCTCTTTTATGGGCATTGGCACCATAATCGAAAAGCTTCTCTGGAGTGCGATGCGCAGAGACAATATCTACTTCAGTATCAATATTAAAATCATTCAAGATGTCAATGGCATCTTGCATGACTGGAAGATCACTTTTACTCCCCATTATTATACCTACTTTGCTCATATCTATTTGCTTATTACTTTAATGGTCTTTTTAACTTGTTCCGCCACTTGCCGTGCCTCATCCAGGTTTTTATTGACAATGGTCACATGTCCCATTTTACGGAAAGGCCTGGTCTGCTTTTTACCATAAATATGGGGTGTTACACCTTCCATAGTCATGATCCGATCGATATTCTCATACACTACATCTCCAGTATGACCTTCAGCACCAACCAAATTTACCATTATTCCTGCTACTTTACTATCGGTATTACCCAAAGGTAACCCCAAGATCGCTCTTAAATGTTGCTCGAATTGAGACGTATAGCTCGATTCTATGGTATGATGTCCAGAATTATGAGGTCTTGGAGCGACTTCATTTATCAGGATTTGGTCATCTTGGGTCTGAAACATTTCAACAGCTAATAACCCTACATGTTGAAACGCTTGTGAGGTTTTAAGAGCAACTAATTCTGCTTTATGGGCTATATCTTTTGTGATTCGGGCCGGGCATATGACATATTCAACTTGATTGGCTTCAGGATGAAATTCCATTTCAACAACAGGGTAGGTCTTAACATCGCCTTTAGCATTTCTAGCTACAATGACTGCAAGCTCATTCTTGAAATCTATAAGCTCCTCGACAAGACATTCGACATTAGGAATATCATCAAGATCAGAATAAGTTCTTATGACTTTAACACCGGTACCATCATATCCAAATCGAGCACTTTTCCATACAAAAGGGAACTTCAAGGTTTCGTGTTCGACGGCGGTTTCAATTTCATCTTTATATGAAAACCTGGAAAATGCTGCGGTCGGCAAATTATGGTCTACATAAAACAATTTTTGCTTTATTTTATTTTGAATGACCCTTAGGGTTTTCGCTCGAGGAAATACTGTTAATCCTTCTTTTTCCAGTTTTTCAAGTGCATCAACATTTACATTTTCTATCTCGATGGTAAGGAGGTCCACCTTTTTGCCAAAGTTGTAAACGGTATCATGATCCATTAGATCACCGACATAAAACTCATTGCTCCCTATCTTACAGGGAGCCTCAGCAGATGGGTCAAGAACGCAGGTATAAAGGTCGAACTTTCTGGTTTCGTTCAAGAGCATTTTGCCCAATTGACCACCACCTAGGATACCTAATTTAAAATTTGACGAAAAATGATTCATGAAACACTAACAATGATTGTACAAATGTAAAGTCTTTAACTGTTAAATCATAAATCTATTTGGTATCTTTGCAGGCAATAAAGAAAATCGAGTTTTCGTCAATGATCAAACTTCATGATACTTATTTTAAGCCATTTATTTCTGAAGGGGAAATAGATAATGCTGTGCGAAAAATGGCTTCGGATATTGCGAACGAACTTCAAGATGAAGTGCCGGTTTTTGTAGGGATCATGAATGGCTCATTTATGTTCACGAGTGATTTTGTTAAAGTCTATCCTAAGCCCTGTGAGGTTACTTTCATAAAATTAGCGTCATATGAAGGTGTCAAGTCTTCAGAAGATATTAAAAGACTTATTGGATTGACTCAGGATCTTACTGGAAGAACTGTGGTGATCTTGGAGGATATCATTGATTCTGGGAAAACGTTGGAAGAAGTGCATCGTATATTCGAGAATGAGAATGTCAAAAAATTGATCATCGCCACCTTGTTCTATAAACCAGAAGCCTATAAAAAGGATTTTAAATTGCATTATATTGGCATCGAAATTCCCAACAAGTTCATTGTTGGCTACGGATTGGATTATGATGGATTAGGACGCGATATACCAGAAGTTTATCAAATTAAAAACACACAACACATGACAAATTTAGTGCTCTTTGGACCTCCTGGTGCTGGAAAGGGAACTCAAGCTGAATTCCTAAAGGAAAAATATAATTTAGTACATATTTCTACTGGCGACGTATTTCGCTATAATATCAAGAACGAAACGGCTCTTGGTCTATTAGCTAAATCTTATATGGATAAAGGGGAATTGGTCCCGGATCAAGTAACGATCGATATGCTTAATGCAGAGGTTGAAAAAAATGCCGATGCTCAAGGATTCATTTTTGATGGATTCCCGAGAACCAATGAACAAGCAAAAGCATTGGATGAATTGATGGTGAGTAAGGATTCTTCAATCAACGCGATGATCGCCTTAGAGGTGCAGGATGATGTCTTGGTGAATCGGTTGTTAGAGCGTGGTAAAACCAGCGGAAGAGTGGATGATGCGGATGAAACTATAATTCGAAATCGAATCAAGGAATACTACAGCAAAACAGCCATCCTGAAAGACTATTATTCAAATCAGGATAAATATTTTGGTGTAGACGGCATCGGAAGCATTGACGATATTACTGTACGCTTAAGCAAAGTCATCGACGCATTATAGCCGAAAAAGTATACATCACCAATATCTCATTTCTTATAAGAAATTCATAACTGAAGATTTGAAATTAAAAGGACGACAACCAGTGGTTGTTGGGTATTTTCAGATAATATACCCGTAATAATTTATAAGTAATACATGACAGAAGGTAATTTTGTTGACTACGTTAAAATGCAGGTTACTTCAGGTAATGGAGGTAAAGGTTCTGCCCATTTACGACGCGAAAAATTCATTACCAAAGGTGGTCCTGATGGAGGTGATGGCGGTCGCGGGGGTCATGTGATCTTAAAGGGAAACCCCAACTTATGGACCTTACTCCATTTAAAATTCAAGAAACACTTTAAGGCTGGTCATGGTAGCCATGGTAGCAAACAAACCAGTACTGGTGCTGAAGGAGATGACGTTTATATTGACGTGCCTTTAGGTACAGTGGTTAGGGACACAGAAACCAACGAGATCATTCTTGAAATCACGCAGGCCAATGAAGAAAGGATCATCGTTGAAGGTGGTAAAGGTGGTTTAGGGAACGTTCATTTTAAAAGCCCGAGAAATCAAACACCACGCTACGCCCAACCTGGGATTGAAGGTGGAGAACGAAAAATCACTTTAGAGCTTAAAATACTGGCCGATGTCGGCTTGGTTGGATTTCCCAATGCAGGAAAGTCCACATTGCTATCGGTCGTAACTGCGGCAAAACCTAAAATAGCCGATTACGAGTTTACCACACTAAAACCTAATTTAGGTATTGTAGAGTATCGTGATTACCAAACTTTTGTTATGGCGGATATACCTGGAATCATTGAAGGTGCTGCTGAAGGTAAGGGGCTTGGACATTATTTCTTGAGGCATATTGAACGTAATTCCACATTATTATTCATGATTCCTGCCGATGCAGATGATATAATGAAGCAATACGAAATTCTTTTGGATGAGTTGCGACGCTATAATCCCGAAATGCTTGATAAGGAGCGGTTAATCGTCATTAGTAAGAGCGATATGTTGGATGATGAGCTAAGAGCTGAATTAAAACAGGAACTCGACGGAAAACTCCCAATTGATTATATGTTTATTTCCTCTATAACCCAGCAAGGTATTACCAAACTAAAAGACAAACTTTGGGCTATGTTGAATGATTGATTGTGGCTTGAATTTTGAGTAACTTTACTTAAAATTTGATCTATGAAACGTTTTTTATCCTTTAGTGTAATCCTGTTAACTATTTCTTGTGCCCCGATCTATGTCAATTATGATTATGAGACCGGTACCGATTTCAGCAAATATAAAACGTATAACACGTTTCCTGAAATGCAAATTGGTCTGAGTGAGTTAGATTCAAAGCGATTACACAAGGCCTTTGATGAAGCAATCCAAGCAAGAGGATTTACAGTTTCGGATTCACCTGATTTTTACGTGAATATTAGTAGCAGCGAATACCAGGCAGATAGCAGGAGTAATGTTGGAGTGGGTGTTGGAGGCACTAGTGGTAATGTGGGAGGAGGCATAAGTGTAGGGATACCAATTGGGCAGGCAGATATCAATCAGCAATTAATTTTCGATTTTATAGATGTGAAGAAAGATGTACTTTTTTGGCAGGCGGTAATCGAAAGTAGTTTCAATCCTAATGCCACACCGGAGATCAAGGAAAAGCGATTAAGGGACATTGTTATGAAAGTCTTGTCAAAGTATCCTCCTGAAAAGTAATATATAGTGCGTTAACATGTTGTTAATCTATGGATCAGATAGGTTTTATTCTTTTAAATTGGTTGAAACAAATCAATTAGAAATGAAAAAATTATCACTGTTGCTAGTACTATTCTTAGTCTGTTTACCCCTATTTTCACAAAACACCATTAAACCGCCAAAAGGCTATTCACAAGATATAGGTAACATGATTTCTATGCTAGATAATCTTAAACAACGTGTAGAAAGAAATGTTGCAGGTCTTGATCAAGCTGGTGCCGATTTTCTTTTAGATGAGAACGCCAATAGTCCAGGAGCCATTATTTATCATTTAGCCGCCACCGAAACCTACTATCAAGCTTATACTTTTGAAGGTCGAGGATTCAATGCCGAAGAAAAAGAGAAATGGGAAACCGCCTTGAGTCTGGGAGAAAAAGCAAGAAAGGAATTCAAGGGAAAACCCATAAAGTACTATTTAGACCTATATGATGAGGTTAGGGAAAAGACCAAAGAATTATTGAAAACCAAGGATGATAAATGGTTTGCAAAAAAGAATGGCACTATGAGCAATCATTGGGCTTGGTTTCATGTCATGGAGCATCAAGCGAATCATATGGGTCAGTTAGCACTGATCACCAAAAGAATCAAATAAAAAAAAGAGGCTTTTTAAAGCCTCTTTTTAGTTTTAGGATATTTTCAAAAGGCCATCGTAATGGTTTCGATACCCATACAATACGACAATATTCAATACTAGCATTACAAGTGCAGGAGCGATATTCCCTGGATCAAGAACAGCATGGAATAATACGGCATTTACAGATATGCTCATTAAAATAACGGCCATTAATGGTACATACTTGTTCAGTAATAATGAAAGTCCAGCAAGTACTTCAATAACGGCAACTAAAGTCATTGTTTTAGAAGCCATAAGCGAACCAAAATAGGTGCCAGCTACTTCCGACATGCCTTCAGGTGCTGGCAAGAACTGAAAGAATTTGTTCAATCCGAAAACGAGTAACATTAGGCCTAGCAAAATGCGAATGGCAATAAAAATTTTTACTTTCATGAGTTGTGATTTATTAGTTAGTAATGTTAAAAATACAATTCTTTGTCGGAATCAAATTATTTTACTAACACTCTCACACCTTCACTATGGCTGCTAAACTCAGGAGCATACATACTCTGAATCGTGGTAATGCCATTACTCATGTCTCCTGCATTGTTGATGCGCAGATCATATTCAAAGACAAAAACTCCTTTTGGTAAATAGTCAAAAAAGAAATTGGTGGACGCATCTTTAGTGCTTTCATAATAGCCTAAGCCATCTTGCCATTTGTAATGCGAAAGCACATTCACTGGCTCCAATCCTGAAGCGCGCATGTCTTTCATATGAACGAATTCCATCGGTCTGTCTACTCGTAACTCAATGCGCACACGTACAAGGTCACCCACTTTTAGATCCGTTTCTGAAGTCACTTCAGAAATTTCCTCACCAGTGTCGGTATTGGTTTTCTTGAATAGTTTTTTCTCTAATTTCAAAGGCGTTTCTGCTGAGGTGATCTTATCCAAATCCTCAAAATACTGCCAGTATAATGCACCCCAAGCAATGCCCTTTCCTTTCTTGCTGATCTTCACTTCAGCCATTTCTGGTGTCACTTCTGCCGAACTCCATGACGTTTTATAGTAGCCTGTTCCAGCTTCTACTTTAACATCCTCCAATTGTCGTGGTGATATTTTTTGCCCACCCAAAACCACATCTACCATATCAGTAACACTAAGCCAATCATTTCCTTGTAATAACAATGCATAAACGGCTTCTGTGGTTGCCTTGGTGGTTTTCCACTGATTGGTTTGCTTGTTTTTAAGAAGCCAGATCTTAAGGTTGTCAATGGTTTTTGTATCATTTTCAATTTCAGAAAATGCTTCTATGAGCAATGCTTGTGTTTCAATCGGCGCTTGATACCAATACCAGGAATTAGTATTCTCTTTCCAATACATGCCAAGCTCTTGAGAGGTAATGCTGTTCTCTTTCAATGAGCGGAGTATTTGTTTTGCGGTTTTCGAATCATCCATACGTTCCATGACAAGGGCCATCAATCCCTTAGCATACAAAGAACGTTTTAACCAATATGTCTGGATCTGGGATTTGTAGTAATCCGTGATCTTAACAACCTCATTCGATTTATTGACTTCAGGATAAAAACTACGCATATACAGATAATGTAATTGTGTGTAGCTCAAATGGTCTTTGCTTAGATCTACGTTTTTATATTTTTGGAGGTCCTTGTATTCTCGGACGAATTCGGCATCTAGATAGTTGATCGCTTTCTCGACCATAGACATCTCTGCAGAGCCTGTCCTGAGCCCAGACGAAGGGCTTGATGTGACATCAAGATGCTTCAAGTGTCCAAAACCAGTGATGATATGTTGTGTGATATAACGATTATGTCGTCCACCATTAAACCATGACCAAGCGCCAGATGGTAATTGATTACTTTCTAACTTACGTTTAGAAGAGGCCAATTCATTCCTCATTTTATTCATGTCGAACAATAAGGCAATACGCTTCTTCTGCTCTGTTTCACTTTGGGCATCACGTAACCAAGGGGTTTCTTGAATGAGAAGAGACTTGAGTTCTTGATTCTTTTCTAAGTTAGAAAGTAATGCATCTGTATTTCGCCACTGATTGAACACTTCCTGGATCCTCGGATTACTTTTAGCTATATGGCTAGCCAATGCATTGGCATAATAACGAGAGAATATTTGCTCATTGCATTCATAAGGGTACTCCATCAAATATGGTAAAGCTTGCACTGCATACCAAGCAGGATTGGAGGTCATTTCTAGGGTTAATTGATGGTGCTTCAAGCTCGTTGAGGTAGTGTTCTTCAATTTATATAAGGTGAAGGTCTTGGTTTGGTTGGAACGCACCCACATTGGCATGGTTTCGGTCACCAACATTCGGTTGGATAATACTGGCAGGGCATTCTGTTCGCCATCACTGTAGTCGCCAGCTTTGGCTATGACCTTGTATTGAACAGCCTGCACATCGTCCGGAATACTCAAATTCCAGGATACTTGCGTGTTACCACTAGCAGCAACAGTAAAGGTTTTGTCATTGGAGGTATTTGCCAGTTTGCTATCAATGGCATTACCAGTTACAGCATCAAATAATTGCAATATGGCGTTTCCTGAAAGTGACTTCTCAGACAGATTAGCAATTTTTGTACTCATGGTTATTTGGTCACCTGCGCGTAAAAAACGGGGTGCATTAGGAATGACCATCAATTCTTTTTGGGTAACCGTTTCTAGGCTTGTAATGACGCTTTCCAATTTCTTGGTGTGCGCTAGTAGTTGCAGGTTCCATTGTGTCAAGGCCTCAGGTGTTGTAAAACTGAAACTTACATTGCCTTCTTTATCCGTCTGCAACTGCGGAAAGAAAAACGCTGTTTCTTGAAGGTTCTTACGAATTGTGACACCTGAGAAATCAGTTTTTTTCAACTCACTTGATGAAGCCCCGTCCGCTAAGGATTCACCAACATTTGATTGCTCAATAACTGATTCTTCCACTTCGGCTTCATCATTAAGTGCTATTGCCTGCGAAGCAGAGACTTTTGGAACACTCAATATAACACTTTCGTTCATGACACCAAGTCTATCTCTTTTCATGCGATAACTATTCCCAAAATACAACCCAAACCAATTCAACTGGTCATATTGTTGTTGCTTGTTATAGCCTCTTTCTATCTGAGGTAAATACACCCTAAACCCTTTTTGTCCATAACTTCTTTGCGCATTTCTGGCAAGCCTTGAATAATAATTCGGCCTATTGAACGGATTGAAATTCCATGAATGTGGTTTGAATTGATCTAGGGAGGCATCATACATACTCGCTAATAATTCAGCAGCCACTTGTTCTCCTTTAGGCCCTTTTATTTTAAAACTCCAAGTTTCATCGGTACCTGGTTTTAATTTATCTCTAAAGGTCATGGTTTCTATCTCTAGGTCTGTCTTTGGATACGGCACCGAAATGGTGGTCGTTCCTCGCAGGTAGCTATTATAGGCTGAGAGGCTCGTGTGAATTGCAAAGCCACCAATATCGTCGTTGCTAACAGGAATGGAGATGGTTTTCTTGTTATTATTCAGTTGTACAACATGCGTACTGACGATATTTCCATCTTTTTCCACATCAACGGTAACTAATAAATCTTTAGCCGCAGAAGCCAGTGTCACTAAGACGGTATCCCCAATAGTATACGTTGATTTTTTGTGCGTGATCTTGAATAGTTCAGAATCGGCCAAAGTCTTGTCATCATTACTATACAAAGTTGTTCTAGCAACATCCTTAACCACTTGCCCGAATTTATCCTTGGTTTCCAGTTCGATGACATATTGCCCAGATGCCCAGCGTTTCATAGTCCCTAATGCCAGTTCTATATTATTATCCGTGTCGAACGACTTATCGAATACCAGGTTCCCTTTTTGCCATGTGTTGCTGTTATGCTCATCTTTATAGGGGTCATGAGGGAATAATTCCTTGAATTCAGCTTCAGACAGATTAGGATAATCGGGCGCCGCCCAAGGTCTAGGTCGCAATACCTGCTCAGGGGCGATGAGCTTGTATATTTTTACGCTTCCTTCAGCTGGAACGAATTCTCCATTAAGGTTCTCCGTGGTAATTGTGAGGTTATGATCTTTATTGGCTTTATCTAGGTTATCGGCAATGCCAATATTGACTGTCAAAGCATGATAACCAACATTCACTATGGTTGTGGCTCTTCGTGTTTCACCATTAATATCCGTTACATCGGCTATGACTTCATAATGAAATATTGGCAGGTCCTCCTTAGAGACGCTTTGATCCGGCATGGCCTTGAACATGATTTCATAGTCGCCATTCTCATTGGTGGTCACTTCACCATGTTCTATTTCTTGTGGTTCACTGTTAAAATAAGGTCTGTACCAATAGTACCATCGAGGATATTGCACTTTTCTGTGCACACGATACACCACCTTGGCATCTGTAATATTACTGCCAGCATAAGCTTTAGCTACCCCTTTAACTACAATTATATCATTGACTTTGAAGGTTTCAGTGACTGGATTGAATCTGGTTTCGAACTTTGGTCGTTTATACTCTTCGCAAGAGATCGATGCACTTGAATAAAGGCCTATATCTTTTGATCTTACCTCTAAAGTGAAATTACCCGTCAAGCCACCGGCTGGTAGAATGAATTCTCCATGAAATGACCCATAATCGTTCGTCTTGAACTTTAAGGTTTGAATGTCTTGGTTATTGGCATCTTTTAAGGTCACAGATACCCTTTCGTTCACCAACAAATTGGAGTCGCTACCTGTTTGTGAAATACCAATACCCTTAAAATAGATGGTTTGGCCAGGTCTGTAAATACTTCTATCAGTAAACAAGAAGGCATGATGTCTGGCTTGTTCTACATCGGTTCTTGTTCTTGAGTTAAAATAAAAATTATCAAAATATGCCTTTTGGCCATTTTTGGTAACGCTAATGTCGATGTTGCTATAATTATTTGAAGATTCTAGGGTGACCTGACCTAGTTTATCAGTGATCAATGTTTTATCAATGGTTTTAGCTTGGGCATATCGTTGTTTTCTGCTATTGAAGTTTATGGAGGCACCGAGTATGGGTTTACCATTATTCCTGTTGATCAGTTGATACACCTGTCTTCCATTATCCCTGCGCTCTGTAATTGCGAAATCTGTTACTTGAATAATACTGAAGGCAAATGTTTTGGTGTCATTTTTCTTCGGCGAGGCAAAAATCACAAAGTGTCCATTCAACAATTTAGGAATGACAATTTCTGTGGAATGGGTTTGATGATCGTGCTCATCTTTTAGGATAGTGGACCATTCGTTTGATGCATCCAATTTATTTAAAAACGTGATTTGGTCTTCTTTTCTATGTGTTTCTTGAAGGGTTTTTAATTTACTGTTTGAAAGTGGAAATACCTTAAAATGAAGCTGGTCAAAGTTCTTATAACGCAGCAGTACTTTAGAATTCTCATTTACAGGTACTACTTGTTCTGCTTTAATGCTTAAGCCTTTACTTAAGATTTCGTTCTTTAGTGATTTGCACTTATCAGCACCTATGCTTTTTGGGAATTTGTCTATGACCTTATTACAAATTTCCAGGGCCTCTTTGATTTTCCATTGTGGATCTGTAATAGAAAGATGATTGTAAGTCTGGCCATGTTGAGAATGAATATTGGCAATCTCATAGTCGTATAACGCCGATATATTATCATTACTGTGCAGCTCTGATTCTGTTTTCAAAGCTTCCAATAGCAGTGCGTCCTTCTTTGGGAACGTGGCATTTTCCTTTATATACAATAGTCGTTCTAGATTCACATCCGCCAAAGCCTTAGACGAGCCATCTTTAATATGAAATTGTATAAGGTCCTGATAGATTTTCAGGGCATTCAACTGAAGCGATGTCGAGTCTTTCGATGCTATTTTCAATTTTGAAAAAGTCAAGGCATCCTTTAAGAAGGCCTCTTCGCTGATCTCGAATTTATAAGCAGGCTTGGTAATCTGGTTTTCAGGTGTTTTATAAAACTGTAACGCATTATGATTCAAGAAGTCGAATAGCGTTGGCCTGAATTCCTTTGAGTTTTTTTGTGTATGTAAGATGTGATCAAACAATTCTAGACTGTTACGCTGAGCTAGTAGACCATTATTTAAGGAATTCTGATAGTGACTATGGATCTCCTCAAAAAGTGTTTGTAAGTCCCAAGTCCTGAAATCTTCGGCATCCAATTTGGTATCTGTGTTTGTGCGATCATAAAATTGCCATCTATTCTGTTGGAAATACTGCCAATACAAATTAGCAAGTACATTCTCCAGTAAATTTCTTGTTGGGAATTGACTTTTTGCTATTTCTGTTTTGAAATCATTAATGATCTTCAATTGTGCGTCTTCTTCCAATGTCAACGCATATTTACTTTGAAACATAAGCGTTTTGACCATCTGCACTGAATTATCATCGGCTTTGGCACGTGTTTTTATATTGGATACTGCTTCCGAAGCAGATTTTGTAAGACCTTCCTTCTCCAATTTCAAAACCTCCTGCCAAAGTTTATCGTAATTGTTGTAAATAGGGTCTTGTGCAGACGATGAATTTGAGAATAGTACCATTAAGATGAAAATTGATATATATTTAGTCATAATTTTATATTTGTTCTCAAAATTGGATAAAACTCCGGTCTTGAGCAACCACAAATGAGTGAATGGCCTTTATCAATGAGTAAAAAACCATTTATAAGGATCATGTAAAAAACACCCGATAATCGGGATTTAATTGTTTTAAACAAATATTATGCCTCAAACTCGTTCTTAAAATTTTAAAAAAATGTTTGAAGAAAGTGTTCAAGAATAAAGATAAAATTAATTTAGCTTTGCCTCGTTATAAATCTGTAGATGAATAGACTTTTTTTTATCATATTATTCTTTCCCCTATTAATGCTAGGGCAAATATCCTTATCTGAGGTTGAAATTCTTATCGATCAAAAGAAGTTTAGCAAAGCGGAAGTAGAATTGCGTGCATATTTAAAGCATGATTCGGCTAATAAATTGGCTAAAGAGTATCTGGGGGATGTTTATGGACATCAAAAAAACTGGGATGAAGCTATTGAAGCCTACAAGTCGTTAAGTGATGAAGAACCTAATAATGCCAATTATCATTACAAATATGGAGGTTCTTTAGGAATGAAAGTATTAACTATTAGCAAACTCAGGGCAGTTGGCTATATAGGAGATATTCGTAGGGAATTCGAAAAGGCTGCGGAGTTAGACCCAAACCATATCGATACACGATGGGCTTTGGTGGAATTCAATGTATCTGTTCCCGCAATCTTGGGAGGCACCGAGAAAAAAGCCTTGAAGTATGCTGAGCAATTAGAACAGTTATCTGAAGTTGATGGTCTTCTAGCAAAAGGGTATGTAGCTGAATACAGCGATAGACCTAATGATGCGGAGCGTTACTACAGGAAAGCCATTGAGGTTGGAGGTTCAGTGACCTGTTATCAAAAACTCACGGATTTTTATGAGAAAACGGCAAAACAACCGAAGAAAGCCATTGCCAATATTGAGAAGGCCCAAATAAAGCATAAGAGAAATGCCTTGCATTACCAAATAGGTAAAGTTGCTGCGGAGTATAACGTCGAACTTGATAAAGGAGAACAATGCCTAATAAAATATCTCGAAAATCATTCTGCCAAAGATGGTGTGCCTAAATCTTGGGCCTATTATAGATTGGCACAGATCAATAGACACAAAGGCAAGAAGGAAGAAGCACTTAAATGGGTCAATACTGCTATAAAGGCTAAATCTGATCTTAAGCCTGCACTCAGAGAGAAAGAGCTTATACTTTCCATGTAGTCCACTAAATATTATTGAATACCCCCGTGGAATTGATTAGATCAAGATTCACAAAATCATGTTAATTATTTTAAATTAATAGTAATACTATTATATTTGCAATCAAAATAAATCAATATGAGTAATTTACTTTCAAATATAAGAATTTCGGTGCCTGAGAAAATATTCTTGAAGGACCCTGAGTCCTCAGTATTAGGTAAGAAAATTGTAGAACAAGGTATTTTACTTATAGACGAGATAGGATTCGATGCATTTACTTTTAAAAAATTGGGCGTAAAAATTGGATCTAATGAAAGCTCCTTATATCGGTATTTTGAAAGTAAGCATAAACTATTGGTTTATTTAACCTCTTGGTATTGGGCATGGATAGAGTATCAGTTGGTATTTGGGACACACAATATATCAAGCCCCAATGAAAAGCTTAAAAAGGCCATTGACATAGTCACCGAAAAGATACAGCAGGATTCTACTTTTTCACACATAAACGAAATCATATTGAACAAGATCATTATCAATGAGTCTTCAAAATCGTATATGACCAAAGAAGTTGATGCTGAAAACCAAGAAGGGTATTTCAGGATATATAAGCAACTTATCATTCGGCTTAAGGACATGATTTCTGGAGTCAATCCTGATTATGAATATAGCTCTAGTCTAGCGAGTACCATAGTTGAAGGGGCCTTACATCAGCATTTTCTTAAGGATCATTTTACATCTATTACAGATTGCGATAAGTCCGTTACGCCAACAGAATTTTTCAAAAACTTAGTTTTTAACGCTATTAAAGCATAATCAAATGTCAAAAATAAAAGAAGTAATGACTCCTTGGCAACGTTTGGTAGGGCTCTTGAATCTCGAAAAAAAGGCAGTGAAGCAAGTGCTTTATTACGCTATTTTTTCAGGATTAGTTGCCTTGACCTTGCCTCTTGGAATACAGGCAATAATTAACTTAATACAAGGGGCTCAAGTTAGCACATCTTGGATTGTCTTAGTTGTTTTGGTAACCGTTGGAGTTGCTTTTGTGGGTATACTTCAATTAATGCAAATGCGTATTATAGAAACGATACAACAACGTATTTTTACAAGAGCATCATTCGAGTTTACATATCGCTTTCCAAAAATAAAGATGCAAGAGTTACGTCGCTATTACCCGCCAGAGCTAGCGAATCGTTTTTTCGATACACTAACTATTCAAAAAGGGTTAGCAAAAATTTTGGTGGACGTGCCATCAGCTGTATTGCAAATTATTTTTGCCCTCATTCTTCTATCTTTTTATCATCCGTTTTTCATTGCTTTTGGTATTCTGCTGTTGATACTTATCTATGTAGTTTTTAGATACACTGCGGAAAAAGGGATGGAAACTAGCTTGATGGAGTCTAAACATAAGTACAAAGTAGCGCACTGGATACAAGAAGTGGCCAGAGCTGTTGTTAGCTTTAAGTTGTCTGGCCGAACTAGCTTAGCGGTTAATAAAAATGATAATTTAGTATTTGACTATTTACAAGCAAGAGAAAGTCATTTTAAAATTCTTGTTATACAGTTTATACAAATGATTGGTTTTAAGGTATTAGTTACCGGAGGACTTTTGCTAATTGGAGGGCTTTTAGTGTTGAATCAGGAGATGAATATAGGACAATTCGTAGCTGCCGAGATCATCATTTTATTGGTCATTAACTCGGTTGAAAAATTAATCCTTGGACTAGAATCTTTTTACGATGTGCTGACTTCTCTCGAAAAAATGGGCCAGGTCGTTGATAAAGAATTGGAGAACCAAGATGGTAGTATGCCTAATTTCGATGATGCTATTAATGTACAATTGGATAGGGTTGAATATGAAGTACCTGATAGAGAACAGCGTATTTTAAATAACGTGTCCATTAATATACAACCTAAAAGTAGGGTATTGATCAAAGGGGAAAGCGGTTCTGGTAAATCAACATTAATACGTTTAATATCTGGTGTTATAGAGCCAACAAGGGGACAGATTTTCGTTAACGATAGTAATATAAATTCTATTAATCTTAATTATTATAGGTCTCACTTAGGCCTGTCTCTAGCCGACGAATCGCCTTTTGAAGGAACCATCAGGGAAAATATCACTTTTGGCAACAAAGATGTCACCGAAGAGCAATTGATGTGGGCCACTAAAAAGGTTGGGCTTACTCAATTCATTAAGGAAAGCCCTCAAGATTTGGATACTATTCTATATCCAGAAGGGAAACGAACATCTTTTACCGTGGTAAAGAAAATAGTATTGGCAAGAGCGATTGTAAGTCAGCCAAAATTATTGATTCTTGAAGACCCATTAGAGCATTTCGAAGACAAAGAGACCTCAGACATTATCGACTTTCTGACGGATCCTTCTAATCCATGGGGCTTAGTTGTAATAAGCACGAATAATGAATGGTCCAAGCATTGTACGCAAGTAATCACATTACAAAACGGTGAAATAATTTAAAGAAAAAACATGTTAAATATATCTCATAACCAACTCCATAAATCTGTCGATATAACAGACTCTAAGTCAGGGAAACGCGTTTTTCACAAAAGATATTATAAGTATTTTAATCAATTTTTGGGGGCATTTGCCATCATAGGGATTATTATACTCTTTTTGCCTTGGACCCAGAATATTACAGGTAGGGGCAATGTTACAACCTTAACTCTGGACCAGCGCCCTCAAACAATTCAATCACCTATTCCAGGGCGTATTGAAAAATGGTATGTGAAAGAAGGAGATTCCGTTGCCCAAGGCGATACCATCATGAAGATTTCCGAAGTAAAAAGCGAGTATTTCGATCCGAATTTAGTGGAGCGAACAGGGGAACAGCGTGATGCTAAAGCGCTTTCAGTAGAGTCGTATCAGGGCAAAGTAAAGGCACAAGACGCTCGTATTGGAGCCTTAGTGAATGAGCGCCGATTGAAGCTTGAACAAGGAAAAAATAAGATTTTACAATCAAAGCTTAAAGTGCAAAGCGATAGCATAGATTATAAGGCAGCCCAAGTAAATATCAAGATTGCACAGACAAAGTATAATCGAGTAGATACGCTTTACAAAGAAGGTTTTGCAGCACTTAAAAATGTAGAAGATGCTCGTGTAAAACTTCAAGAAACCCAGGCTAAGCTTATTTCACAACAAACTAAATTGTTGGCGGCCAGAAATGAGGTGATTAATTCGCAGGTTGAAATATCACGAATTCAAGCAGAGTATGCCGATAAAATTTCTAAAGCACAAAGTGATAAATTTTCAGCCCAATCAAGTCAATTCGATACGGAGGCACAAGTCACAAAACTTGATAATCAATATGCGAATTATAAAATACGCAATAGCCTCTTATTTATTACTGCTCCTTACAATGGGTATATTAATAAAGCAATAAGAGCAGGGATAGGTCAAACATTTAAGGAAGGTGAGGATCTTGTGGGTATTATGCCTACGAAAGTGGATTTGGCGGTAGAGACCTTTGTAGCGCCAATTGACTTGCCTCTTATACATCTCGGAGAAAAAGTACGAGTGCAGTTTGATGGATGGCCGGCAATAGTTTTTAGCGGATGGCCTAATGTGTCTTATGGTACTTACGGTGCAAAAGTAGTAGCTGTGGAGAATTTTATAAGTCCTAACGGTAAATTTAGAGTGCTATTGGCACCAGACGAAGAAGATCACGCTTGGCCCAAGGATTTACGTGCTGGTTCGGGAGCGTTAAGCCTCGCGCTATTGGAAGACGTGCCGATTTGGTTCGAACTATGGCGCCAGTTAAACGGATTTCCGCCAAATTATTATCAGCCAGGCGACGGTATAAAAATGTCTAATAAGACAAAAAAGTAAACAGATGAAAAAAGTACTCATAATTGTTTTTCTTTTCGTAGTTGGTTTTACATTTTCACAGGAACTAACACCATCTAATGTCCTCCGCTTTGATGAATATTTGGGGTATGTAAAGAAATTTCACCCAATTGTAAAGCAAGCCGAATTAGTTATTGACGAAAGTCAAGCCAAGCTCATGAAATCCCGAGGCGCTTTTGATCCGAAAATCGAGGTGGACTATGACCGCAAGAAGTTTAAGTCTATAGAATATTTTGATAAGCTAAATGCCACGTTTAAGGTGCCAACATGGTATGGTATTGAGTTAAAGGCAAATTTCGAGGAAAATACAGGAGACTTTCTCAACCCTGAAGCTAGCCTTCCTATCGATGGCTTGTATAATGCAGGAATCAGTTTTTCTGCAGCAAAGGGATTATTGATCAACGACAGAATGGCTTCTGTAAAGCGAGCTAAATTGTTTAGGGAACAAGCAAAAGTCGATAGGGACTTGTTAGTCAATAATATTTTGTTCGATGCTTCTATTGTATATTTTAGGTGGCTGCAGGCTTATAACGAAAATCAATTGTTTCAGAATTTCTTGTTGAATGCTGAACAGCGCTTTAGAGGGGTGAAACGAGGTGTGGAAGTAGGTGAGCGTGCAACAATCGACTCAATTGAAGCCAGAATTGCCGTTAACGACCGAAAGCTAAATTTCGAGCAAACCAAAGTGAAACTTATTAAGGCTTCTTTGCAGTTATCCAATTACTTATGGTTAGAGAACAATACACCAGTCGAGCTACAAAATGATATCATACCTGATGTAAATAGCGAAACTGCTATTGATAATACATTCAATACCTCCCTTTTAAGACAAAACGAGTTTGTTGTAGATGCACACCCTAAACTTTTGTCTTTGGATTACAAGCTTCAATATCTAGAAGTAGATAAGCGTCTAAAAGCAAACAGACTATTACCGCAAATAGATTTGCAATACAATTTTTTAAGCACGACGCCAGAGGTTGCGCGCTCATTCAATACTTCAGACTATAAGGCAGGATTGAATTTTAGCATGCCATTGTTTTTGCGAAAAGAACGTGGGGATTTAAAGTTGGCAAAACTTAAAATGAATGACATGGCTTATGAAATAGATGCGACACGTGTAAACCTGTCTAACAAGATTAAAGCCGTAAAACAAGAATTGGATTCCTATGTCATTCAAAATAGCGTGACGAATCAGATGGTATCAGATTATGAGAAAATGCTAAGAGCCGAAGAGCGAAAGTTTCAAATGGGGGAGAGTTCTTTATTTTTGGTAAACTCTCGTGAGTCTAAGCTTATCGACGGCCAATTAAAGGCTATTTCAATTCAAAATAAATACTTTTCAACTAAAGCCAAGCTATTTAATAGTCTAGCTACAATTCCTGAATTATAAAATGTGCGAAGACTAGATAGTAACTTTCAACTTCAATAAGTATCTTTGGAGTTCAATTTTCAAAGTTCATGAACGTACATTTCATTGCCATAGGTGGCGCAGCCATGCACAATCTTGCCATCGCTTTGCATAATAAAGGATATCGGGTAACTGGTAGTGACGATACCATTCACGACCCGTCCAAATCTAGACTCGATGCTAAGGGACTCTTGCCAGAAGTGTTTGGATGGTTTCCTGAGAAGATCACTACAGAATTAGATGCCATTGTACTTGGTATGCACGCCAAAGAAGATAATCCAGAGTTGCTGAAAGCCCAGGAATTAGGCTTGACCATTTATAGCTATCCAGAGTTCTTGTACGAACAAAGTAAACATAAGACCCGTGTGGTTATCGGTGGTAGTCATGGCAAGACGACCATTACCTCGATGATACTTCATGTGATGCATTATCACGATAGGGATGTGGACTATATGGTAGGTGCTCAATTAGAAGGATTTGATGTGATGGTGAAGCTGACCGAGGATAATGATTTTATTGTCTTGGAAGGCGATGAGTATCTGAGCTCCCCTATAGATCGACGCCCAAAATTCCATTTGTACAAACCTAATATCGCCTTATTGAGCGGCATTGCTTGGGACCATATCAATGTGTTTCCGACCTATGAGTTTTACGTGGATCAGTTTAGCATATTTGTAGACAGTATTGTGAAAGGTGGAAGTATGACCTATAATATTGAAGATGAAGAAGTCAAGCGTGTCGTGGAAGCTTCGGGGAATTCCATTCGGAAACTACCATATCATACTCCAGAATATACCGTTGAGAATGGTCAGACCATGCTCGAAACCCCTGAAGGTGCAATGCCCATTGAGGTATTTGGAAAGCATAATCTGAACAACTTGGCAGGTGCCAAATGGATCTGCCAGCATATGGGCATAGACGAGGCAGATTTCTACGAGGCGATAGGCACTTTTAAAGGTGCAAGCAAACGCTTGGAGAAAATTGTAGAAAGCACTAATAGTGTAGCCTATAAAGATTTTGCCCATTCCCCAAGCAAGGTGGAAGCGACTACGCAAGCGGTCAAAGAACAGTACACAGACAGAACCCTTGTTGCTTGCTTAGAGTTACATACCTATAGCAGTTTGAATGCGGAGTTCTTGAAAGAATATAAAGGTGCTTTGAATGCGGCCGATGTGGCCGTTGTTTTTTACTCACCACACGCTGTTGAAATTAAAAAATTAGAAGAAGTCACACACGAACAAATTGCCAATGCCTTTGAGCGAGATGATTTGATCATATATACCGATCCAGACGATTTTAAAGAGTTTCTTTTCTCTCAAAACTTTGATAATAAAGCTTTGTTATTAATGAGTTCTGGGAATTATGGTGGATTGGATTTTGAGGAGTTAAAAGGCTTTATGAATTAATGCTGTTTTCTATTTGATATATTCTGTGTTTAGTGAAGAAACTTGGCCAACCCATATTTAATTGTAGATTTACTTCATTTAGATAAAAATAATTATACTATATTAATATTGAATAAAGATAACAGATGAAAAACACAATCAGTTTATTTATAATACTTATGCTAAGTACTTCTTCCGTTTACTCACAGGGCGCAGAAGGCATCAAGGGCGGAGAAGGCATCAAGGACGCAGAAGGCATCAAGGGCGCAGAAGGCAGCGAAAATTCGTACTTAAAAGAATTGAATACGTATTGGACAGAAGTCTCGCGTGCAGTAAATGAAGGCGACTTTGAAGCTTACACTGCAACGTGTCATACAAAGGCGACATTGGTTGCGGGTATAGGAAAAAAAGCGTATCCACTATCAAAGGCATTAGCACGATGGAAAAAGGAATTTGATGATACCAAAGCAGGC
>RCNB010000210.1_pt1 | contig 40437 bp, 33 predicted proteins | sample 2041321 | NCBI WGS metagenome assembly RCNB01 (sample SAMN09708232, study PRJNA481090) | Marine sediment metagenome, whole genome shotgun sequencing project.
AAGTTAAGTGGAATTATGACGCTTTTACTAGCGTTTGTAGTGCAAATTTCTTTTGCACAAGAAAGAACTATCACTGGTACTGTGTCGGACGAGTCCGGACCTTTGCCAGGAGTTAGTGTTTTGATTGAAGGCACCACTTCTGGTACTGAGACTGATTTTGACGGTAATTATTCGATTGAAGCTAATAGCGGGGATGTACTTCGTTATAGTTTTGTTGGAATGACTACAACATCAAAAACAGTTGGGGCTGAAAGCTCAATCAATACAACGATGGTCTCTGAAGAAAACACCCTGGATGAAGTAGTAGTTACTGCCTTGGGTATTAAAAGAGAGAAAAAATCCTTAGGTTATGCAACTCAAAAAGTGGATGGAGAAGCAATTAACACTGCTAAGGACGCCAACTTTATTAACGGTTTAACCGGTAAAGCTTCTGGTGTTGACATTAAGGCGAGTGGTACCTTAGGTGGATCAACAAACGTTGTTATTAGAGGTTATTCCTCTATGTTTAACAGCAACCAGGCGTTGTTTGTGATTGACGGTGTGCCAATTAGTAACAATAACAATAATACTGCTGATCAGTCTACTGGTCGTGGTGGTTATGACTATGGTAATGCTGCTCAGGACATTAATCCTGATGACATTGAATCTGTAAACGTTCTTAAAGGTGGTGGTGCAACTGCACTATACGGATCTAGAGCGGCAAACGGTGTAATTTTAATTACGACTAAGAAAGGTAAGAGTCAGGGAGACAGAGGTATTGGTGTTACAATCAATTCATCTGTAACGATGAACAAAGTCAACTTTGATACTTTTAGCAAATACCAAAAACAATATGGTGCTGGTTATTCACAAGATGGCTATGATGCAGGTGGTAGTCAAGGTGGTGGATTCTTTGAGAGAGATCTTAACGGAGACGGTATTTTAGAATTAACTACTCCTTCAACAGAAGATGCATCTTTTGGTGCTCGCTTTGATGAAAATCTTTTGATTTACCAATGGGATTCTTGGTATCCAGAATTAGATACTTATTTAGTACCGACTCCATGGGTAGGTTCTGAAAATGATCCTACAAGTTTCTTTCAAACCGGTACTACTATGTTTAATTCTATTGATCTTAACGGAGCATCAGATAAAGGAGATTTCAGATTGGGTTATACCAATTTAAATCAAACTGGTATTTTACCAAATAGTGAGATTAAAAGAAATACTGTTGCTTTCAATGGTAGCCTTAAATTGACTGATAAATTTGTAGCCAGTACAAGAGTAAATTACTCTAATACGATTGGTCTAGGTCGATATGGAACAGGTTATGATGGAAGAAACCCATTACAGTCTTTTAGACAATGGAACCAAGCTAACGTTGATTTTAAAGATCAAAGAGATGCATATTTTGCTACAAGAAAGAATATTACTTGGAATGCAAATGATCCATTAACTAATAGAACTCCTATTTATACAGACAACCCATACTGGACTCGTTATGAAAATTTTCAAAATGATGTAAGAGACCGTATCATTGGTGATGTTACTTTAACGTACCAAATTAATGACTGGTTAAGTATTCTTGGTAGGGTAACTATTGACAACTATAATTCTATTCAAGAAGAGCGTATTGCTATTGGTAGTAACGATGTTCCTGAATACGTGAAGTTCAACGAACGTTTTATTGAAAACAACTATGATTTCATGTTGAATTTCAACAAAGCTTGGGACAATTTTACATTAGCCGGAGTACTTGGTTCTAACATTAACAGAATCTCTTATTCAAGTATAAGATCTGAAACGAATGGTGGATTAAATGTTCCTGGTTTATATTCTTTAAGTAATTCTGCTAATCCTTTATTGGCGCCACTTGAATACGAATATGATTCAGGTATCAATGGATTTTATGCGAATGCTTCTTTAGGTTGGAAAAACCAGTTATATCTTGAAGGTTCGTACAGAAGGGATATTTCTTCTACTTTACCAGATGATAATAATGCATATGATTATTACGCAGGATCACTTAGTTGGCTTTGGGGAAATTTATTTAATTCAACTGCAATCTCTTTAGGTAAATTGAGAGTTGGTTATGCTAAAACAGGTAATACGGCAAGACCGTTGTCAGTATATAATACTTATTTATTAGGAAATATTACTGGAGACCAACCAACTGCTTCTTTACCAAATAGAAATAACAATCAAAATTTGGGAGCTGAATCTTCAACTGAATTAGAACTTGGTTTAGAAATGGCAATGTTCAAAAATAGATTAGGAATTGATGTTTCTGTATATGACAAAACGTCTGAAGACCTTATTACTCCTGTAACTATTAGTGCTGCTTCTGGTTTTACGGGACAATGGTTAAATGCTGGTGAGATCCAGAACAAAGGTATTGAAGCCACTCTTTGGGGATCTATTATTAAAAACCAAGATTGGGAATGGAGAGTTGATATCAACTATAGTAAGAACCAAAGTGAAGTGCTATCGTTACCTGGAGGACTTAATAACTTATTGTTAGCTAGTCCACAAGGTGGGGTATCAATTAATGCTACAGTTGGAGAGCCTTACGGTATGATCCAAGGTGATGACTTTACATATGTTAATGGCCAAAGAGTAGTTAATCAAGCTAACGGCCGTTGGGTACCATCAGCAAGTTCAACTGAGAATCTAGGTACTTACCAAGCTGATTTTAGAGGGGGTATCAATAACAGAGTAACTTGGAAAAACTTAAGTTTCAGTTTCTTAATTGATATGCAAGAAGGTGGTAGTCTTTTCTCTTTAGATGAAAATTATGCTTCTGCTACTGGTATTGGTCCAAAATCCGTTGGTCTTAATGATCTTGGAAATGACAAACGTCTTCCAATATCTCAAGGTGGTGGTGTTATTCTTGATGGTGTAGCTCCAGACGGAACTCCAAATACGGTTAGAGGTGCTTATGATGGCTTTGGAAACGTAGATGGTTATGCAGTCGGTACACCAAATGCTGCTTACATTTATGATGCTAGTTTTGTTAAACTAAGAGAAATGACTTTATCATACAGACTTGGTTCTGAAGTGTTTAGAGGTAAAATACAAGCAATGACCTTTACGGCCATAGGTAGAAATTTACATATATTCAGTAAAGATACTCCTTATTCTGATCCAGAAGCTGGATTGAGTTCGGGTAACGTGCAAGGATACCAATCTGGTGTATATCCAACAACTAAGGACATTGGATTTAGTGTGAAAATGGAATTTTAATAATAAAAAAAATGAAAAAAATGAAAAATTTATTTTTAATAATTCTGCTTCTAGCGGTCTCAACATCTTGTGAAGATTTTGAGGGTTGGAATGTAGATACAAAAAATCCGTCAGACGTACCTGCTGATTTTTTAGTAACGAGCGCTGAATACAGAATGTTTCAAAGAATGACTAGTATTAGTGTGAACTATAATAACTTTAAATATTTTATACAAAACGTTGGGTCTACAACCTACCAGGATGAACCTAACTATGACATGAGGACAAGAGATGGAAATGGAACTTTCTTTACTTATTTGTATAGAGAAGTTTTGAACGATTTGGCTGATGCTAAGAAAATAACTGCTGCAAGTAATGATCTTGAATCAGTTAAAGCAAATAAATTAGGTCAAATAGAATTGATGGAGGTATTTACATGGCATGTTCTTGTAGATGTTTATGGAGATGTACCTTATACAGAAGCATTACAAGCTGCCGAAGGAGTTTTTTCACCTAAATATGATGATGACCAGGCCATTTACACTGACTTGTTCAGACGTATTGATCAAGCTTTAGTATCATTGGAAGCCGGAGGTACTGGTTTTACAGATGCTGATTTGATTTATGGCGGTGATTCTGATGCATGGATTAAATTTGCTAACTCATTAAAATTGAGATTAGCTGTTCGTATAGCTGATGTAGATCAAGGATTAGCTTCTGCTCAAGCTACTGCAGCAATGACTGCAGGAGTTTTTGAATCGGATGCTGATAATTTTACGTATCCATTTGAAGCAGCTCCACCAAATACCAACCCGCTGTGGGTCTCGTTCGTGCAATCAGGACGTTCTGATTACGTTGCGACTAACACAATGGTAGATCTTCTTGTTCCATTAAATGATCCAAGAATTACAACGTTTTTTGAGGATAACAAAATTCCTTATGTAGGAGGTCCTTATGGTGGAAACGCACCTTATGCAAATTACACACATGTTGGTGAGTATTATTCAAATCCAGAGCTTCCAGGATTGTTACTGTCTTATTCTGAGGTTCAGTTTTTAATGGCTGAGGCTATTGAAAAAGGACTTGTTTCTGGAGATGCAGCAACGTATTACGATGAAGGTGTTACTTCTTCAATTATGTTCTACGGTGGTACTGCAGCTGAGGCAACTACTTACCTTGCTCAACCTACGGTAAGTTATGCTTCTGGTACTTGGGATGAAAGAATTGGTGTTCAAAAATACCTTTCGCTTTATTTTCTTAATGGAATTGAATCTTATGCTTCATGGAGAGTATTAGATTGGCCAAAAATGAATGTTGCAGTTGAATCAGGTACATCAGTGCCAAGACGTTCTTTTTACCCTAATGATGAACCAAATATTAACGAAGACAACTATAATGCTGCTTCTGCTGCTATGGGTGGTGACTTGTTGACTTCAAGAGTATTCTGGGATGTTAACGGTGTAGGAAACTAGGAAACGTTGGTGAAAGCACCAATTAATAATAATTAAATATATAATTTAGATTAGACACTTTTTATATGTTGATACCATCACGCCTCTGGCGTGATGGTTTTTTTTATACAAGACCCTAACGAACCAAAGCGCGGAATACATAAAAATAGGTTAACTTCGCGGCATGGAAAAAGACACCACTAAAATCTTTGGATTACGTGCTATATTAGAAGCTATTGATTCAGGAAAAGAAATTGAAAAAATTTATCTTCAAAAGGAAATTCATGGCTCGTTAGCAAAAGCATTACAGCATAAAATAAATGATAATAACATTTCTTTTAGCTACGTGCCTATTGAAAAGCTCAATAAACTTTCGAAATTTCAAAATCATCAAGGTGCAGTTGCAAAAATCTCTTCCATTACCTTTAAAGACTTAGACGAATTACTTGATGAAATCGATCTGACTACCTCTACTCCATTATTTTTACTTCTTGATCAGATTAGTGACGTCAGGAATCTTGGTGCAATGTTAAGAACGGCTGAATGTACTGGTGTTGATGCCGTCATTGTTCCTTCTCATGGTAATGCTCCCATAAATGCTGATGCCATTAAGACTTCTGCAGGAGCAGCCTTTAAATTATCAATTTGTAAAGTAAATCATGTTCTTGACGCGGTATATCAATTAAAAGCCCATGAGATACAGATTGTTTCTATTACTGAAAAAACCAGTGCCCCTATTTATGATATTGATTTTAAGATTCCCACGGCCTTAGTCATGGGGTCAGAAGATAAAGGTATATCAACTTCTGTATTAAAAAATTCAGATCATAAAGGGAAGCTTCCATTACTGGGTGATATAGAATCTTTGAACGTTTCAGTGGCGTGTGGTGCCGCTCTGTATGAAATTGTTCGTCAAAGGAGCTTAAAATCGGTTTAACAACATCTTTATTGCTCGTTATTCCTTAGAAAAGCTTCTTGCTCTTCACGCTCATCAAATAATTGATCAAATTCATCAGGTTCATAGGCCTCTTGCTCCCAATCATATTGTAATTTCTGAGGCCCTTCTTTTCTGTAAAAAAATGCAAAGATAATTCCTATAACAAATCCTGACAAGTGACCCTCCCATGAAACACTTTCTTTCACAGGTAAAACATACCATACCATACTTCCATAAAGAAATATCATCATTAATGAAACTGCTACCAATCTGTAGTTTTTTCTAAGGATGCCGCTAAAAAATACAAAGCTAAATAATAGATAGATGATACCACTCGCTCCAATGTGATAGGATTGTCTGCCAATTACCCATGTTAGTGTTCCGGTCAATAACGTACCATATAAAAATACTTTCCAGGCAATGCGCCTATAAAAATAAAACAGACTAAAGAGCAATACAAAAAGAGGTGCCGAATTATGATACAAGTGCTTTATATCTCCATGAATAAACGGAGAGAATAGAATCCCCTTTAACCCAGTAAGACTGCGCGGATAAATCCCAAAATTATTAAAGTTATACCCGTTTTTTACCTCAAACCAAAACACCAACCATAAACACACAACAAGGTATAATGGGACGGCTAGAATCCATGTTGAAAATTTAAACTGATTTTGATGCGTCATTAATATGCACTTTGCTGCTAAAATACAACAATCCCTAAAAAACCAATACTTAGCTGTTCGGTATATCAAATTCATAATTCATCCTTTTCAGGTTTCGCTTTTTAGATTACTTTTACATCATGAATGAACCTTTGGCAGAAAGAATTAGACCACACTCTCTTGAAGAATATGTTAGCCAGCAACATTTAGTTGGAAAAGATGGAGCGCTTACTTCTCATATAAAAAATGGTTTGATCCCTTCACTGATTCTATGGGGACCCCCTGGAACCGGAAAAACCACTCTTGCTAATATTATTGCCAAAGAATCCGGAAGACCTTTTTATTCGCTTAGTGCCATCAATTCTGGAGTTAAGGATGTTAGAGAAATTATTGAAAAAGCCAAATCAAGCGGTGGCCTATTTACCCAAAGAAATCCTATTCTATTTATTGACGAAATTCATCGTTTTAGTAAGTCTCAGCAAGATTCTTTGTTAGGAGCTGTTGAAAAAGGCTGGATCACTCTGATCGGTGCCACCACCGAGAACCCCAGCTTTGAGGTGATTCCTGCACTTTTATCCAGATGTCAGATTTATATTTTAAATGCATTTGACAAAGATGATTTAATCTCATTGCTTCACAGGGCCATGAAAAATGATTCTTATATCTCAAAGAAATCTATTGAATTGCTCGAAACTGAAGCGCTATTGCAACTATCTGGAGGAGATGCCAGAAAATTGCTTAATATTTTTGAATTGGTCGTCAATTCTCAACCTGATGGGATAAGCATCACTAACGAATTGGTTTTGAGTAAGGTTCAAAAGAACACTGTTCGATATGACAAAACAGGAGAACAACATTATGATATCATATCTGCATTTATCAAGTCAATTAGAGGTAGTGATCCGAATGGAGCTGTTTATTGGTTAGCAAGAATGATTGAAGGTGGCGAAGATGTAAAATTTATAGCCAGAAGACTTCTAATTCTAGCTTCTGAAGATATTGGCAACGCAAATCCTACCGCATTAATTTTGGCAAACAATACTTTTCAGGCTGTTTCAGTGATTGGGAATCCGGAGAGCAGAATTGTTCTGAGTCAATGTGCCGTATATCTGGCTACTTCTGCTAAAAGCAATGCCTCTTACATGGCCATTAATAAAGCCCAGCAAGTCGTTAAAAACACTGGAGATCTATCAATTCCTATTCATTTGAGAAATGCACCTACCAAATTGATGAAAGAATTGGATTATGGTAAAGCGTATAAATATTCTCATGATTTTCCTCAGAATTTTGTCGAGCAAGAATTTCTTCCTGATGAAATAAAAAACAGCAAATTCTATGAGCCTGGAAATAATCCTCGAGAAAACCAATTCAGGGATGTTCTCAAAAAAAGATGGAAATCAAAATATGACTATTGATTTAATATTAACCCTATTTTATCTCGATAAAAATCAAGGTTTCGATTTTCCCATCACGATGTAAATCAATCTTTAAATTGCCGCTCTCATCGAAGTATGCCGTAGTCTGATCAATGCCTTCTTCAGGCTTTTTCCAAGACACTCGATAAACATTTGGTAAAGAGGACTTTTCAAATGTACCAATCAATTCTCCCGGTTTATACTTGTCATTCTTACTTTGGCTCACATAAGCTTGCAATTGAGCTCCTTGATCCACCAAAAGAAATGAAATAGTTCCATTTTCAAATGCCCTGGCAACAATAGGTGCCTCTGTCTTTTCAACCTCAGTGGCTGCAGCATTTGTTTCGTCCTTAACTGCTGCAGGTACCGCGACAACAGCCACAGGAGCAGATGCACTCTTGCTTTCTTGGATTGATGACTTTTCAGGATTAGACACATTTTCAGCAGCCGTATTTTCTTGTTTAACCACTTCTTCTTCTGGAACTTCAGTCGCAGCTACTCCTACCGCCGTAAGCTCTTTATCTACTTCTGAATTATTAGTATCCACGGTATCTTGAGCCAAAGGGTGAGGTTCATAAACATAATTAAGTTTTTGAACAGATACAAAACATTTCTTAAGCGCATCTATATATGTTTTATCAAACTCTTTTATCTTGCTTCTTCCTTCAATACTCCTAAATACCTCATCGCGTCCACAATTCTCTAAAACAAGAAATAATTTAGTGGTAATAATGCTTGATTCATCAACCACATTGGCTGTTAAGGCCAAGCATGGGTTCGATTTAAGATCTTCCGGAAAATCATCATCATTATAAAATACTTGATATCCTTGCTTATCAAAGAGAAATTTGGTGTACGAATTCAATCTATACTGATTTTCTATTTTCAAAAAATCATATTGTTTTGGCACAATTATGTACTTGTATGGATTCAGCTCATTTTGTCCATAAACATTCAATACACAAGCCGAAACAATTAATGTCAATACGATGTTTTTAAAATTCATTCTCGCCGCTAATTAAAGATAAAATTCATTCCAAATTGAAATGATTGATAGTTACTATTCTTAATAGTAGGTAAAGCTACTAAATTATCTATTGTAGTATAAAAATTGAAACTTTTAATATGTGTCGATAAGCCAAAACCAATATTGTAATAGGAGAATTTATCAACTGTATAAGTCGCCTTTATTGATAAATACTTGTTTAATTCTCTTGAATAGAATCCCGTAATGGCCCATAAGGGATATTTCGGTCGAAATTCCGTATAAACTTGCATTCCGAAAGAGCTCATTCTATAATCACTTGAAATATCAGCCCTAACATTTCGGAAAGCTGATTTTTCAGGTTTTACTTTTCGACGCATGTCATAACGCATAGAAGCATTTATTTTAGGAGATCTAAAATATGAAAAACTCTTTTCATCAGTTATCAGCGGCAATTCATCCGATAAATATTTTTCCGTCCAAAAATCCAATTCATCCCCCGCAGGATCATAATATTCATCAGAAGGTATTTGTGCATCTTCAAATTCAATTGTCGTCAATTTATGTTGAAACGACATAATTCCTAAATCTAGTAAACTTCCTGAAAAACTCAATTCTTTAGTATGCTTATATGTAAAACCGAAATCTATAGAAGCTCCAAGGCTACCATTCATAAAAAACAACCCCCCTATCAATTCTGAGGCAGGACCTATATCTTCACTTAGATCAAACGAATCTAACATCCCTGCTGTATTGAGTCGAACCCCTATATCCTCAAAGTTATGTATATAAGGTTCATTTGAAAGAGGGTTTTTACTTAGGCTATATGTACCCTCATTACTAGAAGTTTCAAGACCAATTGAGCCAGACAAAATATTTAATCTTGTTCCTATTGTTAAGTTTTCATTGATTCTTTTATTCATACTAACATGAAAAACACCTGCCAGCTCAAATACGGTATTCACCGACTCAGCAGAATAATTTTCTCCAACTTCAGCCTCCCCATCCTGGTTTTGATCATCACCAAAAAAAAATAGATCGCCAAAATCGCTTGGATAACTGGAAAATCCATCAATTTGTTGATACATTCCAAAACTCAGGTAATAAGCAGGATTCTTTAATCTGAAACCTACATTGATCAACTCTATTTGCTGATGAAACAAAAAGATTTCGTTATCACTTAATCCTAAATCATTTAGATTTCTCAAAACATCACTAGAACTATCAGTACCTTCCGCTAAATTATTATAGTTTACGTCTCTACTTGAAGCCCCTCCTACAGCATAAACATTGGAGAGTAAAGGGACCCCAATATGTTTATCAAAATCAATTTCAGCACCGGGGTTGAGCATTAATGTTTGGGGTAATTGATCAAAATCATACAAAATTTGCATGTTCTGAGAGGCGGCACTTGTAAATAACAAGAACAACATAAAGGATATACAGTATGTTTTGATCATGAGGGGAATTATAGCAATCTTGTTCACAACAGTTGATAAATATACATTTATTTTCTTAATTAGATTAAATTTACTCCCTTACAGAAACAATTTTAACTCTAATAGATTATCAACGCTATCGACTTTTTCAGTAGCTACTTCTCCATTAAACTTGCAAAAAATAACCTCCATACCCATATTTTTTGCTCCTAAAATATCAGCCTCAAAATTATCTCCAATCATAACACTCTCAGCTGTCCTTGCCCCTGTAATGTTTAAGGCATATTCGAATATTTTAGGATTTGGCTTCTTGACACCGACCTTTTCAGAAGTTATAACCTTATCAAAAAAAGGCAACAGATTAGAGTTTTTCAGCTTTCTGTATTGTACTTCCTCAAAACCATTTGTGATGATGTGCATCTTATATTTCGGATATAAATATTCCAAAACCGGTATCGCGTTTTCAAATAGCGCATTATACTGGGCTAAATAAGTAATATACTCTTCTGACAGCAAATGAATAAGCTCATCATTTGACTCAAATTCAATGGCTTGAAACGCTTCTTTTAATCTGCCATAGCGCAATTGGGTCTTGGTCACCTTATCCTCTCTGAAAAGTTTCCAATAACGATGATTTATGGGCTGGTATACTTCAATAAAATTCTCAAATTCAATATCCAAGCTATTTTTATCGAAGATATAAGAAAATGTTTTTTTTGAATTTGCTTCAAAGTCCCATAATGTATGGTCCAGATCGAAAAAAATATGTTTAATATCCATAAATAATTAATTTGCAGGTAATTTGATATTTAAAATTGATTTTCTAAAAATAAGAAAATAGCTCAACAAAAATACAAGTCCAAGGCTTAATCGGAATTCTAATAATAACTTTATTTGATCAAGAATTAAGATATAGATAAGATATTGGCTAGATAACACCGCTGTAATTTTATAAAATTCCAGACGCTTTAACTTTAGATGTATTAGCAGCGCTTTGTCATTTAAAAATAAAAGAAACAACATGAAAATATATGATATCAAAGTAGTATGAGCAGCCCATTCATATCCAAACCTTTTTACAAGTATCAAATTCAACAAAATATTCAATATCGCTGTTAACACAGCAATTAAACCCAGTTTTCTCATCCGATTAGAAAATTTCAATCTTAACTCAAAAAAATTAGAGAAACCATGAAGATAAGCCGCAATAAAAATAAATGGCATCAGTACATATCCGTCTCTAAAGGGCGCGCCCAATAATATGTTAGCCAAATCTTCTGAAAACAATGCCAAATAAAATACCAGAGGAATACCAATCAGTATAAAAGGATACATATAACTTTGCATATCTTTCAATGAGCCTTTAAAATCTGATTCAAGACGTCTGAGCAATGTAGGATTGATGGTATTAAAATAGACAGTAATGAGAGCCATGACTGATAATTGAGATATTTTAGCAACCTGATCATAAACACCAACATCCTCCAAATCATAATACATTGCTATGACATATCGATCACTATAAGATATGCTTAAAAGGCTGAGATTCAAAATTAAACCAACACTACCGTAAGACAATAATTGACCTATAACTGCCCCTTTTATGTTTTTGATATTTAGCCCAATATTTGCCGGATTTAGAAATGCCAAAATCAATATTGATACCATGTCAATAATAGCCAAACTACTCACCAAAGCTATAATTCCTTGATCAAAGTAGAAAACAAGTAGCAAGGCTAAACATAGACCTACTATAGATTTAACTCCTTGAAAAACTGTATAAAATGCAGATTTTCCATTCAATCTCATCACTACCATATATCCCAGATACAATTGATTAAAAACCAACTGTAAAAAAGAATAGAAAACTAATTTCTTTATCAACTCATCATTCGAACTTGAATACCAACCTCCCGAAATAATTGCCAAAATAAAGAGTGAAAATCCAAAGAGAATAAACAGATTGGAATAAAGAACGATCAACTCTTTTGACTCTTTGTACCTACTAAAATATCGCCACAGACAAGAACTAATCCAGGAAAATAGCATCATGCCTAAAAAAGCAAAAGTAATGCTGACAATTCCTAATTGTCCAAATGATGCCTTATCAAAATGCCTCGTAAAAATGGGGGTCTTAATAAAACCTATCAGCATTGGAACTAAGGAACCAATAAAATACCAAAGGAAATCCTTTCGAAATGAAGATTCGATATATGATTTATCTTCGCTCATCCAAAGCGATTTTATAATAGCCTACTAGTTTTTCAAATTCTAGCTCCCATCTATACTTTCTATTCGCAGCCATTGTACCGTTTTTACTTAATTTCATGTATAGATCCTCGTCTTTAAGAATTCGTACAATGGCCGTTGAAATGGCTTCAGTATCATTTGGTGTAACCGTAATTCCACATTCATCCTTATCTATATAAATCTTCATGTGGCCGAAATTACTGCCAATAACTGGTAATCCAAAAGCCATATATTCAAAAATTTTAATAGGCATACTCACTTCAAAAGTGCTGACCTTTTGTAATAAAACCATTCCTATTTTACTTTTGTTATAATAATCCGCAACTTCTGTATATGGCACAGCCTCGTGAAGTATAACATTGTCCAACAATTCTTCTTTTATTAGAACAGATGTCATACTTTCCTTTAAGTTCGATGGATAGTAATTTCCAATAAATAACGCCTTAATTTCTGGTAAATGCCTCTTTGCTGCCTTTATGGCCTTAATGATTTCAAAGGCGCCTCTTAATTCGGTAATGGTACCGCTGTAAATTAGGTCATAAATTCTTTCTTTAAAGGGAGTACTCTTTGCAGCATAAATCATATCGGAATAGTTATACAACACAACAGATTTATCTTCGCCAATCTTTTTTGCAAAACTTCTCCTAACATTATCTTCGTTAGCGATCACTAAATCATAGCTTTTCGCCCGCTTTTTCTCCCAGTGATCAACCCAAGAAGCAAAAGCTGGAATAATAAAAGGAATTTTAGATTCAACATAAGAAACATAATCTTCCGCATAAGGTTCCCTAGCATCATAAAATACAACTGGCCCGTGATTAAGGTTTTTAAGTTTGGGCCCCAATTTGTTTAACCATAAATCATGAAAATGATAGATATCGGCCTTTAAAAATTTGGCTTCATTAAATAATAGCTTATAATTATTTTTAGGATTTAATCTTTTACCTATAAAATTCAAAAACCTATTACTTGTAAAAGTGATTACTTTAAACATTTTGAAATGAACCCCTTCCTTTGTTTGACCGGTCTTATTCGTTTTTCCAATAAGAAGGTAATGAACCTTAAATCCTCTTTTAACCAATGGAACAGCCATTTTCCAATAGATCCGATCATCATACAAATCATGTCGGTCAGCTAAAAAACAAATTGTTGTACTTTCAGACATTATTAAAAAACTCTTTTTTTATAATAACTATAATATTCAGGCCTCGCCCCAAAACTTTGATAAAATTTTTCGACACCTTTTACCATTGAGCCTTCAAAGTCCAATAACAGATCTTGAGATTGAAAATGGCTAATCAACTCATTAATCATATAGGTTGGAATGTGAAGTTTCTTTGCCCGTTGATCAGCAAGTGGCACCAAATAGGTAATTCGCCTTTTGTCATTGAGCCAGATCAAGCCTCCAATAAAACTGTCATCTTGAAAAACATTCCAAATATTGACCATGCCATTAGTTACTTCACATAGGCGTTTCAAAGTGTCAAAAGATTGATCAGACATTTCATAGGCCTTGTCTAAATTTTTGTAATTAGATAAAAAGACCTCGGCATCACCTTGCTTATCTATTTCAAAACCTCCAAAACTATTTTTAGATATTCTTTTTCTGTTACTGTTATAATTTTTCTGAATCTCAACAAAGCGCTGATGAAGAGGCAGCAGATAATTCTTCTTTAAAAACGATGTCTTTATATGCAATTCGTTACTTGAATTGAATTGATAGTCGATCCAACGAATCTTTCTTGGCAAAGCTGCAATGAATGCTTTAACCATATTTGCATCGACCAAGTCTTTAGAAAACAAGCCCAATTGTTGTGCCCAAGGTGGCGTAAATATATAAGGTATGCCAAACTTAACCTTAATTGGAAGTGGCATAACAACCTCATAATCTCCTTGCATCAACAGATCCCATCTATCACAAGTACAGTCAAGATACCAACTGTAGGCATATACCCTGCACTCCCTGGCATTTTCAATACAGAGGTCATACTTCTTTTTATCTACCTGTTTTGCGGGAATATACCTGATCATTAATAAAAATATTGTGCTTTTAACAAAATTTTATTCTTGAGGTTTTTCAAGAATCATCATAAGACCTTGCTTAGTTCGATTAGAAGGGTCTCGTATAATCTTCCCCAGCCTCTCCATCGACCTGAACCACCAACTGATTCATTATGAAAAATAGTGATGAGTGTCCCGTCAACTTTCCTAACCTCCTTAGCCAGTTTCATAATCGTATTAAAAGCTCTTTTAGGTGTGAAATTTAAGTAGTCCTTTAGCGTAGCATCCATGGCAGCAAAAGGAAAAACTTTCAGAGGAGTCTGAATTTCAAAATCTAAATCATAAAAATAAAAAGGCGTACAAGTACTGGCGCGAAATCCATAATGAGAAGCATAACCCATTGAATACTCTTCTGCTATTTCAAGATCTACCAAATGTTGATAGGTTTCAGGTACCTCTATCCTTAAATAATGTTGTCTTGATCTTTTGATTGGAAAATTAACAATTCCTTCAAGAATCTCTTTTTCCTTTTTGATCTTTGGTTCATTCTTCATACTAAAATAAGACGGGTGCAGCCCAACTTCAGCATAATCAGCAATATCCTTAATCAACAGTTTGTAACTTGTATTTCCGTGTGAAATATTCTTATCAAAAGTACTGTAGTCACCAAGTAAAAAGAAAAAAATCGTCTTGACCCCATATTTCTTTTTCATCAATAAGAGTTTCTTGTACATGTCGTTTGGATCCCTTCGTATATTAAAGATTACTAAAAATCGTATCCATATATTATGAAGATCAAATTGGGCTAAATCTTTAATAATCCCTCCTACACTTCTGGTAAATCCCTTGTGCTTAAATTGATAGGCATTATCAATATCAATTGTAGAAATATAATTAAACTTCCTTTTCGAATTTTTCAATTCATCCGTATGGCCTTCAAAATGAAGTGCCAAAATATCTCTGAATTTATAAGCCCAAATATCTATTACAGGCTGGTCAAGAAATTTATGCTGGTAAGCAAGACTTTCAGAAGCTGGAAAGCGCTCATATTGATCTTTCACATGAGGTAAATATTCTTCATAACGACTGATCAGATAAAAGCTAGCTGCAAAAATATCACAAGGTATTTCTCCTGAAAAATTTGTTTGAAAAAAACAAGGTGCCTCTTCCCATTTCACCAAATTAATATCGATATAATCAATCCCTTGATTAAAAAGCAGCTCATTACTCTTTACAAATAACTCACTTCCTAAAGCTTGTTTTGTATAAGAAAATTTAGGCCCATCATGGCCAATGAACTCCTCGATCTTACTAGTGAAATTAACTTCAATATTAAGAATTCTTATGAATATATGTCTAAAGGTATAAGTTAACCGTGGAGTTATCTTATGGGTATAAACTAATAGCATGTTTGGATCATTTGACAAACCAAATGTAAACTATATATGGCGTATTATAAAATCTCTTTTACAAAAGAAAAACTTTAAGATTACCCAACTAAGACTATATATAAAACTTATAAACAGCCCTCATCTGCAAAGCTAAAGAAGGATTTATCTGTCACAATAACATGGTCAAGGATTTTTACATCTAATATACTTGCTCCCTTGATTACTTTTTTAGTCAGTATGATATCGGACTGACTGGGTTTCAAATTTCCTGAGGGATGGTTATGACAGAGAATAATACTCGTCGCTCCAATTTCAAGTGCCTTCTTATAAATGAGTCTTACATCTACTAGAGTTGCTGTTATACCACCTACGCTCAATCGCCATTTATACTTCATTCTATTGGCATTATTCAATAGCAAAATCCAAAACTCCTCATGCTCAAGATCTCCAATTAATGGTTGCATCAATTCAAAAACAGAATTGGAACTGACAAGTTTTGAAGCGGTGATAATTTTTCGATTGCGTTGCCTTCTCCCCAATTCAAGAGCTGCAATTATAGTCAGTGCTTTTACTTTACCAATTCCTCTGAAATCCATAAGTTTATGAACACTTAGCTTTGATAAATCATTTAAATTATAATTGGTATTTGACAATATTTTTCTTGATATGCATAAAGCAGTTTCATTTTGTTTTCCTGATCCTATTAATATCGCGAGAAGTTCAGCGTCAGTTAAAGCTAAACGTCCGTTCAAAAATAATTTTTCTCTAGGTCGTTCATCTTCACTCCAATCTTTAATGATCATTTCTTTTTATTCTTTATTGTCATTTTAGTAACAAGATCAACCCACAGATATGAAAGAAAATAATACATTTGTATATTCAATAATATGAATACCAAGCTGTTTATTCTAATTATTGAAATGTTCAATCAATAAATTTTAAATGAAAATAATTATTGCCGGCGCGGGAGAGGTTGGATTTCACTTGTCTAAACTACTTTCATATGAATCGCATGAGATCATTCTTATCGATAAAGATAAAGACAGATTGCTTTATGCAGATTCGAAACTTGACATAAAGACCCTGCAGCAAGATGCGACTTCTATTCAGGCCTTAAAAGATGCGAATATTGAAAATTCTGATCTCTTTATAGCCGTTACCTCATCCGAAACAACTAATATCACAGCCTGTGTTATTTCTAAAAAGCTTGGGGCCAAAAAAACAATTGCCAGAATAAGTAATTCGGAATTTACAGATAAAAAGAAATCAATAGACTTTTCAGAATTAGGTATTGACGAATTGATTTCAACAGAAGAACTGGCCACAAGTGAAATCAAATTACTTTTGGAAAAAGTGACTTTCAATGAAACGCACGAATTCGAAGAAGGCAAGCTCACAATGGTTGCTATGATCATCTCGAAATCTGCTCCAATTGTTGGAAAATCAGTGATGGAAGCTGCTAATATTTATGCAGGCATCAACTTTATGCCAATTGCCATTAAAAGAAAAGACACTTCCGAAACTATCATTCCCAGAGGTGATACTGTATTTGGCATAGGTGATCAGGTTTATTTTATTACCCTGGAAAAAGGGGTTGAAGAGCTCAATAGATTGTCAGCAATCAAGAACAAAGCGATAAAGAACGTATTAATTCTTGGTGGAAGTAAGATCGGAGAAAAGACGGCTCGAGATCTTTGCGGTAAAAACATGAATATTAAAATAATAGAATACAATAAAAAGCGAGCAATTGAACTTGCAGAAGAATTACCAAACGCTTTGATCATATATGGCGATGGCCGAGACGTGGAACTACTTGAAGAAGAAAATGTATCAGAAATGGATGCGGTAGTAGCAGTTACCGGAAGATCTGAAACAAATATCATGTCTTGTCTTGTGGCTAAATCTAAAGGAGTTGATAGAACTATAGCCCTCGTTCAAAATGTTGATTATTTCAGCTTAAGTAAGAATATCGGTATCGATACTTTAATCAATAAAAAACTTCTAGCTGCAAACAGCATTTTCAGATATATTAGGAAGGGTGATGTATTAGAAATGACTATTCTAAATGATGTGAACGCAGAAATTCTCGAATTCAATGCACCTAAAAATTCTAAAATCACTAAAAAAAGAATCAAGGACCTTAAATTTCCCAGAAACGCGATTATTGGAGGAATCATAAGAGACAATACTGGATTGATTGCTCTTGGTGATTTCCAAATTCAGGAAAATGATAAAGTTGTCGTTTGCTGTTTTCCAAAAACTATACCAAAAGTTGAGAGATTTTTTAATTGATCCTAGATGAAAAAATTTAATTTTAAGATCATACTTCAACTCATGGGAATTCTACTCCTCTTCAATGGGGGGTTCATGCTAGTCTCCGGACTGGTAAGCTGGTATTTTGATGATGGTGCAATTAAAGGTATTCTTCTGGCAGGTGGAGTTACCATATTAATTGGTCTTATTTTGAGATTTATTACCAAAGGTTTTGAAAAAAAGATAAAAAAAAGAGAAGGATATTTAGTTGTTACTTTAGGATGGATTACCATGTCATTGTCAGGTGCTCTCCCCTACATTCTCACAGGAGCGATTCCTTCTTTGACAGATGCATTTTTCGAAACCATGTCAGGTTATACAACCACTGGGGCTTCTATCATGAACGATATAGAAATTATGCCCAAAAGTATTCTATTTTGGCGCAGTACCACACATTGGATTGGAGGTATGGGTATCATAGTTCTGGCTATTGCGATTTTGCCATTACTTGGTATTGGTGGGATGCAGATGTTTGCAGCCGAAGCACCAGGACCATCAGCTGACAAATTACATCCTAGAATTACCGATACTGCGAAAAGGTTATGGTTTCTGTATTTCGGCTTGACGCTTACTGAAGCCATTTTGTTAAAATTCGCTGGTATGGGATATTTTGACGCGATAAATCATGCCATGAGTACGCTATCAACAGGAGGGTTTTCTACTAAAAATGCAAGTGTCGCTTACTGGAATGACCAACCTTTGATTCAATATATCATTATCTTTTTTATGTTCGTCGCTGGTACAAATTTTGTACTCAGTTACTATGCTGTTAAAGGTAACTTTACAAAATATCGAAAGGATGAAGAGTTTAGATACTATTTTACCAGTATCATTATTATTACTGTGATTGTAACCCTGGTTATTTTCTTTTATGCCAAAGTATCTGTCAATCCAACCGATATTCAGTTAATAGCCCATCCTCAGGTGTTTGGTGCCTTTGAAAGCGCTTTTAGACATGGCTTATTTCAGGTTCTTGCAATTATTACTACCACTGGGTTTGTCTCTGCTGATTTTACCATATGGACTCCTTTTTTATCAGTAATGTTCTTCATAATGATGTTTTTGGGTGCCTCTGCAGGTTCAACTGCAGGAGGTGTTAAATTTATGAGGCACATTATCATGATAAAAAATGGATTTCTTGAATTCAAGAGAAGCTTGCATCCCAACGGTATTGTCCCGGTCCGATATAATACCAAAACTGTAACAAAGGGCATTGTATTTAACATTATGGCCTTCTTTATTCTTTACTTAATCATATTTGTCATTGGATCTTTGGTTTTTAGTTTTATGGGAATTGATTTCATGACCTCTGTGGGTGCTGCCGCATCTTCTTTAGGCAATGTAGGTCCAGCGTTTGGTGACTTAAGCCCCGTAAACAATTATGCCAGTCTGCCTCCTTTCGGGAAGTGGTGGTCAGCGATTCTAATGCTTCTTGGAAGGCTAGAATTATTTACGGTATTGATAATTTTCACTCCATATTTTTGGAGAAACAACTAAGTATTTACCCATTGTCCCAATATTTTTTTGAATCTTTCAATTAGGATTGGTGCACTTTAGGTTTATTTTGTAAAATCAGTAACTTGCACCCTAGAAATTATACCTCTTTATGAAGATTGCAAAGCCTTATATTCCTCAAAATAAAATTCGTATTGTTACAGCAGCCTCCTTGTTTGATGGGCACGATGCTGCCATCAATATTATGCGTAGAATCATACAATCTACTGGAGTTGAAGTAATTCATCTAGGTCATGACAGAAGCGTTGAAGAGGTTGTAAACACTGCAATTCAAGAAGATGCTAATGCGATAGCATTGACTTCGTATCAAGGAGGCCATAATGAGTATTTTAAATACATGTATGATCTTTTACAGGAGAAAGGTGGATCACACATTAGAATATTCGGAGGTGGAGGTGGCGTGATACTTCCTAAAGAGATTGAAGCCCTGATGGCTTATGGTATCACTAGAATTTATTCTCCTGATGACGGTAGAAAAATGGGCTTACAAGGAATGATCAATGATATGATCGAAAAATGTGATTTTGACCCTTCAAAACTGCCAGGTCTGCCTGAGAATCTTGAAGAAGAACTTAAAAATAATGAAAACCCAACTATTGCAAGATTAATCTCTTTGGCTGAAAATCAGCCCGCTGTTTTTCATAAAAAGTTCCATACGATAGAAAATAAGAATCATAAAACACCTGTTTTAGGGATCACAGGAACAGGGGGTGCCGGAAAATCCTCATTGGTTGATGAACTAGTAAGAAGGTTTCTCTTTGACTTTCCAAAGAAAAATATTGGTATAATTTCTGTTGACCCTTCAAAAAGAAAAACTGGCGGGGCTTTGTTGGGAGACCGTATTAGAATGAACTCGGTTAATAATGACAGAGTTTATATGAGATCTCTCGCAACTCGTCAATCTAATCTTGCTTTGTCTAAGCACGTGAATGAAGCTGTTAATATACTTAAGGCATCTTCATATGATCTAATTGTTTTGGAAACTTCCGGAATAGGGCAATCTGATACCGAAATCCTAGATCATTCTGACTTGTCTTTATATGTAATGACTCCTGAATATGGCGCAGCTACGCAGCTGGAAAAAATTGACATGCTTGATTTTGCCGATTTAATAGCCCTTAATAAATTCGATAAAAAAGGTGGGTTAGATGCACTAAGAGATGTCAAAAAACAATTTCAAAGAAATCAACAGCTTTGGGAGGAGCCTGTTGAAAGCATGCCTGTTTTTGGAACAATAGCTTCTCAATTTAATGATCCCGGAACCAATAATCTTTATAAAGGGATCATAGACAAATTAGATGAAATTTCAGAAAATGCATTTAAGTCATCAATGGAATCGAGTTCTGACCTGAGCGAAAAACAGTTTATTATTCCGCCGAAAAGGGTAAGATATCTATCAGAAATATCTGATACCAATTCAAATTATGACAAATGGTGCAAAGACCAAAGTGAAATTGCTCAAAAGCTTTATGGCATATACCTTACTCTTGGGAGTTTAACAAGTTCAGAACTTAAACTCGATAATAATGGGCTAAAGATAGTCAAGAGCAAATCAAACCCCAATAATGAAACTGAGCAACTCTTTGAAATCCTTTTGAAAGAATTTTCAAAAGTAAAAATGAATATCACGGCTCATAACTGGGAACATATAGTTGGTTTTGAAGACAAAAAACAGGCCTACAAAAATGAAATTTTTAAATTCAAGGTCAGAGATAAGGTCATTGAAATTAAGACGCATGCAACCTCCCTTTCCCATTTAAAAATCCCTAAGATATCCTTGCCTAAATACAAGGCTTGGGGTGATTTACTATTATGGATTCTTCAAGAAAACTTACCAGGAGAATTTCCGTTCACTGCAGGAATATATCCGTTTAAAAGAACCGGTGAAGATCCTACAAGAATGTTTGCTGGAGAAGGAGGACCGGAAAGAACCAATCGGAGATTTCATTATGTCAGTTTAAATGCGCCAGCAAAAAGACTTTCAACAGCTTTTGATTCAGTAACACTTTATGGAAATGATCCAGATCATCGTCCGGACATCTATGGTAAAATAGGAAATGCAGGTGTATCAGTATGTTGCCTTGATGACGCTAAAAAACTATATTCAGGCTTCGAACTTACTAATCCGTTGACATCTGTATCAATGACCATTAATGGGCCAGCTCCGATGCTATTGGGTTTCTTTATGAATACAGCCATTGATCAGGAATGCGAAAAATACATCCTGGCCAATAAACTTGAAAAGAAAATCGAAACCAAAATAAAGGCAATTTATTTAGAAAGGGGTGTTGACAGACCTCGCTATCAAGGTGATTTACCTGAAGGAAACAACGGGCTAGGGCTCAGGCTACTTGGTGTTAGCGGAAATGAGGTGCTGCCGGATGAAGTTTATAAGCAGATTAAGAAAGAAACATTATCAAAAGTTCGTGGCACGGTTCAAGCCGATATTCTTAAGGAAGACCAGGCCCAAAACACCTGTATTTTTTCTACAGAATTTGCCCTAAAAATGATGGGCGATGTTCAGGAATATTTCACTGATAACTCGATTAGAAATTTTTACTCAGTATCTATTTCCGGATATCATATTGCAGAGGCTGGAGCCAACCCAATTTCTCAGCTGGCTTTTACCTTATCCAACGGTTTTACTTATGTTGAATATTACTTGAGCAGAGGTATGGATATTAATAAATTTGGACCCAATTTATCTTTTTTCTTTTCAAATGGGACAGATCCAGAATACGCTGTAATTGGTCGTGTTGCCAGAAGAATCTGGGCCAAAGCGATGAAATTAAAATATGGAGCTAATGAAAGGGCTCAAATGCTAAAATACCACATTCAGACCTCTGGTAGATCATTACACGCCCAGGAGATAGACTTCAATGATATAAGAACCACCTTACAGGCGCTTTACGCCATTTACGACAATTGTAATTCTCTTCATACCAACGCATATGATGAAGCCATCACAACGCCTACAGAAGAATCTGTAAGAAGGGCGATGGCAATTCAACTTATCATCAATAAGGAACTTGGCTTAGCCAAAAATGAAAACCCTCTACAAGGTTCTTTTATAACAGAAGAACTAACAGATCTGGTAGAAGAAGCTGTCTATGTAGAATTCGACAAAATAACTGAAAGAGGTGGCGTATTAGGTGCTATGGAAACTATGTATCAGCGATCAAAAATTCAAGAGGAAAGCCTTTATTATGAAGAACTGAAACACAATGGGCAAATAGAAATCATTGGAGTGAATACTTTTCTAAATAGCAAAGGTTCACCAACTGTGCTTCCTCAAGAAGTTATTCGGGCTACAGAAACCGAAAAACAATATCAAATTGATGTTATTCAGAACCTTCACAAGTCAAATAAGAACTCTTCTGAGGCAGCGCTTTCAAAATTAACAGAAGTCGCCATTCAAAATAAAAACATTTTTGAGCAACTCATGGAGGCAACAAAGGTATGCACCTTAGGCCAAATTACCGCTACCCTTTTTAAGGTTGGTGGACAATATCGACGTAATATGTAATTGACCTTTTTTATTAACTTCAATATCTTCTACATCATTATTAGAATTCAGATATAATTGTAGATTTACGCAAATAATTAACTGTCTCCATGAAAAAACACATATCAATGCTAGTACTGCTGGTACTCAGCTTCTATACGCTTACATCCTGTAAAGAAACCAGACAAAAAGAAGGTCAAGAAATTACAACTAAAAGCACCTTTGTCAAGGACAATTTTGACAAAAAAGAAGTAATTATTAAAATGCGAGATGGTATCAATTTGCACACTACAATTTACTCACCAAAAGATCAATCCAAGACCTATCCTATAGTTTTAAAAAGAACACCTTATAGCTCTAAGCCTTATGGTGAAAATGAATATCCATCAGCAATAGGTCCAAATAAATACATGATGAAAGATGGATATATCATTGTTTATCAAGATGTAAGAGGCAGATGGATGAGCGAAGGAACTTATGACAATATGAGGGCCTATATTCCAAATAAAAAAACTGAACAGGATATTGATGAAAGCTCAGATACTTTTGACACCATTGATTGGCTTGTACAAAATGTAGACAACAATAATGGTAATGTCGGTACTTGGGGTATTTCTTATCCTGGGTTCTATTCAACCTACTCTACAATTGACGCCCATCCTGCATTAAAAGCTGCCTCGCCACAAGCTTGTATTGGGGATTTCTTTTTCGATGATTTTCATCATAACGGTGCATATTTATTGAGTTATTTCAGAGCTACTGCCTTATTCGGAACACCAAAAGACCAACCTATCGATACCGCGTGGTATAAAACACCTGATCTGAAAACCGAAGACCAATACCAGTTCTTTTTGGACGCGGGTCCGTTAAGCAACTTGAACAAATATTTTCAATATGAAAATATAGACCAACCAGGTTTGAGAAAAGAGGACATTGTAGATGACTTTTTTTGGCAGGAATTGATCGATCATCCTAATTATGATAGCGTTTGGCAAAAAAAAGGAATTATCCAACATTTAAAAAACATCAAACCTTCTGTAGCTACTATGGTCGTTGGGGGGTGGTTTGATGCCGAGGACCTTTACGGTCCTTTAGAAACCTATAAAACCATTGAGGCCAATAATCCTGATAATTATAATACAATGGTATTTGGTCCTTGGGATCATGGCGCATGGGCGAGAACTAAAATTCAAAATACTGTAGGAAACTATTATTTTGGCGATTCGATTTCAGATTTTTTCCAACAAAATATTGAAACTCGTTTTTTCGAACATTTTCTTAAAAATAGTGGAGACCATAATTCTGGACTCCCCGAGGCATATGTATATGATTCTGGAAAAAAAGCTTGGAAAACATATGATAGCTGGCCTCCTTCGAATGTATCAAAACGGAAGTGGTATTTAAATGCTGACCAGAAACTTTCAATTGATCAGAATAGTGAAACTAAGACTTCATTCATTAGTGATATCAAAAGACCAGTACCTTATTCTGAAGACATTAAAACTGTGTTTACACCAAGAAAGTACATGACTGATGATCAGAGATTTGCTGCAAGAAGACCAGACGTATTGGTATTTGAAACTGAAATTCTAGAAGAAGAGATTACAATGGCTGGAGACATACTGGCGAAGTTAGTGGTTTCAACAACTGGAACAGATGCTGACTGGATTGTTAAAGTCATTGACGTGCACCCGTCAGACATGAAAAACAATAATGAAGGCCTTCAGGATCATCTTAAAATGAGTAATTATCATTTAATGGTTAGAAGTGAAGTTATGAGAGGAAAATTCAGAAATAGTTTTTCTACTCCTGAACCTTTTACACCGAATAAAAAAACCAATGTAGATATTAAATTACAAGACGTGTATCACACGTTTAAGAAAGGCCATAAATTACAGGTTCAGGTTCAAAGTACATGGTTCCCGCTGATCGATTTGAACCCGCAAACATTTGTTCCAAATATTTTCAAGGCAGATGAAAGCGATTTCAAAACTCAAACCCATACTTTATACTCATCGTCAGCCATAGAATTTACAATAATAGATTGAAACAATAATTAGGATTGATTTAACAAGGGATGGTAATAATGAATAACTTGAGGCTTCAAATCTTTAAGTTTTGAAGCTAATTATTTCCGTTTACATAATTCTTTTTCCGTTCATTCTTCTTTCTCAAGAAAATCAGCTGGAAAAAGGTGTCGTTTTAGATAGTATTTGGATAGACAAAAAGCCTGGTGAAAGTTTCGCTCTTTATCTTCCCACTCAATATGATGTTGAGAAAGCTTCTCCGGCCATTTTTATTTTTGAACCTATGGCCAGAGGATCAGTAGGAATTCAACCTTTTATAAGTGCTAGTGAACAATACGGGTATATACTCATATGTTCGAATGATTCCAAAAACGGGCCGTATGAAGCCAATTATGCTGTGGCAAACAAGTTGTTCTCAAAAGCATTTTCAATGCTTCATATAGATCAAAAAAGAATTTATACTTCAGGTTTTTCAGGAGGTGGTCGTTTGGCTGCTTCAATAGCCATTTATAGCGAGAATATTCAAGGGGTTGTATCATGCGGTGCGGGATTCAATTTAAAATCACGAGGATTACCCACTACTCAAAAGTTTTCATATGTCTCAATTATGGGAGATGAGGATATGAATTATTACGAATTACAATTTACCGAATCGTATCTCAAAAAAACCCAAATCCCCTTTGAACTATTTACTTACGGGATAAATCACCGCTGGCCAAGTCAAGATCAAATTCTATTAGCTTTCGATTGGATGCAGCTACAAGCTTATAAAAAGCAATTAATCCTTAAAAATAGTGAGGACGTTGAACGAATTTATAATAAATTTTACGAACTAACCATTGAAATGGAAAATGGCAATAGTTTGATCATAGCTGCCGATTCCTATAGAAGAATTCTCAAAAATTTTGAAAGGTATTACAATCTTGATAGTATTCAAGAAAAATACAAGGCCCTGAACGAATCTAAAGCCTATAAGAATGAAAGTAAAAAGAACGTGGACTTAATGAAAACTGAGGGTTTATTAACAGATGAGTTTTTGCTGCACTTTAATAGAGATTTGAAGAGAAAGAATTATTCATTATCATGGTGGGAAAACAGAATAAATAAAATTAAGAAAAAGCAAGATTCGAACGATCAGCAAGAGGTGAAAATGTACAATCGACTGCTAAATAAAATCTTTGCTCTTGCCATTGAAACAGCAAGATACGACAGTACCCTAGAAACCATACAGCAAAAAATGCTCTGTTATGATATTTGCATTTTGGTTTACCCTAGTTATGCCCTACCCTACTATCAACAAATGCATAATTCAATAGCCCTTGGCGATAAAAACAAATCATTAGATTATCTTGAAAAATTATTAGCAACTGGCTATGAAAAAAAAGAACTCAAATTCGATACCATTATATTAGAAAATATTCAAAATTCTGATAGATTTAAAGAACTTATTAAAGAATAAATAGAATGTCAGACGTTAATATTGAAGATGTATACGGTAATGCCATTTTAGATTTTTATCATGGCAAAAAGGTAAAACTATTGACTTTCTCATCGATCGCAGGAGAGGATGAACTCCCTCTTGAACACCTATTCAGAACTTATATGGAAATGCCAGCTTTGGAACAAATGGCATTAAAGCTTTCAAAAGGAAAAATATTAGATCTTGGCTGTGGAGCCGGAAGCCATTCTTTATACCTACAACAAAAGCAGTTTGATGTAACTGCCATTGACATTTCAACTGGGGCTATCGAGGTCTGTAAATTGAGAGGTTTAAAAAATGCTGTTCATCAAGACCTATGGGATTTGAAAAACAAAAAATACGATACTATAATTGCTTTAATGAATGGCACAGGAATTTGTGGAACATTAAACCAATTACCTGATTTTCTAACCCACTTAAGGTCATTGCTAAGAAACCATGGACAGGTGCTTATAGATTCTTCTGATTTAATTTATATGTTCGAAGATGAAGACGGAAAAATTGAACTACCCGTACAAAAAAACTATTATGGTGAAGTAGCATTCCATATGGAATATAACAATCAAAGAGGTTCTAAATTTCGATGGCTTTATATTGATTATTATAATTTAGAACACTATGCCACAGCTGCTGGATTTAGATGTGAAATGATTTGTGAAGGAGCGCACTATGATTATCTTGCAAGATTGAGTTTGACCTAAATATTTAATTTAGGCTTTTGCTGAATTAAGATGACTCTCTCCTTTGTAGCCAAAACAATATTAAACAAGCAATAAAGCAAGTTACCGCCATAAGGTACCACGTAGCTTCAAATCCGAATTCTGCAGAAAATTGCATGCCTATATTTGGTCCTAGAATGTGTGCCACTGAAAATGCCATGCTATATAAAGCCATATATGATCCCTGATTCCCCATTTTGGATCGATCAAGCGCATATGAATTCGAGAATGGAAACCCAAGCATTTCTCCAAAAGTCATCAATATGATTCCGAAAATGGCAAATCCGATCCAACCCCCAAAATTAAGGACTAAAAAACTCATCATCAATAAAAAGGAGCCCCCAACTATTATTTTTAAATTATCCAATTTCCCTTTGTCCAGAGAATGAACAATGGGCATTTCTAAAAGAAAAATTAGGAGACCATTCATAGCAAACATTAGCCCGATTTTATCTTCTTCCATTCCTAATTCTTGACTATAATAAAGTGGAATAGTTGAAAAATATTGCACAAAAGTAAATCCAATCAAAAACAGCGCAAACCAAAAAATTAAATAATGACTGTCTTTATAAGGAGACAAGCGCCGATTGCTTTTTTGTTCATGGGCTGTCTTAATTTTACTTTTTTGACTAAGAAATAAAAGGATTACGAATCCGGCTCCTATGCATGTCACACCATCAACCCAGAACAAACTACTATAGCTAACATACGTAATCAACAAACCTCCCAGAGCGGGTCCCATTGAAAACCCAAGATTGATCGCAAGTCTAATCAAAGTAACAGATCTCGTTCTATTCTCAGGTTTACTATAATCATCAAGAGCAACCCAAACAGCCGGTCTAAACGTATCTGAAAAAATAGTAAGCACAAATATCCCAAAGCAAAACACGTAAAAATTAGATATAAATTGAATACTAAAAAACACAATTCCAGTACATAATAAGCTAATGTACATTACTTTATAATAACCTATTTTGTCAGACAACTTCCCTCCTATAAAAACTCCGGCTACTGACCCAAAACCATAAAAAGTCAATACCCATCCTACTTGTTCATAAGAAAACCCAAGAAAATTTGTAAGATACAAAGACATAAAGGGCACAACCATTGCACCGGTTCTGTTTATCAGTGTAGTAAGAGCCATAAACCAAACTTCTCTTGATAAACCCCTATATGGTTTTAATATTTTTTCAAACATTCGATAAAGATATGTTTTAAACCTTTCTCTTTAATTTATTTAAAATCAATAAAATCTATCACCATATAGAAACTTACTTTTTCAATTTTTTTAGGGTATATTTGGTTTAAAATTTTAGTTATGAGAATTCAAATCTTGGTCTTTAGTCTTTTATTTGTAACTGTTTCTTACGCTCAGGATACTAAGGATATAAAAACTGCGAAAAAATTTCAGCAGAAATTAAATAAAGAATTTTCTAGTAAAGAAGAGTCCCCTTTAAATGAAGAAGATTTAGCTAATTTTGAATCACTTGACTTTTTTCCAATTGACAGTAGTTTCATTATAACTGCAAAATTGACTTTACACAAAGACAGTGAGCCTTTTACAATGAAAACAACAACTGACAGATTGCCCATATATAAATTATACGCAACTGCTAATTTTGAATTGAAGGGTAAAACATTCTCTCTTGAGATTTATCAAAATGAAAAATTAGTTCTTACCCCTGAATATGAAGATTATTTATTTTTGCCGTTTATGGATTTAACTAATGGAGATAGCAGCTATGGAGGTGGTCGGTATATTGATTTGAAATTACCTGAAGGAGATACCATAATAATTGACTTTAACCAGTCGTATAATCCTTACTGCGCTTATAACGAAAAATACTCATGTCCTATTCCTCCAAAATCAAATGACTTGGACCTTCAAGTAATGGCAGGAGTTAAATCATTTCACCACTAATTTAACTTAAACTAACTTAGACAAATACATTCCAAAAAACACAGCTGCAAGCGACAAAATAAAAGTTACTGCTATGTAAGGCAGAAACCCGAAATAATCTCCTCCTTTAATATAAAGGTGATTTTCATAGGCAAACGTAGAAAATGTTGTAAAACCTCCACAAAACCCTGTAGCCAGTAAAAGAGAATGATTCTCGTTTAACAGTCCTGTTCTTGATGAGTATCCGAGAATAAATCCAATAAGAAGACTTCCCAAAATATTTGCCAATAAGGTTCCAAACGGAATAGCACTTTCAAAATTATTTAATTTAAGACTAATCCAGTATCTGGCAACACTTCCTAAACCTCCTCCGAGAAATACTAACAATGCCTGCTTCACTATTTATCAATCTAAAATTATACTATTTGCTTGTCTCCAACTCCATTTTCCAGTAATGACTCCTTTGTCAAGGGTAATGACTCCTGGATTTGATCTAACTATCGTTTTTAAAGTAGTTTCATCACAAAACAGTAGGTCAAAATCCAAGTCATACTGTTTTTTTATTTTATTATAATCTTCTAATGTAGATGCGGAAAAACAATAGACTGAATAGCCATTTTCCATTGCTCGTTCAGATAGATCCTTCATTTTTATCATTCCCTTATCATCAGTTAAGTTGAGATTGTAAGCAACAATAAGCATCAATTTCTCCTTATCCATTAATAGTTCCGTAATATCTTCTCCATCTCTTTCCATAGTGAAGTCGTGTATCGGAGGAACATACCCTTCAACAAGTGTCCTTGTTTTTCTATCAACAAAAGTAGCCCCTTCAATACTCCATGGCTTTTCTTCAGTAGTAAAGGTCTTATCCTCACCATTTACATTATAGACCCAAGTATCTTCATAAACAGGTTTTTCTGCATCTTCAGGTATTAACATCCCTTCAGGAATATTCTTACCTATTGCATAAGGTCTAAAATCAATAATCGGCAGATATCTTAGAACATAGAATATTATTCCAACAAACACAAGCAAAGAAATCAAACTAATTCTTTTAGCAAATACATCGGATGAAATGGGTTGAATATCATAAACTCTAACCATCAGAAACACCACTAATACTATCAAAATTACGTTCTTATAAAATGTTTCCCATGGTGTCAATTTCACGGCATCACCAAAACATCCACAATCTGTAACTTTATCATAATAAGCCGAATACCAAGTTAAAAACAGAAACAAAAGTGTTATCACAAACAAACTCCAAACCGTCAACTTCGACTTAAAACCAACCAATAGCATAACCCCTAACATGATCTCAGCTAAAATCAAAAGAACCGAGAATTGTAAGGCAAAAGGGCTTAAAAATTCAAGATTAAGAACGTCTGCTCCAAAATACTCTTCAAACTTATATGCAGACCCTAAGGGGTCTACCAATTTTACAAATCCCGAAAAAACAAAGGTCACCGCTACCAAAAGGCGTGCGATATGCGTCAAAATTTGCATCATTTAAAAAATTTAATCGTTCATTAATATCAAAGCAAAAATAGCATAGTTTATCATGTCCTGATAATTTGCATCTATCCCTTCGGATACTAGTGTCTTCCCTTTATTATCTTCAATCTGCTTTACTCTCAATAATTTTTGAAGAATCAGGTCAGTAAGCGAACTAACTCTCATCTCTCTCCAAGCTTCTCCATAGTCATGATTCTTATTCTCCATGAGTGCTTTAGTCTCCTGAACGTGTTTATCATATAACGTTGTGGCCAACTCTGTATTAAGGTCAGGCTGGTCAGCAACACCTTTCTCTAACTGGATTAATGCCATTATGGAATAATTTATAATTCCTATGAATTCCGGAATTTCATCTTCGTCTACCTTTCTAACAGTATTTTCTTGCAACTGTCTAATTCGCTGAGCCTTGATAAATATCTGATCAGTTAGGGAAGGTAGTCTTAAAATCCTCCAGGCACTGCCATAATCACTCATCTTATTTATAAAAAGAGAACGGCATCTAGCCGCTATTTCATCATATTGCTCGGATGTATTCTGCATATATCTTAATCAGTGTGAATGTTTTTATTATGGAAACGAATTTATAAAAATCTCATGATATAATATCCTTGGTTTGCTTATTTTTACAAAATCAATGTTCAATCAAAGCCCTTTAAAATGAAACGAATTGCAGTATTTTGTGGATCCAGTAAAGGGTTCAATAAAGATTATGCCAGAGAGGCTGAAAAATTAGGTACATATTTTGCCAAAAATGATATAGGATTGGTTTACGGCGGAGGTAAAATTGGCATCATGGGAGCTATTGCAGATTGCATGATCGCGGCGAATGCTGAAGTTATCGGAGTGATCCCAGGTCTTCTCAAACATGAGGAAGTGGCGCATACTAATATTTCAGAAATGATTGTTACTAAAAAAATGTCAAAAAGAAAAGTAAAAATCAGTAAGCTTGTAGACGGTTATATTGCCTTACCTGGAGGGTTTGGCACTCTTGATGAAATTTTTGAAGCCCTGACTTTGGGTCAGTTGGGTATCGAGAAAAAAGCCATAGGTATTTTAAACACTAATCAGTTCTTTAAACATACATTGCTTCAATTGGACCATATGGTAAAAGAAGGTTTTTTAAAAAAAGAGAATAGAGACATGGTCATTGTTAGCGAATCTATAGAAGATCTTATAGAAAAAATGCATGCTTATAAAGCACCTAAAATGAGCAAAGTTGTGAACACTGTTGCCAGTAAATAATAGCGTATTTTTGAGTATGTATATAAATTGCAAAGGGCATCTAATCGATCTGAGTACACCTAAGATAATGGGAATCTTAAATGTAACTCCTGACTCCTTTTATGATGGAGGCAAATACAAATCTGATATAGAAATATTAAAGCATGTTGAAAAAATGCTATCAGAAGGAGCTACTTTTATTGATGTTGGCGCCTATTCTTCCAGGCCAAATGCTGAACACATTTCTGAAAAAAAGGAATTATCGAGAATAATTCCGATAGTTCAATTACTTATGCAAGAATTCCCGGATATATTTATATCTATAGATACGTTTAGAAGTCGTATTGCTGAAGAATGTATAAATGCAGGGGCAAGCCTTATCAATGATATTTCCGGCGGAGATTTAGATCAGGATATGTTTAAAACTATTGGCAAACTGCAGGTCCCATATATACTCATGCACATGGTCGGAACTCCTCAAAACATGCAGAAAAATGTAATGTATGACGATTTGTTAAAAGACATTATTCTATATTTTTCAAAAAAAATATTTAAACTCCGACAATTAGGCGTTAACGACCTTATTGTGGATCCAGGTTTTGGGTTCAGTAAAACTTTAGATCAAAATTTTGAGTTATTGGAAAAAATGCAGCTTTTAAGCACTTTGAAACTACCGGTTCTTGCAGGTCTATCTAGAAAATCAATGCTGTATAAACTATTGGACATAGATGCTGACAAGGCGCTTAACGCAACGACGGCGGCAAATCTAATTGCCTTAAGCAAAGGGGCAGGAATACTCCGAGTTCACGATGTAAATGAGGCCAAAGAAACGATCATGATCTACGAAAAAACGAAGCAATGGCAATAAAAAAAACAGTTTTCATCTTTTATGTGATCTTGCTTCTATTTGTTGCCTGTCAAAAAAAAGAAGTGCAATTACCATTAATTGATATTCCGGGAATTTCAGAAATACAAAATCATTCAAGTATTTGGGTGTTTATGGAAAGTCAAAATGGAAAACTAGTTGCAGATCTTAATAAAAACAACAAGCTCATCAATACGCATTGGATATACAATATCGACAAGAGATTAAGAATGAAAGAAGTTGTTCCCATATTAGTCGCAATGCAGGAAAATAAGAACAAAGATTCAATGCATAAAAAAGAAGGTATGAAAAGCTACTTTAGCTATGCCGATACGAAATCTAGCAGTATCTCTTTGATATTGTTTCCTCAAACAAATTATATCACTGAGACGCCCGCAACTGATTTTATGAATGAATTAAAGGAAAAAACCTGTTTGACTGTAATAGAATTACTGGAGGATGACATAATTATCAATAGAGACAATCATACTTTTGCTTCTATGGTATCTCTCATAAAAACAGGACAGCAATGCCCTGATGGAGAAACGAGGTCAGTTATGCTGATCTGCGATGAATATACAACGTATCAAACTTATCTACAGGTGAAGGTTTATCTTAAGGCAAATGATATTAACTGTGAATCAGTAGAATATTTTCATACTGTAAAATAATTCATACATTTACAAAAACTCGCTCAGAATTGGATCAATTTAATTTTTTAAACATCGGCTTTTTAGACATTCTTGATATTGTTTTAGTCGCTGTTTTACTCTTTTATGTTTTTAGGTTGATTCGTGGAACAGCCGCGATAAATATCTTTATCGGAATAGCAATCATCTATCTTATTTGGAAACTTACACAGGCTCTTGAGATGGAGTTATTGAGTGATATCCTAGGGAATTTTCTTGGTGGTGGTTTTATTGCCCTAATAATTGTTTTTCAGCAAGAGATTCGGAAGTTCCTATTGATGGTTGGATCAACAAACTTAGCTTCAAAGAAAGGCATCTTGAAACACCTTAAATTCTTTAAAACGGAAATTGCAGCCAATAGCCAAGTTGATGACATTGTTACTTTTTGCGAAGAAATGAGTAAAATAAAAACGGGTGCACTCATCGTTCTACAAAGGAATAATAGTTTGGAATTTGTCAAAATGACCGGTGATGAAATGGAAATCAAAGTAAATAAACCTATTTTAAAAAGTATCTTTTATAAGAACAGCCCTCTTCATGATGGTGCCATCGTCATTGAGAATGATATAATAACCGCAACCAGGGTTATATTGCCAATTGAAAACACCATGGACATTCCGGCTCACTTTGGCCTAAGACATAGGGCAGGATTAGGAATTACCATAAGAACTGATGCATTGGCTCTCATAGTATCTGAAGAGTCAGGTCAGGTATCTTATATAAACAATGGCGCTTTTATTCTTTTTGAAGATTTTTTAGAATTGGCAGAAATCGTAAAAGAGGACCTCAATTAATCTATTCCTAAGATCACCTCAAACAGTTTTAACTAGCTTTTTTTTGAAGAAATTGTATGTTATACAAGTTACTGTAATGGCCTTTTTTATTCAATAATTCAGCATGACTTCCTTGTTCTACAATTATGCCATTTTCCATTACTATTATCTTATCAGCCTTTTGAATTGTTGCCAGCCTGTGGGCTATAATAATTGATGTTCTATTCTTGGTTAGTTTTTCAGTAGCGTCTTGTATAAGCTTCTCTGAATATGAATCTATAGAAGAAGTGGCTTCATCAAGAATAAGTATTCCTGGCTTGCTAACCGAAGCTCTTAAAAAGGCTATCAATTGCCTTTGACCTACGGATAACATGACACCTCTTTCTTTTACATTATAATTATATCCACCGGGCAATGACATAATAAAGTCATGAATTCCAATGATCTTTGCCGAAGCCTTTACTTCTTCTAATGAAATAGAATTGTCCTTTAAGGTTATATTATTATAAATACTATCTGAAAACAAAAACACATCTTGTAATACAACAGCAATCTGATCGCGAAGTTGATGAAGGTTGTAATCCTCAATATTTATACCATCTATTTCAATACTCCCTTTATCAATATCATAGAATCGATTGAGCAAATTAATAATTGTAGATTTTCCTGCACCAGTAGCACCAACTATAGCAACCGTTTCTCCCGGATTTACATCAAATGAGATGCCTTTAATTACCTCCTCATCCTGAACATAACTAAAGTGAACATCCTTAAACTTTACCTTTCCTTTAAATAATTCTATGTCAACCTTCCCCTTATCTGTTTCTACTTCATCGGCATCAATAATCTTGAATACCCTTTCTGCTGCAACCATACCCATTTGGAGCGTATTAAACTTATCCGCAATCTGCCTCAATGGTCTAAATAGCATGTTATTCATCATGATAAAACTTATAATCTCACCAACTGTAACCGAATTGCTTGTAGCTGCATTTAGACCCCCATACCAAACCACGAATCCTATTGCGATAGAAGGCAGAACTTCAGCAATAGGAAAGAAAATCGAATTATACCATACAGTTCTTATCCAGGCTTTTTTATGATTATCATTAATTTTTTTAAATTTATCATACTCAATCTTTTCACGAGTGAATAATTGAATTATTCGCATTCCCGTAATTCGTTCTTGTACAAAACTATTCAAGTTGGACACCTCAGTTCTAACATCCTGAAAGGCCCCTTTCATCGCTTTTTGAAAGATCTTCGTGGCAAAAATAAGGATTGGCAAAATGGAAAATACTATTAAAGCTAACCGCCAATTCATCCACAGCATAACAATAGCAATAACAGACATTTTCAATAAATCACTGATGATCATGAACAGTCCTTGACCAAATACACTAGCTATGGTTTCAATATCTGACACCACTCTTGTAACAAGCTTTCCAACCGCAGAGGTATTAAAATACTTCATTTTAAAATGAAGCAAATGTTTAAAGAGCTGGGTTCTCATATCCTTTATAATATTTTGCCCTAACCAATTGGCAAAATAAATAAAGAGAAACTGGAATAACACCTCAATAACGAGAACCAGCACCATCAAACTGGTAAAGACAACTAGTTGATCAGCATTTCTATTGAAAATAAAATCATCAATGATCCTCTTCAAAAGAATCGGTCTCACCGCAGCCAGCAAAGCTACCGACAAAACCGCGATCACAGCAATACTAAATTGTAATTTATAATGACGGGCATAATTCATCAACCTTTTAAAAAGTTTGACGTCATAAACCTTACCAATAACTTTCTTGTTTTCTTCTTTCTTTTCAGACATAATTAATCGTTGAAAATATGCTCTGGGTATACCACCGCTGTTAAGAACAATCCTTTTGCTTTTACTGAGGCTCCAGCCTTTTTTCTGTCCCGAGATTCAATTACAGTTTTAAACCCATCCAAACTCATCCTACCTTTTCCTACCTCAAGAAGGGTACCAACAATCGCCCTAACCATGTTTCTCAAAAATCTATTGGCGCTAATATTAAAAATTAATTGATTTTTCTTAAGTTCCCAATAGGCCTCAGTTACTTCACATTGATATGTTTTAACATCAGTCTTTGTTTTAGAAAAGCATTTGAAATCTGTATAATTCAATAGCATATCTGAGGCTTTGTTCATTAAGTCAACATCAAGTACCGTCTGAGAAAACTCTAAACTTAAGTCTTTCAAAAATACATTCTTTTCCAAAGACACTTTGTATTGATAACTTCTTGATACTGCTTGAAACCTTGCATGCGCTTCATCAATCACACTAATTATTTGAAAAATAGCGATATCCTCTGGTAAAAAAGAATTTAGCTTGAACTTTAACTTTTCTTTATCTATTGCCATTTTGTAATCAAAATGCAAAAAAAATTGACTCGCATGTACTCCGGTATCAGTCCTCCCGCAACCTATAACTGCAACCCTTACTTTTAATAATAATGAAAGGGCTTTTTCAATGGTTTCCTGAATCGAAATCTCATTGGGTTGTATTTGCCATCCATGATAATTTTTACCATTGTAAGAAAGTTCAATAAAGTATCTCAAAAAGCTCTAATTTTACGGTCAACAAAGATAATTAATTTAATCAATAATCGCTTGGCCCTTAAAATTTTACTACTATCAGATTCTCACGGTTTTATAGATGAAAAAATTCTGAATTATTGCAAAGACGCTGATGAGGTATGGCACGCAGGTGATATTGGGTCCCTTGAGGTTACTAGTGCAATTCAAGAAGTAAGCCTTTTAAGGGCAGTCTACGGAAATATTGACGATAAAGACATTCGCAGTGAATTTCCTTTAGACAATAAGTTTATGGCTGAAAATGTTGGCGTATGGATGACTCATATAGGTGGTTATCCAAATCGCTACAATTCAAGAATTAAGGAATCTCTTTCTTTACGCCCTCCTAAAATATTTATTTCAGGTCATTCGCATATTTTAAAGGTTCAATATGATAAAAAATTAAAGCTCTTGCATATGAATCCAGGGGCAATTGGAAATCATGGATTTCACAAAGTAAAGACAATGCTGCGATTTGAAATTAATAAAACAGACATTAGAAAACTGGAAATCATTGAAATAAAAAGGCAATACTAAACCGCTTCAGACAGTTCTGGCTGGTAAATCGGAACTGAAATAAAAATACTTGTTCCCTCTCCTTTCTTTGTGTTGATATTGAAAACGCCTTTCATAATTTTTATTCTGGCTTCAATATGACTTAGTCCTAAGCCATCCTTTTTTCTGGCTTTATTAAGCTCAAATCCCTTCCCATCATCAATAATTTGTATCAATAATTTATCACCATTCCTTTCAATAAGATTAATGGACGCATTCTTTGCACTACTATGCTTCATAATATTATTGATCAATTCTTCAATGATATTATAAATCTTAATCTCAAATTGTTGATTGTATCTTTTTATTCCATTATCATCACTGATAAATTGGATTTCTGAATTGGAATACTTTTCGCATAAGTCATGAACAGCAAAGGCAAGACCAAATTTCAATAATACTGAAGATATCAATTCGTGTGAAAGGTCTCTAATTTTTACCGAAGCTTCCTTAACAATTTCCTGAGCTTTCGTGATCTCAACTGGCACATGTGAATTCAATTGTGCCTTGGAGGCCTGAAGATGAAGGTTAGCCGATGATAAAAGTGCGCTAACACTGTCATGCAGGATTTCGGCTATGCTTTTTCGTTCTTTCTCCTTAGCATCTATAGTGGCATTTATTATTCTTGTTTGAAGGTTATTATGTATTTGCTCTAACCTGTTTTGTTCTTTTAACTTATAATTTTTATAGAAGATAAAAGCAAGTATAACAAAAGTAAGAGTTACAAAAGCCAGGCCATAAAACAAAAATTGAGCTCTTAAAGTCTTGCTTTTCTCTTCTTCTGTTTTCCTTTCCTCTATGGCCAAGTTGTACTTTGCTTCGACTCCTGCAATATTCTCAGCTAATTTCTCATTTGTAAGCATGAATTTTAATTCATACGATTTATGCAAGTATCTATAAGCCTTTTCATAATCATTAATAGAATCATAAGAGACCGAGAGATTCTCATAAATTATCCTCCTGAGATGTTCTACCCTTCCTGCTCCGGTAGAGTCATTTTTGATCTTTTCAAATGCCTCTAAATATTTTTCAATGGCTACTTTATAGTTTTTTTCATAATGATACAAGTTACCAAGATTCACATTAGAGGAAGCAATACCTAAAATATCATTTTGGCTAACTTTCAAGTCTAAAGCTTTTCTCACATTATACTTTGCCAGAGGGTAATTATCATTGTTTTGGGCTATCACTCCTAAATTATTATAGGCATCACCAATCCGTTTAACAGTAAGCGGAGTCACAGGAAAATACGTAACTTTTCTAAAATATATTTTAGCACTATCCTCTTCGTCTTTTGCATAATAAAAACTACCCATTCTTATCAAACACTTTGCAATACCAATGGTATCTTTAACTAAATAAGATTTTTGCAAGGCTATTTTATTGTAGAATATTGCCTTCTCAAAATTTTCTGAACCAGCGAAAATTTTCGATAACAAACTAGCGTATTTAATATTTAAAGGAGAAAATGGGTTGCTTTTTAATTTATCCAGACCAATCAGCAATAATTCCAACGCTTTTTCTCGTTCATTTTGGTAAAAATAGTTACTCGCAACCCGAAAATCAAAAGCCAATTGATTTTCAGAATTTTTTCTAAATGAGAAGGTATTAGTGGTGTTTTTAATTAGTGCATCAGCCTTATCATAATATCCAGCAACTATTAGCGAATCAATTTGCAGTAATTTATTTTGAATATAAGCCTCTTCCTTGCTTTTTTCCTGGCTCTTTAAAACTCCAGAAATCAAGAAAAACCCAATAAGTATGACAATCCTTAAATGTTTCAAACTAAAATTTGATCTAGGGTTAAATAACCTCATTTTTTAAGGCAAATATAGCAAGTCCTACACTATTCTTAACTTTTACTTTTTTCATGAGGTTTTTACGATGTGTCTCTACAGTGCTTTCACTAATATGCAACTCTCCACCTATTTCGCGGGTGCTGTATTGTTGTGCCACAAGTTTGAGCACTTCCACCTCTCGTTTAGTAAGCGAACTAATCAAGACGCCATCCTGGCTTCCCTCATTCTTCACTTGCCCATTAAGCAAGGTTTGCATCATTTTTTCTTTAACATCATCTGTAAAATACTGATTCCCTTCGGAAACTTTATATACGGCATTTACAATATGCTCTCCTGCAGATTTTTTTGGAACAAACCCTTTCGCTCCCATTTGCAGAACTTCTTTTACCAATTTAACATCATCATAACTAGAAAGTACAATAATTTCTGGCCGTTTCTTAAAATCTTTTAATCTTTTTAACACTGCAATACCATCTAATTCTGGCATGTTGATATCTAAGATAAGTACATCTGCTTCCTTTTCCTGAAACCAAGAAACTACTTGTTGACCATTAAGTGAATAACCTACTACCTCGATATTAGGTTCAATATTAAGTACGGCTTTAACACCATCAATCAGGATTTGATGATCATCAGCGATATGAACTGTAATTTTTTTTTCCATAGGTCAATGAATTTTTTGAAATTAGGTTAAAAAAAATCCGAAAAAAACTAATTTTTCGGATCTCTACCTAGTTTAATTTACAAACGTTTAAAATCTGTAAATATTGTATATTTTATACTAATCCCAGATGATAACACCCTTTGGTCTTCTTTGTGGCGAACTAGCATTCAATAAAGCATCCATAGCTGCAACATCATAATTGCTTTCATAAATGTTGTTAAACGCTGTACTAACTTTACCATCTACTGGTTGAAGATCTAAAGTAACTGTTTTTAATGATTGAGAATCACCATTTTCCACTAGGAAAATTTCGTTTGAAGATCCAATCAAAGCAGACGATACAAGAACATTTTCATCAACAGTAAAAGTAACAGTTACGTCACCATCGTTATTTTCCATAACCGGAGCTGATTCTAACAATGTCCCTTCGTAATCTGATAAAACTGTTGAAGATGAGTCAGTTAAGTTGGTAGTAAAAGAAGCCATAACCAACAATACGGCAATTGCAATAGTAAAGTTTTTCATAATAATAAATTTTTAGATTTGTTTTGTATGTATTGTATA